>Ga0302325_10031162_pt1 | contig 10975 bp, 12 predicted proteins | sample Palsa_T0_2_FD_201948 | JGI IMG/M metagenome (GOLD analysis project Ga0302325, IMG submission 201948) | Peat permafrost microbial communities from Stordalen Mire near Abisko, Sweden - Palsa_T0_2 | ecosystem: Environmental > Terrestrial > Soil > Palsa > Peat permafrost | place: Sweden: Abisko... | reverse complement strand
GACGACGAGCCGGTCGGTCCGATGGATCTGGCTGCCGCGGTCGACGCCGCCGAGCGCCTCGTACAGCACGAGGTCCGCCCGCGAGGCGTCCTGGTCAAGGAGTACGGCGAGCTTCCGGCTGTGGTGGGCGTGCCCCGCCGCATCGAGCAGGTCTTCGTCAACCTGTTCCTGAACGCGGCGCAGGCGATTGGCGACCGGGTGGACGGACGCATCGAGGTCCGAGCGCGAGTCACCGACGACCGCGTCGTCGTGTCCGTCGTGGACGACGGAGCCGGCATCTCCAAGGAAGTCCTCGACTCGATCTTCGAGCCGTTCTTCACGACTCGCCTGCTCGCGGGGGGCACGGGGCTTGGCCTGTCGATATGTCGCGACATCGTGACGCGCGCCGGTGGGGATCTCGCCGCCAGCAGCATCGTGGGCGAGGGGACGACCATGGTGGTCACACTCGTCCGCGCGACCGGCGATGGACTGCAGGTCGGCGCCCCCACGGCGCCGTCGATTCCGACCGGCGTTCGCCGGGGCACGGCGCGCAAGCGGGTGCTCATCGTGGACGACGAGAGGGCGATCGTGCGCCTGCTGTCGGAGTCACTCGAATCCGTGGCGAACGTCGTGGGCGAGACGGCCCCCGGGCGCGCCCTCGACCTCATCCTGGCCGAACCGGCCTTCGACGCGATCGTGTGCGACGTGATGATGCCCGGGATGACGGGGATCGATCTGCACGAGCGCGTAGCACGCGACAGGCCCGATCTCGCCGCACGCTTCGTATTCATCTGCGGGGGTACCTACACCGCGCGCGCACGCGATCACCTCGAGCGTGTGCCCAACCTGTGCCTCAATAAACCGTTCCGCATGGCGCAGCTCATCGACGCGATCGAGCGAGTCGCGAGCGGCAGCGTGTCGAAGGCAGAGCCGAAGTAACCGCGCTTTGTTGCCGACGGCTTGGACCTTGACACGTCCACGAGGCGGCCGTATCCAACCTGTAGGTTAGTTAGCCAACAGGTTCACAACGTGCCCTACGATCACCTCAGTGCGACGTTTGCGGCCCTCGCCGACCCGACCCGGCGAGCGATCCTCGCACGCCTCACCTCGGGCGAAGCCGCGGTCATGGATCTCGCCGAACCCTTCGCCATGAGCCTCCCCGCGATCTCCAAACACCTGAAGGTGCTGGAGCGCGCAGGCCTCATCTCGCGCGGCAAGGACGCCCAGCGCCGACCGCGTCGCCTCGAACCCCGACCGCTGAAGGAGGTCGCCGAGTGGCTCGGCACGTACCGCGCGTTCTGGGAGGCGAGCTTTAGCCGTCTCGATGACTACCTCGAAGAACTCCAAGCCAAGGAGAAGCCCCGTGGACGAAAGAAGACTCGCAGTCGTCGCCGAACCAGGTAGGTCCACCATCGTTACCCGCAGCGGCGCTGCCGAGGCTGCGCTGTGAGCGGCGTCGCAAAGAAGCCAGACGATCTCGTCATCACGCGCATCTTCAACGCGCCACGCCGCCTTGCCTTCCAGGCGTGGACCAAGGCGGAGCACGTGTCGCGCTGGTTCGCGCCCAGGCCGCTGACGATGCCGAGCTGCGAAGTGGACTTTCGCCCTGGTGGCGCGTTCCGCTTCGTCATGCTCGCACCGGACGGCACGGAGTACCCTTTCGAAGGGGTGTTCCGCGAGATCGTCGCGCCGGAGCGCATCGTCTTCACGGGCGCTGTCCACGACGGCAACGCGACGGTGACCACGATCACGTTCGCCGAGCACGACGGCAAGACGACGCTCACCATGCACCAGACCTACACTTTCGAGTCGCCCGCGACGCGCGGAGCGAAAGCGGGCTGGACGACGACGCTGGACCAGCTCGGAGAGCATCTGGAGCGGCTCTAAGTCAGCGCGTTCGTCCGCTCACCGCAGGAGATGGCCCGCGCGGATTCAGAGGCGTCGTGTCTCTCCGATGTCGAGGATCCACAGCTCGCGGGCACGAACCCCCGCCGCGGCAAAGGCGGCGCGCGCGCGCGCGGGAGGTTCGGCCATGGGCTCGTCGGTGAGTCGGAAGGTGCCCCAGTGCATTGCCACCATGCGCCGAGCGTCGAGCAGGCGGGCGGCCTCGACGGCTTCCTCGGGGGCCATGTGCTGGGACTCCATGAACCACCGTGGCTCGTAGGCGCCGATGGGCAGCATCGCCCAGTCGATGCCGCCGAGACGCCTGCCGATCTCGGCGAAGCCCTCGAAGAATGCGGTGTCGCCCGAGTGGTAGGCCGTTCCCTCGGTCGACCGCATCACGAAGCCACCCCAGAGCGCGTCGTTGCGGTCCCACGGGTAGCGCATCGACCAGTGTCGCGCCGGCACGAGCGTCACCTCGATCGCGCCGAGGTCCGTTGCTTGCCACCAGTCGAGCTCGATCACCTTCTCGGCGCCCAGCGACCGCAGGAGGTCGCCGTTGCCTAGGGGCACAACGTACTGCGGGGCGGCGCCGAGGCGCTGGAGGCTCCAGGTGTCGAGGTGATCGCGGTGGTTGTGAGTCACCAGCACGACGTCGATCGGCGGGAGCATGTCGATGGCGAGCCCCGGCGGTGCGAGGCGCGAGATCGGACCCACGCGATGGCTGAAGATCGGATCGACGAGGATGCGTTTGCCGCCGAGCGTGAGGAGGAAGCTGGCGTGCCCGATCCAAGTGAGCTGGGCCGTGGTCCCTTCGACGAGAGAACGATCAGGCTCACGCCGCGGCGTCGCATAACCGCCGGGATCTTTGCGGTTCTTGCCGGCGAGGGCATCCAGCACCTTCCACCGGAGAACGTCGCGCGGGCCGCGGATTGGGCGGGTGGCCAGGTGGTCGAAGCGGCCCATCGGGTGGGCTCGGTTCTAGCTCACATTGAGCAGGCCTGAACCGGCACGCTCAGCGTACGGCGTCCTTCACCGCCTTCACCGGCCTCGCCCGCACCCCTTTGCTGGCGGGCTTGGCGGCGAACTTCTGCTTCTGCTTGGTGAACGGGTTGATGCCCTCTCGCGCTGGACGCGCAGGCTTCTTCACGACCACGAACTTCGCGAACCCGTGGAGGACGAATACTCCGAGCTTCTTCAGCTCCTTGTGGCCGACGGCGACGAGGTGCTCGACGACCGCCTTGACATGCTTGCGCGACACCTCTTCGCCGACCGCGTCGGCAATTGCATTCAGGACCTGGCTCTTCGAGAGGGGCTTCGTCTTCTTGGTGGTCGCCGGCTTCGCCATGTTCGTTGGATCTCCTTCGGAAGAACGAGCAAAGCGCGAGGAGGGCGGCGGCGTCAACGGGTACGCTGGACTTGGCCGTCAAAGGCGGCGCGTCGCGGCGAGCAACGCAGCACGCGCGGGGCTCATCAGAGCCGCCATTGCACTCGGAGAACAAGCCCATGCCCAACCGTCCCCTCCTCGACAACAAGTCTGTTGCCCTCGCCGCGCTCTCCGCCATGGAGACCTCTCACGCCGACGTCGTTCGCGAGGTCGGGGAGACTGTCGCCCGCGACCGTGTCGTCGTCGTGGGGATGGCCCAGAACCCCCACGTCCGCAGGGTGCTCCAGGCGCTTGACGAAGGAGGCGTGACCTACACCTACCTCGAGTACGGGAGCTACTTCTCGAAGTGGAGGGAGCGTCTCGCCATCAAGCTCTGGAGCGGCTGGCCGACTTTCCCGCAGGTCTTCGTGAACGGCACGCTCATCGGCGGAGACGTCCTTACCCGGGCGGCGCTCGGCGACGGCTCGCTCAAGTCCTCGCTCCGTCCTGTTGCGGCGGAGGCATCCGCGTAGGCGCGGCGCCTTTTATCGCTCGATCGACCGGGCTGCCCTCTTTGCGAAGCTGGCGACCGCATCGACGCCGCGGGTGACTTCGTTCACAGCTCCCTTTCGCGCGACGCCGATGGACTCTTGCAGAGCCCCCGACACCACGTCCGCGTTGCCTTCCGCCGTGATCGCGTCGTTCCCCACGAGGCGCCCCCACGTCCGCTTCGCCTTGCCGAGCACTTGCCGCCACCGCCCATCGCGGATGTCCTGGTTCATGATGGTCTCCTTCGACGCTGTGCGTCGCTCCATTCGTGATACATAGTATCGATGTATCACACGTCAAGGGACGTTATTTGAAGTGCATGATTTAAATAACTAATAATTTTGACGCACTCTTCTGGCCTACCCGACATGGCGCTTCGTACACGTCCCACCGTACGGTGAACGGCAAGCCACGGCCTTCGCCTCCAACAACGTCATTGACATTGTTTAGTGTTACACTGATAAGTGACACGCTGTCTGGACGATTGAGGAGGATGACCATGCCCACGAACGACGTCTCTGAGGTCGCAGCCATCGAACGACGCATCCGCGAGAAGTCCATCCGCCGGGTTCACGGCCGGATTGGCCTCATGTGGCATGCGGCGGTGTTCGTGATGGCCAACCTCGCCATGTACGCCATCAATCAGCGCTACTCGCCCACGGTCACATGGTTCGTGTGGCCGCTCGCCGCATGGGGCGCGGGCCTCGCCATGCACGCCTTCGCCACGCTCTCCGCGGGCGGCATGACGGAGGCCATGATTCAGGCGGAGATTCAGAGAGAGAAGCTCCGGCGCGGCGTGGCATAGTGCGCACTACCATGACGTTCGTCGCCAAAGGCTCGCGCCGCATTTCCGTGACCCCCGAAGTCGCGTTCGACCGACTGGTCGACTACGCGTCGTGGGCAACCTGGATGCCCCAGTCCTTTCACCCGATCGGAAGCCCGCACGGAGAGCTGATCGTGGGGAGGAAGATCCGCGTGCGCGTCGGAGGTTTGCCAGGCGCGACGTCGATCAAGGTCAGCGAGCTGCGCCGGCCGGCCGAGATTGCCTGGCAAGGAGGCGCGCGGGGCGTCCTCTTCGCGGACCATCGCTTCGTCTTCGAGGCCGATGGCGACAAGAGCACGCAGGTCACCTCGCTCGAAACTTGGTCAGGGGCGCTCGCACCATTCGTTCGCCTGTTCGTGCAGCCGATGGCCGAGCGCATCGGTGGGCAGATGCTCGAAGCCCTCGCGCGCGCCGTCAGTCCGTAGGCGGAGGCGCTGGCCTCAGGTCATGATGGCGGGGATGGGTGCGCCGTCGTCGGTCACGGAGATGGGCCGTCCGGCCGGGGACATCTCGGTGTGCGCGGGGTCGAGCCCGAGAAGCGTCGCCATGGTGGCAAGGAGGTCCGGGGCTCGCGTGGGCGCGCCCACCACCTTCGCGCCGTCTTCGTCGGTCGCGCCATGCACCACGCCCCCACGGATACCCCCGCCAGCCAGGGCCGCGCTCCACGCCTGGGGCCAGTGATCGCGCCCGTCGTTCGCGTTGATGTGCGGCGTTCGACCGAACTCTCCCATGCACGCGACGAGCGTCGACCCGAGAAGCCTTCGCGCCGCGAGATCGTCGAGCAGTCCGGCAAACGCGGGGTCGAGCGTCCCCATGAGACCCTTTGTTCGCTCGAAGTTGTTCTGGTGCGTGTCCCAGCCGTCGAGGAAGACCTCGACGAATTTCGCGCCCCGCTCGACGAGCCTTCGCGCGACGAGGCATCCGCGTCCGAAATCCGTATCCCCGTACGCGCGGCGAACGGATTCGCTATCGCCGGAGACGTCGAAAGCGTCGAGCTTCGGAGTCTGCATGAGGCGGATGGCCTTCGCGTATACGTCGCGCCGGCCGTCGACCTTTGCGTCTCCCGTGGCGCGGGCGAAGCGTTCGTCCGCGGAGTCGAGTGCGGCACGTCTGCGCTCGAAGCGAGCTCGGTCGACACCTGGAGGCAGATTCGTGTCTGCCGGCGGGGCACCTGCCTTCTGAAGGACGAATGGTCCGTTCTGCACTCCCAGAAAGCCCGCGCCGAAGCTCGGACCGCCGATGCTCACGAACGCCGGCAGCTCGGACGTGGGGTCGCCCAGACGGGCGCATGCCCATCCTCCCAGCGACGGGTGAGCCACCGTCGGGTTGGGCGCGTACCCCGTGTGCACGTAATACTGTGCTCGCGGGTGATTGCCCTCCTTGCTGCTCATGCTTCGCACGAGCGCCAGCTTGTCCGCGCGTTCTGAAAGGAGTGGCAAATGCTCGCTCAGCATCATCCCCGGTGCGCGCGTCTTGATGGCCTTGAAGGGACCCCCGGTCGGTCGCCCCGGTTTCGGATCGAATGTGTCGAGATGGCTCGGGCCGCCGTTCAGCCAAAGGAGGATGCACGCGTGGGCCTTTGGCGCGGGAAGGGCACCCGCTCGCGCGAGGCTAGGCGCGAGGAATCGTGCGGCGAGAGCCCCGAAGGCGGAGCTGACTCCCACGCGAATCAACGTACGGCGACTCAGATCGTCCATCGCGTCTCCCGTCAGTGGTTGAGCACGAACTCGCTCGAGTTGAGCAGGGTCCAGAAGAGGTCCTCGTAGGCACGAACACGCGCCGTCGCGCGCATGTTTCCCGCCCGCCCTTCGAGGTTCGTCAGAGGGTCCGGCTGCTGGCCCTTGCCACGTTTCTGCGCTTTGTCGCGCCGTGCCCGTTCCGGCTGGGGCGACGCGGCAGGAGGCGGGACAGGCGCTTCGGGCTGCGCCTGCGCGTCGACCAGAAACTGCGCCCATCGAGAAACCTCGTCGGGCGTGGGCAAACGCGAGAGAGCCCGCAGGTACAGCGCCTCGATCTTCGCCTTGTCGTCGCCGCCTTCGCCCAGCACTTCGGCGAGGGCACTCCCCGGAAGGACGCTCGTTCCCGTCGCGGCCACGCTCCCGTTGAGAAGAGCGAGCGCCTGCGGAATGGTTCCCTCGTAGCCGCTCTGATCGGTGACGTCGTCGACGTCGAAGAGAAATCCGTAGCGCTCTCTCACCCTGAAGCGGACCTGGGCCAGGTCCAGGCGCCCGGTGGCGCGCACGATCGCGTCCAGCTTCGTGGCGGTGACGAGCGCGTCGAGAAGCTCGTCGGGCCCCAGGGGAGCCACGCGGAAACGCTCCCAGAGCTTCGCCTCCGGGTCGGCCTTCTGCGTCGCATCGTCGAGCGGGGCCGCCGAGCGCGCGTAGGCCTCGGTGCCGACGATGACGCGCGCCAGGTGCTTCAGGTCGTAGCCGCTCGCCACGAAGTCCGAGGCGAGAGCGTCCATCAGTTCGGGCGTGGTCCCGGGATTGGAGGCGCGGAAATCATCGACGGGATCGACAAAGCCGCGCCCGAGGAAATGCCCCCACATGCGGTTGACGAGGGCGCGGGCGAACCATGGGTTTTCGGGCGCCGTCACCCATCGTGCGAGCGCAACGCGCACGCCATCCCCTGCACCCAGGTCCGTGCCGTCGAGCGCCTTGGGCTCTGCACTCGCGACGGGGGCGAGGTCGCCCATCTTGGCAAAGCGCGGCGCCGATCGATCCAGGTTGCGCACCTCTACGCGTTTCACCGCGCCTTTCGGAGCCCCGCCGGCGTCGAGCTGCACGAGTCGGGTGCGCATGAAGGCCGCCGCGAACGACTGGAAGTCCTTCTGCGTCCACTTCTCGGTCTTGTGGTCGTGGCACTGCGCGCATTGGACCTGCACGCCGAGGAGTGTGCGCGACGCGGTCCCCGCCATGTCCTGAGGCGTCTCCTGATACTTGAGCGTCCAGTTCACGGCCCCGTTGACGCTCGCCCCGGGGGGGCCGCTGCCCTCGTTCTCTTCCGACTCTCGCTTCGGGCCGCCGTCGCTGTTCTGCCCGGTCGCCGTCAGCAGCTGGGTCACGATCTCGCTGTACGGAACGTCGCGGGCAAGAACGTCATGAAGCCACGACCGGAATGCGCCATGGTCGATGTCGGGGCGTCGAGCGTCGTTGCCCATCCATACGTCGTCCCAGTATGCCGTCCAGTGATCGGCCCATCGGGGAGAGGCGATGATCTCGCCTATCATCCGCGAGCGCTTCGCGGGGTCGCCCTGCGGTTGCGCGAGAAAGCGCACGGTGACCTCCGGAGGAGGGATTGTGCCCAAGACGTCGAGCCATGCGCGGCGCAGCCAGGTGGCGTCGTCGGCGGGCGCGGTGGGGGTGACACCAGCTGCCTTCCATGCGGCCTCGAGGCGCGCATCCACATCGGCGGATGTGAGGAGCGACGGCTTGGTGGGACCTGCCGTGGGCGGTGCGGGTGTGAGGGGAGGAGCGCTCGGAGGCGCAACGCCGCGATCGCACGCCGCGAGGGCGAGCAGCGTCGCGATGGCCGTCGCCGTCGTGCCAAAGGCGGCTGACATGATCCTCATCGTGCGTGAGGGAGACCTTCCGGGCAACGGATCCATTCCACGCGGCGCGTAAAGCTCCGTAAAGGAGGGTCCCCTGCGGGTCCGTCGCGCTCAGAACGACAATTGCCCCAGCACGGTTTTCACGTCGGCCCCCTCCCACACGATGGCGTGAAGCGCCTCGAGGAGGGGCACCTCGACGACCCCTCTTTCGCTCGCGAAGCGCCTCGCCGTCGCGATGGCTGGATACCCCTCCGTCAATTGACCCGCCGCAAGCATTTCGGCCGCCACCTGCGTCGCGGGTTTACCTCTGCCCACGCCCTCTCCGAAGGCTCGGTTGCGGCCGGCGGCAGCCGTCACGTGGAGATCGCCAGCCCCCGCGGGCCCGTTCACGGTGTCGACTCGTCCGCCCCCTGCCGCGACCAGGGCACGCATCTCGACGAGCGCCTGGGTGAAGCACGCCGCGCGGGCGTTGTGCGCGCCTTCCCCGACGAACCCATCCCACAGCCCGAGCCCCGTCGCATACGCATTCTTCAGGGCCGAGCACAGCTCGGCACCCGCAATGTCGTCGCTGGTCGTCACGACGAGGCCGTCTCCGGCGAGCGCCTTCGCGCTCAGGGCGGCGTCGTCCAGGGTACCGGCAAAATGCATCCAGGTGAGGACACCCCGCGCGACCTCCATCGCCTTTGCGGGGCCAGCGGCATGAACGAAGCGCACTCGCCGCCCGACGCGCTCGGGGACAACGACGTCGATTCGGTCCATGCGCTGCGAGCTCGGCGACTCGAGCAGGCCCTTGGTGACGCTGAGGATGGGAGCATCGGGCAAATGCGGCCCGGCCCTCGTGAGGACGGCGACCACCCCTTCCGAATTGGCGGCGTGCACCACGAGCTCCGCTCCATCGAGGGCCTCGGCAAGCCGAGGAGCCCGCATGAGCACGACCCCGTCGAGCCGGAGCTTCAGGCGCGGATGCGGCTCGCCCCGCTCGCACGGTTCCAGCATCGGGTCGTCGAGCCACGTTCCCCAGAGACGTACGTCGTGCCCGCGACGCAGCGCGACGCACGCCATCGCGCTGCCCATGTAGCCAGCCCCGAGGACGGTGACGCGCATGCCTCCGTGAAGTACGGTGGGGGCCGACCGTTGCGCAACATCGTTTTTCGCTTCGACGACCCGATCAGCGTCGCACAGGCCCTGGACGAGGCGGACCAGGAGCTGCCCCTTCCCCCGGGCGAGACCGTGCGCGACGGCGAATGGGTGCTCGCGGTCTTCGAGGTCGGAGCGGCGCGGCGCACGACGGCTGCGGCCGCCCGTGGGATACGTTCGACGAGCAGCGACAGAAAGGGAGTGGGCGAGGGACTGGAGTCGGCTCCCGCGCTTTCGTTCGAGCGCCGCGACTGGGAACGCCTCGTCGAGTTCGGGCAGGCGTGCGCGGGCGGAGCCGAAGACGCACGGCCGGTCGTACCGCCCGAGCCTCCGACCAAACCTTCGCTGTCGGATGAAGCGGAGTCTCGGGCGACGTCGTCCGGCAAGGTGTCGAGCGGGCGGGCCATCCGCGCACCCGCACGCTCTCGCAAGAGCCCGGCCCCTCCGCCGTCGACCAAGGCGCCCGAAGCCAGGATTCTCCTCATCGACGACGAACGCGAGATTCGAGAGGTCGTCGGCGCGATGCTCGACGCGGTCGGCCTCACGGTCGAATCCGCGAGCAGCGCGGAAGAAGGTCTCGAGCGGGTGCGCAGACAGAGCTACGATCTCGTCGTGCTCGACTGGAATCTGCCCGGCATGACGGGCATCGAGCTGTGCCGTCTCATCAGGAAGGACCCCATCCTCGCCACGTTGCCGGTGCTCTTCCTTACCGCACACGCAGCTTCGCAGGATGTGGTCGAGGCCTTCGCGAGCGGCGCCGACGACTATGTCGTGAAACCGTTTCGAGCGCCCGAGCTCGGCGCGCGCATCTTCGGATTGCTGAGACGCGCGCGCATGGTGACGCAAAGCGATTCATGAGCCCGAGCGACCCCGCTCCGATTCCTCCGCGTCACGACGCCTCGATCGAGTTCGGCGTGAAGAGCGTCGGGCGGTTCATCGCCGTCGGCGGCGGTCGTGGCGGGGTGGGCAAGAGTCTCGTTGCCGTGAATCTCGCAGTGTACTTCGCACAGCTCGGCAAGGGGGTGGTGCTCGTCGACGCCGACGCGGCGGGGTCGAACCTGCACGCACACTTCGGGCTTCGGGCTGCGCGCTCGGAGCCGGATCTTGGCGAGGACGGTCCTCGAGCCATGCGCGATGCGCTCGTTCCGACGAGCGTGCCCGGGCTGTCCTTGCTTCCCGCCGCTCACGACGCGATCGCCCCCGGGCTCACCTTGCGAGCCGGGCGAAAGATGCGCTGGCTGGCAGCGCTTCGCGCGCTGCCGGCGGAATACCTCGTCATCGACGTCGGCCCCGGTCATGGCGATCTTGCGCTCGATCTCATGCTCGCCGCGGACGTGCCCATCGCCGTCACGGTGCCCGAACCACCCGCCATCGAGACGACGTACCGCTTTCTGCGCGCCGCCTTTCGTCGCCGTCTCCGGCGGCTTTTGGTGCGTGACAAGCTCCAGCTGGCCATCCTCGAGCGTGCCCTCGTCCATCTCGGCGAGCTTCCGGCCCCGATCGAGCTCGTTCACCAGCTGGCCAAGATGGACAGAGCGCTCGCCGAGCTCGCGTGGGCGGAGGCGCTCGCCCAGCGTGTGCAGCTCGTCGTCAACCAGACGCGCGTGCGCACCGACATGGAGCTCGGCGCCTGGATGTCAGGGCTGGTCTCGCGGCACTACGGCGTCTTGCTCGACGAACTCGGACA
>Ga0302325_10031161_pt1 | contig 10975 bp, 10 predicted proteins | sample Palsa_T0_2_FD_201948 | JGI IMG/M metagenome (GOLD analysis project Ga0302325, IMG submission 201948) | Peat permafrost microbial communities from Stordalen Mire near Abisko, Sweden - Palsa_T0_2 | ecosystem: Environmental > Terrestrial > Soil > Palsa > Peat permafrost | place: Sweden: Abisko... | reverse complement strand
GCCCTGCTGCGAGTGGGTATTGCCGCCCTGGTTAGCGGGGAAGCAGACATGGAGCTGGTTGGGGAAGCCTGCAACGGGCAGGAAGCTCTCGAAAAATACCGGCTGAATCCGTCCGGATATAACTCCGGATATAACGTTGATGGATATTCAGATGCCCCTCATGAACGGCGTCGAGACGATTGTCGGAATTCGAGATGAATTCCCCAATGCCGCATCATCGTACTATCGACGTACGCAGGCGATGTCCAGGTGCTGCGCGCCCTGAAGGCCGGCGCGCGCGCATATATACGGAAGAGGACACTTGCATCGGGAACTGCTCGATACGATTCGCGCCGTCCATGCCGGGCAAAAGCGGGTGCGATTTGGCGTTAACGACGTAATGTCTGGCATGAACTCACGATCGATCCGTCGGCCGGGAACAGCCACCTGGACCTTCGGCGCGGTGGACTCGCATTCTATCTAATGGCGCTTGCCGCAACCGGCGATTACACTCCAGGCGCCTTGGCTCGCACGAATCCGTTTGGGCTGAGCAGATGTTCACCATTATCGTCCTCGGGACGCCGGCCATCTTTGTCTATTTGCCAAAAACAAACCCACGCTTGGGTAGTGCGCTAAAAGAGATTTGATGGACTACGGCCCGTCGGACACCGCCCCCAGGAGGACGATATACTGTTGAGGCGCGGTCTCCGAAACGGGGGTCCGGCCGACGTATGCTAGAGGAACCCAAGTTGCGGAAATCCACGGTCGGCGTCCTCATAGTTCTGACGATTGTTGCGCGCCACGGGCTTGCACTCGATCCGCTTCAGCCGGCGAGCAGCTATCTCCGCAAGGATTTCACCATTGAGGATGGCCTTCCAGACAATAAGGTTAATGCCGTAGCTCAAACGCGGAATGGACTCCTCTGGGTCGCGACCGACCGTGGACTGGCCATGTTCGATGGAGAGCGCTTCGAACCGGTTCGTCTCGGCGGAGTCTCAAAAGAAACTCGCGTGCATTCCATGTTGACGACGCCGGACGGCGATCTCTGGGTTGGAACGGACGCCGGGCTTGCGAAGATATCGCGAACAGCCCAGGATCACTTCGATCGCTCGCTGGTAAAGCTGTATCACGCGGGCGCAGGCCTGAGCGATGTGATCATGTGCCTCCATATTAGCCGCGACGGCGCCCTATGGGTGGGGACCAGCCAAGGGCTTTACCGGTTGGACCGGGGCAGCCTTGTATCCGTGATCCCCGACGAGGTGATCCACGTGATTGAGGAGGCATCAAATGGCCATCTGCTCATTATCACAGGGCAAGGATTTGTGGAATGGGACGGTTCGCGAATCACCAGCGATCCTGGACTGGTCAGCCGGCTGGGTGTCCGTACGAATGAAATTACTCAGGTATTTGAAGATCGCCAGGGCGTTACCTGGTTTTCCACGGCCGCGGGCGTGGCACGCCGCGTCAACGGCTCCATCGAGAGGCTCACGCCGTACGGCGCCTCGCGTGTGGCGCCGGCATTTCGAGTTTACGAGGACCCGCAGGGGACCGTATGGGCCGATACGGGTCTGGCATTCTTCCGGGCTGACGCGACCGGCCTCAAACCTGTGGCGCCGGAATTGCACGCCCGGTGTATTTATTCCGATCCGGATGGCGATCTGTGGGTCGGTACTGAGGGCAACGGCCTTGTGCGCTTTAAGGACCGCACGATCCGGATGTACACGATGGCCGATGGGCTGCCTAGCAACTTTACTACAGCTGTACTGTCGAGTCACGACGGAACGCTCTGGGTAGGCAGCTACTGTGACGGCCTCTCGCGGCTTGATGGGCAGCGGTTCAAGACCTATAACGAGAAGGACGGGCTGTCGAACTCCTGCGTGTGGGGCCTGGCCGAAGACGGCAACCACGACATCTGGATTGGAACCTGGGGTGGGGGACTTTACCGCTTTCGGGATGGCCGCTTCACTCAGTATTCGACGCCAGAGGGGCTTGCCGGCGTGGTTGCACTCTGCGTCGTGGCTGCGCGAGACGGATCGCTATGGGTTGCAACCACGGCTGGCTTGAGCCACATGCAGAACGGGCATTTCCGCAATTACACAACGGCCGACGGGCTATCCAGCTATTGGGTCACCACCGTGTACCAGGACCGCAGCGGCGATATCTGGGCCGGAACAAGCGCCGGCATCGATCGCCTCGCCGGTGACCGCTTTGTGCCTGTTCAGTCCGGACCGGAAACGGGCGTTGTCCGCTACGTCATGCTCAGAGAAGACTCTTTCGGTGACATTTACGCGCTTGCATCGGAGAACGGAATCAGCCGCATAGAGAACAATCGGTTGGTTAACGTGAATGAAATAATCAGGCCGACGGGCATGGTCGAATCCAGCGAACACGATTTTTGGTTTGGAGCGAGAAACGGCATCTTCCGGGTTGCGGCAGCCGACCTCAAACGCGAAGAGTCCGATCGCGGCTCGCCTCTCAATTACACCGCATTCAGCCGCGTCGACGGCATGGACTCCAAGGTGTGCGGTGAGGGCCGGCCCAACATAGCGATAACGCCCGACGGTAAGCTCTGGGTCACAACCGTAAGGGGCTTGGCCATGCTGGATCTCAGGTCACAGCCGCACAGGAATCGGAAGCCGGCGATCCTGATGGAAGAGGTCGATGTAGGACGCACAAAAAGGGACCCTGGGGCCGAAGCCGTTCTAGCTCCAGGCGCGTACCACGTAGAGTTGCACTTTACTGCCGTCGATATTGCATCGTCGGAAAATGTTCGCATTCAGTACCGGCTCGACAGTGTAGATCCGGCATGGCTCGATGCCGACTCGACTCGCGTCGCGATCTACACTTACATTCCCGTTGGTGTTCATTCCTTTCATATCCGCGCAAGCAATGGCGACGGGGTCTGGGACCGGGAGGGCATCGTCTACAAGATCACCCAACAGCCATATTTCTACGAAACCGGAATTTTTCGGGTCGCGGCCGTGATGGCAGGATTTCTGCTCGTCGCCGGTTTGTACCGGCTCCGTCTTCGGCAGGCCGCGGCGAGCTTGAGCGCGCGCTTTGATGAGCGCACACGCATTGCACGTAATTTGCACGACACGCTGTTTCAGAGTTTCCACAGCCTGATGTTCCGCATGCAGGCGGCGAGGAACATGCTTCCCCGTCGGCCCGACGAAGCCGGCGAGTCGCTCGACGGCGCCATCGCCGCCGCGGAGCAGGCTATCGACGAGGGCCGTAGCGCGATTCAAGATCTACGTTCCCAGGCGGCCGACCAAAACGACATCACCGAGTCACTGACGGTGATGGGACATGAATTGGCGAATTCTCAGCAAGAGGAGGCCAACAGGGCGGCTTTCCACATCACCGTGGAAGGGGAACGTCACGCGTTGTCGCCGATCCTCCAGGACGAAGTCTATCGAGTCGCGCGCGAGGTATTGCGAAATGCCTTCCAGCACGCGCATGCAACTCGCATTGAAGCTGAAATCAGATATGATTCAAGTCTGTTCCGACTGCGAATCCGAGACGATGGCACGGGAATTGATCCCCGGGTACTGAAGGAAGGCAAGCGCGCCGGCCACTGGGGATTGCCTGGAATTCGGGAACGCGCGAAGCGAATCGGCGCCCAACTGGACCTCTGGAGCGAAGTCGGCGCCGGTACGGAAGTTGAAATAAGCCTTCCAGCCTCCCTTGCTTACGCTCAATCCGGCGACTCTCGCCGATTCACGCTGTTCCGCAAGAAGACTGGCACTGATGCCCACTAACCCCCGACCAATTCGCATCCTGACCGTTGACGACCATGCCCTGCTGCGAGTGGGTATTGCCGCCCTGGTTAGCGGGGAAGCCGACATGGAGCTGGTTGGCGAAGCCTGCAATGGGCAGGAGGCTCTCGAAAAATACCGGCTGCATCGTCCGGATATAACGTTGATGGATATTCAGATGCCCCTCATGAACGGCGTCGAGACGATCATCGGAATTCGCGGTGAATTCCCCAATGCCCGCATCATCGTACTATCGACGTACGCAGGCGATGTCCAGGTGCTGCGCGCCCTGAAGGCCGGTGCCCGCGCATACATACGGAAGGGACACGTACATCGGGAACTGCTCGATACGATTCGCGCCGTCCATGCCGGGCAAAAGCGAATTCCCCCCGAGGTTGCCAGCGAGTTAGCCCAGCACGCTGGCGACGAGGATTTGACGCCGCGCGAGATCGACGTCCTCCGGCTGATCGCAACCGGAAACGCGAACAAGGAGATCGCCGGCCAGCTTTCCATCGGGGAGGAGACGGTGAAGTCTCATATTACGAATATCCTCGAAAAGCTGGGCGCGAATGATCGAACCCATGCCGTCACGATCGCCGTAAAACGCGGAATCATCGAACTTTGATCCCCCCTAAAAGGGGGATGCGCCGCTCCCGGTTTCCAGCCTTTCGCTACTCTTGCCGATCTTTTAACCTGAACAAGGGCATTGTGCAAAGGCTATTCTCGACGTTCGCTAACGGTTGGCCGGGCAAGGGTCTCCTGCTCTTACGTGTAATTACTGGCGCTACGCTCATTCACTTTGGAATAGCGAACCTCCACGAGGATATTTCTCTGCAAATCGCTGCCCCGCAGTTAATTGCAGGCAGCGCAGGAGTGTTCCTTCTGGTCGGCTTATGGACCCCAGTCGCAGGGACGTTGGCAGCCGTCGTAAAACTTTGGATCGCGTTCACGCGGTTTTCCTCGCATTCTGGCGATCCGTGGATTGCGGTGCTTCAAGCGGCCTTGGGCGCCGCTCTAGCCATGATCGGGCCCGGCGCCTGGTCTATCGATGCCCGGCTATTCGGCCGGAAACACATTGACCTCCGGGATCTATAGTGGCTTCTCCCCCATAACGGGGGGCTGGCGGATCTCCCTATCTCGCCATTTTGGCCGCCGGACTAAAAGGGGAGAACGCCTTCCCACAAGATGGGGTTGGCGGCGGGAAGAAGCTGGTCCACAATCAACTCAAAGGCGAGTTCGAACCGTAACGGGAGAGCGTTTGAAACGGATAGCAGCGGTTTAGCTATCGCAGGCATAATTCCGAGCGAAGGAGAAGAGTGATGTCGAATTCTGAAATAATCGGATCCAGCGCGAAGTTTCGAGCAGTGCTCGAAATGGTAGAAATGATAGCGCCGGTAAACTCCGCAGTTCTCATTCAAGGCGAGACGGGGACCGGAAAAGAAGTGATCGCGCAGGCGATTCACGATTCCAGTACTCGCCGGCGTCAACGGCTGGTGGCAATCAATTGTGCCGCCATTCCCGCGGCATTATTAGAAAGCGAACTCTTTGGGCATGAACGCGGTGCGTTTACGGGGGCCGTCAATCAGGCGGTCGGACGTTTCGAGTTGGCGGACCGTGGCACGCTTTTTCTCGACGAGATAGGTGAGCTTCCGCTGGAACTACAGCCGAAGCTCCTTCGAGTCCTACAGGAACAACGATTCGAACGCTTGGGGAGTGTGCGGACGCAGCAAGTTGACGTGCGCATAGTGGCTGCTACCAATCAGAACTTACAACAGTTGGTGCGTGAACGGAAGTTTCGTGCTGACTTATACTACCGGCTCAGCGTCTTTCCAATTATGCTTCCGCCACTACGCGAACGCGCGGAGGATATCCCGCTCTTGCTTCAACACTTTGTTCAGCACTTCGCGGCGCGCTACGGGCGGTGCATCGATTGCATTCCAGCTAAGATCACCGATGCCGCGATGAATTATCACTGGCCGGGAAATATCCGAGAATTGCAAAACTTCATCGAGCGCGCAGTCGTTCGAACAAGAAATACGGAACTCGATGCCCCTATCGAGGAACTGATGGAAGCGGGCACGCCTGTGGCCGGCCTGAACACGCTTCTGGATGCGAACAGAGCCCAGATCCTGGCGACTCTTCGTCAAGCCAAGGGCGTCGTCGGTGGGCGGAACGGAGCTGCCGCCAGACTTGGAATGCCGCGGACGACGCTTATCTCCATGATGAGGAGGCTCGGAATCTCAATCGATAGGGCTGAAGAGCGGACATTACCGTCGTATTCGTACGCCGGAACAGCATAAGCGGCGCCGGTCCACCGGATTAGGGTCTGGCGCCGCCGCTCTCATGTTGCTGTTACCGAGTCGCGCGTTGAGTTCACCGCCACCTTCTTCTCAACACCGCTACGATGTCATTTCACAGCCCCAGAGAAGGCAGCTGCGTCTTGCGGCTGAGCTAGAAACGGCGGCCCATGTCGGCCGCCACCATAATGGATCGATGCTCGCTGAACCTCTGGCGCGCAAGGCCGAATACAAAAGGGGGCGACCGTTGACGACGCCTACGCCGTCAAGCGCCAGAGATCGATGACGCCCAAGCACAGCAGGATCGGATTCAAAAACCTCAAGTCCGCCGCTCTCGACGGGATTGCCGCGTGTGATTCCATCCTTCAATATTCCCAGCTTCCGCATCTTCGAGATCAGAGTAGTTCGCGGCAGTCTAAGAGTCTAAGCCTGCTTGTTGCGCCGTTGCACCCGCCTACTAACCAGTTCGTTTCCTGAAGCGTGGAGATGATGTGCGGCCGTTTAGCGCCCGTACGCGTTCGGGCAGAGCGGGGAATGGCGTCATGACGCCGTAATTCCGCTGCCAGCGAACGCAGCTCAGACCCAGTTGTCATAATTACAGCGCGCTCGGTGAAATTCTGCAAGTTCCCGGATGTTTCCCGGCCAGTCGTACTCCTGCAGCTCGCATCGTCTTACGTGGCTCCGCTACAGATTTGCGGCGGTGAGGTTGAGCACCTCGCTCGAATTGCTTATACCGTGAGAGGGCAGCTCGGGTGGTCGCAGTGACACGCGATTTCGACTTCATCGCTCCCCGCGTTCCGACATGCCTCTCCGCAATACTTCTGGCCGGGCTGAACGTTACAGGTGCAGGGGATGTGCGCACACCTGTTCTCTTGTTGATGTTCCATTTGGAAGTTTCTCCTTTTTCTGAGACTGGTTCTGTTGTTTCGATCTGACTCAACGCCAGAGATTCGTCACGGCGATGTCGAGTACCTCATTGGCCCGGCCGTTCATCACAGCCTTGACCATAAAAAGAGAGAAACCCTTCGATCTCGAGGGTTATCTTTGGCGGCATCGAGAGTTCCTCCCGATTCACCACTGCGTCGATTAGCACTGGCCCGTCGTGAGCAAGGGCAGCGGCGATGCCAGGCTCGACATCCGCCGGGTCCTCGATCCGGATGCCGCGGATGCCGACCGCTTCAGCCATTGTGGCGAAATTAGGATTCTTGAATGAGGCGCCGAAGTCTAGGAACCCGGTCGCTCTTTGTTCGAGTTCGATGAAGCCAAGGGCGCCATTATTGAACACCACGACTTTGACCGGCAGATCAAGTTGCGCGAGACTGAGAAAGTCGCCCATGAGCATGGTGAAGCCACCATCGCCCGACAGCGAGATCACCTGGCGCTTCGGGAGCGTCGCCTGGGCGCCAATCGCATGCGCCATCGCGTTTGCCATGGACCCATGCCAGAACGAGCCGATGAGACGCCGTTTGCCGTTCATCGCGAAGTATCGTGCGGCCCAAACGGTCGGCAAACCGACATCGCAGGTGAACACGGCATCCTCGGCTGCCAAATCGCTTAACGCCTTGGCCACTTGCTGCGGGTGAATCAGTTTGCTTCCCGGCTTCGCTATCGCCAAGTCGTCGAGATCTCTGCGCGCCTTTCGATAATGCTCGACGGCCCGATCCAGGTGCTCACGGTCCTGCTTTTCCTCTAGCATCGGGAGCAATGCGTCCAGCGTGGCGCCCACATCGCCAACGAGCCCCAGATTGATCGGTACGCGCCGGCCGAGTTGTTCTGGCCTTATGTCGACCTGGGCGATTTGCGCGGTTCTCTGCGGGTAGAATTGGCGATACGGGAAATCAGTTCCGAGCATCAGCACCGCGTCGCAATCGTTGATCGCGTAATAGCCGGATGTGAAGCCGATGAGCCCGGTGATGCCGACGTTGTACGGGTTGTCCCATTCGACGTGCTCCTTACCCTTCAGCGCGTAGACCATGGGGCTCTTAAGCTTCTCGCCGAGCGCGAGGAGTTGATCGTGCGCACCGGCACAGCCCGAGCCGCACAACAAAGTGACCCGGCTGGCGCCATTCAGAAGATCGGCGAGCGCTTGGAGGCTGGCAGACGGCGGAACCACCACGGTCGTGACCGGCAGCAGGTCTAGGGCCGCGGGCGGTGGCGCGTCGATTGCGGGCTACGTCGCCCGGGATCACGATGACCGATACACCACGCTTGCCGACTGCTTCGCGAATCGCGATTTCGAGCCCGCGCGGCATTCGATTCGGGGAGGAAACGAGCTCGCAATAGTGGCTGCATTCCTTGAACAGGGTTTCTGGATGCGTTTCCTGGAAATAGCCCGAGCCAATCTCGGCCGACGGAATGTGGGCCGCGATCGCCAAAACTGGAACGCGCGAACGTTGACAATCGAACAAGCCATTGATGAGGTGGAGATTCCCGGGGCCGCAGCTTCCCGCACAAACGGCGAGAGATCCGGTGAGGTGCGCTTCGGCGCTGGCGGCAAAAGCGGCAACTTCCTCATGGCGAACGTGGACCCATTCGATCTTGCCCTGGCGGCGGATCGAATCCGTGATGCCGTTCAGGCTGTCACCAACGATGCCGTAGATGCGTTTCACGCCGGCGGCGGCGAGAGTCTCAGCAAATTGATCTGCAACGGTCTTCATGATCGTAATCCTCCTTTGTCTAGCTGCCTGTTACTTGGCGGATCACGAAAAGATGACGCTCGCCGAGGATTTTCTTCAAGTCGGCTCCGCATATCCGCATTCAGCAGCACCGGCATCTTCGAAACATCCTCCAAGCCCGTTCGGCGGTCCGCGACGCCGTCGAAATCGCGCTCGATCCCCACATGATCGATTCCGGCGATCTCGATGTGGCTGTCGATCCCGAGAGATTCCGCCAGCAGTTCACGTGCTTGTGCAAGGTTGTCTTGCAGCGCCATGTTCATTTAGAATCCTCCAAACGCCTAACCAAACGTGAACGAAAAGGCCTGAACGCCAGGATCAAGGAATTCGATCTCAAAAGTCCGGTCTTGTATCTGGCCCTTTTGCCGGATGAGCTGATAGAGACGGGGCCCTCGAATCTCACCGGCGCCGTCAGGGGCGGAATCCACTCCACAATCGTTACCGGGGGCGGCGCCATCCAATGTCACCTTAAAGCGTACGGGCTTACCGTTCAGCATCGGGCCGAATACGATGTGCAGGTCGCGGCTGTGGAACCGGAACAGAATTTTGCCGGGCGCTGTTTGAAGCACACCGCTCTCAGCACCGATATTCCACGCTCCGCTCAATCCCCATTGATTCAAAGAGGGTCTTGCGGGTGTGCTGTAAGTCTTTCGGAAGTCTTGCTCCAATCGCTCAGGTGACGCGAAGCGCTCGGCCTGACGATAGCCAACGTAGGTTTCAGGAGACTCTGAATCTCTGCCAGGCGGCGCCTCGACTCCATCGGCGGATATTCTGACCGCGCTTTCACCCAGGCCAGTGGCGCCGTTTTCCGTCAGAAGTTCCTGGATGACGCGCTCGGATTCGAGATATTCGCCCTCGCCGAAATGATGGTAACGAATTCGCCCGTTCCCATCGATGAAATAGTTTGCCGGCCAATAGTCGTTGTGGAACGCCTGCCAAATTCCGTAGTTGCTGTCGACGGCCACCGGATACGTCACGTTCAAATCACGCAGGGCATTTTCGACATTCACCCGTTCTTTTTCAAACGAGAACTCGGGCGTATGGACACCGATCACAACCAAGCCGGCATTCTGGTATTTGGCCGCCCAAGCCTTCATGTAGGGCAGCTCCCGGAGGCTGTTGATGCAAGAGTAGGTCCAGAAATTGACCAGCACAACTTTCCCGCGCAACGACTTACTGCTCAAGGGAGCGGAGTTGAGCCAGGTGACGGCGCCCCCCAAATCGGGTAGGCGCCCTTCGTCGGCAAGGGCCGGCTGAGGTTCGGCGGCGCTCACTGTCATAATCAGTGGGTCCTTCGAATGGATCGCGCCGAACTTTTTGAGCGAATTCATACGCCAGCCCGGTGCGATGGCGATAACCCCCATGAAGGCAGCCAGTCCGAGAGCCAAACGGAACCAGCCCTTAAACGACGAGAGCTTCGTGTCAACAGTACTCATTTTCGAATCTCCTTCAACGTGCGTATCGCGTAAATACCAGGTCGTGCGCTTTCTCAAGGTCGTGGCAGGGGAAGCAGGTTTTGTGCACCGCCTCATCAGCAGGTTTGCCGTTCTCGAATTGAGCGTACCCCCAGCCGCCCGTCGAGGCGTATTTTTTTGAGTCCTTGACTCCTAACTGAATGTTAATGGGAGGTCCGGCAACGAAAGATTGGGCACGGCCAAAGACTTTATTATTTTCCTCAGACGCAACGTAGCTCCAGGCTAGCCGGACAATGATTGTGCCGTTTGGGAACGGTAGCTTCCCCTCCCTGTAGGCCTTGATCGCTACATCGTTGCCGAGGATGGCGCGAAGATCGTTGTTGTTGCCTGCTTCGTGGGCCACGGAGATCACCCTCCAGTCGCGGTATCCGGGGGGAATTTTGATTCCAAAGATCGGGGAAGCCTCGTTATTGGCGCGTCCAGCCGCGAACAGCACTGCACCGATGGCGCACGCGGCCATTGCCGCAAAGACCAAGATTGAGATCCGTTTCATTGAGCGTCCTTTCAAATAATCAAAATGGACTTGTGACTCCCAGGTTTGCACCGCATCCGGTCCGGATGACCGCGATAGGGACACGGGCCATGGCTACGGATGCCCTGCGGATTGTCTATGTCAGTCCGCAGGGCTGGGTGCGTAACGGCGATCAATACCCGCCGGCATCGACCACGGCTTGGGCAAACGCCTGCGGCGCCTCTTGAGGCAGATTGTGCCCGACGCCGCCGGTGATGAGGCGGTACTCATATTTGCCCGAGAACCTGTTCCGATACGCCGCGCTGGTCGCGTGGATTGC
>Ga0302325_10031160_pt1 | contig 10976 bp, 8 predicted proteins | sample Palsa_T0_2_FD_201948 | JGI IMG/M metagenome (GOLD analysis project Ga0302325, IMG submission 201948) | Peat permafrost microbial communities from Stordalen Mire near Abisko, Sweden - Palsa_T0_2 | ecosystem: Environmental > Terrestrial > Soil > Palsa > Peat permafrost | place: Sweden: Abisko... | reverse complement strand
GGATGACGCAACCAAACAGAAAATGCTGCGCGCCTATGAACAGGAAGTCGCTGCATTCGAAGATCGATACGCCACGTCAGACTGGAAGAACAAGCTAGCGAGTGTGAGGCCCGTAGGCTCTGGTTATGCGGGCCGCACCTGGAACTTCACTTTTCCTGCACAATAAGCCGCTGGTCCGCCTTCACGCCGGTCAACCTTTGGTGCGTGCCGCTGGGCCACTGGATATCGATAGTTTGCGCGGCAGTATCGCCGCCGAGTCCGAACGTCAGCGCCAAATCGCTTGCGGAGCAATAAGAAGAACCGCTGTGCACGGTTTGCGTCTGCGGCCCGATGCGGACAACAGCGCCAATGCCGTCGCGGTTGCTCTTAACGCCCTGTAGTCGCACCTGCAACCAGTGATTCTTATTCCCGCCGTCGTTCCTATACAGGTGAGCCGGACCGTTGTTCGTCGCAATCAGCACATCCAGGTCGCCGTCATGATCGAAGTCGCCATATGCCGCGCCTCGCGCCACCATCGCCTTTGAAAACACGGCGACCGGCTGAAACTTCCCGCCTCCCCCGTTGTGGAACAACAGCGGCAGCTCCTCATATTGCACCTTGGGCTGCACGCGGCCAATCTGTTCTTCAATGTGGCCGTTCGCAGCGAAGATATCCGGATAGCCATCCAGATCGTAGTCGAAGAAGAAGAGTCCGAACGTGAGACTCAGTAAGCTGGCCTTACCGATGGGCGAACGAGGCGCCTCATCCACAAACAGTCCATTGCCTTCGTTGTGATACAAGCCGAGCATCTGATTCGCGAAGTTGCCCACCACCAGATGTTGGCGGCCGGAATGGTCGTAATCCGCAACGTCAACACCCATCGCGCCCCGTGCCACGCCGTCTTCGCCGAATGCAACTCCAGCCGTGAGTCCCTCTTCCTTGAATGTCCCGTTCTGCAGATTCCGGTAAAGCTTGTTGGGCTGCGTATCGTTGGCGACAAAGAGATCCGGCCATCCATCGTTGTTGAAATCGAGCACAGCCACTCCGAGAGATTTGCTCGTTGAATCAGACAATCCCGCCTTTGCCGTAACGTCCTCGAATTTCCCATTACCCAGGTTGCGATACAGCTTCGACGACGCGCCCTTGAAAGATTCCGGCGTGCAATAGGATTTCGTCGCGCCATCCAGCGAACACCACAAATCCTTCTCAGGCGACCATTGCACATAGTTAGTAACGAACAGATCGAGCTTGCCGTCGCGATCGTAGTCGAACCACACAGCGCTGGCTCCAAATGCCGAGTTGGCCACGCCGGATTCCCGCGTCACATCTTTGAAGTGGCCGTTTCCTTCGTTGTGAAACAGATGGTCGCCTCCAAGCGCAGTGATGTAAACGTCTTCGCGGCCATCGTTGTCGTAGTCGCCAATCGTAACGCCGAAGCCATAGATGTCGATGTCGAGGCCGCTTCCCTTCGTGATATCGGTGAAGGTGCCATCGTGATTGTTGCGATAAAGGGCCGCCGGAGTATGGCGCCCCTTGGGAACCAGATCCTTTCCATTGACCAGCAGAATGTCTAGCCAGCCGTCGCCATCGGCGTCGAAAAAGGCGCAGCCTGGCCCCATTGTTTCGGGCAGCCACTTCTTGCCGCTCCGTCCGGCGTTGTGCGTGAAATGAATTCCGGCGCTCGCCGTAATATCGGTGAAGGCAACCGGTTCGGCGCCGGGCGTCGCCAGCAAACAGGGCAGGCAAAGCAGTAAGATCGTGGCTCTTCTCATTGTGTATCCGTAAGCGGCCGTAGCAAACGTAGCGCTGGCCGTGTATTGTAATCGTGTTGGTATCGCAGGTGAATCGGATCCTGCGGAAAATGTTCGTTCTCCGGATAGGGGTAGCGGCTCATCCCGTGAAACGGAAGCGGGCTTACAGATTGGGAATAGGCAGTATTTGGGTCTCGATCTTTCGCCCAGCCGTCCACCTTCAGAAGGAACTCCCGCGTCCAACCGCTCGGAGGCGGCGCAATCGAAGAAGCATCGAACAGCAGACGCAATTCGTCGCCCGAGCCCATGATAATGAGCTTGTCATCGACCTCCTGCATCAACTCCCGCACATCTCCATAGCGCGTATAAAGGCCGGGAGTCGGATTCCAGTACGATGCCGGCTCCACTCGGCTATAGACGAAGGTGTCGGGTTGCTTGCGCTCGGGATTGATCACTGTTTCCGAAAATCCCCGGAACTGCAGATTGGCGGATTGAGCCGGAACCTGCGCCTGGTGCACATCTGCCGCGCCCGCCGATTCACTCAAGAAAATCTCGTCCCAGTAAACACATAGATCCGTGACAATCCGAACCTTGCGGCTCGCCGAAATGAAGTGAAGCGGTACGGCAATGGTCTTCGGCTTTCCGGCGGGCATCCCCATATCTTCGTTGACCGTGATCCACTTACCCGAAGCGTCCTGCATCTGCAAATAGGGCATCACGAGTCCGCCCTTGCGCTCCTGCGCGGCTGCGCGGAAGGTACTGCCGTCAGGCCAATCCACCCAACCGTTCGCCAGCAGAACAGCGTCTCCGGATGCCGCCGAATTCGCAAAATCAAGCTCGAGCGTATGGACCTTCGCAACCCCCAGTTCAGTCCGAGGAAACTGATCCGGATACTTCTGATCGCGAGAGATCAGACGAGGACGAACATCCCGGCCCACATCGTCATGCGCCGCCACCGGATAGATGCGCCGAGCCGATTCATAGAGCCGGAATTCCGGATACGGAGGTCCTTTGAATTTCTCATTCGTGAACACTTCCTTGTTCGAAGGGTGGTCGAGAGTCATCAACTGCACTTGATCGAGGTATGAGACTTCGCTCAGTTCCTCGGTAATGCGGACCTCATAATGCCCATCGGCCGCTACCAGCGCACCCGCCGGAATCGTGACGTACTCATCGTGATCGACGGGAAAATACGAACCTTCTCCGTCACTAGCCCCGAGCGGCGCCACACCCAGCACGTCGGTAATGAACTGGAACGCGCGCCCGTTCCAGGTCCAAATCATCGGACAGGACCCGGAGAGTCTCTGCGCTTCCTCGTAGCGATACTCGCGGTTAGTGACTTGATTCGTCTCATTCTGGATGAGTCCGTTGGGCCAGGTAATCCGCACCACATCCACCTTGCCGTAAGCGCCAACCGGAAAGTACAAAGGCACGCCCACGTAGGTCTGCTTCCAATAACTATCTCCGGCCTTCACTTCGACAACGGCGTCCTGCGCCAGTTTCAAACTCTTAACGCCCGTGAGGCGAATACCGATCCATTTCTGTTGAGGAGTGGTCCGCCTCAGCAAGACATGCAATTTCCCATCGCTCTCAATCTTGGCCACATAGCTCGCATCGATCTCATCGTGCTTCGGCGCTGGAACGGTATAAGGCTCCGCAATGTACTTGCCGCCGAGTTGATCCCGATAAAGAACGGGAGCGTGATCCGAATAATAAACAGCTACATCGAACGACTTGCTATCAGGAACGAGCCGCAGCTTATAGGCATCGTTCGCATGCGCTGCGACAAACGGAAAGTCCTTTGAGCGATCCTCGAACCCCGCCGTTCCTTTATTCCTTAAGAGTGCGGATTCGCCGCCGATCAGCAACAGATCGAGATCGTAGTCGTGGTCGTAATCCACCCAGATCGCGCGTTCGAAACGCCGCTGAGGCAATGCCGCGTCAAATAGCGCGAAGTGCCCTTTGGTATTGCGATACAGCTTTGGGCCTGCCTCGGTGAGCACACAGAGATCCATGAAACCGTCGTTATCGAAGTCGCCTGCCGCCACGGAGACGACGCCGGGAATCTTCTCAAGGCCCGTATCCTTGGCCAGCGTAGTGCCATCTCGATAGAGACTGATGCCCATCGCTGACCAGGCAAGCACATCCGTGTGGCCCGTGCTGCTGGCGTCGATCAGGATCATTCCGGATGCCGCGGACAGCGTCCGATCATCAAACCTCGGCGCCGCACTCACCGGCAGGGCCGACACCGCGCGTGGAGGATCGTAAATTTCCGCGTAGCTGCAGTAATCCATGTCTTCCGGAATGGCCGCGCCTTCAGCCTCTTTCTTCAGCGTCTGAAACGCCGCGAGATTCTTTGCCGCATCTTCCGGACGATTCGCCTGCCGGTAAAGACTGTAGAGCTGAAAGTGCGGACCCGCCAGCAGCGGATTTAGCGCCGCAGCCTTCTCGCACTCCGTGATCGCGTCCGCGTTCCTATCTGCGAATCGCAGCAGCGTACAGAGTTGGTAATGGGCGATCGGCTCGTTCGGCGTCAACTTCACCATCTGCTCGAACTCGGTGCGCGCTTGATCCAGCTGCCCCGCTTTCTTGTAGTAGATGCCCAGGTTGAACCACGTATGCGGGAGAGATGGATCGAGCTTCTGCACCTGATCCAGGAGAGCAATCCCCTCCGCGGCCCGATTTCCATGCATCAAAGCCAGAGCGTAGTTAAGCTTCTCGCGAACCGAATCCGGTGCAAGGTCGAGGGCTTTCTTAAACTCGGCGATAGCCTCATCGTGCGTCGTCGGGTTCTCGAAAAATGCTTTTCCGAGGTTGCGATGCTGCTCAAGCGCGGCACTATCCGGCGCAGCCGAGGCCGATGGCAGAGCAAGCCAAACCGCTACTGCGGCCATGGCAAGAGCGATCGCGCCTGTCCACCAGATCCCCTTAGAGCTCATCTATGTTGTGCCCCATCATAAAACGGCGCAGAGCGAAATAGGACTAATAGGAAAGCACTAGCTATTGGGCGGGAAGACGCGGGCGAAGATGTGGTCCACGTGCCTTAATTGCCGGTCAAGTGAGAACGCTGCCGCAATCTGTTCCTTGTCCAACAACTTGCTGATTTCCGGGTCGCCTTCAATCCGAGCCCTGAAGTCGGTCTCCGTTTCAAAGGCATGCATGGCATGGCTCTGCACCAACGCATAAGCCTGCTCTCGAAGCATGCCCGCCGCAGCCAGATCGAGAAGCAGTTGGCCTGAAAACACCAGCCCGTGAGTCAGTTCCAGGTTCCGCATCATGCGCGCGGGGTATACCAGAAGCTGATCGATCAGGCGCGTAGTCTTGGCTAAAAGATAGTCGCAGAGGATCGTGGAATCCGGCAGGATGATTCGCTCGACGGAGCTATGCGAAATATCCCGCTCATGCCACAACGCCACATCTTCGTAACCCGCCTGCGCATTTGCGCGAACCACGCGAGCCAGACCGCAGATCTGTTCGCAGGTAACCGGGTTGCGCTTGTGGGGCATCGCGGAACTGCCCTTTTGCCCCTTGGAAAAGTATTCTTCCGCCTCGCGAACTTCCGTACGCTGCAAGTGGCGAATCTCCGTAGCGATCTTGTCAAGGCTCGAAGCCAGAGTTGCCAGTGTCCCAAGATACTGCGCGTGCCGGTCGCGCTGAATCACCTGCGATGCCACCGGCGCAGGCTTAAGGTTGAGCCGTGCGCAGATGCGCTCTTCCACTTCTGGCCCGATATGCGCGAACGTTCCCACCGCGCCGGAGACTTTGCCGATGCGCAAATCTTCCGCCGCAGCTTCCAGCCGCTTCAGGTTTCGCCCGGCCTCTTCGTACCAGATTGCCAACTTCAGGCCGAAAGTGATCGGCTCGGCATGAACGCCATGTGTACGGCCAATCTGGACCGTGTGCTGAAATTCCTTCGCGCGCCGGCCCAAAACTTCGCGCAGTTGCCCGATTCCCGTAAGCAGCATCTGCGATGCTTCCCGAATCTGCAGCGCTTGCGCCGTGTCGACCACATCGGTCGAAGTGAGACCGTAGTGAAACCAACGGCTCGCGGGCGCTTCCCCCGCTTCAGCCATCTTTTCAGCGACAGCCGTGGTGAAGGCAATGACATCGTGCCGCACCTTGTCTTCGATCTCCGTTATTCGAGCGACATCGAAGCTTCCGTGCTTCCGCAAAGCTCCCGCCGCTTCCACCGGGACCACGCCCAGTTCCGCCAGCGACTCCGTAGCGGCAAGCTCCACTTCGAGCCACTGCTTGTACTTATTCTGCTCACTCCAGATTTGGCCCATCGGGGCCCGGGTATAACGTGCGATCAAAAAGTAAAGACCTCGGAAGGATGGTTTTGTTCAGCAATCACCAGGCGCGTGTTCAGGCCGCGCTGCTCCAGCGCGGCGGCCGCGCTCATGCGCACCAGTTCGGGATGGTTGTTGTGTTCGCTCAGGTGACCCAAAATCAGCGCCGCGGTAGACGAAGCGAAGTCGTTGGCCAGAAAGTCAGAGACCACATCGTTCGAGAGATGCCCGTTGCGCCCCATCACCCGCTGCTTCACTGACCACGGATACGGACCCACCTTCAACATCTCAATATCGTGATTCGACTCCAAAAGAAGCACATCCGTAGAACGCAGATGGTACTTGATCGAATCCGGAATATAACCCAGATCCGTAGCAATCCCCACCTTCACGCCGAACACACGGAACGTGAAACCCACCGGATCGATCGCGTCGTGGGGAATTGTGAAGCTATCCACCGCGATATCGCCGATCATGAACGAACTGCCCGCCTGGAAACGCTCCAGCGCCGGTTCGCAATTCTCCCAATCGATCGTCGGCGCGGCACGGTTGGTAATGTACACCGGTATCTTCCGCTTCGTTCTCTTGGTGAATTCCCGCAACACCCGGCAAAGGCCCGCCACGTGATCGGAGTGCTCATGCGTGATCAGGATCGCGTGCAACGAATCCAGAGATTCACCGGCGGAAGCCAGGCGCTGCATGAGATCGCGCACGCCCAGGCCCGCGTCGATGAGTAGACGCGTTCGGGATGTGGCAACCAGCGAAGAGTTGCCGGAACTGCCGCTGGCGAGCACGCAGAACTTGAGCATGAGGACGAAGCCTAACTCCCCAGCATACCGCGATCCCTCCCACCCAAAAAAACAAAAACCTCACAATTTGTTCCAGACTGCAAGCTCACGGGTACTTGTTACAGTAGAGGGTTGACTTTGCAGCCAAACAGCCCGAAGGAACTTTGTGAATCGTTAGCCGGCGCGGCGGCTTCCGGCAAAAGCATTACCCTCGGAGGACATTTCTCGAAAAAGGGTATGGCCGGGCCGAGCAAGGCGTCGGACGTCACCGTCAGCACCGCGAAACTGTCGAAAGTCCTGCAATATGAGCCGGCCGATCTGACGCTCAGCGTGGAAGCAGGCGCCCCTTGGGCTGAAGTTTGCCGCGTTTTGAGCGAGCACCATCAGATGATTCCGCTCGATCCGCCGTTCGCCGATACAGCCACGGTCGGGGGCGTGATCGCCACCAACAGCTCCGGACCGCGTCGGAGGCTTTACGGCACCGCGCGAGATCTCGTCATCGGCATGCGCTTCGCGACGCTCGACGGGAAGGAAGTGCAGTCCGGCGGAATGGTGGTGAAAAACGTCGCCGGTTTGGACATGGGTAAGCTCATGATCGGCTCGTTCGGGACCCTGGCGGCAATCTCCGTCGTCAATTTCAAGCTGACACCCAAGCCGGAATTGGAGAAGACCGTGCTGCTCGATTTCGATTCGCCAGAAGCCGCCTTCGCGGCCCGCGACAAACTGATTCGAAGCGTTCTGCAGCCCTCCGCGATCGACCTCCTCAATCCGGTGGCGACCGCCCAGCTCGGCGAACGTGGTTACATCCTGGCTGTTCAGTTCGGTGGAAATGCCGCGGTGGTGGAGCGTTACGCCAGGGAAGTGGGCGGCGCCATCCGTGAAGGCGCCAAACAAAAGGAATTTTGGGACAGCGTCATCCAATACTCTCAACGCTTTCTCCAGAAATTCGCGGATGGAACTGTTGTCCGGATCTCATCGACGCTGACGCAGCTTCCGGAAGTGATGGCCGCGATTCGGGCTACACAGCATGCTCCCGCGATCGCACGCGCGGCCACCGGCGTCACGTATGCTTATTTCAACCGCACGGATGCCGCGGTGAAGTGGCTAAGCACGGTGAAAGCCCAGCCCTGGCGTTGTCTAATGGAGTTCTCGCCCGAAACCAAAAAGCAGGGTCTCGACCTCTGGCCCGCGCCTGGCGATGACTTTGGGATGATGAAGAAAGTCAAGCAGATGTTCGACCCCCGCAATCTACTGAACCATGGCCGCCTCTACCGACTCATTTGAAATTCTTCAAGCTCCGCACAGCCACGACCGGCCGCAGCGGGCTGACCTGGACCGTTGCGTGCACTGCGGCCTTTGTCTGAACGCGTGTCCTACCTATCGCGAGTTGGGTGTCGAGATGGATTCGCCGCGCGGCCGAATCTATCAGATGGTACAAGTTGCGGACGGCGCGCCCATCACCGAGAGCTACCGCGAGCATATGGAGCTGTGCCTGGCCTGCCGCGCATGTGAGACGGCTTGTCCGAGCGGTGTCGAATACGGAAAACTCATCGAAGGCGCTCGTGCCCAACTCGAAGCGAATACGAAACGCTCATGGGCCAGCCGGACCCTCCGGACATTCCTCTTCGAAAAGCTGCTCCAATCGCCGGGAATGCTGACGTTTGCCGGCTCCATGTTGTATCTCTACCAGGCCAGCGGCTTGCAGAAGCTCATTCGCGTTTCGCATGTGACGAAGCTGATGGGCACGCTGGGCAATCTCGAAGAACTGACCCCCTCTGCTCAAATCCCGTTCTTCTTTTCCAAGATCGGCAAGACGTTTCCGGCGGAAGGCGAGCAGCGGTATCGCGTGGCGTTGATGGCCGGCTGCATCGCCAACGTTTCATTCGCACGGCTCAATGAAGCCACGGTACGAGTTCTACAGAAAAATGGGTGCGAAGTAGTAGTCCCGGCAGGGCAAACCTGCTGCGGAGCGCTGCCCGTGCATGCGGGAATGCGTGACGTCGGCCGCCGCGCGGCGCGTAAAAATATTGATGTCATCCTAGCCGGTAACTTCGACGCAGTAATTAGCAACGCTGCAGGCTGCGGATCGACGCTGAAGGAGTACGGCGAGTTGCTCGAAGCCGACGAGGAATACGCAGAGAAAGCGCACCAGTTTTCCAAATTGACGAAAGACGTGAATGAGTTTCTCGCGTCTCTTACATTGAATCCGGCAATGGGAAGAGTAGAGGCGACAGCAACCTATCAGGATTCTTGCCATCTGCTGCACGGGCAGAAGATCAAGGCCGCGCCGCGGAAATTGTTGGCGCAGGTTCCGGGACTGGAATTCCGGGAGATGCCGAAAGCAGACATCTGCTGCGGCAGCGCGGGAATCTACAATGTGGTGCAGAACGAAATGGCGATGGAAGTTCTGCGGGACAAGATGGGCAACGTGAACAGCACGAAGGCCCAGTGGATTGTAACCGCGAACCCCGGCTGCATGCTTCAGCTTGAGGCGGGCGCACGGATTCATGGCAATGGACAACGCGTCTTGCACGTGGTGGAAGTGCTGGATCAGGCGTATACCGCGTACAAGTGAAGAAGCATCACTACAAAACTGAATTACGCTGGACTGGGAACGACGGCAGCGGCACTTCCACGTACAACGCTTACCGGCGGGACCACGAAACGACCGCACCTGGGAAGATCGGCCCGATTCCGGGATCCTCCGATCCGCATTTCCGCGGCGACGGGTCGCGGTATAACCCGGAAGAGTTGCTGGTCGCTTCGCTTTCCAGTTGCCATATGCTGTGGATGCTGCACCTCTGCGCATCGGCGGGAATCGTGGTGACTGACTACACCGACAGCGCGGAGGGCGTAATGAACGAGAATCCGGATGGGTCAGGCGAGTTCGTATCGGTGACGCTCCATCCGCGGATCACGATCACAGATAAGTCTCGAATTGACGAGGCCATGGCACTGAACCACCGCGCGCATGAACTCTGCTTCATCGCGCGGTCGGTCAAGTTTCCGGTGAAGCACCAGCCTGAAGTCGCATAATAAAGGCATGCGAGCGTTCATCCTGGGAATCACAATTCTGGTGGCTTGCGCTTCCGCGCAACGTTCGAGATATACAAGCCCCAAAGAAGACACAGCGGTTACGTTCGCGGGCCTGAAGATCAGCGTCGAATACTATGCTCCCTCGATGCACGGCCGCAAGATCATGGGAGGGATTGTGCCTTTCGGACAGGTCTGGTGCACCGGTGCGAACTGGGCGACGAAACTCATTTCGGATCGCGATCTCGAAATGGGTACGCTCAAATTGCCGAAGGGAAGCTATAGCATCTGGACGGTGCCGAACGAGAAGGAATGGACTCTGATCATCAATCGCGAAACCGGGCAGTTCCATCTGAATTACGACCAATCACAGGATTTCGGGCGGACCAAGATGGAGCTCAAGACACTGCCAACGCCCGTCGAGAAGTTCACGGTCATATTGAAACCAGAGGGCGGCAAGAAGGGACGACTCGCTCTGGTTTGGGAGAATACCGAAGCGTCCGTGCCGTTTACGGTTTTGAATTGAGGTCGAAGAACCCGCGAGCGTTAACGATGCGCGTTTCGCCCCAAGTGGCAGGGTAGTGCTTTAGGTTGCCTGAGATCAGGAAGTCAGCCTTCGCTGCGGCGGCGCATTCGAGGAAGCGATTGTCATCGTCGTCCTTTGAGAAGCAAAGGGTTTCCGTAGGATTGACGACCGTCGCGCACCTTTCAAAGTCATTCAACGTTCGGGTGGCAAGATCTTGGACTGTTGCGAACTTGGGGCGGAACAGAACGTCCTTGTACTCGGAAAGCACGGCCGGAGAGACGTACGCGGTCAGCCGGCCCGCGATGGCTGACGCGACGATATCAGCCTCAAGGCCCGTGGGAGTCCAACAGGCGGAGAGCAGAACATTGGTATCGAGAACAACCCGCAACGTAACTGAGTTTGGCACAATCAGACAGGCATGAAAGACGAGTTGGGCGCGCGCATGAAGTTGTTCTATGAGGACGCACTTCGTATCGTGCTGCCTCGTCGCACCTATGTCGTGGTTCGTATCGACGGGCGCGCATTTCATTCGTTCACACGTGAGTTGGAACGGCCCTATAGTCGTCGTCTTGCGGATGCTCTGGATGAGGCGGCGCGAGTGCTGTGTCAG
>Ga0302325_10031159_pt1 | contig 10976 bp, 11 predicted proteins | sample Palsa_T0_2_FD_201948 | JGI IMG/M metagenome (GOLD analysis project Ga0302325, IMG submission 201948) | Peat permafrost microbial communities from Stordalen Mire near Abisko, Sweden - Palsa_T0_2 | ecosystem: Environmental > Terrestrial > Soil > Palsa > Peat permafrost | place: Sweden: Abisko... | reverse complement strand
GGAATCAGTGGCATGATCCCAAAGACTACCCGCAGCCGCCGAGCTTCGCACCCGCGAACTGGCCGATTATATTAATAACTTCAATTGGTTAGTGTTCGTTGATGCGAACTAGCCTAGGTCCAATATCGCTCATCAGCGTAAGCCGGGAGCCAGGAAGAGATTGAAAGGAAACCACCAAGGACACCAAGAACACGAAGGCGCGCAGTGCGCGCGGGTAATCCTATGATATCCCTGGAGATTGACAGGCTAGGAGCCCAGGCGCGCTCAGCTTTGCGCGGCCAGGGCCTCGGCGATCCTGCCGGGCGAGCGTCTGAGCACCAGCAACGCGACCACGGCCAGCGTCGCCGGAATCAGCGCCAAGGGCAGCCACATCGCGGCCGCGAGGCCCGTCGCCGCGGCGATTAGGGCGCTGACGAAGAAGTAGGCCAGTCCGATCAGGATCGAGCCGCTGCGACGTCGGCGCAGAAAATCCGACCGCTTGCCCGGCGTGGGATACCAGGCGTTGATCAGGCAGGCGGCATAGGCGGCGCAGATCGAGCCGGCGGTCGCGGCGAGGCCGGCGGCTGGCGCGGCGACGGTGACGATCGCCAGGGGTATCACCAGCAGCAGCCCCAGCGGCGCCAGGCCAGCGAGCAGCTTGGCGCTGCGGACGGTCGCCGACGCGGCGGGCGCGCACTGCAGCAGCTCCGGCGCCTCCTCGGCCGACACAGTGATCCAGGTCAGGCTGGCCCCGACCTGCCCGGCCATGAAGGTGATTGCCGCCGCGCCGCCCGGCAGCGCCAGCGCCTGGTGGCCGGCGGCGCTGCGCAGCAGCAGAAACGTCACCGGCAGCAGGTAGAGCACCCGCAGCAGCACCTGGGCCAAGAGGGCGATGTCGCGCGTCAGCAGCCGCAGCTCCTTGACGAAGGTCGCGGCGAAGACGCCGCCGACGAAGGCGCCGGCGACGCCGCGGGCCACGGTCCGGCGGCCGACGTCCGCGCCTTGCGCCGAGGCCGCGTCCGCCGCGAACCGACGCGAGAGCCAGGCGGTCACCGTGAAGAAGATCGCCGCCCCAACCAGCAGCATCGCCGCCAACGGCAGCGGCTCGCCCAGCATGGCCCGCAGCGGCCAGCTCGCGCCGGGCGGCAGGCGCAGGCGGGGATCGGACGCGGCGCCCATCAGCTGCAGCCACAGGCCGGTCGAGCGCCGGCCGAAGATGGTCTGGGTTTGGCTGATCAGGAAGAAGGCGGCGCCGATGATCGCGGCCAGAATCTGCGCGGCGGCGCGGGTTCGGCGCGGCCCGATCACTGCGAAGAGGCCGACCGAGATCGCCAGCCCGGCGCCGCTAGCCGCCATCGCCAGCGCGCCCAGCACCAGCAGCAGCGAGAGCCAGCGCCAGTGCCCGAAGATCGCCAGCGGGATCAGCAGCGGAACCGCCAGCAGGGCGAAGGCGGTGAAGGCGGTGGCCGCCATCGAGGCGAACCGCACCGTCAGGGTCTTGCGCGGGTTGAGCGGCGAGGAGAACAAGAGGTCGAGGTCGCCGCGGGCGTAGAGGGTGTCCGCCGCGCCGGCCAGCGTCTGCGACACCATCAGCGTGAAGATGACCACACAGGCGAAGGCCGCGGCGAGGATGCTGAGCGGGTCCACCGGCATCTGGAAGTTCTGCAGGGCCAGGGCGATCGGAAAGCCGGCTATGGCGAAAACGACGCCGAGGATCCCCAGCACCGCCAGCCGCACCCGCCCGCGCCGGCCGCCGATCAGGCCGCGCCAGGACAGGCGAATCTCATGGCCGAGCAGCCAGAGGGTCGAACCGGGGCGGCCGATCACGCGCTCGCCGCCTCCGCCTCGCCGGTGAGCTCGAGGAACACGTCCTCCAGCGTGCCGTCGCGCTCGCCGGCCCGCTCGCGCAGCTCGGTCAAGGTGCCTTCGGCCAGCAGGCGGCCGTTCTGGATGATGCCGATGCGGTCGGCCATCCGCTCGGCGACCTCGAGGATGTGGGTGGTCAGGATCACGGTCGCGCCGCCCTGCACCCGCTCCAGCAGCAGGTCTTTCACCTGCCGCGAGACGGCGGCGTCGAGGCCGGTCAGCGGCTCGTCCAGGATCAGCATCCGCGGCTCGTGGATCAGCGCGCCGGCCAGCGCCGCCTTCTGCTTCATGCCGCGCGAGAAGGCCTCGCAGCGCTGGCTGCGCTGATCCCACAGACCCAACAGTTTCAGCAGCGCCTCGGCGCGGGCGCGGCCTTCCTTCGGGTCGACGCCCCAGAGGCCGGAGACGAACTCCAGGTACTCCATCGGGTTCAGCCGGTCGTAGAGCATCGGCTCGTCCGGGGCCCAGGCGATCATCTGCTTGGCGGCCGACGGATCGGCCAGGGCATCGACGCCGAACACCCGGATCGAGCCGGAGGTCGGCTTCAACAGACCCGCCACCATTCGCAGGGTCGTGGTCTTACCGGCGCCGTTGGGTCCCAGCAGCGCATAGAGCTCGCCGGCGCGGACGGTCAGGTTGAGATGGTCGACGGCAGGCTTGGAGAAGACCTTGGTCAGGTCTTCCAGAACTAAAGCATCGGTCATGGGACGTCGGTCATGAAACGCTGCTCCCCCGGCATCCCCAGGCTACCGCCGGCTATGCCAGGAATCCCGCCTCGGCGAAATCCAGCATGCGGCGCAGCAGGGCCTCGGTGTCGCTCTCGCGGGTGAGGCCGTCGGAGAGGGTGTGCAGGCGGTCGAACTCGGCGAAGCGGTTGTTGTGGGTCATGCCCAGCACGAAGTGCAGCCGCCAGTAGACTTCCTCCGGCGCCAGCTCAGGGCGGGTGGCCATCAGCGCGTCGGCGAAGCGGCGCAGGTGCGAGACGTCGGTGCGCAGCACCTCGCGCATCTGCTCGGTGCCTTCGCTGCGCGCTCGGATGATGAATTGCACGCTGATGCGGCGGTCGTTGCCCGGCGACGACCAGCGCATCGGCGGCTCGAAGAAGGCGCGCAGAATCTCCCGCACCGGCGGCTTGCCGTCGTGCCGGTCGGTGGCCTCGTGCAGCATCCGCGCCCGGTCGCGGTTCAGCTCCGCTGTCCGCCGCCGGAAGATCTCGAACAGCAGGGCGTCCTTGGAGCCGAAATGGTAGTTCACCGAGGCGAGGTTGACGCCGGCCTCGGCGGTGATGTCGCGCACCGAGACGTTCTGGAACCCGTGCAGCGCGAACAGCCGCTCGGCGGCGGCCAGCACCTGCGCCTTGGTGGCGGCCTCGCGCTCCGGGTCGACGGGAACTGGGGTGGCGGCGTCTGACACGGCCGGTGTCGTCAATCCTTCATGCGCGGCGGAGTGTTAGAGACTCGCTCGAGCCACGCAAGAGACGCGAGCTAAGACAGTAGCGGCCGGATCGACGTCGAGCCGCCGCCGCGGACCAGTTCGCGCATGGCCGCTTCCAGGCCCTCCAGCGTCAGCGGGAACATCCGCTCGCCCATCAGCTGCTTCATCACGCCGATCGACGGGGTGTGGTCCCAGTGGCGCTGCGGCGTCGGGTTGAGCCAGGCGACGCTGTTCCAGTGCTGCGCCACGCGGTCCATCCACACCGCGCCCGGCTCTTCGTTCCAGTGTTCCACCGAGCCGCCCGGATAGGTGATCTCATAGGGGCTCATGGTGGCGTCGCCGACGAAGATCACCTTGTAATCCTTGCCGAACTTGTTCAGCAGATCCCAGGTCTCGAGCTTCTCGGCGTGCCGACGCCGATTGTCTTTCCACACGCTCTCGTAGAGGCAATTGTGGAAGTAGTAGAATTCCATGGTCTTGAACTCGGTGCGCGCGGCGCTGAACAGCTCCTCGCAGACCTTGATGTGGCTATCCATCGAGCCGCCGATGTCGAAGAACAGCAGCACCTTAATGGTGTTGCGCCGCTCAGGCTGCATCACCAGGTCGAGATAGCCCTTGTTGGCCGTCTCCTTGATGGTGCCCTTCATGTCCAGCTCGTCGGGCTGGCCCTGGCGGGCGAACTTGCGCAGGCGGCGCAGAGCGACCTTGATGTTGCGGGTGCCGAGCTCGACCTGATCGTCGAGGTTCTTGTACTCGCGCTTGTCCCAGACCTTGATCGCCTTGCCGTGGCGGCCCTTGTCCTGGCCAATGCGGATGCCCTCGGGGTGGTAGCCGTTGGCGCCGATCGGGAAGTTGCGGCCGTTGCCGCGGCGGTTCTCGTCGCCCTCCTCGTCGCCGTCGCCCTCGCCCTCCTGGGCCTGCTTCATGCGCTCCTGCAGCATCTCCATCAGCTTGTCGAAGCCGCCCATCTCCTCGATCTGCTTCTTCTCCTCATCGGTGAGAAAGCTGTCGGTGAGGCGCTTCAGCCACTCGGTCGGGATGTCCTTCATCTGCTCGATCTGGAGCAGCTCGAGGCCCTTGAACACGTGCCCGAACACGACGTCGAAGCGGTCGAGGTACTTCTCGTCCTTCACCAGCACGGCGCGGGAGAGGTAGTAGAAATCCTCCACCCGCCGATCGATCACGGACTTATCCATGCCCTCCATGAGCATCAGATATTCCTTGAGCGTCACCGGCACCTTGGCCGCTTTCAGCTCGGAAAAGAACCGCATGAACATAGTGGGCAGTCTCGCGCAGCGGAGTCCAACGGGTGTTTAAGTGAGGATGGGGGCGAGCGCGTTGCATGTCCAGTCCGGATCGCCGCCGAGCGCCGCGGCGGCCACGGCCTGATCGGCAAACCGTCGTTCGACGGTTGCGGATTGGCCAGCCTCGGCCATGATCGCGGCCATGGCCGACGCCTCAGCCCCGACGCCCCCGCCGATCCCGCTGCGCACGCCGCCGCCGGCGGCCGAGCCGGTGCTGGAGGGCGACATCGTGCTCAGCATCTCCGGCGAGGCGGTGGGGTTCCACCTCGAGGTTCCGGACGGGCCGACCACGCTCGAGACGCTGCTGCCGGTGTTCCAGGGCCTCTCCAACGAGGTCGCCCGGCGTTCGGCGGCGAAGGCGGTGGCGGCCGGAAAGGCGATCAGCTGTCGCGCCGGCTGCGGCGCCTGCTGCCGCCAGGCGGTGCCGGTGGCCGAGGCCGAGGCGCGGATGATCGCGGCGCTGGTCGAGGCGATGCCGGAGCCGCGCCGCAGCGAGGTCCGGGCGCGGTTCGAGGCGGCCGAGCAGCGGTTGCAGGAGACTGCGCTGGCCAGCCGCATGGTCGACATGCCCGACGGCAAGACGGTGATCGACGTCGGGACCAAGTACTTCGGCCTGGGAGTCGCGTGCCCGTTCCTGGAGGCGGAGTCGTGCTCGATCCACCCGGACCGGCCGCTGCGCTGCCGCGAATACTTCGTCACCTCGCCGGCGGCGGCCTGCGCGGCGATGGTCCCCGGCACGATCGACAAGACGCCGCTGGCCGGCGTTCCCTCCAAGGCCCTCTATGCGGTCGGCGCGGAGCACACCCCGCAAGGCTGGCTGCTGCTGATTCAGGCGCTGTCGTTCACCGAGCGCTATCCAGAACCGTCCGCCGCGCGGCCGGCGCCCGCGTGGATCGGCGCTGTCGTCGGCCATCTGGCGCAGCAGTGACGCCTTAGCCGCGCCGCATGATGAACTCGTGGTCGAGGCTCTCGCCGACCACGAACTTGTAGCTGCCTACCACCTCGAAGCGGTGGCGCGCATAGAGCCGCTGGGCGCCGAGGTTTTCGGAGAAGACGCCGAGCCAGATCCGGCGCGGCCCGTCCCGCTCCAGCCACGCGAACACCTCGCCGATCAGGCGCGAGCCGACGCCGCCGTCGCGGTGCGCGGCCAGCACGTAGATGCGGTCGAGTTCGCCGCATGCCGGCGTAACCTCGGGATGCGGCAGCTTGCAGGGGCAGGCGAGGGCGTAGCCGACCACCTCGCCGCCCGCCTCCACCAGCCAGGCCGCCTTGTTCGGGTTGGCGAGGTCGGACCTTGCCCGCGCGACGCCGTGCGCCTCGTCCAGAAACGCGGCGAGGTCCGGCGGTGGATAGAGATGGCCGAAGGTCTCGACGAACGTCGCCCGCCCGATCGCCGCCAGCGCCTCGGCGTCGCCGGGCTCGGCGCGGCGGATGATGGGGGCGCTGTTGGGCGTGTCGGCGCCCGCCGACTTCGAGTATGAAACGTCCATGGCGCTTGCCCTCTACACCCATGTCGACATGCTCGCCCATGCCCCGCCGGTCGGACATCCGGAGACGCCTCAGCGGCTGCAGGCGGTCACGGACGCCCTCGCCGACTCGGATTTGCAGCTGGAGCCGTTCGAGGCGCCGCTGATCGCGGCGGCGGACCTCGCGCTGGTGCATTCTGAACCCTACCTCGAGGCGCTGCGGCGAGCCGAGCCGGAGCATGGGTTCCGGCCGCTGGACGCCGAGCGGGACACCTGGCTCTCGCCTGGCTCGCTGCAGGCCGCCAGCCGGGCTGCCGGCGCGGTGGCGGCGGCGGTGCGGCGCGTGGCGGCGGGGGAGGGCGAGCGCGCCTTCTGCGCCGTGCGGCCGCCCGGCCATCACGCCGGCGCCGCAACGCCAATGGGCTTTTGCGTCTACTCGAACGTGGCCATCGGCGCCCGCGTCGCCCAGGCGGCCGGCCTGAAGCGCATCGCAGTCGTCGATTTCGACGTGCACCACGGTAACGGCACCCAGGACATCTTCGCGGCCGACCCGACCCTGTTCCTCGCCTCGGTGCATGAGGCGCCGGCCTGGCCGGGCACTGGCGATCCGTCCGAGACCGGCGTCGGCAACATCGCCAACGCCACCGTGCCGCCCGGCGCCCCCCGCGAGGCCTGGCGGCGGGCGTTCGAAGGGCTGATGGCACGCGTGGAGGCGTTCGGCCCCGACCTGATCCTGGTCTCGGCCGGATTCGACGCCCACGCCCGCGATCCGTTGGCGGACCAACAGTTGGAAGCCGAGGACTACGCCTGGGCCACGCGCGCGATCGTTTCCGTGGCGAATGGGGGCGCTGGCGGCCGGGTTGTCTCATCGCTCGAGGGCGGCTACGACCTGCAGGCCCTCGGCCAGTCGGCCCTGGCGCATGTGCGGGCCTTACAGGGGGCTTAAGGGACGGATGCCGCATCGGGACGAGGCGACGCCGGTCCATGGCTGACGGCGCCGTAGGCGATCTCGCGGAGACTGTCGCAAAGCCCGGCGCCGTGATCCTCGCCCGACACGGCCAGCCGGCGCTGTCGCGGCGCGTCATGCTGTCCGCCGACCAGTACCGCGAGTGGTGGGCCGACTATGAGATCGGCGGCTTGGCCGAGGGGCAGAAGCCGCCGCAGCCGCTGAGCGACGCCGCCCAGCGCGCCGGCTTCATCATCGCCTCGACCCGGCTGCGCTCGGTCGAGACGGCGAGCGCGCTCTGCAGCGGCCGCGCCTTCGCCGAGGATCCGCTGTTCATCGAAGCGCCGCTGCCGCCGCCGCACTGGCCGCCCTGGCTGAAGCTCAGTCCGCGGATATGGGGCGTCGTCTCGCGGTTCTGGTGGTGGGTGTTCAACCAGCACGACCAGCAGGAGAGCCGCGCGCAGGCCGAGGCGCGCGCCGACGAGGCGGCGCGGCAGCTGATCGCGCTCGCCGCGGGCGGGCAGGACGTGCTGGTGGTGGCGCACGGCTTCTTCAACACCATGGTCGGCCTGGCGCTGCGGCGGCAGGGCTGGCGCTGCGTCGAAGACGGCGGCTTCAGCTACTGGTCGGCGAGGCGGTTCGAATTGTCACAGCCCTGAAAACTTCGCCGTCCGCGCAGCCCTCGCCGGTTGCCGACGCCTGGGGCGCTCACTAGTTTGGCGTCGTTCGCTCGGGAGGCGGAATGACGGGCGCGGACGAGATCGCTTCCTTGAGCTTCGAACAGGCCCTGGCCGAGCTCGAGCGCATCGTGGCCGAGCTTGAATCGGGCAAGACCGACCTCGAACAGTCGATCGACGCCTACGAACGCGGGTCGCATCTAAAGGCCCATTGCGAAGCCAAACTGAAGGAGGCCCAGCTTCGTGTCGAAAGGATCGTCATCGGACCTTCCGGGGCCGTCGGCGTCGAGCCCGCCGAGTTTTGAGCCCGCCATGGCCATAAACCTCGCCCATCGCCTCTCGGAGATCGCCGACACGGTCACCGTGGCGCTCGACGAACTGCTGCCGCGCGCCGACGGCCCGGAAAGCCGGCTGACCGAGGCGATGCGCTATGCGGCGCTGGGGCCCGGCAAGCGCCTGCGGCCGTTCTTCGTCATCGAGACCGGCCGGATGTTCGACCTGAAGGAGCAGGGCCTGCTGCGCGCGGCCTGCGCGCTGGAGTGCATCCACGCCTACAGCCTGGTCCACGACGACCTGCCTTGCATGGATGACGACGACATGCGCCGCGGCCGCCCGACGGTGCACCGAGCCTACGACGAGGCCACCGCCGTGCTGGCGGGCGACGCGCTGCAGACAATCGCTTTCGAGATCATGGCCGACCCCGACACCCACCCGGACGGCGCGGTACGGGCCGAACTGGTGCGCCGGCTGGCGGTCGCATCGGGCGCCAGAGGCATGGCCGGCGGCCAGATGATCGATCTTTTGGGCGTGCGTGGCGATTTGGGCACAGTGGCCCGAATGCAACGAATGAAGACCGGCGCGCTGATCGCCTGCGCGTTCGAGCTGCCGGTCGTGATGGCCCACGCCACCGAGGCGGAACGCCACGCGCTCACCGCTTTCGCCCAGGATCTCGGCCTTGCGTACCAGATTGTCGACGATCTGCTGGACGTCGAAGGCGATCCGTCCAAGCTGGGCAAAGCCGCCGGCGGCAAGGACGCGGCCAAGGGCAAGGCGAACTATGTCACCCTGCTTGGGGTTGAACAGGCGCGTGAGCGTCTTCACCTGTTGATCGAGCAGACCAAGTCTCACCTCGACCCCTTCGGCCCGCGCGCCCAACATTTGCGGGCCGGGGTCGATTTCGTGCTAGACCGGCAGAGCTAGCGAGTCTCCGACCCCGCGGTGTTGTTCGCATCGCCGCGGGAACCAATAGAGCTAGGTTCCCTGATGCCCCAACCCACGCCCCTGCTGGACACGGTCAAAACCCCGGCTGACACGCGGGCCTTTTCATTACCCGAGCTGCGCCAGCTGGCGGACGAACTGCGAGCCGAGACCGTCGACGCCGTGTCTGTCACCGGGGGCCATCTGGGCGCCGGCCTCGGCGTCGTCGAGCTCACCGTCGCCCTGCACCATGTGTTCGAGACGCCCAGGGACATCGTGATCTGGGACGTCGGCCACCAGGCCTATCCGCACAAGATTCTCACCGGCCGCCGCGACCGCATCCGCACGCTGCGCCAGGGCAAGGGCCTCTCCGGCTTCACCAAGCGCGCCGAGAGCGAATACGACCCGTTCGGCGCCGCGCACGCGGCCACCTCCATCTCCGCGGCCCTCGGCTTCGCGGTCGCCCGCGACCAGCGCGGCGACGACAACTCGGTGATCGCGGTGATCGGCGACGGCTCGATGAGCGCCGGCATGGCCTATGAGGCGATGAACAACGCCGTCGACAGCACCAACCAGCTGATCGTCATCCTCAACGACAACGACATGTCGATCGCCCCGCCGGTGGGTAGCATGAGCGCCTACCTGGCGGGCTTGGTCAGCGGCGGCGCCTATCAGCGCGTGCGGCGGCTGGGTAAAGATATCGCCGAGCACCTGCCGCGGCCGCTGAAGGTGATGGCCAAGCGCGCCGAGGAATACGCCCGCGGCATGGCCACCGGCGGCACCCTGTTCGAGGAGCTTGGCTTCTACTACGTCGGCCCGATCGACGGGCACAACCTGGACCACCTGGTCCCGGTGCTGAGGAACGTGAGGGGCATCAAGGACCGCCCGGTGCTGGTCCACGTGGTCACGCAGAAGGGTCACGGCTACAAGCCGGCCGAGAATGCCCCCGACAAGTACCACGCGGTGCAGAAGTTCGAGGTCGTCACCGGCGTGCAGGTGAAGAGCCAGTCGAACGCGCCGAAGTACCAGGCGGTGTTCGCGAGCGAGCTCGTCAAACACGCGGAGAAGGACGACAAGATCGTCGCCATCACCGCGGCCATGCCGTCCGGCACCAGCCTGGATGTGTTCGCCAAGAAGTTCCCCAGCCGCACCTTCGACGTCGGCATCGCCGAGCAGCACGCGGTGACTTTCGCCGCGGGCCTGGCGGCCGACGGGATGAAGCCGTTCGCGGCGATCTATTCAACCTTCCTGCAGCGCGGTTACGACCAGGTGGTGCACGACGTGGCGATCCAGCGCCTGCCGGTGCGCTTCGCCATCGATCGCGCTGGCCTGGTGGGCGACGACGGCCCGACCCACGCCGGCAGCTTCGACGTTGGCTACCTCGGCCAGCTGCCAGGCTTCGTGGTCATGGCCGCCGCGGACGAGGCCGAGCTGGCGCACATGGTCGCCACCGCCGTGGCGATCGACGACCGCCCCAGCGCCTTCCGCTATCCGCGCGGCGACGGCGTCGGCGTGGCGATCCCCGAGTTCGCCGAGCCGCTCGAGATCGGCAAGGGCCGCGTCGTGCGCGAAGGCAACTCGGTCGCCATCCTCTCGTTCGGCACCCGTCTTGGCGAGAGCCTGAAGGCGGCCGACCTGCTGGCCGCGCGCGGCTATTCGACCACGGTGGCCGACGCCCGCTTCGCCAAGCCGCTCGACATAGACCTGATCGGCCGCCTCGCCCGTGAGCACGAAGTGCTGATCACGGTCGAAGAGGGCGCCGTCGGCGGCTTCGGCGCGTTCGTGCTGCAGGCGCTGGCCGAGCGCGGCGTGCTGGACCGCGGCCTGAAGATCCGCACCCTCACCCTGCCCGACATCTTCCAGGACCAGGACAAGCCCGACGCGATGTACGCCGCCGCCGGCCTCGACGCCGAGGGCATCGTCCGCGCCGCTCTGGGCGCGCTGGGCGCCGACCGCGCGGTCAAGGGCATCCGGGCCTAACATTACAGTTGCACTCTAATCTTGATGTGAGCCCGTCGAGCTGCCGCTTGATGGGCTCTTCGCCATAGAGACCAGGCAATGATCTCGGCGGGCTCGATCTGCTGCTGAGCCAGCCGGTTGGCGATGC
>Ga0302325_10031157_pt1 | contig 10977 bp, 9 predicted proteins | sample Palsa_T0_2_FD_201948 | JGI IMG/M metagenome (GOLD analysis project Ga0302325, IMG submission 201948) | Peat permafrost microbial communities from Stordalen Mire near Abisko, Sweden - Palsa_T0_2 | ecosystem: Environmental > Terrestrial > Soil > Palsa > Peat permafrost | place: Sweden: Abisko... | reverse complement strand
CGTCCACTCCGGATAGAGCTCGAAGAAATGGCGTACCGCGGACAGAGCCAGCGCGGGAGCGAACGGAAGCGACGCGACCACCGCCGAAGGGGAGATCGTCCCGTCGTCCGGACCGTATGGCACGCCGCGAGCGACGTATTCGAAGAAGCTCCGCTTTCGCCCGTGCACCTCCAATGTCCGGAACCCCGGCCCGTCACCGGCCGAAAGCCCCCAGCAGTCGGGTCCGTAGTTGCCGAACTCGTTCGGATCGTGGCGCGCGTACTCCCGCTGGACATCGACGGCGCGGCGACTGTTCTCGAAATAGTCGCTCTGCTTCTCTCGCATGAAAGAATCCCGGATTCCTCGAAAGTCGATCCAAGCGTGAGAAAATTGGTGAATGAAGAGAGGGCCCGCGTAGAGCAAATCGTGACCGTAGATGTTTTCCCACTGGTACGTGGTCGTCCAGGCCGCGTAGCTCGTACGCTCGAGGGGGTGCGTCGGGGATGCCAGCCCGAGGACGTAGAGAAGCGTCGCTTCGGTGTAGCCGTCCCAGCGGTAGTGAAGAAAGCCGAACTCGGGCTTCCAGCCCTGCGCGACCGAAGCTTTGCCGTTCCTTGCCCAGTCCCAATCAATCCGCCCGTAGAGTTCGCCGACCAGCGCCCGGATGTCCGCCTCGGTGGGCGTGGCCTTGCTGAAGTACGAGCCCGCCGTCAGAGCGCCGGCGATGAGGAGCGTCGTGTCGATCGGCGACACCTCGGATTGCCACACGCGCTTGCCGGTTTTTCGATCGAGAAAGTGGTAGTAGAAACCCTTGTAGCCGGTCGCATCGGGGCCCGGGCCCTGCACGCTGTCATCGAAGAAGCGCAGCGTGACGAGCGTGCGCGAAGCGGCCTCCTCGCGCGTTATCCACCCCCGGTCCGCCCCGATGCAATAGGCCGCCAGGCCGAATCCCACGACCGCGATGCTTGCGGGGGAGTCCTTTCGAGACGTGTCTGACACGAGGCCATTGCCTGGATTCATCTGATCCACGAAATAGTCAAAGGCCGCACGCTCGAGGCGATCGAGCAACTCGTCGTCCGGAATCGAAAGTGTCACGGGCGCCGGGCGCCGCGCTTTGCGCTCGCGTCTCGCAGCGCCGCACGGAGACCTTCTTCCACGACGGGGTGGTAAAACGGCATCTCGACCATGGACTCTATCGCAAGCTTCTCTTGATGAGCCCACGCGAGGAGGTGTGCAAGGTGCTCCGCGCGAGGCGCGGCCATCTCGGCGCCAAGAAAGCGGCCCGAACGGCGGTCGGCATAGACGTGGGCGAGGCCACGGTGAAGGCCCATGATCCGGCTGCGGCCCTGATCCTCGAAGCTCACCTCGCCCGTCACGAAGTCGCCGTCCTTCGAGAGCGTGTCGAAGCCGGGCCCGACGACGGCAAGCTGAGGGTCGCAAAAGGCAATCTGCAACCGGGAGCCGCGGGCCCGGACCTGCACGTCAGGATACCGCGCGGCGTTTTCGCCCGCCATGCGCCCTTCGTTGACGGCCTCGTGCAGGACGGCGATGCCTCCGCTCACGTCCCCCGCGACGAACACCGGTGCGCTCCCGCACTGCATCGTCCCCTGATCGACCTCCGGAACTCCGTCTCGGTCGAGAGAAATGCCCGCGTTCTGGAGGTCGAGCCCGCCGAGGGACGGGCGCCGACCGGTCGCCACGAGCACCCGCGCAAAATGCTCCACGCGCGGTCCACCGGCCGCATCCTCGAAGTGAACGGCCACCCCATCGCCCTCACGGCGGACGGCGAGGACCTTCGCGTCTGGATCGAACGCCATCTCCGAACAGAGTGCCGCCGCAGCGACGGCGCGTACGACCGGATCGCTCAGGGGGCCCACGGCTCCGTCGCGACCGAACATGCGAATGCGCACGCCCAGCCTGTGAAGCGCCTGGCCAAGCTCGATGCCTAGGGGTCCCGAGCCGAAAACCGCCACCGATTCGGGCAGCGCGCGCCACGAAAAGACATCGTCACTCACCACCACCCGATCACGCACGCTGTCGAATGTCGGCGGTACGGAGGGAGACGAGCCGGTGGCGATGACCACGGCGCGCGCCTCGATGGCACGACCGTCGACCTCGAGCACCTGCGGAGAGGCGAAGCGCGCGTGACCATGCACGCGGTTCTCCTCCGCAATGCGGTTCGTCTCGAAGGCCGCGAGGCTGACGAATCGATCGCGCTCCTTGTGGACGCGATCCATGACGGCGCGGCCATCCACCTCGACCGACGAGACAATCCCGAAGGACCCTGCGTGACGCGCGGCGTGGGCGGCGTCGGCCGCGGCGATGAGAAGCTTGCTCGGCATGCAGCCCGTGCGCGCGCACGTCGTCCCCGGCGGCCCTTGCCCGATGAGTACGACGCTGGCGGTCCTGGCGACCGCGGCGTGATAGGCCGCAAGCCCGGCGGTTCCGGCGCCAACGATGGCGACATCCACACCCCGCTTCGGCGATCGCGTGGGCATGTTCAGAGGCGCGACTACGCCGTCGCCGCCGGCTGCGCCTTTTTCAGTCGCTCGAGCACGCCTTGCCGCTTGGCCTCGATCGAGGCAAGGAGCTCGTCGAACGCCGATGCGAACGACTTCACGCCGTCGTCCAGGAGTTGCCGCGTGATGGCATCGAGGGAAATTCCCTCTCGCGCCAGCGTAGCCATGACCTCCTTGGCGTCGTCGATGCCTTGCTCGAGCCGGTTTTCCGCGATTCCGTGGTCGCGCAAGGCGTCGAGCGTCGGCGGGGGAATGGTGTCGACCGTCTGCGGCCCGATGAGGCATTCCACGTCGAGCAAGTCGCGGAAGTGCGGGTCTTTCGTCCCCGTGCTCGCCCACAGAAGCCGCTGCTCGCGACCGCCCTGCTTGGCGAGAGCCTGCCAGCGCTCACCCTGGCAGGTGGTCTTCCAGTCCTGGTAGGCCAGCTTGGCATTCGCGATGGCGACCTTGCCGATGAGGTCGCGGATGGGGCTTCGCAGCCCATCCGATGTGGCGGCCGCGCGAGCCTCGAGCTGGGGGTCGACCATGGCATCGATGCGACTCACGAACATACTTGCCACGCTGGCCATGTGGCGGATCTGTCCGCCGCGCCGAAGGATGGCTTCGAGGCCGCTCATGTACGCCTCGAACACCTTCCGGCACCCCTCGCGGGAAAAGAGAAGCGTGATGTTCACGTTGATGCCCTCGGAGGTAAGCTCGGCAATGGCCGGAATCCCCTCGGGCGTGGCCGGCACTTTGATCATCAGATTCTCGCGATTGACCTCGCGCCAGAGACGCCGGGCCTCGTCGAGAGTGCCAGCGGTGTCGTGCGCAAAGCGCGGCGAGACCTCCATGCTGATGTAGCCGTCGCGCTTGTCGGTCGCGTCGTAGACGACGCGCAAAACGTCGGCCGCTTGCTGGATGTCCTCGATGGCCAGCTGCTCGTAGAGGAAGCTCGCCGGAGCGTCCTTGGTGCGCACGTGGCGTTCGAGCGAGGCATCGTAGAGGTTGCTGCCCGCGATGGCCTTCTCGAAAATGGCTGGGTTCGTCGTGACGCCCCGGACCCCGTCTTCCTTCACGAGGCGAGCGAGCTGCCCCCCGGTCAGAAGGTCGCGTCGTATGGAATCGAGCCAGATCGACTGACCGTACGTTTGCAGATCTTTGAGGTTCATATCCCTTCACCTCCGATGCGAAGACCGAAGCCAGCGGACGCAAGCGTGCCAGGGTCGGCAATCGCCGGAGCCAGGGCTGCAACGCGCGTGCCTGTCAGGACAATCGATGAAGCGCCGCGGCCAGGGGGTTCGGAGCGTGAGACGCGTGTATCTTTGCGGTGTGGACCTTTCGAACGATCCCACTCGGACTCTCCTTTCCCTCAATGCGAGAGTCGCTCTTCTTGCGCTGGCCGTGGCCGGGCTCACCGCCGCGGGGGTGTTCTTTCAGAAGCTCAACGGCGTCCGAGTCGGCAACGTGTTCGTGAGCGGGTGGCTCATTCTGGCGACGCTCTGCTTTTTTCCCACGTTCGTGATCACGAACAAGGTCTTCCTCATGGGCGGCAAGGTGTCCGTCTTCGTTCCACTCACCGCGGCGACGTACGTCTTCTCGATACTCATCGGCCGCCTTTACTTCCGGGAGACCGTCTCGTCGGTCAGGTGGGCTGGCTGCGCCCTCATCATCGCGGGCGTGGTGGCCATCGCCCGTGGATGAATCCTCGGTGGGCCTCGAGTGCCCCTCGCCGCGACGCGTGAGGTAGCATCGGATCCATGAAGTCGGGCGTATGGAACTTGGGGTTCGGCCTGGTGGCGGTCGCCGCCGCTGCCAGCGGGCAGTTCGTACTTCCAGGAACGAAGAGCCCCACGCCGCTCATCGTCGTGGGCGCGCTGCTCGCGGCGTTCGGCGTCTATCAACTCTGGAAATCGAAGGGCGCATGACCGAACCTCACCGACGACGCCGGCGGCTCGCGGCGAACGCGAATCCCGCGATGGCCAGCGCGAACACGATCGTGCCCGCAGGCGGTGTGTGAGAGGCCTCTGCGGCGAGGCAGGCGCATCCTCCACCGCTGCCCGCGGGGGCCGCGGAAGGCGCGGTCGCGGAAGCCGGGCAAGGGTTGTAGCCGGGGACCGTGTACGTGGTCGCGTTGTGGACGTTGGGGACAGGAACCTGCGATGACGCGGCTTCGAGCACAAGGTCGGCCGCGAGCGCGCTGACGGGCAGATTGGCGCGCAGGCGCGTGATCCAGAGGTTGCCTGACGCAATTCCCGTCATGGCGATCTGAAGGTCGTCGCACGTGACCGCGGTGGTGCATACGGTGACCGAGCCGTCACTGTCGCTGCTGTCGCCCTCGCCGCCATCGCTGGCGATGCTGGCGTCGGCGCTGGAGTTGGCTTCCGCGACGGCGTCAGCGATGGCATCTGCCCGGGCGTCGACGAAGCTGGCGTCCGCGTCGTTGACGGTGGCATCGAAAGCGTTGGCGTCGGCGGTGCTGGCGTCGTCGCCGCCGCCACCTGGTTGACCCATGCCGGACGGAAGCGTCGTGCAGCTTGCGGGCGCGGGTGTGCACTGCGACGCATACGCAGAGGCGAGACTCGGATTGGGACCGGACGAGAAGGTGCTCAGGTCGGCGGGCCCCGCGAACTCCGTCAGCCAGCCACTCCCCCCGTTGGCCGCAAGCGCCTGCTGAACGAGGGTCGTGTACGTCGACTCGTTGAGTGTCGGGTTCCACGCGAGCTGGGAGAAGTCGATCGTCGCGTCGGGGAAGTTCTGAGGGTGGTAGCGGCCCTCGCTCAGCACGAAGAGCTCGACGGAGACGTTCGCGCCAACGCCCGCCGCGATCATCCGCAGCGGCAGCGTCGGGTCGGCCCCCGGCGTGACGACTCGCACGGGCTGCATCGCCTGAACGCCCACTCCCGGGCGGAGCTTGAGCGCGAGGAAGTCGAAGCCCGCCATCGTGAAGGCGTCGACCGTCGGCTGGAGCGCGGCAGGGAGCTCGAACCCATTGGCGTCGAGCCAGGTGCCAAGGGCCTCGCCTTGCGAGGCTTGGACCGTGACGACTTCGTAGGGGCCGACGACTTCCTGCGAGAGGACCTGCACCTGGGGAGTGCTTTCGGCCCCCGCATCCTCGCTGTCTCCCGCAAACCCAAACCCGGAGGCGGTGCTGGCAGAGCCGAAGGTCGCGCCGCAGCCTCCGCCTCCACCTCCGCCGTTCTCGTATTCGGTCGGCGCGCCTGCGCAGTTCGACGATGGGCCGATGATGACCGTCTGCGTGCTCGCTTCGAGCGAAGCCAGCCAGGCATCTTGCGCGAGCTCGACGCGGGCGCCCGCGCGCACAGGCAACACCCAGGCGAATTCGCTGGGGTTGCCCGTATACCGGATCTGGTCCCAGAGGACGGTCTGTGCCGGCGACAGCGAGAACGCCATCCTGTGATCGGTGACGACGGTGTCGACGACGACCTGCGACGGCGCGGGCTGGTGAAAACAGCCGCCGCAAGCGCGGGCCTCTCCCGTATCGAGCGAAACCGCGGCGACTGCGCTCGCGAGCGCGCAAAGGAACGAAGCGTGGGAACGAAAGCGAAGCATCGTCGACCTCCCTCAAGTGAACTCGAAGTCACGAGCCGCGCGACACGCATGTCACGGGCTCGCGGGGCCGACGCGAGCCGATTGGTCTGCAATTTGCGTAGCCCGGATGCAAGTCAGCAATCGGCGTGCCCGAAGGCCCCGTCGCTGCCCAGCTCGCGCGCGCGATTGCGCAGCGCGAGCAGTTACGGCCATCCGTGCGACCGTCGAAGGAGAGGTCGAAGGAGAGAGTGTCCGATGAAACGCGTGTCGCATGGCATCTTGGTGCTTCTGGGCGTCGTCGCAGGGTGCGCTGCGAGCAGCAAGTCGGATTCCGGCGGAAACACCGCGTCCGATGAGCCCGAGGCCGGCTACGGCGGAACGTCCTCCGGCAGCAGCGGAGACTTTGGCCAAGACTCCGGGGAGGTCCTGGCCGAAAGCGGCACCTCCGGTACGGAGGAAGGCGGGAGCGAGGACGCAAGCACCGAGTCGGGGAGCGGATTCGTCAGCGATGCCGAGGGAGCCGATTCCGGCAGCGAGGATGCCAGCGCATCGGAAGACAGCGCCGCGTCGCAGGACGCCGCGTCGTGTGCGTCATCCTGCGCTGGGTGCTGCGATTCGACCGGCAACTGCAACCTGGACGGCACCCAGAGCGCAGCCTGCGGCGCGGGGCTAGTCGCTCGCTTGCGCCTCGGGCTCGCCGTCGCCGCCCGTGGCGTCACTCGACCCGGAGGGTCCATCCACGCCGCCGCCCTCGGCGCCCGCCTCCGTGCTGACGCCCCCGCTGGAACCTGTGACCGAGTAGCCGAAGTTGGGCTCTCCCTTCTGGGGAGCCGGCGTGAGCGAGCGAAGGTAGGCGATGATTCCAGGTTGCTCGTCGGGCGTGATGTCGGCCCACTTGTGCCAAGTCTGCCACACCGGGTAGGCGACGATGCTGTTGTCGAAATAGGCGCCGGGCGGGAACGTCCCGCGAAGAATGATGTTGAGAAGGTCGCTGTCGCTGAAGCCGCCCGTCTGTTCCGGCGTGTGGGAGACGTCCGTGAAGGGCCCCCCCGTTGCGGTTTCTCCGTGGCAGTTCGTGCAGGCCGGCATCACCATTCCGGTATTGCTTTGCTCGAGCGGGCTCCCCGTTCCGGCCATCGCTCCGGCGGCGAGATGGAGTGAGTGTCCGTCGTTGTAGCGCGCGTTGCCGATTTCCCAGTCCGACTCATGAGCGGCGGTGATGCTGAGCGGCGACGAGCCGCACTTGCCGTCGGTGCTCTGGGCGACGATGGTCGTCGCGCCGGCCTTGAGAACGGTGATCATGATTTCATTGGGGGCCTCGGCGTACGCCTGCACTCCGACCATCGACGTGTCCCAGCTCCACGTGACCTCGCTGTTCGAGCCATGGACGGCCGCCGGAATCTGGAACATGTGCGTCCCGTCGAATGCCGAATACATCGGATTGAAAGCGATGGTCAGCCCGCCCGCTTTGCATACTGGAAGGGACGCAATGACCTGCGAGTCCTGCTGCACGGGCACGGGCGCCGCGGGAGACGAGCTGCTCGAGCAGTGCAGAGGACGCCGAAACCAACGCCAACTCCGATGGCCACGAGAGGCTTGCGTGCGAGCATGGGCGACCCTTCCGAGATTTAAGCTGCCGGAGAAACGTATCGCATCTCGCGTCGCCCGGCACGAGCTTCAGTTGCCACGCCAGCGAGCGTGCGTGCTAGGGTGCGCGCGTTACATCATAGGAGGGAGTGCCATGTCCGCCCGCTCGCTGAACGGCCCGCGTCCCCTCTTCGTTGTCCTAGGAGCCCTGGTCGCGCTCGCACCGGGCGTGGGCTCCGGGTGTGGCGGTTCTTCGACGGCCACGCCGGGCCCTGACGCGAGCACTCACGAGGAGGCGGGCATCACCATTGGCACCGTGATGACCACCGGAGGCGGTCTTCTCAGCGACGGGTCCACCGGAATGGCCGTGAATCCGTTCGGGGGGGGCTCATCGAGTGGCGGGCCGTCGGACGACAGCGGGCCCGCACCGATCGACAGCGGGCCGGATGGCAGCGGGCCCGGGGATGGCAGTGGGCTCATGTCGGACGACGGCGGCGTGAACACCTGCCCCTCGACCTACAGCCCCCCTCTGTGCGGCACGACCCCCTGCGACCTTCGCACGAACACCTGCTGCATCCAGGTCAACGTCGACCTGAGCCTGACGGCAACCTGCGTGGGCGGAGCCAACGCGACATGCAATCAGAACGAGGTGACCGTTCACTGCTTGCAGTCGTGCGAATGCGGTGGCACGAATGTCTGTTGTGGCGTGTATTTCAAGCTCATGGGAGAAGTCGAGAGCGAATGTCAGCCCATCGCGAACCTCATCGAGGGCGACGCCGGTGGACTCGAGTGCAATCCGTACCCGCAAACGAACACGCAGGCATCGGCGCAGCTCTGCAAGACGGACGCGGAGTGCGAGAACGGCGCGTCGTGCGTAGCCCAGACGTGCGCCTACGGAGCGATGCTGAGCATCTGCGGCGTCCAGAGTCAGGACCCCTTCGACTGCGCGCCGACCAACTGATCGCCGTCTGTCTCGCGCTCTGCGCCGCGTGCGGGGGAAGCACGCTGGCCCCGAGCGGCACTCCCGACGCGGCCAACGTCCCCGAGGCAGGCACGTCGCCCTATGCCGCCGAGTGCGCCGGGGCCAACGTGCCCCCGCCGTCGCTCGAGTGCACGGGCCTCTACGCGAACATCGCGACCAAAGAAATCGAAACTGGAATACGCGAGTATGCGCCCGCAGTCCCGCTCTGGGCCGACAACGCGGAGAAGGAGCGCTGGATCTTCCTCCCGCCGGGAACGACGATCGACGTCACGGACCCGAGCGAGTGGACCTTCCCCGTCGGCACGAAGATCTGGAAGCAGTTCAGCAAGGACGGAAAACGCGTCGAGACCCGTCTCTTTCAAAAGGTGCAGACGGGCTACTGGGTTTATACGACCTACGCGTGGAACGCGGGCGAGACGGCCGCGATGATCTCGTCCGGGGGGAACATTCCCTGGGGCGACGGCGGCATCTACCATATTCCCACTCCGGACGAGTGCGATCAGTGCCACCGCGGAAGGACGGACCACATCCTCGGGTTCGAGCAGGTTTCGCTGGGGCTCGCGGGGGCAAGCGGGGTCACGCTCGCGGACCTCGTTTCCGACAAACTCCTCACGCCCGCGCCGGCCTTGACGAGTCTCGCTGTCGGCGACGACGGCACGGGGGTCGCCGCGGCGCCTCTCGAATGGCTTCACATCAACTGCGGAGTCAGCTGCCACAACGACAACGCCAATTCGACGGCCTACGGGTCGAGCATGCGTCTGCGGCTCGACCCGACCTTGCTCGACGGGCGCCCTTCGACCGACTTCGACTCGCGCACGACCACGCTGGGGATGACCGCCAACAACCCCATGTGGAACAATCAGATCCGCATCGTTCCGGGTGACCCGACCCACAGCCTCCTCGTCCAGCTCATCTCGAATCGAGGCACGAACAATCCGGAAGCCAACCAGATGCCTCCCATCGCGACCTCGGTCGTGGACGTCGAGGACACGCAGAGTGTCGTCACGTGGATCGGCAAGATGCCGCCGCTCGTGGTGGACGGTGGGACGGGCGACGGCGGCGCCGTCGACGACGCGGCGGGCGACGCCGGCAACTGACGCCGGGCACGTGACGTAGCGGCGGGAACGTGGGCATGATCGGCGTCGAGGGGGTCGAAAAGGCATACGCGGGCAGGCGAATGCTCGGCCCGATTGACCTCGACATCCCCGCGGGACGTCGCGTGGCCATCGTCGGTCCGAGCGGGTGCGGCAAATCGACTCTGCTTCGCATCGTGCTCGGGCTCGTGCACCCCGACCGCGGCAGCGTGACCATTGCGGGCCAGCGGATGGGCGAGGCCACGAAGCGCGCGCTGCGGCGCAAGGTTGGCTACGTGGTTCAGGACGGAGGGCTCTTTCCGCATTTGACGGCCGAGGGGAACGTCACGCTCGTCGCGCGGCAGCTCGGTTGGGACGACTCTCGCGTGCGTGCCCGTGTCGACGAGCTCGCCGCAATGACGGGAATCGACCGTGACATGCTCTCGCGATGGCCCGTCGAGCTGAGCGGCGGACAGCGTCAGCGTGTGGGCATCATGAGAGCCCTCATGCTCGACCCCGACGTGCTTCTCCTCGACGAGCCGCTCGGGGCGCTCGACGCCATCACGCGCGCACGCCTGCAGGGCGAGCTCGCTCGATTGTTCCACGCTTTGCACAAGACCGTCGTCCTCGTCACGCACGACATCGCCGAAGCCGGGCGGCTCGCCGAAGAGACCGTCGTCATGCACGGCGGCGTCCTCGTGCAACGCGGCCCCCTCGACGAGATGCGCGGCGCACCGGCGAACGCGTTCGTGGCGGAGCTGCTCTCGCAGTCGGCACCGTGAAGTCCGCGCTCGTCGCGAGCGCCGTCACGGTGGCCAGCCTCGTTTGCGTCCTCTGCGGCAGGCGGGCAGAAGCCGGCGAGCGCGTCGTGGTCGGTTCGAAGGCGTTCCCCGAGTCGTGGATCCTCGGCGAGGCGTTGGCCACGCTCGCCCGCTCGAGCGGGGCGGAGGTCGAGCACCGCATGAACCTCGGCGGTACGGAGATCGTCGAAGCGGCCGTCGTCGCCGGCTCGATCGACGCGTACGTCGAATACACAGGGACCCTTCGCGATGTCGTCCTTCACGCCCCCGCCGCGTCGATCGAAGAGATTCGCGCGCGCCTCGCCCGCGTGGGCCTGGGGGTGACCGGGTCGCTTGGCTTCGAGGACTCGTACGCGCTCGCGATCTCGCAGTCGGGGGCAAAAAGGGGAGGGCTCTCCTCGCTCTCGGACCTCGCCCGCCACCCGGAGCTCCGAGCGGCCTTTTCGCACGAGTTCCTCGGCCGCTCGGACGGCTGGCCGGGTGTGCGAGCCCGCTACGGCCTCGCG
>Ga0302325_10031156_pt1 | contig 10977 bp, 12 predicted proteins | sample Palsa_T0_2_FD_201948 | JGI IMG/M metagenome (GOLD analysis project Ga0302325, IMG submission 201948) | Peat permafrost microbial communities from Stordalen Mire near Abisko, Sweden - Palsa_T0_2 | ecosystem: Environmental > Terrestrial > Soil > Palsa > Peat permafrost | place: Sweden: Abisko... | reverse complement strand
GCGCGGGCGAACAGATTTCATTTACGTCCGCCGTGTCTTCACTTGGGTTAGTCGGGGTCGCCGCGACGCAGCGCGGCGTGTGCGCGATCGAATTCGCGGACGACCTCGCGAGCTTCGAACGCGCACACCGCTCGCGCTTTCCGCGCGCCGACGTCGCGGCGGATGACGCAGGCCTGAGCGCAACCGTCGCCGCGGTGGTTCGCCACGTCGACACCCCGGCGATGGCGCTCGATTTGCCGCTCGACGTTCGGGGTACCGCGTTTCAGCAACGCGTGTGGGAAGCGCTGCGGCGCATTCCGGCCGGCACGACGGCCACCTACGCCGACGTGGCCCGAGTGATCGGCGCGCCGCGCGCCGTACGCGCGGTGGGCGCCGCCTGCGGCAAGAATCCGGTCGCGCTTGCGATCCCGTGTCACCGCGTCGTCCGCAGCGACGGCGGCGAGGGCGGTTACCGCTGGGGCGTCGACCGCAAGCGCGCCATCTTGCGCAGCGAGCGACCGGCCGCGGAGAGCTAACCGCTCCTACAGTGACGCGTAAATCGACTTCGTGCCGACGTGGAGCCAAAGATCGCCGTGCAGCGAACTCGGCGTCGCAGTGATTTGGCCGTGAACGGTGCCGGACTCGCGCGAGCCGGACACCGGAAACTTGCAGTCCGACGTTGAGGTGTAGCGCCCGTTTTCGGCGTCGGTGCAGCGTACGCCCGAGTCGTCGATCACGATCGGCGCGCCGAGTTCCGAACGAAACGCGGGCATGTCCTCGATGTGCTCTGCTAGCGGCCGGTAGTACGTCTGCCCGACAATCGTCAGCATGGCGAAGTGACTGACCGCAAGTATCCCTCCGATCGCAAGCGCCGGACCGAACAGAATCCAGAACACCAGCGACCACTTGAACTTGCGACGCGGGGCTTGCGACATGGCAACGTTCTCCGTGAGTAATCTATAGCTTCGGCAGAGTTCGGTCGCGTCCCCAAGCGTTTTGTAGTTTCTAGCGATAGAGATAGGGGTCGGGTGGTCGTGCGACGCTGCGCCACGAACGCACGCGAACGTACGCTCCCGCCGCCCCATAGGCGATCGTGCCGGTGAGTGCGACCCACGAGTTCGGTGCGACCGCTAGGCGGCGGTCGACCGGTATGATGACGGCGGTCGCGTCCGCGCGGCAGCACGTGATTGCATAACGAACGAGCGCGGTCGTGCCGGGATTCGCGAGAACCGCTCCCGTAAACGCGATCGGCTCGCCCGGATAGACGTCGTCGAGCGTGCTCGCGACGGCCTGCGCCGCCGGTGGCGGCGAACCGAGCACGAGCGCCGCGATCATTACGGCGGGCACGGCGATTGCGTAGCGCGATCGTGTCACCGGCCGCCGGACGGCAGCGAGCGCCGCGGCCGCGACGCCGAGCCAAAGCAACGGTACGAGACGCGGATGCACGAACCCGGCGCCGCCACGAACCGCGAGCGCGAAGCATGCCAGGGCGACGAGCGCGAGGCCTCCGCTTGACGAACGGGTTGGGGGCCGCTGATTCGCGTCGCTCGGGCCGCGATGAAATCGCGGAACGAGTCCGGCCGTCGCGAGGATGCCGGCGGCGGCGAGCGGTGCCGGTCCGCGCAGCATCGCCGCCATGGCGACGGCGGCGGTCGAGCACGGCGCGAGCCATCCCGCGATGACGCCTGCGATCGCCTCGAGCGGCGGCGCGAGTCCGGCCGGGACGTTCCATGGGACACGAAAGCCGGCTTGGAGCATCGCGGTAACGATTCCGAGTGCGAACGCCGCGGCGCCGATCGTCGCGAGCTCCGCCAGCGGATCTTCTGTAAGGTCGGGGCGGCTTCGCCCCCCGATTCGCCCAGGGCCCGCGAACTCGAGGAGGAAGGCCGCGCCGAAGCGTGCGAGCGCAACCACGGGACCGAAGGCGAGCCAGCAGAGGCTGGTTGCGGGCAACGAGAGCGCGGCCGGGCCTGCGCGGCTGCCGCAGCCGCAGCCGAAGAGGACGGAAAGGCGGCGCGCCCACGCCGTTCGCACGAGCGTCATCGCCAGCACGAACGGCGCCGCCTCGAAGAGCGTCCCAGCCGACGCCGCGAGCGCCGCGTGTAACACGGGCGGCGGGAGCGCCGCACACCCGGCGACGGCGGCCCACAGCGCCCAGGGTCTCACGCGGGACCTTCCTTTGAGGTCTTCGGGGGGGCTTGGTCGCCTCAAATTTAAGAACCAACGCGCAATGAACAAGATCGCCGCACCGCGAGGGACGGCAGACCTCTTTCCCCCCGAGAGCGCGCGCTGGCAAGAGCTGGAGTCGCGCGTGCACGCGCTTGCCCGGCGGTACGGTTACGGCTTGATTCGCACACCTACGTTTGAAGCGACCGAGCTGTTCGAACGCGGCGTCGGCGAGACGACCGACATCGTCGAGAAAGAGATGTACACGTTTACCGACAAGGGCGGGCGCTCGATGACGCTGCGCCCCGAGTGGACGGCGCCCGTCGTACGCGCCGTGCTCGAACACAATTTGCTCGCGCTCGGGCCGCAGCGGCTGTACTACATCGGACCGATCTTCCGTTACGAGCGGCCGCAGAAAGGGCGCCTGCGCCAAGCACATCAGTTCGGGATCGAGTGCTTCGGATTTGCCGGCCCCGAGGCCGACGTCGAGACGATCGCGCTCGCCCACGAGCTGATCCGCTCGTACGGCCTCAACGTCGAACTCGCAATCAATACGATCGGCGACGAGGTGTGCCGCCCGCGCTATCGCGAGGCGCTCTTCGCGCACTTTGCCCCGCACCGCGAAACGCTGTCGGCCGATTCGCAGCGCCGCCTCGATCGCAATCCGCTGCGCATTCTCGACAGCAAAGCACCGGAAGACCGGGCGCTCGTCGAAACCGCGCCGACGATGATCGACGTTCTGTGCGAGCCGTGCGCCGCGCACTTTGCGAGCGTTCGAACGATGCTCGATGCGCTCGGCATCGCGTATCGCGTCGATCCGAAGATCGTCCGCGGGCTCGACTATTACACGCGAACGGTCTTCGAGTTTATTTCCAGCGACCTCGGCGCGCAATCGACCGTTTGCGCGGGCGGCCGCTACGACGGGCTCGTTGCCGCGCTCGGCGGCCCGCCGACGCCCGGCGTCGGATTCGGCCTCGGCCTCGAACGTTTCTCGATGCTGCTCGAGGAGCGCAGCACCGGGGCCGCTCCCGAGCCTGCGGGGATTGCGGTCGTCGCGCTCGGCGTGGCCGCGCGCGAACGTTCGGCTCCGCTCGTCGCGGCGTTGCGCCGGAGCGGGGATCTTCCGGTGACGATCGACTACAACGATGCCAAGATCGGCGCGCAGTTCAAAAAGGCCGAGCGCGCGAACGCGCGCGTCGCGATCATCCTGGGCGACGACGAGCTGGCGAATCGAACCGTCATCGTGCGCGACCTCGTCACCCGCGTCCAAGATACGCTCGAAGTGCGCGGCGACGACGCCGCAACGGCCGCTCGCGTGCTGGACTGGTATCGCGCGCTGCCGCGAGCGAACGGAGCCGCGGCATGACCGAACGTGAAGCGTTCGATGCGATGCTGGCGATCGTGCGCGACCACGATCTCGACTCGCTGGTCGTGCGCGTCGGCGCGTCCACGTACGAGCTCGTCGCGCGCGCGGATGCGCCCGCCGTCGTGACCCAGGTCGCAAGCGCTGCGCAGGCGGCCGCCCCGCCCCAACCCGCGGCCGCGCCGCCCGTTCCGACGGCCGCCGCCAACGCGAAGAAGGTCAGCGCACCGATCATCGGTGTGTTCTATCGATCGCCCGCGCCCGGGGTCGAGGCCTTCGTCGAAGTCGGGGATCGCGTCGAGGTGGGTCAGGTTCTCTGCATCCTCGAAGCGATGAAGCTGATGAACGAAATAACGAGCGACTATGCCGGTGTCGTGCGGCGCATCTTGCCGGAAAACGGCGCGCTCGTTTCACTTGGGGAGGAAATGTTTTGGATCGAGCCGTGAGCGAGCGGACGGCGCGAACGTTCCGCGAGATGCTCGACGACCGGCGCGGCTTGCTCGACGCGGACCGTTACGAAGCCGTCGTCGACCGCGTCGCGCGCACGCTGATCGCCGCGTTCAACGCGAATCGCAAAGTCCTGTGGTGCGGCAACGGTGGAAGCGCCGCCGACGCGCAGCATCTCGCCGCGGAGTTTTCGGGCCGCTTTTTGCGAGAGCGGCGTGCCCTCCCGTCGGAAGCGCTCTCGGTAAACCCGTCGGCCGTTACCGCGATCGCGAACGACTACGGATACGAGAACGTGTTCTCGCGTCAGGTCGCGGCCTTCGTGCAGCCGGGCGACGTGCTCGTGGGGCTCTCGACCACAGGGAACTCGAAAAACGTCATCAACGCGCTCGAAGAAGCCAAGCGCCTGGGCGCCACGACGATCGCATTTAGTGGAAACGGCGGCGGCCGGATGGCCGAGGTTGCCGACATCAACGTGATCGGACCAGACGGGATCTCGGCGCTCGTGCAAGAGGTCCACATTACGCTCGGCCACATCGTCTGCGAACTGGTCGAACAAGCACTTTTCCCCGACGCGTGAACATCGTCGAACTCGCGACACCGGGCGCGCGGCGGCTGTTCGCCCGGATGCGCGACAAGCGCGTTCTGGTCGTCGGCGACGTGATGCTCGACGAATGGGTATGGGGCAGCGTTTCGCGCATCTCGCCCGAGGCGCCGGTCCCGGTTGTGGCGGTCGACGATCATTCGTTCACGCTGGGCGGCGCGGGCAACGTCGCGAACAACTTGCGCGCGATCGGTGCGCGCGTCTCGTTTGCGGGGACGGTCGGCGACGATCCTGAGGGCCGGCGCGTGCTCGATCTCTTCGACGAGATCGAGGTCGACCGTTCGGCCGTCATCGCGCTCGCGGATCGCCCCACGACGCGCAAGACGCGCATCGTCGCGCACAATCAGCAAGTCGTGCGGGCCGATTGGGAATCGTCGGCGCCGCTCGCAGCCGGCGATCGCGCGCGCCTGGGGGCGCTGGTCGCGGGACTGGCACCGCAGCACGACGCGGTCGTTCTTTCCGATTACGCGAAGGGATTATTTTCCCGCGAGATCGTCGATGCCGCGAACGCAGCGGCGGTCGTGACGGCCGATCCCAAGCCCGCAAATCTGGATCTGTTCGCCGGCGTCACCTGCGTGGCACCGAATGCGAGCGAGGCCGCCGCGGCTTCCGGGATCGCGATCAAAGACGATGCATCGCTCGAACGCGCGGGTACGGCATTGCTCGCGCGCTTACGCTGCCGCTACGTCGTCATCACGCGCGGCGAAAGAGGCATGGCGCTCTTCGGCTCGGCCGGCGAGCGGATGCTCATTCCGTCGGTCGCACGCACCGTCTACGACGTCAGCGGCGCGGGCGATACGGTGATCGCGGTGTTGACTTTGGCGCTTGCGGCCGACGCGCCGATCGGGCTTGCGGTCCAGCTTGCGAATTTCGCGGCCGGTGCGGTCGTCGGCAAACTCGGTACCGCGACCGCGTCGCCCGCTGAAATCTTGGAACTGGTCGGGGCCGAGGCCGATGATTAGCGCACCGATTTTCGACGCCGACGCGGCCACGCGTTGGCGCGAAGAACGGCGCACGGCGGGCCGCACGGTCGTCTTTACCAACGGCGTGTTCGATCTGCTGCACGCGGGTCACGTCACCTATCTCGCCTGGGCGCGCGCGCAAGGCGATGCGCTGATCGTGGGGCTCAACACGGATGCATCGGCCCGCGGGCTCAAGGGGCCCGAGCGGCCGCTCATGCCGTTTGAGGATCGCGCGGCGGTGATCGCGGCGCTGCGCAGCGTCGATGCCGTCGTCGGGTTTTCCGAGCGCACGCCCGAGTCGCTGCTCGACCGGATCCGGCCCGACGTGCACGTCAAAAGCGCGCAGTATCAGATCGAGGATCTTCCGGAACGGATCGTCGTCTTACAGCACGGCGGCGAGATCCGTCTCGCCCCGCACGTCGAGGGACGAAGCACGACCGACATCGTCGCCACCATCCGCAACCGCTTCGGGAGTTAGTTGTGAATGCGCGCGGCCGTACACCCCCTTGTCACGCTGAGCTTGTCGAAGCGCCGACGGGTCAAACGGTACGGTGGTGAACTCGACGACCCGGCTGCGCTTCGACAGGCTCAGCGTGACAAAGCGTAAGGCTGCGCGCTGCTCCCATCCAACGGCATCCTAGCATGCGTATCGCCATAACCAGCAACGGGCCCGGGGAGTTCTCGGGCTGGGTGCGGCCGCTCGTTAGCGCGCTCTACCGGATTGCGCCCGCTACCGACGTCACGCTGTTCTTCGTGCCGGACGACTACGCGACCGGTCGCGAGCCCGAGGTCGCGCAGCGCATGTTTCCGCGCGCGCACGTCGTCGCACCGAACGTCTACCTGCGGTTCGCGGTGGGCGGCCGCGTTGCGGGCGTGCCCGAGCGCGTGGACGTCGTGCAGTATCTCGGGGGCGACCTGATGCACGCCGCCCGCGTTCACGCGCGGTTGGGCGGCTCGAACCGTTCGTACAAGTTCGCGCGCAAGAACTTGCGCGACAAGCTCGATCGCGTGTACGCCGTCGATACGAAGAATGCAGACGAACTCATCGGCCTCGGTTTTGCAGCCGAGCGCGTTCCGATCGTGGGCAATCTCGCGGTCGACGGGGCGCTCGGGGAAGCCGCGGGCCTGTTCACGCAGAGCGCGCGTGAAGCGCCGATCGAACCGGACGGTATCCTCGTGATGCCGGGCACGCGACGTCACGAAATCGCGAACGCGCTGCCCTTCTTCGTGCAGATGGCGGTGCGCTTGCGCGAACAGCGTCCCGACCTTCGCGTGGCATTCGCCGTCTCGCCGTTTACGAGCGATCACGAGCTGGCGCGCGCGCTCGAACGCGGCGGCCACCGCAACGTGTGGGGCGCGCGCGGCCGCGTCGTGCCGCTCGGTCCCGGCGTCGGGCTCGCGCCGCTTGCCGGCGGCGCACCGTTTCCGGTCGTGCGCGACGCGATGCGGCACGCCCCGGACGCACGCCTCGTCGTCACGTTACCGGGCACCAAGTGCATCGAGCTTGCGGCGCTCGGCGTTCCCGCTATCGTGTGCACGCCGCTCAACGCGCCCGAAGTCGTCGTGATCAACGGGCCGCTGCAATACCTCGACCGCTTGCCGTTCGCCGGTACGTTTCTCAAACGCGCGATGGTGGTCGTCGTCGACTCGCGCTTCCCGTACACCGCGCAACCGAACATGGACGCGGGCGAAGAACTGATGCCCGAGCTGCGCGGCACGCTGATGCCGGCGGCGGTCGCACGCCGTGTCGCGGCCTACGCCGACGATGCGGCCGCGCGAGCCGCCGCGTCGGTGCGACTACGCGAACTCTACGCCGGTCACGCCGGCGCCGCAGAGCGCATGGCTCGTTCGCTGCTCGAGCCGAGCGCGTGACGCGCGGACGCAGCGGGAAGCGCCCGCAGCGGCGAAGCGTGCGGCATGGCTAACGGACCGGATTGGGGTCGCATCTCGGCAATATTCGGCATCGTCGCCTCTGCCGGCGGTGTGGCCGGCTTCTTTTTCTCGCCCGACACACAGCGCTGTACGGGCCTGCGCGGCGAGTACCGCGGTCACCCGTTCCGCGCGCTGCGGCACTGCACGGACAGCACGCTCGGGCTCACGACGCCTGCGGCGGAGGGGGCGTCGTCCATCCCGGCCGTCGGGCCGGTCGCGGCTGCGACGGCGCTCGCTCGCGATCCGAGCGCGGGCGATCCGCGAGCGCTCGGCGGCACGCGTTGGGTGTTCTATAGCGCCGGCGACAAAACGTACGTCACGTTCAATGCCGACGGGACCGTGACGTTCTCCGATCCCACCTGGGGAGCGGGCGGCGTGTGGGAACTTGCCGGGACGCGCGGCGTTGCGTTTCATACCGATGCGTACGACTTCGGCGGAACGATCGGGCGCGGCGTCCCGGATAGCTTCGAGGTGTCGTATCACCATCTGGCTCAGCCCGGCGAGCAAAAAAGCATGACGCTCACGCGCGTGGGGAGCCTGTAAGCCGATCGCAGGCAGCTTCTCGCTCGTCGTAGCGACGAAAGACCGCGCCGCGTTCCTCGAGCGCGCGTTCGAATCGATGGCCGCGCAAGCGGACGCGCCGTCGTTCGAGGTCGTCATCGTCGACAATGGATCGACCGACGCAACGCCCGCCGTCGTTCGCGCGGCGGCCGGCCGCTATACGTTCGACGTTCGCAGCGTGACCGTTCCCGAACCCAATCGCAGCGCGGCGCGCAACGCCGGGATCGAGGCGGCGCGCGGCGAGTTCGTGTTGTTCGTCGACGACGACGTGTGGCTTCCGCCGCGCTTTGTCGCGGCGCATGCCGCCGCACAGACCAGCGACGCTCCGCTCGTCGTGTCGGGTCCGATCGTCAACGTGCCGGATTATGCCACGCAGCCCAAGGCATCGGCCGCCAACTATTCCGGCGCGTTCTTTTGCACGTGCAACGTGTCGGTGGCGCGAACGGCGCTGCTCGCGGTCGGCGGTTTCGACGAAACGTTCAACCTCTACGGATGGGAAGACACCGAGCTCGGTTTGCGCCTGCGGCGCCACGGCGCGCGGCACACGTTTGCCTGGGATGCGTATCTGTGGCACATCAAGCCGCCGCGCGTCGAGACCCTGGATACCCTGCTGCAAAAGACGGTCGAACGCGCCCAGATGGCCGCGCGCTTCCTGCGCAAGGATTCGAGCTTGCGCACGAAGCTCGCCACCGGCGCGTACGGCTTGAACGTCGCGCGCTCGACGCTGCTCGCGCCCGCATGGTCGCTCGCGGGGTATCGCCGCATGGCCGAAAACGAACGGGCGCCTGGAGCGCTGCGCGCGTTCGCGCGCGCGCAGTTTCTCGACGGCTCGTACATGACGGCCTTGCGCGGCGCGCTCGCAAGCCCGGGACCGTGAAGGTGCTGCTCGTGCGCGCCGATGGAATCGGCGATGCGCTCGCGTGCGCGCCGCTCGTCGCCGCGCTGCGCGACGGCGGCCATACGGTCGGCGCGGTGCTCGGCACCGGCAACCGCGACATCTTCGCGCCGCGCACGTTCGAAGCCGTGCACGTCCTCGAACGCATTCCCTGGCCCCGCCACGGCTCGACCCCACAGAGCCGTCACGCGGCGCTGGCCGAGGTTCGTGCCGCGCAGTACGACGTCGCGCTAATCGCCTCCGAGGAGATCGAAGCGTTCGCATTCGCGCGCGACGCGGGCATTCCCGAGCGAGCCGGTTTCGTGAACGGCTTTGAGAAGCCGCTCAAGACGTTGCACGTGCGCGCGCTGCTGACGCGCGCGATCGTGCGGCCCGCTTCGGCGACGCGCGTACGCGAGCACGAGGTCGAGACGTTGTTTCGCTTGGGCGCCGCGCTCACCGGGGAATCCGCGGCAACGACCGATCCGGAGCGGCTTCGCCCGCTGATCCTCGAAGAGCCCGTCACCTCGAGCGGCAGCATCGTGCTTCAGGTCTCCCGAAAGCTCGCAGGCGACGGGCTCGACATCGCAACCTACGTTGCGCTCGCACGCGAGCTCGCGGGACGAGGCGAACGCGTCATCGCTTTGGGTGACGATGGGGAAGCGGTAGCCGAGGTGGCCCGCGCCGGCAGCGCGGAAGCGCGCAGCGGTTTGCTCGCAGCGCAATGGAAGGCCGCGATTGCGGGTGCGCGCGCCATCGTCACGCCGGATTCCGGCGCCGCGCACGTTGCGGGCATGCTCGGGGTTCCGTGCGTCGATTGCTTTCCCGCTCGCGCGGCGACGGCGCACGACGTCGTGCGCTGGCGCCCGTGGCTTCCTCCGTACCGTACGGTCGTGCTCGCGCCGCCGTACGATCCCGCGAAGACCGCAGCCACGCTCGGCGCCGCTACGGCCGAACTTCTGCGATGAGCGAGCGCAGCGGTGCGCTCGTGCTGTGTACGGGCGGCGGTATCGGCGACGTGCTGCTGGCGACGCCCGTGATGCGGGCGTTACGCGGGCGCTTCGGGCGCGTCGTCGCACTGACGTCACCCGCGCATCGAGAGGTGCTCGCGCAGAATCCCGATCTCGACGAAGTGTGGACGGACGATGCAGCGTTCTCGGCGCAAGCCGCGCGCATCGCGCAGGCGGGATTCGCCGCCGCGGTCGTAACGTGGGCGACGCTGCGTTCGGCGGCGCTGCCCTACGTGGGACGCGTGCCGTTGCGAGCGGGGCAAGCGCGGCGGCTGTACTCGGGGTTGTTCAACCATCGCGTGGTCGTGCGCAGCGAACTCGGCGATCGCACGACGCATTGGACGCAAATCTTGCTCGACTTTGCGCGCGCGCTCGACTGCGACGTCGCGGATGCGACGCCGCGCTTCGTCGTGCCGGACGCGGCTCGCGCTTCGCTCGCGCAAACGCTAGCGGACACCGGTGTCATTGGGCCGTACGTCGTGCTCCATCCGACGCGCGCGATCGCGTCGGCGGCCGGACGCTGGCCGACGACGCGGCTCGCGGAGCTGGCGCGAGCGATTGCAGCCGGGTACGGCGTGCGCGTCGTCGTCAGCGGAAGCGGCGAGGACCGAGCGATCGCCGAGCGCGTCGCGAGCGCCGGCGGTGCGCTCTCGCTTGGCGGGCGGACGACGATCGCGGAATTCGGGGCACTCGCCGAAGGTGCGCGGGCGGTAGTTGCCATGGACTCCGGGCCGATGCACCTGGCCGCGGCGGTCGGTGCGCCGACGGTCGGCATCTTCGCGCTGCAGTCCGATGAGCCGCAACGCTGGGCTCCGCTCGGCCCACGGGTTGCCGTGCTCGGCCCGACCTACCCGTGTCCGCCCGCGCACCGCAAGGAGACCTGTCCGAACTTCGCCTGCGTCGACGCAATCGAAATCCCGCGCGTGCTCGCGGCGCTGAACGGGTTGGCCCAAGCGAAAGCCGAAACGCCCGGTCATGGGAACGCCGGACCCGTCGAGTTCTAAGCGGGACGCAGTTTCGGTGCGCGCGACCATCCAGCTCTGCACCTATAACCGCGCACACCTGCTCGAGCGCGTGCTCGA
>Ga0302325_10031151_pt1 | contig 10977 bp, 11 predicted proteins | sample Palsa_T0_2_FD_201948 | JGI IMG/M metagenome (GOLD analysis project Ga0302325, IMG submission 201948) | Peat permafrost microbial communities from Stordalen Mire near Abisko, Sweden - Palsa_T0_2 | ecosystem: Environmental > Terrestrial > Soil > Palsa > Peat permafrost | place: Sweden: Abisko... | reverse complement strand
CACCGATCTCTCGGGGAGCGGACGCCTAACGAATTCGCCAAGGAAATCGCGGCTAGCCGCGATTTCCTTGGGGTGCAAGCAGCCGAAAACTCACCCTAGAGTTGGTATAAAAAAGCCGGTCCGATCAACGCCGTTAAGCTTTCGGCCGACTCGCTCTTGGAATTGATCAACGACATTCTCGACTTTTCGAAGATTGAAGCAGGCAAGGTGGACCTCGAAGCCGTCGATTTCGAACTGCGCGACACGCTTGAAACCACCATGAGAAGCTTCGCTCTGCGGGCCGATGAAAAAGGCTTGGAGCTCTTGTGTGACATCGCACCCGGCGTGCCCGAGTTTGTGCAAGGAGATTCCGCGCGCCTTCGTCAGGTTTTGCTGAACGTGGTGGGCAATGCCATAAAATTCACGTCGAAGGGCGAGGTCTCGCTCAGGGTTCAACCAGGCTCCCGGGCGACCGATACCGGGATCCTGCACTTTACCGTCAGCGACACCGGAATCGGCATTCCCCCAGAGAAGAAGGCTTTGATCTTCGAACCGTTTTCTCAAGCAGACGCCTCGACAACTCGCAAGTACGGCGGTACCGGATTGGGGCTCACGATTTCGACTCGTATCGTCTCCATGATGGGCGGCGAAATCTGGGTGGATAGCGAAGTGGGTCAAGGAACACAGTTCCACTTTACCGTGCGAATGGAGGCCGCAGAAGCCGTCCCCAGATCCGGCGAGGCCCCACCCGCCGAAATCCTAAAAGGCGTAACCGTTCTGGTGGTTGACGATAACCCAACAAACCGCAGGATACTCCGGGAGATGCTGGAACGCTGGGAGATGAAACCGACGCTCGTCGAGGACGCCGAAAAGGCCATGACAGAGCTTCTTGCCGCTCAAGAGGCGGGCAACCCCTTTGAGTTGGTGTTGACGGACATGGATATGCCCGGCGTCGATGGCTTTGGCCTGATCGAACGAACACGGCAAAGGCCGGAACTCGCGACGACGATCATCACGATGCTCACTTCGGGCGGCCAGCGCGAGGACGCCGCCCGGTGCAAAGACCTAGGGGTTGCTGGGTATCTACTAAAGCCTATCCGCCAATCGGATTTGCAGCGGGCGATATCGAAGGTGCTCGGCGCGAAGGAAGAAGAAAGTGCCGCCCCGCTGGTCACCCGTCGCTCGCTCGAAGACGCTGCGCGAACGGGCTCGCCACTGCGATTGCTGGTAGCCGAAGATAATGCCGTCAATCAGTTGCTGCTGACACGCTTGCTCGAGAAAAGAGGACACCACGTGGTGGTCGTTGCGACGGGCCGGGCCGGGCCGCGCTCGAGGCGCTCGAGAAAGAGAGTTACGACTTAGTTCTGATGGACATACAGATGCCGGAAATGGACGGCATCGAAGCGACGATAGCGCTGCGGAAGATCGAGAAGGGCGGGGCTCGCCACCAGCCTGTGGTCGCGTTGACGGCGCACGCGATGAAGGGTGACGACGAGAGATGTTGGGCCGCGGGAATGGATGGCTACTTGACAAAGCCGATTCAGGCCCTAGAACTCGATGCCGTGTTGCAAATCTACGTGAACCGCCGTCAACCTCTGGGCGGTCGAGCCGTCCTCGCATTGTCCGGCTCGAGCTCGTGACGTACGCATCGTTCAATTCTGCGGCTCGGTCGCTTGATCGCGTGAACGACTCACTATGCGCACTACTTCGCGAATCCGGTGCGCGAGCTTTCCGACCCGCTCGCGGAGGTGCAAATCCGCGTGACGGCAGACCAACATGCGATTGCGTTCCACCTCTAATGCCGAAAGGTGGCGAATTTGCGTGATTGCATCCGCGCGGGAATCTCAGGCTGCTACGACGGGAACCACGTTCGATCTTCATCATGGGTCGCGTCGTGCATGGAGTTGAAGGCGTATCCGCGCCCGTACAAATCTCCGATTCCCCTACTCTCGTTCGCTATTTTTCTTCTTGCTTCGCTCTTTACCCACTTCAATTGATACGGGTACAGGAGCAACGGGCCCTTCGGCCTCGGCGGGAGGTTCGGAGAGGCCATAGACGGCGCGGATCGCCCCTAAGAGGTCGCCGGTGGACAGCTTGGCGTCGACTTTGAGGTCATCGAGGTTGACGTCGTGGCGCTGTGTCGGCGTGCCTTCGACTCGGTCGGCGAGTTCTTTCGCGGCGGGAATCTTGCCTCTGAGCGCTTCTCTTGCGACGACTTTGGCGACTGCCATCGCGACCGAGTCCGTCGCTTTAATTCCCAGATCTTTCACAAGCCCCTCGGCGATGGCGCGGTGGGCATCGGTGTAAGGAGACTTCTTGGGACGGCCGCCTGGATTTGGACTTGGCTGGCCCTTCCTCCATCGATACGGCTTCGTTTTGTTGGGATTCCCTCGCACTGTTTTTCGCACTGTTCTCAGTGCGACTCTATCAGTTTCGGGGTCTGCTCGCAGTGAGAAGAGGGAATCGTAGTTAACGTTTGGACACTCGACGGGATGCTTGGACTTTGTGAACCAGTCGATAGCGTTTATCTCGCAACTTCCGTTGCGAGATGATTTGACGAAGACCGACCGCGCGAACCTGTTCCGATTGACTCTATATTATTCGGTGCGCAGGGCGCGAATCGGGTCCAGCGTTGCGGCGCGCCGAGCCGGAACCAATGCCGCGAGAAATGCGGCGAGCAACAGCACGACGCTGGTGCCCACGAGGATGGATGGATCATAGGGTTTTACGCCGAACAGTTGGCTAGCCATGGCAAGACCGGCGGCAATCGTCGTGGGAATACCAATCGCCAGCGCTATTCCCATCTGTGCCAGCGCTCCCCGCAGGACCATTTTCAGAACGCTGCTCCTGTCCGCACCGAGCGCCATCCGAATTCCGATTTCGTTGGTGCGCCGTTCCACCGAATAAGCGGTGACGCCGTAAAGGCCGATGGAGGCAAGAACCAGGGCCAGGAATCCGAACAAGGAAGTGAGTTTGGTAATCATGGCCTGTTGGGTGAAGTTGCCGTCAACCTGTTTTGCAAAGGTCATGAAATCGATGATCGCGAGGTCCGGGTTCACGTCAGTGATTGCGCGTCGCACCTGCGACTCGAGTCTCGGCACGTTGCCGCGCGTTTTCAGCTCGATGGCGTTCAGGTAATGGTTGCGATCTTCAAAGCTGAGGAAACGGGGATTATCGTAGATCACGCGCTGCGTGGCGGGCAGGAAAAACATCGGTGGGATTTTATGGGTCGGATCGCGGTACTGAGTGTCCTCGGTGACGCCGACGATCTCGAACTCCCCCGCATGTTTCATGTCGAAATCGCCGAAATGTTTTCCAATCGCATTGCCATCCTTGAAGAATCTCTTGGCAAACGTCTGGTTCACCACCGCTACGTGCTGCGAGATGGCCGAATCCTGCTCGCTAGTGGAACGGCCCTGAATTAGTTTGGTGCCGATGGTTTCAAAGTAGCCGTCACTCACACGTACCCAGGACGCGTTGTTCTGATTGGAGTCGGGTTCGGGAGGCGCCTGACCCTCGATGAAAACGGTCTCACCCCAGTTGTCGCCCTCCATCGGGCTATACATCGAAAAACTCACCTGCGCCACATCCGGAATCGCGGACAGTGAATCGTGAAGCCTGCGGTAAAGGGCGTCGAGCTGCGCGGGCTTGTATCCCGCCATCTGCGGATCGATGTGTACGATGTCGCGGCTGGCGGTTTCAAAGCCAAAGTTTTGATCATGCATGTTGCGTAAGCTTTGCGTTAGCAGTCCTGCGGCGCACAGCAGTACAAGTGAGAGCGCAGCCTGAGCCACAACCAGCGATTTTTGCGTCCATCCGCCGCCGCGTCCTGTGGATCGGCCGGCGCCGCGAAGCGCATCGGCAGGAGCAGCCATGGCGGTCATCCAAGCTGGGGCCACACCGAACAAGATTCCCGTGAGCAGGGCCACTGCAGAGGTGAATGCCAGCACCGGCAACGATGGTGAAGCGTGGATCGCCACAAAGGTGTCTTGAAACGCAAGCCGAAGAATGATTCGTGTCCCCGCAAACGCGATAGCTATTCCAGCGATCCCGCCGAGTACGGCCAGGACCGCGCTCTCCGTAAGTACTTGACCGATCTGCCGCGAGGGTGAAGCGCCGAGCGCCGCTCGGATCGAAGTCTGCAGCTTGCGGTTCGTAGCGCGGACCAGCATGAGGTTGGCGACGTTCGCGGAGGCGATCATCAAGACCAGCGCGGAGATCCACATCAGCAGATGCAGGCCGGACTTGTATTCGTCGCGGAGCATTTGCACTCCCGCGCCACCAGGCGAGAGATGCAGCGTTTGTTTGGGGACCAGCTCTCGCTCTCCCGGCTGCAATTGGGCGACTGGGCTCAAAAGCCACTGTTGCAATTCGACTTGCATGTGAACTTCGATTTGCTTTGGATCAGCGCCCGGCGCGATTCGGCCGATAATGTCGAGCCAGTCTTGCTGCGGAAAATCGACGATGCTGCTCGCGCCGTTGATGAGCGGCTCATCCGCAATCGGAATCCAGAACGCGGCCGGGTTCTCAAGTCGATCGCCGAAGAAGCCAGGTGGGGCGATTCCCACAATCGTGAACGGCTGGCCGTTCAGTGTGAAGCCTCCACCGATAACCGACCGGTCGCCACCGTACTTTTGCTGCCAGGCGCGATAGCTGATGACCGCTGCAGGATCGGCGCCCTTACGGTCATCCTGCGGCGTGAGGACCCGACCTGCATAGGGGCCGACGCCAAACATGGCGAAGTAGTTTCCGGAAACGAACTCGGCTTTAATGGACTGTGCGGGTTCGCTCGTCCCGCTCCGGCGCGCCCCTACCAGAACGCTTCCGGATTGGAAAGCGGCGAGTTCGAGGAAGCCCGGCGTGTTGTCGCGGAATTTCTTGTATTTGTCGTAGGAGAAGAGAGACCAATCATCTTGAAGACCGCCGCTGACGCAACAATTTTCCACATCTCCTACGCGATACAGCTCGCTCGGCTTGGCGACTGGTAGGGAATTCAACAAGACCGCATGAACCAACGTGAAGATGGCCGTGGTCGCGCCAATTCCGAGCGCCAGCGTCAAAACGGCCGTGGCAGTGAAAACCGGGGCGTTGGCGAATTGCCGTAGCGCGTAACGGATGTCTTTCATAAACTGACTCCTTCCGTCTATTCATACGGATAAGGCGCTCGGTTTGTTCAGTGGTTCTTCGCTGAAAAGGCTTTGTCTATAGTGTGCTCCGACAGCACCAAGTCCTGTCCGATTTCTGTCCGAGAACTACTCCCTACGTGCTCCATCTCGGAGCAGCATGTCAGCTATGAAGCTCTAGGTTTTATAGGGACTTGTAGCTTTTGGTTGGTATGGGTCGCGGGTTGAATTGCACTGTTGACCGAAGGGTTGCTAGTTCGAATCTAGCCCGGGGAGCCAACCTTCTCCCGATTTTTCAGACGCTTCAGCGACCTCGGGTTTCTCGAGAGCCTGGAACACTTGCAACTACTTCGACCGTTTTCGGCCTTCGCAATTCAAAATGGAGTCCAATTCGTTCCGCGACATCGAATTCGATCTTCGGGATCCTACGACGGGTTTCTTGATTTACTGCCTGGAATGAACTTTTTGATGGCAGCGAGCGCACAGCGTGATGAGGTTTGATTCGGCATCGTCTCCGAGCTGCCCACGCGGGTTGATGTGGTGAACTTGAAGGTGAGCAAGACTTCCACAATTCTGGCACCGCCATCCATCGCGCTCGAGTACCTCGCGCCATAGCTTTCCGTAGGAAGTTGAACTGAGCTTGAGCCTCGGCCGCCCGTTTCGTGGAGATCCGCTCACGACACTCGTCGCGTCCGTTCAAGGAATTCTTGTTTCTGGGGGTGAGGAAGAAGACCATAAAGTCGATCGAGGGACGTGAGCAATGCTTTGGAGTCTCCCTCAAGGCTCGCACCTGCCAAGAAATCCGCGCAGATCATCTCTAGGCAATAGCCGCGCGACTTGTCAGTTCCAAGCATCAGCGCGGCGGTTTCCAGCGCCTGCTCTACAACCGCAAGTTGGCTCTTGTATACCTTGAAATAGAGGATCTCCCAGGGCTCCGTCTCTTTGCCCGTGAGGTGCTTTTCGACCTCGCGCTTGAACTCTTCTTTGGGCAACTGCTGAGCCCTGTGCAACCAGGTTGCACAATCAAACTCCGCTCCATCCCGCCGCGCCACCTTCGCGAGTTCCGTGGCCTTTGACCAACCCACCTCTTTCAGGTGCGGCTTGGGGATCCGCGGCAACTGCTCGTGGATGGCCATCAGGTAGTAGGCTTTCCTCCGCGATTCCGGGAAGCGCTTCTCCAAGAACTCATCGAATGACTTCAGATTATCGAGCCGCCAGTACTGCCCGGAGCGAACTTCGCACAGATAACGGCCGAGCTCGACAAAGCGCGTGTCACGCTCCCGCTCGGTTGCTCGCTCCCATCCCAGGATCTCCTCGATCTTGGTCAGAACGAACATAGCCCGGCGGCGATTGAGCTTCGGAGCCACTAAGGGTCTCCCGTTAGTCACCCAAGTCATTAAGCCAGTCAAGGTCGATGGCTCCTGGCCGGCGAACGAGATTCGCGTCGATCAACGGCTGATTGTTGAGACAAAGCCCCAGATGAGCACAGCTGACACAACCGTTCTGAGGAAACCGGATGCCGCTATGGGAAACGAATTGGCCCGCTTCGATCTGCGCAACGGTGGTTTCAACCAAGCGGCCGTACTCCCGCCGTTGTTCGTCGGATATCGTGGCCCTGAGGTATTGAATCTCAGGCTGGTTCTTTCGCACGAACACGACCACGGCGACCTCGGGGATTCCGCTGATCCAGGAGTAGCAGATCAGCTGAGGATCGAGCGCGAGCAACCCTTCGGGCTCTTCCGGGTAACGGCTCGCCGTAGTCTTCCAATCAATGACACAGGGAGTGCCGTCGAGATCTCCGAGAGCGTCGATGTAGGAAACGAATTCGTTGTTATCCCCGAGAGATCGAACCAACTTCACTTGCAGATCCTTCTTCGGAGACGGAATCTGAACGCGATCATCCTGAGCGAATCGCCCGAGCAGATGAACTCCCTGGTGGACCAGTCGGTCCCAGGAGTCGCCTTTCTTGTATTCAAACGGCGCATCCCGATACGCACCCCATTCTTTGAATAGCACCGCGCTTGGATCCTCGCGGAGGAAGTAGGCTCCGAGCGCCTTTTCAAACGAACGGCCAAAGGCCATGGCGGCCCTGGTTTCTTTCTCCTGCCAACCATCGAGATAGCGGTAGCGATAGCTGCGCGGGCAGCGAACGAATTGGCTAATCTGAGTGTGGCTATAGATCATGGTCGTGACTCAGCCGAGTCGCGGAAGACGTGAGCAGTTCTTCCCACTCACCGGCAGGAGCAAACGCTTCGAGGTTCTGATAGGAGCGCCCGTTGAAGGTGACGAGTGACGTTCGAATGACTCCCTGAAGATTCAAGAGCGCTTTCTCATCCACTTGATCCTGCCCGAGCAGTTCAGGGTCGTAGCCAAAGTCTCGAAGAAACCAATTGAGCTTCCACAGTGCTCGCTCGCTGCAATACAGGCGCCCGGAGAAGGAATGCGTTGCGAACGACTCGGGCTCAAGGATTACAAAGCGAAGAATCAGGAATGGTTTCTGCGGATGCCAGCGGTAGGAAGCTGTATCGACACGCACCAGGAACAAGCCCTCGAGATGACGAGCCGTCGCTTCTTGCCGTATGTGCAGACCGGGTATTTGCCGTTTCATGGCTTGACCTCCGCGGATAGGGCATAGGAGTTGAGTTTGCAGATCAAGGCGTCTCGATCTTCGTTTGCCGCCTTCGAGATATGGGCGATGAAGGATTCGACCAAATCACGACTGGCCTCTTTGAGAGCTTCGGTGCCGCAGAAGTCGGCGGCGTAGGCCTTCACGAGAGTGGGATCGAGATTGAATTGACGGATCAGAAGGCACAGTTGGTCGCGCAGTCGTGGCTGGCCGTGGCTCGAGCCATCTCCATTGCCAGAAACAGGCGCGGCTTGCTTGGGATACATAGGTGGTGCAGGCGTAGAGAAGCATCCAAGCTCTTCGACCGAGCACAGGCCGATTCCATAAGCTTTGCGGAGAGCCCGATTAACGGCACGAGTCTCGGCAACGCGCATCTCGGCCCCACGGACCAAGGGGGAAACGTTGGAAGGATCGGCATCGCCGTAGCCGACGAAACCCTTCGAGTCCCCTATAAAGACAGTGGCCTTAAACACCCACCGGCCCGCGAGTGGGTCGCATTGTCGCTCTTGCAAAACCGTACGGATTCCGCGGCAGCGCCGGCGCAGAGCTATTCTGAGAAGGCCCGCATGCGTGACGTACCATTTGCCATCCAGATAAAAGAGATCGCCTGAGGCAACCGATAGGGAATAGCTGCTCGTGAGTTCCTCCAGTCCCCTTAGTGCGATCTGTGAAAGCTTGCCCCAAGTTTCCTGGGCGAATTTCGCGTTGATCCTGATTGCTTTTGATTGCTGAGTCATTGGAGGAGACTCCTTATGCTTGCACGAGTAAGGATATGCTTGCTCGTGCAAGGATGTCAAGTGGACAGTTGCATTTTTTTTAACATTCAGGCATAAGTGCCGCAGCTTCTATGCGGAAGGAAAAAAACCCCCACGCAGTTGCTCTATCGAAACTGGGAGCCAAAAAGGGCGGCACAGCACGCGCGGCAGCCCTTTCTGCTGAGAAGCGACGTGAGATCGCCCGGAATGCCAGCCTCGCGCGTTGGGCTAAGGCGAAGAAGAAAACCGAAGGCTCATAGCACCCTCACGTGGTTTGCTCGGTGAGAGGGCGCCGATTCAACCACACCGAAGTCCACCGGCGAAGAGTATTGTTCAGATTGACCCGCCGGAGTTCGCCGATGAAACAAGCGTAGATGGCTGGGGGCCGCGGTCGTGCTAGAAAAGGACGATCCTAGTGGTTCCAAATGGTTCCACATGGAAGTCTTGACAAAGAGCCAAAGCCGCGTTAGCGTTTAGATCTGTAGAGTAACGTCGATCTGTTGAGGACTTTGACGCCATGACGGAGAGGGTTTCGTCTGGCGTTTTTTTTTGCGCGATGTGGTTATGCTGCGTTTCGCGACGGCAATGAGAGGGACAATTGGCAACGTGAGGGGGGCGGAGACGATGAGGAATCCGAAAATCAAATTTACTTTCGGAGGACAAATCAATGACGTCGTGCAAGAAACCACAATCGAGAAAAGCCCCTAGAATTCTTGACCCGGCATCGAATCCGTTGAGCGGATCTGAGGAATCCCGCTCGAACTCCAGTCGCCCGAACAATGAGAAAGCAGCCGGCGCCGCGCAAAACACCAGCACGAATTCCGAGAGCGGCTCACGGACAAGGTCCACGGGTCCTCGCACCCCTCAGGGCAAGATGCGCGCGAGCCGTAATGCCGCCAAGCACGGAATTTTTTCCAAAACTCTTATAGCTGATGAGAAAACGAAGCGGATGGCAGTGGGGTTCATGCAATACTTCGGACTCCAAGGCGCGCCGGAAATCGAGATCGGTGCCGATATGATGCAAAACCGTCTCGAAAAGCAGCGCATCGACAAATATGCATTGGCTGAGTTAATAAGGGCCCCGCTTAAGTGCCAAATGGAGAAATTCGCTGCACTTTCTAACGAGCAAATTCAGGACACATCTAGCGCTCGACGGGGGCCGAGATGGGGTGTGAGGCTCTCGTTACAGATCTGGCATAAACTGGTCGAAATGCGCGGGCCTCGGCTCAACGAAGACGCGATATACATCGACGCTGTATACACGGGACGGGAGGAACAGAAGGAGCGTATTTTGTTCCTATACAAAATGTCGGCGCTGCCTCAGCAAGAAAAAGGCGAAACAAAGGCCAAGCTTGGGCGCGACGAATACCAGGCACTCATCCTTGAGGCGATAGAGTCCGAAATCATAGCCCTGGAAACGCTGGCGGAGAAGGAAAATGACTTTGACCGCGCGGAGTTTGATTTCACGACAATAGCACTTCCGCCAGATGATACCCTCGACCGGATCGCAAGATACCGTGCAGCAAACGGACGGGAATTCCGCCGTCAGCTCGAGGATCTGGAGACCATCCGCGGGTTGCGGCATCGGACTTAACTGTTTAGTAACTATAATGTTATTAAAATCCTCCGATCAGCTGGCGGGGGGGCACGCGGAAACGGCCAAATTACAAAACGAACTGGTCGAAGTTATTGAATAGAAAAGGCTTGGCAATTTCCGTGGGGCTAAAATTGACCAGTTTGGGCCAAATTAACGGAGCGTCACATCGTTATTGTACGCTGTTGGCTCGTTCATGTACTTGTACGCGAGCAATCCGACTGGCCGGGCTAGAAAACTGTAAGCCCGCACCTGACATGCTCCGAGTCATTACGCCGGACATCCAAAATCGTGCGATGCCCGACCTGGTGACATTGGAAGGCCAAGGCCTTATTGAGGCGCACCTGGGCGGAATCGATCTGCTGGTGCTCGACAACTTGTCGGCTCTTTGTCGTTACGGAAACGAGAATGAGGGTGAGGCGTGGCTCCCAGCTCTGGACCTGCGCCGTCGCGGCATATCGGTATTGTTTATCCACCACGCTGGCAAGAACAAATCTCAGCGTGGCACTTCGCGACGCGAGGATTTACTGGATAGCGTGATCGCACTGAGACATCCGGTGGACTATTGCCCGGTTGAAGGATTGCGTTGCGAGCTTCACTTCGAGAAAACGCGATCAATGCTTGGCGAAGCGGCAATGCCGTTCGAGGTTCGGATGGAGAGCGGACCGGACGGTCGTGCGGTGTGGATATGTCGCGACCTTGAAGATGCCAAGTCACTGCAAGCCGCCGGTCTGTTCGCCGGGCGAATGAGTGTTCGCGAAGTTGCGCAGCAGTTGGCAATCAGTAAAAGCGAAGCTGGTAGGCTCCGGCAGAGGTGGTCGCAGGGGCAGGCGCTCGAAGCGTCCCCGCGTCCCGCCTCCTAGGAATAAAAGAATGGGACAACCACCCCAAGATGGCGCT
>Ga0302325_10031150_pt1 | contig 10977 bp, 7 predicted proteins | sample Palsa_T0_2_FD_201948 | JGI IMG/M metagenome (GOLD analysis project Ga0302325, IMG submission 201948) | Peat permafrost microbial communities from Stordalen Mire near Abisko, Sweden - Palsa_T0_2 | ecosystem: Environmental > Terrestrial > Soil > Palsa > Peat permafrost | place: Sweden: Abisko... | reverse complement strand
CAGGTATTCTCTTGAGTTTAGATTTGCCGCATTAGATGGTCGAATGGCGAGCTTGAAATCGGGTCCATAATAACCATAGTACTCATGGTGAGGTATATCTTCCTGCATTTCTTGTCCAACACAGATTCCAGTTTCGTAAGACCAAGCTCGAGCCCTGAAGTTATAATTAGTGATTGCTTGAAGAAACTGGAAAACTCTTTTCGTGCTGATAACCTACACGTTTCTCATAGTATACCCACCGCCGCCGAGCACGAGAGTCGGGATGTTGAAAGTTTTGACAAAGCTAACACAATTTGCATGTCCTGCGCTGCTCAAATTGAAGCTGCCAAGTTTGTCGCCATTCAGGCTATCTGCTCCGCATTGTAAAACTATTGCTTCCGGTCGGTAATTCTCCATGACCTTGCCAATCACTTTTTCGAAGATGTATTTGTAGGATTCGTCGTCGATACCGTCCTTCAATGGAAAATTGACCGAATAATTCTTGCCTCTTGCTGCGCCGTCATCACGAACGTCGCCAGTGCCAGGGAAGAATTCTCCACTGTGAAATCCCCGAGTTAGAAAAAGCCTAATGAAAAAACTTAGGGATAGGGTAACCGAGTCAATCCAGAAATCTGGTTTTTGCGGTCTTGTTTGCTTACTATTTGTGCAGAGATACGGTCATCACACGATCAGTGGTGTAAAATGCCTCTTCCACCCCGTCTCCGTGGTGCACGTCGATGTCTATATAAAGAACTCTCTGATGGAATCTTAAAAGTTCTAATATTGCCAACACAATATCTGCCGAGAGTTAGACCAATTCAGAGCTCTGTAAATCTATGAGAAGTACTTACCGTTAACGTAGCAAAAGCCGCTGGCCTCGACCTTCTTTGCATGATGGAGACCACCAGCCCAATTGATTGCAATGTCGCATTTGCCCCTGTTCAGGCGAGCTGCTCCCTCCAAGCTACCACCAGCGCTGATACCACAGAAGTCAAATAGGCCATCGAAGACTGGAGAATCGCTTCCTACGTTGAACTTGTTTTGCTCGTCTCGTAAAGAGTCCATGTTTTCTGGTGTAACAGTTTTCAAGAAATCGATGTATTCATCAGTATGAAACTGTGTCATCTCAAGAGCTGTCGCTCGCTGGGCTCTCTGAGGGTCACCGTCAGCACAAATACAAGTTGACCCCAGGGTAGCCGAGTGGAGGAACCTACGAAGATCTGCATTTTCTTATATAAGCCCTGATGAAGCACCAAGCTCTGGGTTAATCTAATACGATGAGGCTTCATCGGATGGCCAGTTTCGTAGGCAAAGTAACCAACTTCATCGTCGTAGTAGTAAGCAACTCTCTTTTTGCTAGAATTTCGCATGCCCTCGAAGGGGTTATCAATCGGAGCGAAAGTGCCCATTTCTTGGTGAAGGTTCTCAGTGCTTGAAAGTGGACCGATGCCGTTAGTATAGGTTTGTAGGGTTGTGAATCATTAAAGAAGGAAATATTTTTTTCTGGAGGTTGGGAAACACGTGGGTATCGAAAGAGCAACAATGGACGGAACGAACAGTAGACGGTTCGCGTTTTATTGTAATAGGAAATTCACTTTGCAGTCTCGCTCCTTTCCCATTGGCGAGAAATCGCTAAGGGGTACCTTAGGATACACACATTGTGGCACCGTGCCGCCCTTTCCTTTTTGGGAATCATGCAGCAAGACCACCAATGGTTGTCAGAATTCGTGACGCAGTACTGGTTTTCAATGAACTATAGCTCAAGGGACATTAAGAGCCTACCTGCCATTTTGCTTTTTTGAATGTTCCTTGATCTGAGGAACAACCTGAAAAGTAGTGGCCCTTTACTTTACGAATGTTCCATAAGTTACTGTACATTGAAACGCAGCTCTGCGCCGCGAATTCTGACAACCACTAGTGGAGGGCTGGGCGGGAGAGTCTGTTGGCAGCTCGAAATGTGACGCCGAGCCGAACCAACAATGATGCATAACAGGAGAGAACACAACTTCAAGTCATCCACTAAAAATAAAGAATTTGAAGAAAAGGAGCAACTGTCAATTATAGCAAATTAGCTCCAAAAAACTGCAGTGCAAGTCTCTAGGGATAAAACTAATGTCGCATGTATTTGATATTCACGCTTACGGACAGCGTGCTATAGAACTCAAGGGTTCATTAGGTTAGACTTCTGAACTGATCTTGCTGAATCTTGCATCTCAATCTTTCACTAGAATATGTGAGTTTACATTGGTGAAAGCTATTGCAGTGCGATATCCACCTCCACTGTAGGCTTTGGAGGCAATGAGGTAGAGAATGTAGGCAAGTGAGGCTGGTAATCTCAAAGCAACGCAGAATACAAATTTGATTGGTCTGTGAGAAAACGTGCTCATCTTCCCAGCAAATGTTAGATGTGAAACAAATGAGAATCCTTCTGATTCAGGTGGTGAGATGAGGTTGGAGAAGCATCAGGATTCAGAGCCAGAGGCCGAAAGCTACTTTAGACATTAGACAGAGCCTGTAACATGCATGAGGTATTTGACTGCATTTCGATGGAGTGAAGCAAGAAAGTTGTGCTTATCCAGGACTCAGGAGAGATGCTCCAGTGAGAGTGAAGTGCCCCCATGCCCTTGAATGCAATGCCCGGCTGACTTGGCACGGCCGCTCGTACTTTCACGCTAAAACAACGCTAAGAATGTAATTGGTCCACTACAATCGCTCACAAATATTTTATTTATTTTTTCTTGAGCAGACCCCTCCATGTCGCGTTCCATGTATTGACAGTTCGAAAAATCATCGTACAAGCTCTTCCACTCGCTCTGACTGCACGAGCGTGGAGACGTACAAACAGGTTGCCATGGACCAACAAAAGTTCCTCGAGCTCCTGCAGAGCATTCAAATTCGTGCGTGCAGGCTTTGACATCCACCCACAAACTTCTTGTGCTAACATCTCGACAGCGGACACGAACCGAGTCAAGGCTGCGACAACAGAGCTGAGAAAGACCTACTACCCTCATCCCCAGTCACTCCTGTGGCTTTTGCACATCCTCACATCTCATGATGCCCCCGAAATCCGCCAACAGGCAGCCGTGGAAGCTCATCGTTTGATCCCAAAACATTGGTCTTCCCTGCCAGCAAACCAAAAGCCAGAGATCCGTGAGAAGCTCTTGGAGTCGACTCTGAGGGAAGAGAAGTCTCTTGTGAGGCACTCTGCTTCCCGAGTGATCGCTTCTATTGCAGGAGAGGATCTTGAAAAGGGTGAATGGGACTCGCTACCCGGCCTACTCCTTCAGGCTGCCACATCCAAGCAGGCCGCTCATCGTGAAATCGGGGTCTTTATTTTGTTCAATTTGCTAGAGACAGCAAGTGAAGCATTTGAAGACAAGCTGCCTGGCCTGTTTTCACTGTTCAGCAACACCATCAAAGATCCCGAAAGTGCTGAAGTCCGCATCAATACTATGCTTTGTCTTAGCAGAGTTGCCATGTTAATTCAACCAGAAGAAGATGCAGAGAACTTGGCCCGCTTTGTGGAAATATTCCCACAAATGGTTGCTGTCTTGAAGTCTTCAATTGACGAGCAGAATGAGGACCGTGTGATGCAAGCATTCGAGGTTTTCCAGACACTTCTTGGTTGCGAATCTGCCCTTCTCAACAAACACTTCAAAGACCTTTTGACATTCATGATCGACATCGCTGCCGACACCGACATTCCGGATGAGTCCAGGTCTCAGGCCCTGTCTTTCTTGATGCAGTGTGCAAGATACCGAAAGATGAAGATTCAGGCTATCCGAGACATGGGAGAAACCCTGACTATCAAGAGTATGCAAATCGCAACCGAAATAGACGACGAGGAGGATGATGACGAGGTTACTCCGCACAAGTCTGCTCTTGGTCTGTTGGACTTGCTTGCAACTAGCCTTCCTCCACGTCAAGTCATTGTTCCACTTTTGGCGGCTTTGCCACGATATGTCAACAGTGAGAATCCTAAATATCGGCAAGCAGGTATTTTGGCACTCGGAATGTGTGTGGAAGGTGCTCCAGATTTTATTGCGACCCAACTTGACACTCTGATGCCAATCGTCTTCAAGCTGCTTAACGATCCAGAGATTGGTGTTCGAAATGCAGCCCTCAATGGTGTCGCAAGACTAGCTGATGATCTTGCTGAAGAATTATGCAAGCATCACGCGGAACTTATCCCAGCTCTACTCAAGAACCTCGATTCTGCCAGCGTTCAAGCGGCAAATTCAAACGATCAGGAAAAGAACCTTGATATCTTGAAAGCATCTTGCAGTGCGTTAGACTCAGTAACTGAGGGTGTTGACAAAGCAACAATCGTCGGATATATTCCAGAACTGGTTCCTCGTCTCGGTAGATTACTCAGCCATACTGATCTCAATGTCAAAGCAAGTGCTGCTGGTGCAATGGGATCTATCGCTGGTTCAGCTATGGACGCTTTCTTGCCCTACTTTGAGACGACGATGAAAGCTCTGTCAGAGTATGTTACCCTCAAGGATAGCACAGAAGAACTTGACCTCCGCGGTGTTGTCTGTGATTCTATGGGCAGTATGGCTACAGCTGTCGGTGCTAAAGCCTTCCAACCATACGTTCAACCTTTGATGCAAGCCAGTGAAGAGGGACTGCACTTAGGACATCCTCGTTTACGAGAGACCAGCTACATTTTGTGGAGCACGCTGGCCAAAGTCTACCAGGAAGAGTTTACCCCATTTCTTGACGGTGTTGTCAAAGGACTCATGGAGAGCTTGGAGCAAGAGGAGTCGGACATCGAGGTTGATTTAGGAGAAGAGGCAAAGGACATCCTTGGCCAAGAGGTCATCATTGCAGGTAAAAAGGTGAAAGTTGCCTCCGCAAATGACGAGCCAGAAGATCTTGATGAGATGGAAGATGATGACGACGATGATGATTGGGATGATCTCACGGCTGTCACTGCTGTTGCCTTGGAAAAGGAGGTTGCAGTTGAAGTGCTTGGTGACGTGCTGTCTAACACCCGCAAGCATTTTATGCCATACTTTGAGAAGACTGTTGAGACGACAGTGCTCTTGGTTGAACACTCATACGAAGGTGTCCGAAAGGCAGCTATCGGTACGTTGTGGCGATCATATGCCTGCCTTTGGGGCTTAATGGAGGATCACACGGGAGAGAAGTGGACTCCGGGTCTGCCTCTCAAGTCCCAACCGTCTGAAGAGGTACTCAAGCTCGGCGAGGTGGTAACAATGGCAACCCTGTCTCTCTGGGATGATGAAGTTGATCGGTACGCATAATTCTCTTATCGTTCCCCTACTTTGAAATGATGAACAACATGACGTTATACCCAGCTCACTCAGACGCACAAGTTGCGAATGCTGCGAAAGCGTATCAACATTCTGATCACATATCAATCCTGCGTTCTTTCTTACAGCATGCAATGATAAAGATGGTTTTGCTGACTGCGCAAACTCTCAGGGCTGTTGTCACCGACATTAACCGCAATGTGTCAGCCACCCTGAAGCTCTGCGGGCCTGCTATCCTCACTCAGGACAAGTTCGCAGAAAGCATGATCAGCACCATCAGTGCAATCATCTCCAAAAGTCATCCTTGTCAGCAAGACATGGGCGATGAGGACGATCACGAGGATTTGGACGACGAAGAATCATCAGAGTATGATTGGCTTGTGATTGATACCGCCCTTGATGTGATCATTGGCATGTCCAAGGCTCTCGGCCCTCAATTCAACGAAATGTGGAAGATCTTCCAAAAACCAGTCATGAAGTTTGCGTCTTCACAAACTAGCTATGAGCGATCAACAGCAGTCGGCGTCATTGCAGAATGCACCAAAAATATGGGAGAGGGAGTCACTCAATTCACGGAAACTCTGCTTAAGCTTCTTCTACACAGACTGTCAGATGAGGATCCAGAGACGAAATCAAACGCCGCTTATGCTATCGGTCTTTTGATATTTCACTCAACCAATTCTGCAGTCTATCTCTCAAGCTACAACACAATTTTGTCTAAGCTCGAGCCTCTCCTCCAGACTCGCCGCGCTAGGACACTGGATAACGCCTGTGGATGCGTCTCCCGCATGATCATGGCTCATCAAGACAAGGTTCCCATTGACGAGATTCTTCCAATCATGGTCGAATTGTTGCCATTGACGGAAGATTATGAAGAGAATACTCCAATCTTTGAGTGTATTGCTGGGTTATGTAAGCTCCTATTAACCTACCTGAACACGTTCATTCACTGACTATGCCCGCAGACCATCAAACAAACCCTACCATCATCGAATTGACGCCAAAAATACTCCCAATCTTCACCTCTGTGCTCAGCGACCCTATTGAGCAGCTCGATGACTCTACACGCCTGAAAGTCATCGCTACGGTGAAGTTCATCGCCCAAAAGAACCCAAGCTTGATCCAAGGGAATGAGACGTTGATGAATTGCGTACGTGGATAGAGGTTAGATGACTGAATGAATCATGACTTGATGATTTGGGCAGGAAAGATTTCTTGCTTTGATATCACACCTAGTCACGATATCCCTTTTATTGGATTTCTTGTTTCTAGCTTAATTCGTGTAGCATACCCCCACTACATAGAGACCACCTGAGAGGCTCTGTTTCTACGCAATGAATGAATGAGTTTTATACTAGATTGCCACCTAGAACTATAAGTAGGGACGTGCTCTGATCGGTTTTGAGAATGCGTGTTTATATGCTATGCTAAGTCCCTAATGCCGCTCCATCCGGAAATGCATGGGTATCTTCCATCCCTAACCTTCTACAATGCTCCTATCTAGACAAAAAACAATGCAACCTTTCCATTCCAAATATGCAGTCCGTGCAATGCTTCCACACAACCAATGCTTCGCTCCTATGCAATGCCTACCATACCCAATGCTACCATCCTACCCTCTAATGCTTTTCAAACAAAACAAAGACGCCATTAAAAACCCAATGATTCCCATTCACCACCACTAAACTCATCCTCACCATAATCAGTTGAAGCGCTCGAAGGTCCCCTCTTCAACGTCCTCTCCTTCCTCTTATTTCCCTTCACCTCCTTCAGCGGCACCTTCACCGCTTCCTGCTTCTCTGCCATCTTCTTGCTCAGATCAAGAGCAGCCGCCAACAAATCCTCTTCTTTTTCCTCGAAGAACCGGCATTTCCTCTCTCTAGCCTGAGGTGGCTGTGTCTGTGGACGAGCTGCAGTTATTTTGCTCTCATCAAGAGCAGCCGCCAACAAATCCTCATCCTTTTCCTCAAAGAATCGCGCTTTCGGTCGAGAAACTGGCTTCTCCTTCACTAATTCTAGTACAGCGTCTGGCTTTGTCGGCGCTCGACTAGGTGTTGTGATCTCGAGAAGTTCCTGGGAGGAGAGAATGAGGTCCTGAGTGCAGATCAAGTCGTCGAAGTTATCTTCCTCAATGACGGGTATTAGCCTAAGGGCTCTGGTTGTTGGTGTGTTAGATGGGAGACTTGTGGTCTTCTCCGTAGGAAGCTCTGGACTCAGTTCTCGTGCTATTTGGGTATTTGAAGGGAGATCGTCTACCTCAGAGATGAGCTCGCGTATTGCTTGAGAAGGGCTGGGAAAGAAGTCATCAAGGTGGTTTTCCAGAAAGACTTGTGTCGCCGATGGAGGATTGTTATATTTTGCAGTACTCGATTTAGTGGCGTTTTGCGGAAGAAGCTTGCGGTTTTGAGGTGACGGTGCAAATGATATAGCTTTCTTCTCCTTGAAGGGGATTGGTGGAGGCGGCATATTGATGGGTACTTCCTGTAAAGCTGGTCTGGAAACGATCGTAGGCAATGTATGTTTGGCGTAATCTTCTTTGCTGATAGCAGGTCTGGAAGCTGGCAATGCTATGGATGGTACCCCGTCGGACCTCTGAGCAGCATCGGCAGCTTCTGATAGCAGTTGAGTATTGACCATCTCCGCAAAATCTTGTGAATCATCAATTGGGAACACATCTTCAGATAACTTCCTTGCTGGCAGCTCCTGTGATGCCATTCGGCAGGGTGCTTCGGCTGGCTGGTTTGCTACCACAGCTGAAGAGCCTGCACCAGATCCAATATCCTTCATAGAAACCATTGAACTGTCTATTTTCTCCAGAAGATCTGATTGCGACAGAGACGGAAATTCACCAAATTCATCGTCGGAATCTTCCTCAATTGCTATCCGTTTCGCAGGTGGTTGCTCCTCGTCCTTCTCGCCAACCTCAGTCTCAGACAATGTCGCATCCGAATCCTCCACTACATTATCCATTTTTATCTCCTGCCAGGATCGTTTCCCATTGTTTCCCTTCTTCACGAACCTCGATATCGTAGGTTGGCTCGCTCGCACAAATCGACTGGGCTGTGGCAGCCCCATCTTCTTCCTAGCCTCCTTCTCTGCATTTTCCTTTGCAGCTTTCTTTTCCCGGGCAGCTTTTGCTTTTGCTGCAGCTTTCTCCTTCTCGTACTCCTTCTTTTGCCGCTCTAGTTCCGCTGCGTCCAGTCGTCGCTGCTCTGCTCTCGATACCCTCGGTCCGCGATTAGCCTGCTGGTATGCTTTCTTGACCTGTTTACTGGTCATCCGAATCGGTTGGTTGCCATGAGATTTCACCAAGGTTGTAGGTATTAGGTCGAAGGTCCGCTGACGTCCAGCCATTGTCCTGGCATCTGGGGCAATTAAGGGGGGCTTAACTAACAATCTTGTGTCGATCCAGTATCGTTGAGGTTGTCTAAGATGGGTCGGCATTTTCCTTCCGAGATAGAGCCGACGCGTCGAGACGCGGGGTAAATATTGACTTTGAATGCAATGATGACCATTTCCAAAAACTCCCAAAGTTCTAAATGAGCTTGCACAAAGGACCGAACTATTGAAGTCATGTAAGTTCTGAGTTGCACTTTGGGCTTCTTTATTGATTTGGACGTCGCAATCAGTGGTGCAAAAGGAAAGGCAGCTTGCAACCGGGGGCAACATCTATTATTGACTTTGTCAGATATTTCTGGATAAGACCTTTCCTTTTATTGATCTCTTTCAGTCAACTCTGTTATGACGAAGATTTGACTTGTTTCAGCGCACTGAAGGCACCGTTTGGATTTAGATCTGAACATCTCCATGGTAGGACGATTATCCAAAGCACTAAGAGAAAATTGAATGATTTTGCTGTAGGACAGGCATGATAATTGTCCTCACTAAGAATTGTGGCTGATAGACGAAATTTTGGAAATACGGGCTCAGGTACCCACTTCCAAAGCAAGTCTCTGATTTCTTGAGGTTCTCTACTCAGTAGACAAAGAACTGTCTATTGCTCAAGCTTGATAATTGTAGGATCCCAACAGACTGGAGAATATTCATCGATCTCCAAAGTTTTCATCTCCTCCGCAGTTAGCTCGAAGTCGAAGATGTCAGCATTCTCCTCGATCCTCGAAGGAGTAACACTCTTTGGCAGAGGCACAAGTCCCCTTTGCAAACTCCATCTCAAAAGCACTTGTGCTTCAGATTTTCCATACTTCTTTGTGAGAGGCTGCAACACCTTCTCCTTCATTCTCTCACCACGGACAAGTGGAGAGTAAGCCTCAACGACGATTCCTCGCTTCTGGCACCATTCGACGATATCAGTGCGAGGCAACCAGGGATGAATCTCGAGCTGGTTGACACTGATCACCCCACCTTTTCCTTTGCCATCCTTCTCTAGCCTAGAACATTAAGGAGTTAGCGGTTTCCTTCTTTACAATCTCTCGCAATGAATCCGATATATAGCTGCCCTTTTACTTTATATAGGAAGTACACATAATTTAGCAGGAATGTCTCGGAATCTGGGAACAAAGAGCCGGAGAACCTTACTCCAGGATATACTCTTCCATCTCTTCGAGGTGATGAACGCCGTAGTTGCTCACGCCAACGGAGCGGACTTTACCCTCATGTTGGGCATCAACCAAAGCTTTCCAAGCAGCTTTACGAGCCTCTCGACCTCCATAGGGAGCATGAATAAGCATTAGATCAATGTAAGTGAGTCCCGTCTCCTTCAAAGTCTTTTCAACTTGAGCTTTCGTATTCTCGTAGCTGAGAGTTCGAGCAGGAACTTTGCTGGTGAAGAAGATATCTTCACGTTTGAGTCCAGATTTAAGAATTGCTTTGCCACAAGGGGCCTCATTGCGATATGAGGCGGCAGAATCGACCTAGGAGGCTTTAATAAGAGCTTTGAATTTGAAGATTCTCTGGCAGAGGTCATTCTCACATGTCTGTAGCCAGTTTTGAGTGCATGTGCGACAACTTCTTCACAAGTATCTGCTGGACTTCACGTCCATGTTAGTAACGAACCTTGACTTGCAAGTCTGAGTTAGGCCAAGCTCACGTTTGCCAGACGCCGTATCCCAGAAGTGCTATCCAGTTTGATTAGTATGAGATGTTTCCCACGCCTGAGAGGAAGCTGACAATCTAGAGACCCAAGTTTACAAAAAACAGTGAGTTAAGAAAATAGGTGGGCTTACGAATCTCGTAACCCGAGTTCAACCGAACCTTCGAGTTAATTGTAAAGTTCGCCATGGCTTTGCTGGGAGTAGTTCAGCGTTAGTTGGGATTTGGGTAAAGGTCTTGAAAGAAGTGAAGATGAGGAAAGAAATGTAAAAATGGGGGAATCTTGCCGATTTCAAATCATGTATCACTTTGACGCCACACCAAACCAGGAAGGACATGCTTTACAGGCTGCAGGACATACCTGGAGTTTTTATGGACCGTTGCAAGAGCCACAACCTTATGCTAGCTATGGACCCATATATTGGTTGCATGTCAGGAGATATCAATGTTTTTTTCCACAATCAACGAAACTCAATAGGACTGTGAACTTGTTAATGCGGGGCATTTTTGTGACGTCATGTGACCTTACTGTAATGACACTCCAGGTCGATAATGAATTTTGACTCTGAACCTCCTCGCCATACCAAGAATTAAGCTACGTGCCTAAATGAAGTGAGCATGCCAAAAATTATCTGTTCCATAATTGCACGTTGACTGACTAGATTTG
>Ga0302325_10031149_pt1 | contig 10978 bp, 10 predicted proteins | sample Palsa_T0_2_FD_201948 | JGI IMG/M metagenome (GOLD analysis project Ga0302325, IMG submission 201948) | Peat permafrost microbial communities from Stordalen Mire near Abisko, Sweden - Palsa_T0_2 | ecosystem: Environmental > Terrestrial > Soil > Palsa > Peat permafrost | place: Sweden: Abisko... | reverse complement strand
CTGGGCGGTTTTTCCACACGCTGTCGCGGCGGACCGACGCCGTCAGCGCCAGCCGCTTTTTCAGGGCAGCCAGCGTCGCCTGGGCACGCCCCTCCTGAAAGAAGCCAAGCGCGGCGTTGAACAACAGGAGCACGGCGATGATGCCGGCTTCAATATACTTCCCGAGCGCCAGCTCGAGCACGATGGCCGCTTCCAGCATCCAGGGGATCGGCGCCCAGAGTTTCTCAATCGCCATTCGCGCCGGATGCGAAGACGTATCGGGCATGGAGTTGGGGCCGAATTGGTCAAACAGACGGCGCCCCTCTTCGCTCGTGAGGCCATTTAGCAACCCAGGATTCGATCCGTTGGCCGAAGTATTAACGGCGGCAGGTGCAACAAGGGATGGAGCAAGCGACATGGCTTACGTCCTTTCCCGCTTCAACAACTTAATTCCGTCTGCCGGCATCATTATGTTCCCAACACCCGCTGCTTCGTTGTCTCTAACCCGTTCTTCCGAAGCCCACCAGCGCAATGTCATCATTTTGGATGCGGCCGCCGGAAAATTGCTTCACGACCTTGACGACTTGCTCAGCCAATTGACGGGGGGCGTAGGTCCCCCCCTGCATCGCGGCACACACTCCTTTCGTTTCGAGTTGGAGGTTTTGGAGGTTCATGGCATCAGTGACGCCGTCGGTGAATGCCAGAATGCTGTCGCCCGGTTGCAGGGAAACCTGACACGAGGAATATTTGAAATCATCGGAGACGCCGAGGGGAAGGCCGGCCATATCGATAGACAGCGCCTCTTCCACATTGCGCGTGGCACGGTGGTAAATTAAAGGAGGCGGATGGCCGGCATTGACGAGTGTTACTGTGTCGCTGGCGGCGTCAAGGATGGCCGCCACCAGGGTGATGAAGCGGCCCGCGATTCCGGACCGATTCATAAATGAGTTGAGCTTGGCAAAGGCGGTCGCGGGATCAGGCTCAGTCAGCATGCAGAAGCGGGCGTCGGCGCTGAGTTTGGCCATAAGAAGGGCAGCCGCCACTCCCTTGCCGGAGACGTCTCCCATCAGCACGGCGACGCGATTTTGGGGTAAGGGGATGAAGTCGTAATAATCACCGCCGACCTCCGAGGCCGGCTCATAATAAGCAAAAAACTCGTAGCGTTGGATTTCCGGAACGTGCAGGGGCAGGAATCCGCGCTGTACTCCGCGGGCCATGTCCAAGTCGAACTTGATGCGCTCGCGTGCCAATTCGAGATTGCGGCTGTATTCCTCAAGGTCGATTTGCAAACGGCGGAGCTTCAGATGCGTTTCAACGCGGGCATGCAATTCTTCCATTTGAAAAGGTTTGGTGAGGTAATCGACACCACCCATGGCAAAGGCCTTCACCTTGTCGATCTGCTCGGCAAGAGCGCTTATGAAGATGACAGGAATTCCCTTGAGCTTGTCGTCGGCTTTGAGTTGTTCGCATACTTCGTAGCCGTTCATATCCGGCATATTGATGTCCAGCAGGATCAAGTCCGGCGGATCGCGTCGTGCCGCTTGCAGCGCCAGCTTTCCGCCTGGAACGGGGCGGACCTTGTATCCGCGATCCTTGAGCATACCGGCCAAGACCTGGAGATTGGCGGGGGTGTCGTCCACGACCAGGATACTTGCGGATTGGCCGAAAATTTTTTCAGGCTTTTCGGGATTCAATGGGTATCCAGCGCATTTAACAGATCAAGCAGTTTTTGGTATTGGAAGCCTTCGGCCAGGCGGCGCAATCCTCGCGCGGCGCCGGGATTGTGGGCTTCAACCTCCTGAATCTTGGCCAGCATCTGATCCAGATCGGCGGTGATGACCGCTTCGCGCATGGATTGGATGAGGTCTTGCGACAACCCCGCCATGGATTCGGGCGTGGGCTCGAAGGTTTCCTCCTGGGCAGTGGCCGCGGGAATCTCGGAGTAAACGTAATCCACTCCCACCTGAGCATGAATCTTCTGAAATAGTTCTTCTTCCCTGAATGGCTTGCTGATGAAATCATCGGCGCCGATCCCGATTAACTCCTGACGGTTTTCCTCCATCGCACTGGCGGTGACTGCAATAATCTTGGGCTTTTCGCCGCCGGCCATTGCGCGGATCCGACGGATCGCCTCATGGCCATCCATCACCGGCATGCGGAAATCCATCAGGATAAGATGGGGTCTCCATTTTTCGAATTCGTGGATGGCTTCCGCTCCGTTGGTCGCCATCCGAATCTCGAAACCGATGGGGGCCAGAAGCTGCGCTAATAGCTGGCGGTTATCCTCGATGTCATCGGCAATCAATACCTTGCATGTCGCCTGCCCGGGCTTGAGTCTCAGAACATGCCCGGGCTGGTCTTTTGCCGGAACCGCCTGGGCGTCTCCCTCCTTCAGCGGCAATTGAATTACAAAAACGCTGCCTTTGCCAACCTGGCTGTTTACCGTAATGGCGCCTCCCATCAAGCGAACGAACTCCTGACTGATCGCCAGGCCCAATCCGGTCCCGATTCCGGCCTCACGTCCGGTTTTGGTCTGCTCGAAATGGCGGAACAACTTGTCCTGTTCGTCCGGTGAAATGCCCGGTCCGGTGTCCTCGATTTCGACGCGTAGAAAAGATCCCTTCGCATCCCGACGCTCGGCGCGCACCCGCATGGCGACGCCGCCCTGTTCGGTGAATTTGACGGCATTTCCCAACACGTTAATGAAGACCTGGCGCAGCTTGTTGATGTCAGTCACGATGTATTGAGGGACATCGCCCAGCATTTCGACCGAGAACGACAACTTCTTTTCGTTTGTGCGAACGCGGAACATCATCTCAAGGTCTTTGAGCAGTATGGACAGGTCAAACGTTGAAGGGTTCAAGGTTGTGCGGCCCGCTTCGATTTTGGACATCTCCAGAATGTCGTTGATCAAGGCGAGGAGATGCTCGCCGCTCCGGTTGATTGTTCCCAGATACTGGCATTGCCGTGGAGTGAGATCGTGGTCGCGAAGCATCAACTGGGAGAACCCAAGGATGGCGTTCATGGGCGTGCGGATTTCGTGCGACATGTTGGCAAGGAAGACGCTCTTGGCGCGGTTGGCTTGCTGCAATGACAGCTCGTAGCGTTTGCGTTCGGTAATATCGCGGGCGGCGGCGAAGACTCCCTGCAGCTTGCGGTCGCGGTCGTGGAATGTTGTCGCGTTGTAGGACACCACGGTTTCCTTACCGTCCCGGGCACGCGCGGTGAGCTCATAATCGGTGACTTTGCTTTCACCAAGCACTCTTTTGATGCCCGCATCGGCTCGCTCTGGATCGGTGAAATAGTCTTTAAACGGCGCGCCGATCAGCTCGTCGCGCGTGCAGCCGGTGAGCGCCTCCATCTGCTTGTTAACGTCGGTGATGATGCCGCGTGGATCGGTGGTAATCAGAGCGTCTATGTTCGATTCGATGAGCGAGCGTGTGTAAAACTGCTGATCGCGCACGCGCTGATCGAGCAGCATTCGCTCGGCCTCCACTTGCTTACGCGCGGTGTTGTCGGTGCCGATCAACAGATAGCCGATGATTCCACCCTGAGCGTCGCGCAGCGCCGTGACCGAGACGATCGCGGGAAATCGGCTGCCGTCCTTGCGGATGTAGGTCAATTCATAGATGTCCTCAATCCCGCGCGAGGCCTTGAAAACCAATGCTTCAAACCCGGGAGTGATCGTGGTGCCGAGCTCAGCGCTCAAGGCCTTGGCGCGCGTAATCACTTCCTGCGGGTCCGATATATCGGCCGGGGTAATCTTGTTCATCACCTCGGCGGCCATATAGCCCAGCATGCGCTCGGCGCCGACATTGAAGATTTGAATGACACCCCTTTCGTCGGTGGCGATGCTCGAGAAATTGGCGCTGTTGAATATCGCGCTCTGCAGCGCCCCGGCTTTGAGCAGCGCTTCTTCCGCTCGTTTGGGCGGGATCACCTCTTCTTCTATTGCCGGCACCACTGACGCGCCCTGACGGCTCGCCTGGACGTTGCGGACATCGACCGACGCTACGCGGGTCCCTTCACCGGTGATGCAATCCGCAGAACCGTTTGCCAAAACATCGGCAACCTTGGGTACAACGGGCGAAGCGACGGCTTTGATCATGTTAGACGCTCTGTTTTAGCTGCCAGATAATAATGCCCATCCGCCGCCGTAACGCCGCACCGCACGAAATAGGATCGGCAATTATTTTTCCTCTACCATGACGGGCTATTCCTGTGAGGGCACAAAGTAAATGCGATGCTGTGCGCCTTGCACCAATATGTCTGTGACAATGCTGCCGTTGATCGTGACCGAGTTGGTGCGCGGGTCCACGGTAATTGCCTCATTGGTTCGCAGCGGACCGGAATAATCAATGTGATCGTTGGTGACGTCGTACACCCAGATCCTGCCATACGATGGGGCCGTGTAGGAGAGATGATCGTTGCCGGAACTGGCGATCGTGGCATTCGAGGGGATGTTGCTCAATGGATCGGTCGCGCAGCCGCTCGAAATCACCAAAGTGAGCGTCCACATGATGGGCAAAACAAGAGAACGTGTGCGAATCATAGATATCTCCAAAAAAGGATGCGTTGTTCCAAATGCTCTTTCATGGCTTGACGGTTACAGCCAGGACAGATGGCTTTTGATTCTGTCGATCAACTGTTTGCTGACGGCTTCGTCGCCGGTTGTACCGATGTGGATCGTGACCTTGCTGACGCTGTCGCCGGCCTGTTCGATGTCGATGGTCACCAGATCGCCCTGTGCATCTTTGGCAGTAACTTTGCCGTCGATGGCCGTTCCATTGCCAACAATTTCGGTGAGGTTGAGATCGGCGGCCGCTTTCTGCGCCGCGGTAGTCACCTTGTCGGGTGTACCGTCAACATTCGTCGAATAAACGCCCAGCGTTTCCGTGGCGCCGGGGGTTTCCGTCTGGCAGGCAGTTAAATTCACAAGACCGAAGCTCGCGCTAAACAAGCTGATGGCGAGAATTGCCTTTTTCATAAGATATCCTTTTAAAATGATCGATGCGGTGTCGCCGAATACCAATCCGGCAACTTAAAAATATCCATATGTTTAAGCCATCTGGATTTATGCCAATGGCCTGCGTCCCTGAAGAAGACGAACGATGATCACCACCAGGGCCACCACCAGCAGAATGTGGATCAATCCACCGGCCGTGTACGAGGTGATCACTCCGAGCAACCACAACACGATAAGTATCAGTGCAAGAGTCCAGAGCATGACAGCTCTCCTTTACGATGCGCCGCAAATAAAAAACCGACGCAGCCAAATCCCGGGATTCGGGATTCAATTGCGTCGGCTTACTCGTTAACGGGTCACCCGGCTATTGCCGGATTACCCTTTAGTTAGTCATCCGAGATATTGCGATACTTCGACAATCTGCTGGGGGAACTTAATATTTTCAAGGCTCCGCGAGCATTACGATGATAGGCGCGTTGCGCGGCCAGGTCGAGAAGATTGAGGAAATAGCCGACATATCACCGCTAAGCACGTACAGAGCGGGTATCTGTCCGGCTAGAGCATCTCCACTTCAGATATACCATCCGCGTCGCCTGCGGCGACCCTTCGGGTTGATTTGGCCGGGGTCGTTCGCGGCGTCATCGCTCCTCAACGGGTCTATTCAAACCTGCTTCGTCGCTCTTCCTTGCGGCCGACCCCGGCCAAATCAACGCAGACGCTATACCTGAAGTGGAAATGCTCTAATTATGTTACGACCACTTTACTCTTCGGCCTTGGTTCCCGTTTCAAGTTTTCCAGCAAGCTCAATCGAAACGTGGAACCGATGCCCAGCTCTGAATCGACCGTCAATTCAGCGCCAAGCAGTTTTGCGGCCTCAGACGCAATGGCCAGTCCCAGTCCCATACCGCGCTGGCCGTGAACTTCGCCCCTCCTGAATGCCTGGAAGATATGGCTCATGTTCTCTGGAGCTATTCCCGGCCCCTGGTCCGAGACCCAAAGGACTCGACGACCCGCTTCGCTATCGCCGTTGGAACCTACGCGGACAGTGCCCTTGCTGCTATATTTTATTCCATTGCCTACGAGATTTTGGAGCACCAGCAACAACAGGTCTCCGTCTGACGCAACCATCGTGCGCGGCCGTATCTCCATCGCGAGCCTTACTCCCTTGGCCTCCGCCTCCTGCGAGAACCGCCCAACGACTTTCATCGCCACGGGGTGCAAATCCACCGGCATGAACTTCGGGCTTTCGACAGAATTCCGCAGCCTTTCGCGGTCAAGTATCCGCCCCATGCCCGCGACCGTTTCGTGGATCGAGTTCTGAGCGAGATCGAGGGACTCCTCGGCCTTGGCGAACTTGCCCGTCCTCTTTAAGTCTTGTGTAAGCGCGTGGAGTAAGAGCGTGACGCCGTTCAGATGATTGTTCAGGTCATGCGACAGGAACGTAACGTATTTCAACTCTTTTTCCGCGGCCGTCCTCAATTGAGATTCCTCAAGGTCTACGAGGGCAACCACCGATCGCTGAAGCAATACATCGAACACCGCATGCAGGGCGGCGGATTCCAGTGCATCCATCTGCCGGTGCAGCTCCGCCTCGATGTGCTCGACGAGAATGGCCCGCAGAAGCCGATTTTCCTGCATGACCTCGACCAGGTCGAAACTCAACCGCCAGCGAGACAATCCCATCGCCGGCGCGCGATTGACCAATTCCAGGATCATCTCGGGATCATCCGACGCGAGCGCATCCGCAATCGCCAGAAGGATTTGGGGAGTTGATTTCCTCAGTGCGTCGAAAGTCAGGCTCTGCATTTGCGGCATGGCAAGCCGAACGGCCGCATCCCACGCAAGCGTAATCCGATCGATCTCCGCCCGTATGACTTCCGACACATCGTGAAAAGGACTGTGGGTAAGTTGTGTGAGGAGTGGGTTCATGCGAATCCTTTCGCGTCTAATCGAAAACTGCCCGGACGACGCGGTGTGAAGGAATTGCCCGTAACTTCAGTATTGCCGCGTGGCAACGAGTGTCTATTTATCAAATGTAAAAATAGCCAGTCTGTCCGGTATCGGACGTTTTGACATTAATTATCTTGGTATATTGAAATTTCCGGTTGGACGCGATTTTCTCCGCGTGAATCGGGTGAAAGTATGTTGGAGCAGCCATATGCCAGGTCCTGACCACGTTCGCAATAAGATATTGGATAGGCTCCCCACGTCCGACTTCCAGAAAATCATTGGGCTTATGGAAAAAGTATCGCCCGAAGTCGGCGAGGTTGTCGCGCACCCGGGGAAGGAGCCCAGGTTCGTTCACTTCCCAATGTCGGGTGTACTTTCCTCTATGGTTGTTCTGGAAGACGGCTCGACTGTCGAGGCTTCCACCATCGGCAATGAGGGCATGGATGGCCTGTACCTGCTCGCCGATCCGCTGGCAAACCCCTATCGGATCAATGTGCAGGTTCAGGGTGAGATGTACAGAATGCCGACCAGCATGTTTAAGCGAGTGATAATAGAGAGCAGCGCGCTGTCACAATTGTTGCTGCGATATGCACTGGTTTTAATCCAGCGTGGGGCACAGAACGGGGCCTGCATTCAACACCACACGATAGAAGAGCGGATGTGCCGATGGCTGCTGGAGACGGCCCATCGCAAAGGGGAAGACCAATTCGGACTCACACAGGAATTTCTCAGCGACATGCTTGGTGTCCGCCGCCAGAGCGTGAATCTGACGGCCCGCCTGTTGCAGCAGGCAAACCTGATCAAGTACCACCGCGGGGAACTCACGATCCTCGACAGGGTTGGGCTGGAAGAAGCGTCCTGCGAATGCTTCCGCGTCACAAGCCAGATGTATGAACGAATGATGAAATTGAGCTGACCACTGCATGCCGATCGGCCGGCGGTCAGGATAACGCGCTGAGAAACGTTTGGAGATCCGGGAATGGAAACCAACCTTACCCGCGAATCATCCACCGCTCCTGCCGTTTGTTGGAGTATCACCATGAAAACACAAGGCGAGATCGAAAGTGAAATTTCCGCTGGCATGGGCCGATTCGAACTGGAATACATGGGCCGAGGTCCAAAAGAAGTTCGATCCTATGTGATCAGCGACCTGGTTTTGGTCCGGCTCGGCGGCGTATTGACCGCGGCCGAGCAGCACCTGGTGAAAACGCTCGCAAACGAGAAAGGAAGGGACCTGCTCAAGCAGGTTCGAAGCCATTTAATGGAGATCGCGCGACCGACTATCGAAGCAATGATCAAAGGAATCACCGGCATCAACGTGGTGAGTGTGCACCACGATATCAATACATCAACCGGAGACGAAATCGTGCTCTTCACAATGGCCGAGGCGATTGAGTTCCGCGAGCCGAAGAGAAAAAAATCCGAGTCATCATTTGACGCTCCGTTCATCTTCCATCCGATCGGTATTTAGCGGTATCGATGTGCTGGTCATCTGCTTTGCGGATATTCAAGATTGCGCGTTGCTATTACGCATCTGGAGTCCTAGGGTGTAGATGAGCGCAGGATTAACGAATGCGTGCAAGATAAAAAGAAGTCGTCGGACGACTAAATAAATGGCACCCCGGCTCGTCGGGTGGCCAGTTGAAGAGTAAGCCGACATGGTGCAACGCCTTTATAAGGTGGTGAGCCATGTCGGTTTTTTTGTTTTGCAAGAGCATGCCGGCGTCGATCGCTCCGGGTTCTGAAAAACTATTGAAAGGAATTAACATGGGACTTATTCTTCTCATTATCGTGATTATGTTGCTGCTCGGCGGGTTGCCGCATTGGGGTTACAGCCGGAATTGGGGATACGGACCAAGCGGTGGTCTGGGACTGATTCTGCTGATCCTCGTGATATTGATGATCTGCAATATTCTTCCTTATAGATGGTGAGCGATCCACCCAAGGAGATTCAGATGATTCGATTTCTGGGCATACTCTTTGTGCTGTGTCTTTTAGTGGCCGGCTTCGGTTTTTTGCGGGGCTGGTTCCACGCGGGATCAAGTAACACGAATGGGCAGGGCACCGTTACGGTGACCGTGGACCAAAACAAAGTTGACCAGGACAAGGCCAGCGCGCAGCAGGAAGTTCAGGACTTGACGCACAAGTAGATCATGATCTTCGCCGCCGGCGGAGGATTCCGAATCCGGCCATTACAATCATGCCTCCACTGGCCGGTTCCGGTACATTCGCCAGGCTGATTCCGTTGGCCGCGGCAAAGTCATTTAGCGCGGTCAAATCGGCCGCTGACACCGCGGACTGGCTTGCGAACTGATTGAAATTATTAGCCAGTAGCACAAAGTCGGAACCGTTGACCTTTCCATCGTAATTAAAATCGCCTTTGTCCCACCCATCGGTCACCGAGTCATTGAAATTCGCGGCCATCAGCGTGAAATCAGCACCGTTCACTTTGCTATCCAGATTTGCGTCGCCAAGCAGGGTGTACATGATTTCGATCTGATGGGACGCGAGTCCAGCCGGATTGCCGGGATCAGCCGAATCGGCGTAACCGATGCCATAACTGGAATTGGAGTGGGCCGCGGAACTTTCAATGCCCGCGCCGTTCCACGCGCCGCCGGCATAGCCCGAGACAATCCAGGCGGCGATGGACGCGATGGGATCGGGACCCGAGCCGTAGTTGATAAAGAAATGGTTATTGTTCAGATTCAGTTGTCCCGATCCGGTGATGGAGAGGGAACCCTGGCTGTTGGCGCCAACGTTTGCCGCCAATGTGAGCAGGCTGTTGCTCGGGATGTTCAAGGCGCCCGTGCCGGAAATCGCACCGTTCGCGGTAAGAGTCGTTGAATAATACTGATTATAATTAACATTAATTGTTCCGTTATTGACGAGGTTGCCGGTCACAGTCACATTGGAGTTGCCGACCACATTGAATGTCGCGTCGTTGGTTACGCCGGCGAGAGTGGTGGTGGTGCCACTTGTCGTTTGAAAAGTCCCCGCGTTGGAACTTTTCAGGGTTCCTCCGGTAATGGTTGGGCTACTGAGGTCGACGGTGGCGTTGTTTGCCGTGATGGTTCCCGACGTATTGGTGAGGGTGATCGCGCCAATGGTAAGGAGCCCGCCGCTCGTGGCTTCCATTACCTTATTGTTGGTCATATTTGAGGTTAGAAGGGTAAGTCCAGAAGCGGAGTTGGCATCGACAGTGCCGTTGTTGACGAAGTCGGCGGTAATTTCGCCGGTGCCGTTGATGGTGTGGTTCACGTCCTGAGTAAGAATATCACTGGTGCCGGTGGCGATGACGGCATTGGAGCCGCTGGAATCGAGCGTTACCGATCCGGAGCCGGTCAGCAATAGATCCGAGTTCACCTGCAGCGTTGCGCTATAAAATTGGTTGTAATTCAGCACTATATTTCCATTGTCGGTGAGAGTCGTGCCTGTGAGCGTTAAGTCCGTGTTGCCATACACATCAACCGTCGTGTTAGGGGAAATTGTGGGTCCGCTCAAGGTGGCATTCTGCTCAACAAGAATTACATTGGGACTGGTGGCGCTGAGGGTTCCACCCGTGATCGAAGCAGAATCGAATGTAACGTTATTGCCGACGGCATCGATGAGACCACCGGCGTTATTAACAGAGACACCGCCATTAAAGATCAAGGCGCCGGACGTCGCCTCCATAGTTGAGGTATTGGTAAGGGCGCTTCCGCCCACGTCAAGTGTCTGGGCGGTGCTGGAAATCGAGACATTGGCGTTTACAAGGCCGTTATTAGTGAGGGTAGCAGTAATTTCGCCGTAGCCGTTGATGGTATGTCCGCTTGATTGAGTGAGCGTACCGGCAATAAGCGCATTAGCGGAGGTGGAATCGAGGGCAATTGTTCCAGTGCCAGAAACCGTTCCACCGCCGAAGTTTAAAGTTGAACCGTAGGATTGGTTATTGTTGAGGGTGATGACTCCGTTGTTGACGAGGTTGCCGGTGACAGTCACATTGGAGTTGCCGACCACATTGAATGTCGCGTCGTTGGTTACGCCGGCGAGAGTGGTGGTGGTGCCACTTGTCGTTTGAAAAGTCCCCGCGTTGGAACTTTTCAG
>Ga0302325_10031148_pt1 | contig 10978 bp, 9 predicted proteins | sample Palsa_T0_2_FD_201948 | JGI IMG/M metagenome (GOLD analysis project Ga0302325, IMG submission 201948) | Peat permafrost microbial communities from Stordalen Mire near Abisko, Sweden - Palsa_T0_2 | ecosystem: Environmental > Terrestrial > Soil > Palsa > Peat permafrost | place: Sweden: Abisko... | reverse complement strand
AAGCTGGCTGCGCGCAGTTGCATCCCAACGGATCGCCTGCAATTTCTGAATCTCCACCCTGGCATCCATCACATCCTGGTGGAGTTGCTGCCGCGGCGAGTTCTCCTGCTCCTTTCCGGTCGATTCACCGTGTGGAGTGGGCTTTAGCCAGTTATCAAGTTCCGTGTCACCCCCCATGGCTTCGAGCAATTTCAGGAACTGTCCCTGAACATCCAGCCGTTTGGCGGCATCGGTAATGGCCGAGAGCTTTGAACTCACCGCGAGTGCAGCCGCATTCGCGCGGGCCAGAAGATTGTTAACCGAATTTCCCGGATTTGGCGAAAAGGTCGGTTCAACACTCGTAGTCAAGGTCTCAAGCCGCTCGACGGTCTTTTGCAGTTCATCCCCGGCCGCGGATCGGACATCCCTCAGCTCTCCCAGCTCGAGGTCTTCGGCCGGGGTGTTTTGCTTGGCACGGATCCTGAACGGCACGCCGTAAAATGTCAGGAGACATTTGATCTTCGTTTTGAGTCGATGATCGGTGAGGAATTGCCGCACGGGTCCGACCACGCCGGTCTCGTAAGTTTCGAACGACATCTCCTCGTCTGCGGGCAAGTCGAGCGACACGATCTGATCGGCCGGCACATTGCGAAGCTGACAATAAAGCTGCGCGAGCGTCTGGCTGTCGCCGGAATTCTTATTGGTGATAAGAAGAATCTCATCCGGCTGCAGCGCCAGCGCCGACGGCCCGGTGCCGATTACCACGCACAGCACCATCGCGGCGATCAGAAACCGAACGAAAGGGCGATGCTCGCTCACAGGGGATTCTAGTGCCATATAGAGGATGAATCGACGGGCAAGATATTTAGCGGGCGACCGAAGGTCGCCGGGTTCGCCGATGGACAACTACGTCTGCGGCGAGACCACTTCCCTGGAACTTGCACCGACGAACGGGGTCCGGTCGATGACGCCACCGCCCCCGACCGCAGCCTGCTGCTTTTGCACGCCTTCAATCAGCTCAACGAGTGCTTTCACTTCCTGCACGGATTCCGGACTTCCCCACATCAGGACGCGGTCAACATGCCAGTTGCAGCGATCGAACGTACAACCTTCGAGATAGTAGACGGTTTCGCGCAGTACCAGTGTACAGGCCGTAAACGTGCAGCGGATGAACGCCTGGCCGCTGATGTAGACGGTCTGATTCTGAAACGCGGTTCCCTCGTGCTTTGTCAATAACATGCCGCTCCTCTAAAACCATTCCTTGAAGAGCTCCGTCGCTCCATGCGAATCCGCGTATTTTCCCCGTTACCGGCGAGAATGCAACCGACGAAGCGGCCGGCAATCGCCCTGGACCTGTCGCGGGGCGCAGCACAATCGTAGAATACGCTTGCCTGAGTTGTGTCATTCCTTAGAATCAGCGCCGGCGGAGTTTGGGCGCGGGAGATCGGATCCCGGCGATGTTTGACAATTATGAGGTTGACGGTCTCTTTGACGAGGTTTTCTCGTCGGATGGTCGGCCTCGCAAGCACTATTCTCCTTTGCTCAGCAGGCTCAAGGTCCTGGGCCAGGCCGCGTTCGAGAAACGCCGAAGAGTCACCGACGTTCTATTCCGCAACCAGGGGATCACCTTTACCGTTTACAGCGACACCCGCGGCGTGGAAAAGATTTTTCCATTCGATCTGGTCCCGCGCATCGTCCCGGCGGATGAATGGGACCTGATTGAGCGCGGCCTGATCCAGCGCATCACCGCCCTCAACCTTTTCTGTCAGGACATTTATCACGGCCAGCGCATTTTGAGGGAGCGTGTTATTCCCCCCGAATTGATCTACGGCGCCAAGATGTTCCGCCGCGAGATGTTCGGGGTGAAAGTGCCGCGCGACATTTATATTCACATTTGCGGGACCGATCTGATCCGCGACAAGGAGGGCAAATACTACGTCCTGGAGGACAACGGCCGCACACCCAGCGGCGTGAGCTACGTTCTGGAAAATCGGGCGGTGATGAAGCGCGTTTTCCCATCCCTGTTCAGCGCTTATCGCGTGCGGGCGATCGAAGATTATCCGTTTAATCTTCTGCAGTGCCTGAAACACATCGCGCCTCATCACGTCGATGATGCGGGGATCGCCATCCTCACGCCCGGCATTTACAACTCAGCCTATTTTGAGCATAGCTTTCTTGCCCGGCAAATGGGCGTTGAGCTGGTCGAAGGGCGCGATCTCGTCGTCGATAAGGGATTCCTCTACATGCGCACAACCGCGGGTTTGCGCCGGGTCGATGTGCTCTATCGGCGGGTGGATGACGATTTCCTCGACCCACTGTGCTTCCGGCCCGACAGCGTACTGGGCGTGCCGGGGCTGATGAACGTCTACCGCGTCGGCAATCTGGCCTTGGCCAATGCCGTGGGGACCGGCGTGGCGGATGACAAGGCGATCTATCCGTATGTGCCCGATATGATCAAGTTTTACATGGGGCAGGACCCGATTTTGCCCAACGTAAAAACCTACATTTGCGCCAATGATTCGGATCGCAAATATGTGCTGGAGCATCTGGACGAGCTTGTCGTCAAGAGCACGAACGAATCCGGCGGATATGGAATGCTGATGGGACATCAGTCCACGTCCGAGGAACGCAAAAAGTTCGCCGAGAAGATCTCGGACGATCCGCGCAACTTCATCGCCCAGCCGGTCATTCAGCTCAGCCAGCATCCCAGCCTGGTCGACGATCACTTCGAAGGCCGACGGGTGGACCTGCGGCCGTATATTATCCATGGCCAAAAGGTGATCGTAATGCCCGGCGGGCTGACGCGTGTCGCGCTGCGTAAGGGAAGCCTCGTGGTCAACAGCAGCCAGGGAGGCGGCAGCAAGGACACCTGGGTCCTGGAAGACGAATAAAAAAGATGTCAATTGCCCAGGAACCAATTTCCGTAAACGTGCCGGCCCCGTTCCTAGCGTCGGGGGTTTCGACTTCCACCTCCAAGCCGGATCGGCCCATGCTGGCGCGCGATGCCGATGCGATGTATTGGATGGCGCGCTATGTCGAGCGTGCCGAGCATGTGGCTCGCCTCCTGCTCGTGAATTCCAATTTGCTGATCGACGTCGGCGATTTAGCCCCCGCGCTGCAGGCCCGGCAATGGCAAAGCCTGCTCACCATTTTGCGCTCGCCGGAGCTTCCCGATGGGCCGGATTTGGCGCAGCGGGTTGGACAGTTTCTGACCGTGAACGCCGATAATCCGAACAGCATTTTGAACTGTTTGACCCGCGCCCGCGAGAACGCGCGGGGGATACGCGAGAACATCTCATCCGAGATGTGGGAAAACCTCAACACCCTCTACTGGTCCCTTCGCGGCGATGACGCCCCCGGCCGATTCGATGAATCACCCGATGATCTGTACCGCTCGGTGATGACGGGATCCATGCTCTTCCAGGGCCTGACCGATCAAACCCTGGCGCACGATCAACGCTGGCTGTTCACTCAATTGGCAAAATATCTCGAGCGCACCGACGTCACCTGCCGGGTCATCCAGACGAAATATGACATTCTTAAATCCAACGAACAGATTTTCGACAGCACCCTGCGCAACCTGCACTGGATGGCGGTGCTGCGGAGCTGCTGTTCGATCGAAGCCTATCGGCGGCACTATCTCGGCGACATGGAACCAACCCGCGTGGCGGGATTTTTGATTCTGGAGCGGAGTTTCCCCCGCAGCATCCGCTTCAGCGTGTCGGGCGCGCTGTCGGCCATCAGCGCCATCCGCGCCGGCGCCCGCGGCAACGCGATCGACCCCACCGAGCGAATCCTCGGCCGACTCGACGCACAGCTTGAATACGCCGAGCTTGGCGAAATTCTGTCCGAGGGAATCGCCAACTATCTCCAGCGAATCCAGACGACCGTGCACGAGGCTGCCGTGGCCGTTCAGCAATCCTATTTCATGCACTAACGGGAAAAAGGCTTTCGTCCATGCTTCTGAGAATCACCCATCAAACCGAACTTCGATACAGCGATTTCATCAGCGAATCGATCATGGAACTGAGAATGGTCCCGCGCCAGGAACAGGATCAGCATCGCCTCTCCTTCGATCTGGCGATCGGCCCGCAGACCACGGTCAGCAGCTATTTCGACTGGCTCGGGAACACGGTTCATTCCTTCAGCGTCAACATGTTTCACCGGGAAATTTCCATCATCGCGACCAGCGTCGTCGAAACGGACCGGCCGCGCAAAGAGCCAGAGCGGTTTCGAGATGTATGGCCGATTCCCCCGGAGGCGTACGATTACACCACCTACGACTTTCTCGGATTCGGCGGTCCGATCATCGATTGCCCGCAGCTTCACGATCTGGCGAAACTCCTCTCGCCCCGCGACGGCATCAGCGCCGGCGAACTCGCCCTGCGAATACTCCATCTCATCGACGAAAAATTCACCTACAAGAAGGGAATCACCAACGCCGCCAGCCCGATTTCGGATATTCTCGCGACGGGTTACGGCGTCTGCCAGGATTTCACGCATCTGATGATCGGACTGGCCCGGCATTTGAAAATTCCCGCGCGCTACGTCAGTGGATTTATCCATCCCGACGCGGAAAAATATCGCGGATACACCCAGACGCACGCCTGGTGCGAGCTGCTTTTCCCCTCCGCCGGCTGGGTGGGATTCGACGCCGCCAATCGCTGCGTGATTGGCGGTAACTTCGTGAAGGTGGCCGTCGGCCGCGATTTTCGCGACGTGCCGCCCAATCGGGGCGTTTTTCGCGGAAATGCGACCGAGACGATCGATGTTTCCGTCAAGAGCGATGTGCTCTCAGTCATTCCCTCGGAACTGGCCGCGGAGCGCATGCAATCACTTGAAGTTCCGGCATACCCAACCGGCGCTGCCGCTCTGCGCGTGCTGGCCGAACAGCAGGAAGTCCAGCAGCAGCAGCAGTAGGGGAAAATCAACGGTTTACGGCCCGCATCGCCTCTTCAGGATATCGCTCGCCGGTCGCGATGCCGTGAGGAATAGCCTCATCAATCTCCCGCAATTCAGAATCGGTGAGCGCGACGTAAGCCGCGCCCGCGTTCTCCTCCAGATAGGTCAACTTTTTCGTTCCGGGGATCGGGACGACATCCTGCCCCTGAGCGAGCACCCAAGCCAACGCCAATTGGGACGGCTTGCACTTCTTTCGGGTTGCCATTGCCTCGATCTTTTTGACCAGGTCCAGATTCTTTTGGAAATTCTCGCCCTGAAATCGGGGAAACGCCGCACGGCGATCATTGGCAGGAAGATCGTCGGGTTTCTTGAACTGACCGGTCAGGAAACCTCTGCCAAGGGGGCTGTAGGCGACGAAGCCGATGCCCAGTTCATGGCAGGCGGGAAGAATCTCGCTTTCCACGTCCCGCGTCCATAACGAATATTCCGATTGCAGGGCCGCGATAGGATGGACCTTCATCGCTCGGCGAAGCGTCTGTGCGGAGGCTTCGGAGAGACCGAGAAATCGCACCTTTCCCTGCCGCACGAGTTCAGCCATCGCCCCGACGGTTTCCTCAATCGGCGTATTGGGATCGACGCGGTGCTGATAGTAAAGATCAATCACGCTGACGCCCAGTCGTTTAAGGCTTGCCTCGCAGGCCGAGCGGACATATTCGGGTTTTCCATTGACGCCCTTGAAGCTGCCATCGGCCCCGCGCACGTTCCCGAATTTGGTGGCCAGCACGACTTTTTCCCGTCGGTCGCGGATGGCATGGCCGACGAGTTCCTCGTTGGCGCCGATGCCGTACATGTCGGCTGTGTCGAGAAAATCCATGCCGAGATCTATGCTGCGATGAATGACGCGGATGGATTGTTCATCATCGCGTTTGCCATAGAATTCGGACATCCCCATGCAGCCCAGGCCCATGGCGGAGACGGAAAGGCCGGTTTTACCAAGCGACCGACGAGGCATCTTGTTGGTACTCATAGGACTGTTTCCTTTGCGTATAAATGCCGTTCCGCGACAAAGCGGTGGACGACCGATAAGATACAACTATAGGCCTGCAAGGCTGTAACTTTGCTGGAGTCAGCGCGTGTCAATGGATGAGAACGGGCGGCAACCTGCGGCTGCCGAGAGCACTAACGAGCTTTTCGAGCGTGCCGTGCAGTTGCATTCACGGAGACTGCTCGCGATCGCCAGGGCGATCGTGGGGAACCGTGCATCGCCCGAAGATGTGGTGCAGCAGGCATTTATGAACCTGTACCAGCATCGCGACCGATATGATTGGCGCGAGGCTGGCGGTCTGATGCGGCGTACGGTTGTGAATGAGGCCTTACGCATTTTGCGTCAGCCGCGCATGTCTGTTTTGCCGGATGACGCGGGTGATCTTGGCCCATCCCAGTCGCCCAGCCGGCATATGCTCGAAGGCGAGGCAGTGCTTCAGGTCAGACGCGCCATTGAGCGGTTGCCGGAAAATTTCCGCGCCGCCTTGGTGCTGTGCGAATATGAGAAGATGTCCTATGCCCAGATCGCCGAAACACTTGGGGCCAGCATTCCGCAGGTTAAGACTTGGATTCATCGTGGCCGGCGCCAATTGGCGGAAATGCTCAGAGCTTTTGCGGATCAGACGTGAAAGAGTGCGTTGATTGATGGAGCGAAGTTGTCCCTCGAGAGGCGGGAGTCCTATGGCTGTCAACGACAATGACATGGAATTGCTTCATGAATATGTGGATGGTGAGCTGCCGATGTCCGATTGCGAGGGGCTTTGGCGCCGCCTGGCCATCGAACGCGAATTGATGGGAGAACTGGATCGCCTGCGAGCCGACCACGCCGTTCGCACCATGGTCTGGAGCAGCCTGGAACCGGACGAATCCACCGTTGCGCGTCTCCAGGCCAAAGTCATGCGCGCCACCCGCCGGGAGGATTTCATGTCCTGGGGCGGCAACTTCCTGCGGATTGCGGCTTCCGCCGCTGCTCTGATTCTTTTCGGAGTTACCGTCGGATGGATGGGCCGCGATCGTTACCACGGTATGCCGGTTGTGTCCCATCCGTCTCAAAACGAATCGCAAATGGCATCATCCGGCCTTGGCGCCGCGCCCGCCTCCGGCCAATTCAACGTCGAAGTGCGCGATCGCAGCGGCAATCTGCTGGCCCCGATTCAGCAATTCGGCTCCCTGCAAGAAGCGAAGCAATTTGCCCATGATGTGCAGGCGGATCAATCCTCGCCCACCGGAACGGATTGGAACGTCGTGCCGGAGATCAACAAGTTCTGAGATGGCGAAGGTCACGCTCAACCCGCCAATGAACGCCCGCGGCGCCGCCGTGGGTTTTTGCTTGGCGCTGCTCGCCTTTTTCAGCACCGAATCCTTCGCCCAAACCACCAACCTCCCCTCCACGCGTCCCCTGCTCGATCAGTTGAATCGTGAAACCCGGGATTTGTTCCAGCAGGTTGCTCCCAGCATCGTGCGGGTTCAGTTGCCGATGCCGAGCAATCTTATCCTTGCTCCGGACGATCCCCTTTCGAAATGGGCGGGCCGGCTCGATCCCGATTCACTCCGCCGCCTGGCCGAGATTGAGCGCGGTTTGCCCGGCACATCCTACGCCACCGCCGAAATCCGCCCGGCCTCCGCCCCCGCTTCGTCCCAGGCCGCTCTTCCGGACCAATCCGCGCATATCATCGTCCTGCGGCTGAATCGCGTGTCGCTCAACGGCATTGGCGTGGTGCTGGATGACCAAAACCACCTGTTAATTCCAAGATTTGTCGACAAAGCGGCGTGTCAATTTCCCATCCCCGTGTCGATCGGTGATGGTCGATGGACCACCGCCACGTTTCTGGCCTCCGATCCGCAGGCCGATTTAACGCTTCTGCAATTAAACCGTCATATCGAAACCAAGCCCGCGACAATCTCCCCCGACAACCCGGCGCCCGGCACGCTCCTGCTGGTGATGTCACTGAATCCCGCGGCCAATCGCCTCGCCGTGTGGGAAGGCTGGGAACCGGACATTTCCACATTGGTGAACATCGACGGCTCCATCGCGGGATTCACCAAGGGTGGCCATTTTCTCTCCGCGGGGGCGTGCGAGCCGGTGGTTCAGGAATTGATGGCCCACGGCTTCGTTCACCGCGCGTTCCTCGGCGTCGTCGTTGAAGGCGTCCCCTCCGACGATCCCGCCCGCCAGCAAAATCTCACCTTGGGCGCCACACCGGCCCTGAAAATCGATCAGGTGATCCCCGGTTCCGCCGCCGATCGTGCCGGCCTCCTGCAGCTTGACCTGATCCTGAGCCTCGGCGGCCAATCTGTTGGCGATCCCGAGGACTTCGCCGCCGCCATCGCCAATCGCCGCGGAAATACGCAGATGCTTATCCTCCGTAACGGACAGAAGCACCTGGTCAATGTGGATTTGCAGGGGAATTGAGAACGGCCACAGCGCGTCGCCCAGTGGGATTCATTTATCAACCCGGCGCGGGAAGTGCGCCGCCGCCAAGCGTGACATCAGGGCCTTTGGGATCGGCCGCGGGCTGGATGACCACGCCGCGCCGGCTCTGTTCCTTTTCCAGAAGGTCGCCGACCGTCGGCTTGGTCAGAGTCTCGCCTTTCATGATGCGATCCACTTCGGACGCATCCAGCGTCTCATATCGCGTCAGCGCCTTGGCGATCGCCTCGACGCGGTCCTTGTTGGCTTCGAGCAGCTTGCGGGTATCATCGTACAGCCGATCGATGAGAGCCTTGGTCTCCTCGTCGATGGCGCGGGCGGTCTGCTCGGAATAATCGTGATTCCCGCCGACTTCCATGAAGCTCATGCGTGAATCGTCTTCGCCGTAGAATACGAATCCGAGCCGATCGCTCATTCCCCAGTCGCGGATCATTTTCCGGGCGAGGCTCGTCGCCTGCCGGATGTCGCCGGCCGCGCCGGTGTTTACGTCGCCGGTGAACATTTCCTCCGCGATTCGCCCGCCGAAGCAGACTTTCATGAACGCATAGCACCATTTCTTCGAATGGGACATGCGGTCCTTTTCCGGCAGCGCCATCGTCGCGCCGCCGTAATTCCCGCGTGGGATGATCGTCACCTTGTGGATCGGATCGGCATCTTTTTCCAGATATTGAATCACAGCGTGACCAGCTTCGTGATAAGCGGTGGCGATTTTTTCCTTTTCGTCGATGACCCGGCTCTTTCGCGCCCGTCCCCAGCGGACCTTGTCGCGCGCTTCTTCCAGATCGTCCTGTTCGATAAATTCCTTGCCCGCCAGCGTCGCGCCCAGCGCGGATTCATTGATGATCGCCGCCAGATCGGCGCCGCTGAACCCCGGTGTCGCCCGAGCCAGCCGCTGCATGTCCACGTTCGGCCCAAGCTTAACCTTGCGGCTGTGGACCTTGAGGATTTCCAATCGGCCTTTGACATCCGGCAGCGGGACGTAAATCTGCCGATCAAAGCGCCCCGGCCGCGTCAGTGCCGGATCGAGTACGTCAACCCGGTTGGTGGCCGCGCAAACAATCACCTGATCGTTCGTATCAAAGCCGTCCATTTCGACGAGGATCGCATTGAGCGTTTGCTCGCGCTCATCGTGTCCGCCGCTGGAGAACCCGCTTCCGCGCCGCCGGCCGACGGCGTCGATTTCATCCAGGAAGATGATGCAGGGGCTGTTGTCCTTGGCCTGCTTGAAAAGGTCCCGCACCCGGCTCGCGCCGACGCCGACGAACATCTCGACGAAATCCGATCCGCTGATGCTGAAAAATGGGCAATCGGCTTCCCCGGCGATCGCCTTGGCCAGAAGTGTTTTACCCGTGCCCGGTTCTCCGACCAGCAGCACGCCGCGCGGGATTCTCCCGCCCAGCCGTTGGAATTTCTTGGGGTTCTTGAGGAACTCCACGATCTCCATCACTTCTTCTTTGGCCTCCTCAATCCCGGCCACATCGTCAAAAGTGATGTTGGTGTGATCCTTGGCGGTGATTTTGTGCTTGCTCTTGCCAAAGCTGCCGAGCATTCCACCCGCGCCGGCGCTGTTGCGGAGTTGCCGGAAGACGAAGAACCAGATGAAGCCGAAAATAAGCAGCCACGGCACCAGCGGCAGCAAAATATTCATCAGCAGGTTGGACTGATTTTTGGCCTCCACCTTGGTGCCGCCGCGCTTGGCCATCAGGTCAACCAGATAAGTTCCGTTGGAAAAGGTCCCCTCGGGATATTCGGTGCTGAAGTACTTGGTGTTGGCCGGAGCGCCGGGAATTTGGACGCCGTCCTTGACTTCGCCTTCGATGTCGTTGCCGTCGATGGTGAACTCTTCGATATAGTGGCCGGCATACAGATTCTCGAAATCAGAGATGGGAATTGGCTGATGCGCGGTGGCCGTGCTGCGCAGGAGCATCACCAGCATGATCGCCAGGCTGATGAAGAGCACCCACCCGAACAATCCCCGGCCGACGCGCATGCCGCCGCCGTTGGGATTGTTACGGCCATTTTTTCGGAAGGGTCGTTCCGGAGGCTTTGGTTCTGACATATTGAATATATCCTTACATCGGACGCAAAACCTATTGAGACGCGAAAGGCCGGCCAATCGCAATCAGCATCGGCGACGGAGTGCCTAGCGTCGATCCAATATCTGCATCCATGCCATCATACGGGGTGAACCACCGTTATTTCCAGCCGCAAACACCCTACAGACCCGTCAAACCGCAAAAACTGCCATTATCAGGTCCGAAAACCGCTTACCAGGGGCCTTCCATTTCGTTGACGATTCCCAGAGCGAGCCGTTCAACCGCGTTCTCCGAGGCGACATATTGTCCTTCTCCCAAATTGGGGAAGTACGTTGTCGCCTGTTCAAAATTCTGTCGCGAAACCAGAACCTTGCCGGTTCGCAGGTCCTTCCAGGTGAAATTCACAACAATCGAGTACTCCGCCTCCTGCGGTGTCGCCGTGTAAGGATTCAGCGTCAAAGTCGATGGCGTGACCGCGACGATCTCCCCCTCCAAAACGGTATCCGCGCGCTCCCGCGGTTCGATTTTGTAGGGGGTGAATTCCTCGATCTTTTTTGCCAGCGAATCCGAAAGCTGAAACTCCACT
>Ga0302325_10031147_pt1 | contig 10978 bp, 9 predicted proteins | sample Palsa_T0_2_FD_201948 | JGI IMG/M metagenome (GOLD analysis project Ga0302325, IMG submission 201948) | Peat permafrost microbial communities from Stordalen Mire near Abisko, Sweden - Palsa_T0_2 | ecosystem: Environmental > Terrestrial > Soil > Palsa > Peat permafrost | place: Sweden: Abisko... | reverse complement strand
CGTGGTAGGACGAACCGGGGAAGCTTGGGTTCAGTTCCTCCTACCCGGACATGTTGACGGGCAATGGAACGCGTTTTGTCCCCGCAGCTTGTGACTCGGCTCGAGTGTTGTTGCTAATCCACAACCGGAGGAGGCAAAGATGGCGACCGTGGCAGAATTTCAACAGAGGCTGCTGACAGATCCTGAGGCTCGACGCGCCTTCGCCGCCAATCCGCGCCAGTACCTTGCGGACAACGGCCTGCAACTTCCTGAAGGGGTCGAGCTCCCTGAGTCGCTGGACATCAACGTCCTAGATCAGCAGGCCAATCAGGTGGGCGCAAACATCGCCGACCAGTCCGCCTCCCTGGAGAGGCTGAATCCGGCGAACGTAACCGATGTCACCGACTTTATCGCGGCCACGGTTCCGGTGATCAACCGCGACCTGGACGTCGCGGCGTCAGTGCACGATCGACTGCGCGAAGGCGGCGCGATCTCGTTGGATCCGGCGGCCCGTGCGACAGTTGCCGTCATCGCCGCCGTCGTCGCCGCCGTCGTCGCCGTGCCCGTGGCGGTGTACGGCGTAGTCGCCGAAAGCGTAGAGCAGAACCTGCTGCCCGCGTCAGGCATTCGCCGCGTGACTCGCGGTGCCACTGGGCTAACGCTCGAAGGTCCCCACGGGCTTCGCGTCGCCGGGCTTACCGTGGACGAGGTCGCGCAAATTATTCGATCCGAACGTGATTAGCAACAATAGTCCGGAGCTCGAGCGTCTCTTTCTCGACGGGAGCAGACGGCCGGCGCCGCGTGAATTCGCGCTCATGTTGTCGCGCCGCTGCAACATCGCGTGTCGCCACTGTGGGATCGAATCGTCGCCGTTGGTTCGGGATCGGATGAGTCTGAAAGACGCGAAGCGGTTCATCGTCGAGGCGGCGGCCCTTCCAGAATTTCGCAAGGTCACGTTCACCGGCGGCGAGCCCACGCTCGTTCGCCGGGATCTGTTGGCGCTTCTCGCCCTGTGCCGCGAGCTTGGGCTGCAAACCCGGATCGTCACCAACGGGTGGTGGGCGCGGAACCGCTCGAATGGTTATCGTTACCTCGCGGCACTGCGCGACGCTGGACTCACCGAGTTGAACTTCAGTGCGGACAAGTTCCACCTCGAGTTCACTGATGCGGCTACGCTTCGCAATGCCCTCCAGTGCGCGCGCGATCTCGACTTCGCTCAGATCGTGTCCTTCGTCTGCACAGGCGAGACCGAACCCATGCTCGAGTTTGCGCAGCTGTACGAGGTCGATCCGCATGAACTCCTCGACTTGCGCGATGCATTCTCCGCGAACGCGAAATTGGTCGACCTGCGGCGGGACCGGATTCATGTGTATTGGGGAGGCCTGATAGGACTCGGTCGGGCCGCTTCCTATCCAGCGGAGCTTCGCTATCATCCGCTCGACTTCTTCCCGGTTGGCAACCAGTGCGGCGAGGTCGTAAACAAACCGGTCATATATCCGGATGGAACCTTCCAGGCATGTTGCTGCGCCGGCGGAAAGGTGGCAGCCTTCACCGTCGGAAACGCGCACGACAGCGGCGTGGCAGAGTTGTTCGACCTGATGAAGGCTCGATCCCATTTCCGGCTGATCAATACGCACGGTCCTCGACAGCTCTACGACATCATGCGGAGCGCGCTACCTAGCCGGAGTGTGCGCGACGACTTCACGTCGATCTGCGAACTGTGCGTTGAGGCGACTCGCGGAGTGCCGACCGATGTCGTGGACAACGCGGTCGACAGCTGGTTGCTCGCTGAAACTTTGAAGGCTCTCACCACTCAGGGATGATGCCGTGGCGGTCTCTTACATCAATCGGATTTCACCGAAGCCGCGTCTATGCCTGATTTCCATGCCGTTCTTCCCGCTGCTGATGCCTGCGCTCGGCATCAGCATCTTGAAGTCAGTCGCGACCGCAGAGGGATACAGCTGCGACGTCTACTATGGTGCCTTCGAGCTGTTTCGTGACGGTGACAGTAAAGCGTCACGGGAAATGCTAATCGACTACTCGTTCGTCTCCACGGTCGAGGATCTCGGTGACCTGCTCTTCACGCCCGTCCTGTGGCCTGAGAAGCGCGCGCAGGTGCTCAGCAGACTGTCGGACATTCCGATTTCACCGTACGCGGCGTTCTCCGCCGATCAGACCCTGCTCATGGTCGCCCGGATCATGGATATGGCCCGGCACGCGGAGAAGTACATCGAACGCTGCGTTGCGGCCCGAGACTGGTCGTCGTACGACATCGTAGGATTCTCTACAACCTTTTCTCAGAACATCGCGTCCCTATGCCTGGCGAGACGAATCCGCGAGGTCTCGCCTAGCACGACCATCGTGTTCGGCGGTGCGAATTGCGACGGCGTCATGGGGCAGGAACTGCTGCGGTCCTTTCCGTGGGTGGACCACGTGCTGTCCGGCGAGGCGGAGGCGTCGTTTGCGGCCTACTTGAAGGCGATGTCAGCAGGACGTGAGCCGGAGAACATCCCAGGACTTCACCGACGGGATCCTGGCCGGGCCTCAGGAGTGGAATCGACACCGGCCCGCGTTGCGCCGATGATAGATGCGGTGCCCGAACCCGACTTCTCGGACTACTTCGCGCAGCTTCCTACGCATTCGGCGGCGTGGGGCGAGTTCTCCCTGCCCATGGAACTGTCGCGCGGCTGCTGGTGGGGAGCCATTCAGCACTGCGTCTTCTGCGGTCTGAATCCGAACGGCATGACCTTCAGGTCGCAGTCGCCGAGCGTCGTGGTAGAGCGACTGACGTCCGCGGCCGCGCGGTGGGGCATTCGCAATATCTTCATTGTCGACAACATCCTCAACCTCGACTACCTGACGTCGGTTATGCCGCTGCTCGAAGGACAGGACTTGCAGATCTTCTGCGAGACGAAGTCGAATCTTAGCGAGGTCCAGGTCGCCCAACTGCAACGCAGCGGCGTGACGAAGATCCAAGCCGGCATCGAGTCCCTGAACACTAATACCCTGAAACACATGAGGAAGGGCGCTCGGGCGGCCACCCAGATCGAGTTGCTGAAGTGGTGCACGACGTATCAGGTGCGACCACTATGGTTCTACCTATACGGCTTCCCGGGAGAGGACGAAGCCTGGTATCTGGCTGACATCGCTATGATGTCTCGCCTCGTACACCTGCCCCCCCCGGGCAATCCGAATCCGGTGGTGGTGGACCGGTACAGTCCGCTGTTCCGTGAACCGGAGAAGTTTGGAATTGGCGAGCTGAGGCCAGCCTGGAACAATAAACTCGTATACGCCGGCCTAGCCGATGAGGCCCGCGCGAACCTGACTTATCACTTCGATGCCGACGCGCTGTCGGCGAAGGTGTCGCACTACGAGCAGCTGCTCTGGGCAACCGTCGCGGAGTGGCAACACCGCTTCGGCTCCGGGGCTTATCTGGTGCAGCGTGCTAGCGAGCACACCACCCTGGTCGAGGACGGCCGCATCCCGTCGAATACCGTCACTTACGTCCTCACGGGTGCCGCACACGAGATCTGGCAGGCGATGCGCCGCGCAACCACCCTGGCCACCTTGGTCGAAAGGCTCCGCGCACACGACAGGGATAACGTTGACATCAGCTGGCGAGACATCGAGATTACCCTCTCGGCCAGCGTACAAGGCGCGCACTCGCTCACGGTCGAGTACGCGGCGGACGCGCCGGACGATCATGAGAGGGCCGTTCGTGAGTTCGTATCGCAATTGGACGAACGAGCTCTCGTGGTCCGACTCGACGGTCGCTGGCTAGCGCTCGCGGTCGATTCGTCCCCGCTAGACGCCACCGACGCTAATGAACGAGCGCGGCGAGAGCGGAAGACGCCGTTTCCCGTGGATTCGTGAGAAGGCTGATCGCGATGACGTCGGTGGCGTTGGTGTACCCGCCGTTCGGACCGGCTGGTTTGCCCAGCCTGGGGCTGTCCATCCTGAGCCAGCAGTTGAAGGCGGCCGGCCATGACTGCAGGACCCACTACTGGAATCTCGACGTGCTCGACGCCCTGCCGGGCAACTCGGCGCTCCACCGTGCCGCCGCCTACCGAGCGCTCACCGAGCGCGGCTGGTTTCCATACAACGAGTGGTGCTTCGCGGGCGAGCTGTTCGGCGATCGCCTCGCGGATCGTGATTCGGAAACGACACTCGCTCTGATTAATCGTTCGCTCGGCGCAGCTGGCGACGACAACGTGACGGCGGACGTGGTCCTTCACCTGCGCAATCAGTCCGGGCGCCTGATCGACGAGATCGTGGAATGTGTGCGGGGCACCCAGATAGTGGGCATCTCGACCACGTTCTATCAGAACCTCCCCGCGCTCGCGCTCGCGAAGGCGGTGAAGTCTCGCAGTCCGCAGACCCTGGTCGTTCTGGGCGGCGCCAACTGCGACGACGTCATGGGTTCCACGCTATTCGAGAACTTCGAATTCCTGGACGCTGTGTTCACCGGCGAAGCTGACGTCAGTTTCGTGGAGTACGCGGACGCGGTCGGGCTCGGGGCGCCGCCAAGCGACTTGCCCGGAGCGCTGCTGCGGACGTCTTCGCGCGCTGCGCGAAGCGGGGGATTCGTCAACCTGAACCGGCTGGGGGTGCCAGACTTCACTGATTGGGTGGCGCAGCGGGAGCGTCATCGGCTCCACGAACTCTCGCCCCTAGTCATCGCCCTGGAAGCGTCGCGTGGATGCTGGTGGGGACAAAAGCACCATTGCACGTTCTGTGGGCTGAACGGGACCGGGATGGCCTACCGAAGCAAGGATGTGTCGCATCTCGCCGAGGAACTGTCCAGCGCGATCCGTCGGACCGGGGCCCGGTTTGCTTACATGACCGATAACATCCTGGCGATGGACCATGTATCGGCGCTGACGCGCGAGCCGCTGCTGGCCCACGAGGGTACGGAGCTGTTCTTTGAGGTCAAGTCGAACCTGGACCTGGCGCAGCTGCAAGCTCTGTCGCGCAACGGCGTCACGGCAGTGCAACCGGGGATCGAGAGTTTGAGCAGCGACTTGCTCCAGCTCATGGACAAGGGCGTCAGCGCGTCACAAAACGTCGCCTTCATTCGCAACGCGCAAACTTGCGGTATCAGGCCGACCTACAACCTGCTGCACAATTTCCCGGGCGAGGACGAGCAGTGGTACCTAGAGATGATCGAGCAAATTCCCTCGCTGGTGCATCTGTGGCCGCCAGCCGCGCTGGCCGAGGTCGAGTTCCATCGCTTCAGCCCATATCAGACCGGCCCGCAGCGATGGGGGTTGACGCTCGAGCCACTGCCCGGTTATCAGGCGCTGTACCCCTTCGACTCGGACACCATCGCCGGCATCGCTTACATGTTCACGTGTCGTGACAGACCGGCCGGAAGCTACGGCGAGTCCCTCCAGCGCAGCGTGTTCGCCTGGCGACAAATCTTCGCGCGTGGTGCCGCCCTGACACAGGTCGACGAGAGTGACGAGATCGTGCTTTGGGACACCAGGCCGGCGTTCGGCCCAAAGTTCGTCCACCTACGCGGCCATGCCGCATGCGTATACCGTGCCCTCGCGGTTCCTCGCACGACCGAAGCGCTGCGAAGGATGGGCAGTTGTCGGCACGCTCCGCTGCCGACTGCCGAGCCACATGTGGAAGCGACACGGTCGACCCGGGACGAGGCCGTCCTCGTGGTCGACGTCGATCGCGACGGTTTCCGAGAGCATGCGACAGAGTGGTTGGCACTCATGCACACACTGGGGCTCCTGTTCCGAGATCGGTGCTCGCAGCGGAGCACCCGATGGGTTGCACTGGGCGTGCCGAACGATGCCCCCATGCGACGGGATCAGTGGGCGGACGCGGGGATATGACCTATGATGAGGCGCTCGTTTCTGTTCTCATGTACGACGAGGACCAGGTAAGAGAACGAGCCAGGCACGTCGGCATCGACCCCGAAAGCGCGGTGTCGTTTCGCGGCGACCTCAGTCGAGTTATCGACGCGGCGATATCGGTCGGCCGGCAGTGGCACCAGTTCGGCGTAGAGGTGAGGTCGGACGGGGATGTGGGCGCTTTCTTCGATTCCGAGCTGCTTGAGCTGGCCGATGCCTGGGCTCGCGGGCAACCGCAGAGGCGAGTCATGTTCGTGCGCAAGCGTCCAGGAATTCTCCTGCGCATCGAGTCGGCGACAGGAGAGCATCCCGACCCAGGCATCCGACGGCGCGAGGCCGATCAGCTGATCACTGACCTGCGACAGGTGTTCGCGTCCCGGCTCGCCATTGCACCGTTCGGCGTCTATGAACCGGAGGCGGGCATGCTGGGCGGGCTGCCCGGCCTTACCTTGGCCCATACGTTCTTCGCGACCGATAGCCTGTCCGTGTTGGAATATCACCGACAAGGCATCCGTGGCTCGCGCCCGCAGCTCGGCGCCACCGAATACTCCCTCGGGACATTGTTCGTGGTGCTCAGCGCTCTGACGCAAGATCGGGGTGAGCACTGGGACGTGTGGCGACGCGTGTTCGCTTTGCGCGAGGACTCGATCGGCAAAGACGTGCTGGCCACCGGTGACTCCAGCTTGGCCGTCCGCGCGCGGGCTTGGGTCCGCAGTGCCCTCAAGAATCCGCCGGCCGCGGCGTCGGCATGGAGTGCGGGCGGTCGCATGATGGAAACGGCGCAATTGCTGTCGGCCGCGCTACGAGAGGTAGAGGCCGATCTTGAGATCTCGATCCGCCGCGTGCTGCCGGTGTGGGTGATTCACCACTGGAATCGGATGGGGTTCGACCTCACCGTGCAACGGATACTCGCCCGACTGGTCGTGGACGAATGCGATCCGCGCGACTCGCCGATATGAGTGAAGCCGCGATGTCGATCGAGTCGGTGTGCCCGATTGTGGTCGTGCGCGTGCCGGCCCTCGATCTGAGCACCCTCCGGACCTCGCCGTTCGCCGAAGTGCTTGACGCCGACCAGGCGTTGACCCAGCTCATGGAGCGGCTGCGAGCAGAGGGCAAGAGCCTGGCCGCGCGACTGACGGACATCGTCGCGTCGCTAGACACGGCGGATCGACGACGCGTGCTGGCCTTGCGGCGCGCCCTGCACAACACGCGCCACCTGAGCCGGGGCGATGTTGAAGTGCTGAAGTCCGCAGAAGGACAGCTGTACCGGGCTGTTTTCGCATGGTCGCAGAAGCGGCTTGGAGCCGAGATGATGCGATGCCAGCTGTTCGCGTCGTGGGCGGAGTGCGAGTCACGGTCGGCGGCGGAGCTCGACGTGCTCCTCGGATCGGGCCTGTTCGCCTCGGCCGTCGCCCTAAGCAATCCGGAAACCCTGATTTCGTGGCAGCGTCACGGCGCGCGGTCGAGAATCGCTGATCGGACCCTTTGGTCGTTGCGCTGGCGCGCGACGCTTCGACCGACGCCTTTGGGGCTTTACGCGTCGACCGGTTCCGGCCGGTGGTCACCGAGTGACGGCGTTGCCGTCTCCTTCTCGGAGCGGTTCGTCCAAGCAGCGCGACCCCCGCACGCAGATGAAGATGGCAGCCATCACGTCGGCTTCATGCGGATGGGGCCTCACTCGTCGCCACCGCCAGCCACGGAGCGAGTAGCGTTCGACAGCTACTGCCAGGGGCCCCAGGTTTCCCTAGGCGCATGGGCGAGCTTTCTCGGTGATCTGGCGTGGTACGGCGCCCAGGTCCAGCGGACGGATCCTCCACCGGAGCGGGCCGCGCTGTCGCAGCTGCTTCGTCACCGCCTCAGCATGGCGTCGATCTCGTTGGACTCCTGCGCGAGTTTCCTGCGGGCTGCGGCGAAATCCGTCGGCCTGCACCCGATGCACGCGCAGCGTCCGAGTGTGGTCGCGGACGCGATCGGCCTGAGTTACTCGCGCGACGAGGAACTGATCCCGACGATATCGCTTGCCCAGTCGCTCGGCACCCCGATCCGCATGAGTCGAGGAGTTCCCGCAGGGTGCCAGCTCGGGGGCCACGGTACGCGAGCTGTCTTTCGATGGATGCCCCTAGCAGAGAACTCGCGTGGGATGCAAGGTCGGATCACCTTCTGGGGCGGTTCGCTGATGTCCTTCGTCGCGAGGTACGTGCGTGGCTGTCCCGACCGTGATGCGCTGAATGTCTACCGATCGTGGTTGCGACGGTGGCCGAGTGCGGTCGCGCTCGATACCGAGGGCGCCGGGCCAGACTCTTCGCAGCAGCTTTCCGAACTCACCGACCGTCGTCTGGTTCTCCGACCGCCTACCCAAGGTGGCGAGCTTGCTGCCTCCGACGTGGTGATCGTGGCAAGCGACGCCGATGTCCGCATCATGGACCGGCGAACCGCACGGGAGATCGAGCCCGTGTACTTCGACATGGTCGGCGTGCCGGGGCTGCCCGACGAGTTCGCGTTGTTGCTCAACCTCGGCGCCAGGCGACGAACTCAGGTCGAAGCGCTGCTGACGTCCCACAATCGTCATCTGGCGAGTGAGGTGTTGAAGCTTTCTAACGTCGCGCACTATCCGCCGCTATGGCTTACGCACAACGTACAGTTGGCTCCGGAGCTGTTCGTCGTCCCCCGCGCGGCAGTCGATGTGGGACTCGACAGCGGCGTGAGCCCGAGCACCTTCCTCGACTTCCATCGCTGGGCCAGGCGGACCGGCCTTCCGAGCGGCATCGTCCGCCTGCGCAGCGTCACCGGAGGCGTTGACGCGCAACCCGTCGACCTTCGCCATGTGCACGGCGTGGCCGCACTTCGGCGCCATTTGATGAAGTCCGGCGCCGTGCTCGTCGAGGCGGGCGACTCGGTGTCGGCAAACGATGACGGATGTTACCTCGTCGAATACGCTACCGAGGTCTGCGGGTAGCGCGTCGCGTTTGAATGGCGCCTCGCTAGTTCTGCCGCGCCCGGCCGAAGACACGCTTGAGATTGCGTACGTTGATCGACCAGCCAAGACCGAACGTGCGCGGCACGATGAGATGGTCGCCCACAGTTGTCTCGTGGCTGCTGCGGATCCGCGACGGAGTGGGTGGGCGGAAGTCGTACGGAATTCCGAAAACACGACCGTGCCAAGTCCGATCGGCGGGATCCTGCGCCAGCTCGCGGGCTACGGCCACGGCGGTCGCTACGACCGCCGTCGCGATCAGTATCGCCTGGATGGATCGCGGTACCGCGAGTTTTCTCATGATGATTACTCCCTGGGCCCACGTCCTCACACGATACCGCGATCCAAGTGGCCGTGACACCCTGAGATTGGATCACAACAGGCTCGGTTAGCGCTCTCACGGCCGAACACTGACGAGCCGCTAGCTGACCCGGGGGGCGGCGTGGAGGAGGGCGGCGGCGGCGGCCCGGGCCGCGGTGGCCGCCGAGGGGTCGTGGTCCAGCCGCGCGGACAGGCCCGCGCCGTCGTACAGGAGGTGGAGCTGACGGGCCAGGGTGTCGGGGTCGGCTACGCCAGCCTCCCTGGCCAGGGTGGTGAACAGGGTCCGCACCCAGTCCCGGTACGCTTCGGCGGCGTGCTCCACGGCACCGCCGGGCGGGGCCTCCGCGCTGGCCATCACGAACGCGCACCCGTTGAACGCGGGATCGGTGAACTGCTCGCCTTGGGCATCGAAGACGCCGAGCAGCCGTTCGCGCGGGGTGCGGAAACGCGTCAGGGCCCGGCTGATCCGCTCACTGGTGCGGGCGTGGCGGGACTCGAGATAGGCGCGGACCAGCTCTTCCTTGCTGCCGAAGATGTTGTACAGGGATGCCTTGGCGACTCCCGCGTGAGCGATGATGCGGTCGATGCCGACGGTTTGCACGCCGTCGGCGTAGAAGAGCTCGTCGGCAGCGGCTAGGAGGCGTTCCCGGGCGGGCGGCTCGGCGACCTCCCTCTTCCGCATGCTTGTTCCTTTCCGACTGTTCTGGGTAACCTACTTCGGCTCGACGAGAACCTGAACGCGGTCGGTGTAGAAGGCCACGTGTCCCGCGATGGCGTCCACCGCCGGGTACGGAGCCTGGTAGGTCCAGACGACGTCGGCGAGTTCCTTCCCGTCGGGCAGCACGACGTTGTAGTAGGAGGCGTCGCCCTTGTAAGGGCAGTAGCTGTCCGATTTGCTGGCCCGCAGCGTGCCGGGAACGACGTCGGCGAGGGGGATGTAGTGCACGGGCGGGTAACCGGCCTCGCGCAGGGTCAACGCGGCGCTCGTGTCGGCGATTACCGTGTCTCCCACGCGGGCGACGACCCGGACGGGGTTGGCGTCGATGCTGATCGGGTGGTTCGCGTCGGGGACCTTGATCTCCTTGGTCACTGCTCTTATTCCTTCCTGCTGCCGTTAGGGTTCAGGCTGCGGTCTTGCCGCCGTTTACGCCGACGATCTGACCCGTCACGAACCGGGCGCCGTCGGATGCCAGGAACGTGATGACGTCCGCGATGTCATCGACGTGGCCGAGGCGGCCGGCCGGGACTGTCGCCACCATGGCAGCGGCGGCTTCCGCACTGCCGGCGAAGCGGCCGAGGCCACCGGTGGCCACCGGGCCGGCGGCGACGGCGTTGACCCGGATGCCCTGGGCGGCTACCTCGAGCGCCGCGGACCGGGTGAAGCCGTTGACCGCGTGCTTGCTTGCGCTGTAGAGCGCCGCTCCGGCGCCGCCCCGCTCGCCGAAGGTCGAGGACAGGTTGACGATGCTGCCAAAGCCCTGCCCGGTCATCACGCGCAGCTCGTGTTTGAGGGAGAAGAACACGCCGCGGACGTTGGTGTCGAAGACGGCGTCGTATGCCTCCACGGTCTGGGTGGCCAGCGGGCCGCGGCTGCCGGTGAAGCCGGCGTTGTTGACGGCGACGTCCAGCCGGCCGAAGGTTTCGACGGTGCCGTCGACCAGGGCCCGGACGTCGTCCTCGACGCTGACGTCGGCCCGGATGTACTCGGCTTCCGCGCCCAGCTCCCGGAGCTCGGCCGCGAGCGCCTTGCCTTCCTCGTCGCGCCGTCCGGAGACCACGACGGCCGCGCCCTGGCGGGCGAAGGCCGTGGCCGCCGCCCGCCCGATGCCGGCCAGGGCTC
>Ga0302325_10031146_pt1 | contig 10978 bp, 8 predicted proteins | sample Palsa_T0_2_FD_201948 | JGI IMG/M metagenome (GOLD analysis project Ga0302325, IMG submission 201948) | Peat permafrost microbial communities from Stordalen Mire near Abisko, Sweden - Palsa_T0_2 | ecosystem: Environmental > Terrestrial > Soil > Palsa > Peat permafrost | place: Sweden: Abisko... | reverse complement strand
ATCCAATACGATGATGTTCGGCGCGATAACGAGGAAGTTTCGGGCCAGCGTCGATTCCAGCTCGTAAGTTTTGCAGAAGAAGCTCCACGCCAGCGCCAGGCTCAATACCTTCGTCTTGCCGCTCCCCGTCGCCATCTTGATGACGAAGCGTCGCCACGTTTCGTCGAACATCCCACTGGATACAGCGCCGCTGCTGTCGAAACGCATGAGGTCGTGCTTGTCCTTCACGCCGACAACGTCGTTGAGATAGACGATTGTCTCCATCGATTCCCGCTGAGCGAAGAAATACTGGAACTCCGTTGATGGCCCCTCCGCATGCTCGATCAGGTGCGGCTCGTAGAACCACCAGTTCAACAGACTCCTGCTCGTATCAGTTGCGCCAACGTATCCCGCGTCGCGGAACTCTTTCACTTTCTTGCGCAGCGCGGCCACAAGCGGCGGCATGAGCTTGTTCATCGCCGTCTCGCGCAGCGATTCGTCAGCTGGGAACCAGCGGACCGATGGATCGAGGATGGCGTGCGGATCGCTGGGGAAATCCTTGTGCAGCGCCATGGCCTATTTCCCCTTTTTCTTTGCGTGGCCATTGCCCACGCTCACTTCCACGATCGTCATCGTGTCGTTGCCGAAAATATCCACCACTTTCACCGCGATCTTCCTGCGGCCCGACTCGACTTCCTTCGCGGCGCTGGTCATCTCCAGCGTGCGATCCTTCTTCGTGCGGAAGCTTTGCCACTCATTCTCGAAGATGTATTCGCCGGTCCACCGCTCTTCCCACGCTTGCAGTGCCATCTGCGGCTTCTCCATACCGGGCAACTGCTTCTGTTGCTCTGGGTCCAGATCCACCGCCACGCGGATGATCTCCCGCTTGTTTTCATAATCGAAATCCACAGCCCAATAATCGACCCAGTCCGTCCACTTCTCGGTCAGCACTTCGCGCGTGGTGATGCCTTTGGCGTTCTTGCTCACTTTCACAATCTGACCCTTCTCCACGACGATCTTGCTCACGCCTTTTTTCGCGTCCGCCAGCGCCGCTTCCGCCGCCGCGATCGAATCCTGTGAGTAGAAGACCGAGAAATCCGTGAGCTTCACCGCGACCGTATTCCCCTTCACGATCGGCGCCACTTCAATAAAGCTCACATCGTGGAACACCACCTGGTTCTTATCCACCGCCCGTTTGTCGAACACTTCCGCCGGGATATATTTTGGCGCGATGTCGATTCCCTTGCCGCGCGCCTCGTCGAGTACATTGGGAAACAAACCCATTTCGAACTCGAAGCCCAGGATGTCCACTTTGGTAATGTTTTTCTTGCGGCACTCGACGATGATCTCCTCGACGAACAGCCGCGTGACCGGCATGTTCACCGGCCCGACGACGACCATCCGACCAGCTTTTTTGCCGTCAAACTTCGGGAATCCCGTGACCGCTTCTGCCCGGTATGCTCGGAGGATCAGTTCGAGGAACGCCGCCTCCTTGGCTTCGAGTTGCTTGAGCTTCTCCTCCTCGCGCAGGTTGGGATTGACGCCGACGAAGTGCTGCCGCTCGTATCTTCCCAGGTTCAAAATCTCAAATGCCCGGAAATCCTTCCCCTCTGCCTTCAGCTGCCGCTGCACGCCGATCATCCGCTTACGCGTGGTGTGAATGGCGAACTTGCCCAGATCGGTGGCGATCCATTTCCGCCCCAGTTTCTCCGCGACGGCTGCGGTCGTTCCGGAACCAACGAAGAAGTCGGCGACGAGATCGCCGGGGTTGGAGGAAGCGTTGATGATGCGCTCAAGTAGGGGCTCAGGCTTCTGCGTCGGATAATCAATGCGCTCAATTGCTTGCGATCCAACCGGTCGAATATCGGTCCAGACGCTCTGCAGTTCAACACCCTCCATCTCGTCCTCGAACTGTTTGAAGGAGGGGATCCCTCCGGACTTTTCCGGCCAATGCACGCGACCCATCGCGTCCAGTTGGTCAAGCGCCGATTGAAGATCGTCCGTCTCAGGGCTGGTTAGTAGTGGCCGCATGTACTTGGGAAATGCCCAATGTCGTCCTTTGATTGTCGGGTTGATTCCGCGCCATGCACCGCCGGAAGGGCCGCTGCGTTTCCCAGGAGCGGTTAACACGGTCAGCCGATATCGGCGTCCATTCTCGTCCTTATTGCGGAAAAAGTCGTCTAGGTAGTCGTCTGAGTATGGTGTGTATTGAACATTCCAGGTTGGCGTGTCGGACCGCGTATAAAAAAATATTGAATCGTCGATGATGTTGTAGCCAATTGACCCGCTGCGCGCGCCGGTACGTTTCCAGATGACTTGATTGCGGAACTTTTCTGACCCGAAGACCTCATCCATCACGAGCCTGACATATCCACTGACCCTCCAATCGCAGTGCACATAAATGCTCCCATCATCCGCGAGCAGGTCGCGGGCGAGGATGAGCCGCTCGTAGATCATCGAGATGAACGAATCGGCCCCTTTGCCCCAGGTGTCGCGGTAGGCGATTTCTTCGAGGATGTTGGGGCGCTTGGTGAACGTGTCGCCGCCGTCGCCAACTTCGATGTCCATCGAGAAATCCGCGCCCACGTCGAAGGGCGGATCGATGTAGATGAGCTTGAGGCCGCCCTGTTTTTCGATCTCATCCCGCAACGGGCCATTCTTGAGACTGGAAAGAATAAGCTTGTTGTCGCCCCAGATGAGCTTATTGGTCCAGCCCCTCATCTGCCGCCCGCGCGAGTCGAACAGCCCCCCGGCCAGTTCGTCATCGACGGCGCTCTTTCCTTCAATGCGCGGTTCATCGACGTGCTCAATGGTCTGAAAGGGGAGGACGACGTTACACACGTCGGCGGTCTTGCCGTTCCATACGAGCTCGACCTCGCGCTTGTCGTCGAAGAGGAGGAAGCGGTACTTGTCGGGGACGGGCTTGTCCTGCTCCATGAAACGCAGGATGTCGGCCTTTTCCTGATCCGTTAAACGCGGCATAGAAGCCCCCATATGGGCCAAAGTAGTTGGTAATGATGCGTTATACGGCAGTGGGATTGTCATCGCCAGCGCCTGCGGAATCCGCCTCCTCGACGGAAACATTCCCGTTGGTGCGGACACGCGAAAGCCGAAGGGCATTTCACGGCAGACCGCCCCTTAGTGCCCGATATGGTTATTTCAACGGCTCGACCGACCACGCAAGGGTCTGTTGCCACAATCCAGGGGTGGCGAGGAAGAATTTCCCGGGGAATCGTGCCAAGTGTCGATTTGGACGATATTCTGTGCATATGGCTCGGGCACTGAAAACGCTGCATCTCAAAGGATACCGGGCCTTTAGCGATTTCCGCCTCACCGACCTGGGGCGGGTCAATCTGATCGTTGGCAAGAACAACGCAGGGAAAACATCGGTACTGGAAGCGATCCGGCTGCTAGCGTCCGGCGGCGATCTCGCGACGTTGTACCAGATCGCAATCGAGCGCGGCGAGTCGATGGCTCTGGACTTCGAAACATCGGAATACCGCCGGCGCACGGCTGCCGACATCTCGCACTTTTTTCACGGCCACCAATTCGGGAGAGGATCGATATTCGAGATCGGCTCCGGCAATGGCCTCGGCACCCTCACGGCGGCTGGAGGCGACATCGCCAACGCCAGTGAGGAGGCGTCCCTCACGTTCGCAGCCGACCCTGCCTTGTTCGAACAGCAAATTTTCGATGCGGGCCTCGCGTTACAGTTGAGGTACACCGGCACAAATATCAAACGCACACCCACCACTGTCGCGGTCTCGGACGAAGGCGGCCTGATCTTCGATTCCGCAATGGCCCGGAGGATTAGCGCAAGCCGACCTACGGGGCATACCGCATCGATCCCAACCATTCACATCACGCCCTCGTCCCTTGAGACGTCGTTTATGGCCGGGATGTGGGAGCGAATGATCCGTGAAGGCCGTGAAGCAGATGCCATTGCAGCCTTGAAAATATTACAGCCGAACATCGAAGGGATCTTTTTCCTGCCCGGCGAGCGGGCGCTCCGTTCGCAGGGCGGTGTGCTGGTAGGACTCAAGGACACAAAGCAGCGCGTGCCACTCGGCAGCATGGGCGAGGGCATGCGGCGGGTATTGGCGTTGGCGATCAGCCTGGCGCAGGCCCGCAAGGGGTTTCTTCTAGTCGATGAGTTCGACACAGGACTGCACTGGTCGGTCATGGCGCGGATGTGGGAACTGACGATGCGGAGCGCCGCCGAGCTGGACGTGCAGGTATTCGCTACCACGCACAGCCTTGATTGCCTGCGAGGGTTGAAAGACGCGGTGGAAAACAATTCGAAGCTCGCAGCCTCCGTGCGCGTGCACAAAGTGGATACCGCCCTCCGCCATGCGGTGACATTTACCGCGAAGGATCTCGCCGTTGCCATTGAGCAGGAGATCGAGGTCCGTGGCTAAACAATACTTGCAACGGACCATCATCCGCGTGGAAGGGACCAACGATTTGCATACAATCGCCGTCCTCCTGCAGCTGCACGCGTTCCAAATGGAGAAACTTCCGCGGGATGTCGAAATCGAAGAGAAAAAAGGTAAGGCACCGCTTCTGGACACGATCGGTACTGCTATTAAGGCCTCTACCGGACAGGCAGTAGGTTTCGTCATCGATGCCGATACCGACGTGTCGGCGACATGGGCCGCAGTCCGCCTTCAAATCGAAGGCGCAATCGGGAAGACGCCGAAACTCCCCAAGGAATGTCCTCGTAAAGGGTCGGTGATTGACATCGCAGATCTCAAGAGTCGCGTTGGCGTCTGGATTTGGCCGGATAATACCAATCCGGGCATCCTCGAAGACTTTCTCCAGGGACTCGTCACAGCGAGTGATCCCGTGCTGCCCATCGCCGAATCTGCGACCAACGATGCGAAGAAGGCCGGCGCGCGCTTCAAATCTGCCTACCACCGAAAGGCGGTTGTGCACGCTTGGCTCGCTTGGCAGAAAGAGCCCGGACGCCCGTTCGGTGTGGCGCTAAAGGCAAAGTACTTCGACCACAACGCGCCGTTCGCGACGGCGTTCGTAGGTTGGGTCCGACGGCTCGTTGATTGAGGAAACGTCCTCGGGAAAGGAAGGGGCGGTGAGGAAAAAGACGCGAGCGTTATACAGCTGAAAGTTAGCGGCACCTTCACTTCTCTTGGTCCTTCTCCGGCTCCGGCAGATCGAACAGCACGTAGCAATCGATGCCGATCGTCAACTGCGCCGGCTGACGAGAGGATTGCCTGCAACTCATCCTTCCTATCACGGCCGTCTTCCTGTGCATGGTCGAGTACATGGAAGCAAAACTGATGATCCTTGATTCGTCGCCTAAATGGCCGTGCGCGATTACGCGCGGTCCATTTAATTAACTTTTAGCCACCGTCCCGTAGGGCAGCGTCGCCACCGCACGTGTGCGTGCCTGCGCACGTTCATTTGATCGCTGCCAGGGCAACCGTAATCCGCGGCCGACGATCTGCTCCAGAAGAATATCCGCCTCGCCGGAGCGAAGCGCGGTGATCACGCAGATGTTGGTCTTGTCGAATCCCTCGCGCAGGGAAAGCACGCTGATGACGATGCGCAGCGGATCCTCGTTATCGTCAATTGAGTCGAGCGTCGCGTGGACGTCCGGCGTCCCCGACCGGGCTTCGTCCTGCGTGTAGCCGTGTCTTTCCTTGGTCAGATTCGAGTGGAAGACCAACAACTCGCGGGGGATGAACTTTGAGTTCGTCGCGGGGCTCTTCTGGTCGAGCAGGTAGGAATGCACCAGATCGGCGACGGCGGTGTCTTCGCAGAGCACCATGTAGACGGGCTTTTCCGGCAATCCCTTGCTGCGGAAATCCTGCACAAGCTCGCCGAGCTTCGCCAGGCCGATATCCAGCAGCCGTTTTTGCCCGAGCGAGAGCCCGACGATCTGCCGATCGTCATCGCGATCGGCATTGAAGTCGAGCTGCTCGAGCTGCGGCTGTCCGGGCTGCTGCGTGCGCTCTTCAAGAAACAACTGCTTGACGAGCATGTCCTGCAGAGCGTCCTTGAGGTCGTAGTCGTAGACGATGTGCGGGAAGTACTCGCGGTTGGGGCCGGAGCCGTAGAAGGGAGTCGCGGAGAAATCGAACTGCAGGAAGAGCCCTTGTTCGGCCGCATGTCTTTCGCGCATGCGATCGTGGAGCACGCCCATGAACCTTCGCCAGACGAGTTCGTCCGCCTTGGCGGTTTTCTTGCCGTGGACGTGGTGCGCCTCGTCGTTGAGGACGATCAGATCCGGGAACTCGGTCATGAAATCCGCGATCACCTCGCCCTGCGGCTCGTCGAGCGGAGCCAGGCCGAGTTCCTCGGCCAGGGAAAGCTTGTCCTTGGGCATCACGAACTGCTGCCAATTGGTGATCGCGACAAACGGTGCATCGGGCGGCGACGTGTTGGAACGGATGTCGGCCGGCTGGAGAATGTTGTCAAGAAGCGCGAAGCGTCCGCGCCAATCCATGGTATCGGGCATGAACAGCGGTTTGCGGTAGTCGCTGGTTTCCGGCAGGCGATTGCCGGTCTTCGGATCGCGCTTGCCGAGGAAGCTGTCGAGGATGCGGTTGCGGACCTCCAGGCCGGGCGTGACCACCATGAAGTGGGCGGAGTAGGCCGCGTTCGTTTCGTCGTTGATGAAGTTGAAATATTGCCAGACGACAAGGGCGGCCAGCACCCACGTCTTTCCGGAACCCGTGGCGGATTTGACGCAGTATTTCAGGAACGGCGTGTCCGCGACTTCGTCGGCGATGGTCTTGAACAGTTTGAGCTTGTCGGGAGCGAACTGGTCGTAGAGCTGCCGCAGACTCCCGATGCGCCGAATCTCATGCAGATAGATGATCGTCTCGATAGCGAGGCGCTGGCACTGGTGGAACTGGGCGTCGGCCTCGTCATCGCGATCGAACCAGTGAGCGAGTAGCTGGCGCGTGGTCTCCGATGGGAACGGGTGGTATCCCTGCTGCTGCCAGCCAAGCACCTCAGAGGAGATATCGGCAGCCAGTGTGAGACTGGAAACTTGAGAAGGCGCGGCTCTCTTTGGCATCGGCCCCTTTTAGGCGACGGATTTACCGTGATCAATTGTCCCATCGACGCCGGGCAGTCTCAAGCCCCGCCGTTGAAGAAACCCTGCCGACAATCCGCCGCCTGTACATCCCGCGTCCCAGACATTGCCCCGCCATTGCAGCGGGTGGTCAGTCCTTCATGCCACGCCGGCATTGTACGGACAATGTTCGGTTAGGCAAAAATAAACTTTCGGTTAACGCTTATGGACCCCGGGGGGCTACGACGAACCCTTCGGAGTCACCTCGGACTTCCCCTGCTCGGATCGCGCGGGGAAGCAGCGCATCGCCCGCAGCATGTCCATCGCGATCCAAGGGTTCCCGCTGGTGATCGCGTCGCCGACCGCGTGCAGCGCGTCCTCCGTCATCGCGATCATCCGGTTCTGAACGTTGGAGAGCGTGGCTTCCTGCATCGTGACGACGGCCGCCCTGAACGCCGCATCATGACGCCGCCACTGATGCAGCGTCTGCCGGCTGACCCCGGCCGAATGAGCCACCTGATTGAAATTCATCCCATACTGCATCGCCTGCAGCGCCTTGATCTGCGGCGGCGTCAGATTCTCCACGTCAATCAGCATCCCCTGCGGCGTCGGCCCGCCCGCTTGCTCCGGCGGCTGCCCGGTCGTGTTTTCGCTTGTGGTGTTCTCGGTCATCAAAACCTTCCTTTCTTGTTGGAAGGCGTTTAACAGAAAACCGTCAGGCGAAAAAAGTCTTACTGTGACGGGCACTGCGCGAGAAGGCAGTGATCTTGAATAACTTGGAATTCGCTCCCTTTGTGTAGGGAACGATCGTACCCGCAGTGCTGCCTGAATCAAAAATCTCCTGGACGGTAAGTCTGTACAAACCCGGAGTCGAATCCAGGGTGGCTTGATCGGGGCCAATGGCAAAGGTCGCGATCCCATCGATCAGTGGCGCTGGTGGCACGGTGAATGTGCCCCCAGGGACACCGGTCCCGGCGACCAGGGAGAAGCGGGTGAGGTCGATATCGTTGGCATCTTCCGTGGTGACCAGGTCATCCAGGGAATTCAATATCTCGACGCTGAATGAGATGGGTTGGCCTGCCGGCGTGGTCTGCGGCTGAGTCTTGAAAGCCAGGTGAAATCCCAGAACCTTGAACTTGTCGGATATGGCAGGGGTGGTTGTGGTAATGTCGGCGTCGTCGGAATCGGACTCGGCCACTTCGATTTTGAATGTTCCGGTGCTGCTGAGTTTCAGTGTGTAGGCGTCGCTGGCGTCGAAATTCGCGATGCCATCCACCAGCAGTGTCGACAGAGCCTGAAAATGGATTGGCGGTTCGTCGCCGAGGGACTCGATGCCCGAGGTATAGACCCGGTCGGTCGTGTCGTCGGTCACGATCTTGTGGGATGCGTCTTCGAGCGCGACCTTGAACTGAATCGGAGCGTTGATGTTCGTGTCTTCGGGTTGAGCGATAAACTGCAGGTGAAGCTTGGAGACCACAATGGGCCTTGAGGTAATCGGCTCGACGTTGCTTGCCGGCTCGAGTTGACCCGATTCGTCTTCCGTGACGGGGGTCATCGTCAGGGTGTATGTCCCGGACTGGGCGATGGTCGGTGCATCGTCCCCTTTGAATGTCGCAACGCCATCGACAAAGTCCCCGGTGACCGTGCCGCCCAGGGTGGTTCCCGAATCTCCCTTGATGACGTTGAGGCTCACTTCCACTTCGCCATCGTAATCCGTATCGACTTTTTTCTCGGAGTTCAGCGCTTCGAGCGCAAACGAAATCGGCGCGTCCGGATCGACCGTTTTTGGCGTCTCCAAAGAGAACCTGAGCGTATCGCTTCCGACGGAAAATTCGTCGGAATCGATGGAGTCGATCGACGAGCCATTGACAGTTTGGTCCGCCGTCAGGGTGTAGGTGCCATTGACGTTGACCTTGGGGGCATCATCTCCGGAAAACGTCGCCACCCCGTCTTTGAGCGTCGCGGAAACCGTGCCGCCCAGCGCAGCGCCGTCGCCGCCCTCGACGGTGTTCAGCGTGAGATTGATGGTGCCGGTGGCGGAGGCGTCGATCGCATTCGAATCGCCTTCGACCGCGACGGTCAGCGGAATTGGGGCGTTTAGCTTGGAACCGGTGGGCTGGTTGGTAATAACCAGGTGATCCCCGCTGCCGATCTGGAAAGCGTTGCTGGTGGCCGATCCGGTGGCGTTGGCGCTTGCGGCGCTGAGCGTGTAATTGCCGCCCTGATTGATCGACAGATCGCTGAATGTCGCCACGCCGTTGACGACCGGCTCGGTCAACGTGCCGCTCAGCGCGCCGGTTCCGGTGCTCGTTCCCAGCGCAACCGTGATCGAGCCGGTGGCGTTGGTATCCACGTCACCCGAAGAATTTTCCATCGCCACGGTGACCGCCGGCGCGATCGTTGCGCCCGCGGCAGCGTTGGCGGGCTGGGTGGTGAAGGCGAGGGTATCGCGGGCGGCGTTGTCGCTCGTCAATTCGTAAAGTTCGCTATTGCCATCGGTTTCATTGTCGCCGGTAATTTTCACAGGACCGATGCCGGGCACATACCAGGTATCGCCCACTTGCACGCTGTCATCGCCCTCGGTATCGGTTTTGGTGACTTGAACTTCGTATGCGTTGGTGAACGTGCCGGCCGGAACGGTGACCGTGACCGGGGTCGCCGAGACCAATGATGCCACGTCGGATTCATCGGTGGTGACAGTTTGCGTGACCGTGCCGCTGTTGTCGGTATCAACCTCTGTATCGGTGTCGGTTGTGGTGACGGATGTCCCGTAGGTCAACGATGCGGGCAGATCGACCCGGTAGGGGTTGAAGGTATCTGTCTCCGCGGCGGGGCCGTCGTCTGACGTGGGAGTGACCTCGCCGAAAAAGTCCAAATTGCCGTTGGCGTCAAAGCCGCGGTACTCCTTTATCGCCGTGCTCGTGTCCCCCACTGCGGTGATGTCGACCTCCCTGGCGGAGTTTCCGTTGAACGTCGTCGTTCCCGCGACGGTGTAGGTGAGATCCTCGCTCACGACGGTCGAGCCGTCCGCGGCAGTTTCGGTATAGTCAAAGGTCGCTACGTTTCCCACGGCCACGGCCGCGCCGGCGAGCGACATCGCGCTGACGCTGAGGAGCCGCCGTTGTTCGAGCGGCTCGCACACCGAGACCGCCGGGAGGCAAACTCGAAGCTTCTTCAATCGTTTGCCGGATGAACGAACGCTTCGTCCAACGAAGCTTCGTAAGCCGCCGGTCTTCCCGAACATCTTTCCGCTCCTGTGAGCAAAGGACCAGGTGAGCTTTCACCTGGTCCGAACACCCGCCGTAAAATCGACCGCAAGCATTGCACACCCGCTGGGAATTCTCAAGTCCGAAGCGATCTGACGGACCGTATCGCCTGCGAATTACAGAATAGCCGTGTGGTTTAATGGGGTTAGAGGAAGCGCAGTTTGAAGGCTGGCCTGCCATGAGCGAGCGCAGCGAGTCGAATGGAGCCAGCGGGACACCGGTAGAACTCGCAATCCCGTTTTTGAGCGAATGCGGCCGGTTCCCCGCCGAAATGATGCGATCCTTTGCTCTTCTGCGATAAGCTTTGGCACCCATGAATACCGCCCTCGCTTTACTGCTTCGTCGCCTTCGCCGTCGGTCGGGGTATGCAGCGACCCATGCCGCAAAGCGGCTGAAATCGGGAGCGTCCCGACCGCCGGCGATGGCGGCTGCGGTGTCTTCCCCACGCGGCTTCAGAGCCTGAGCCAGAGGGAGGGGTAACTCGATTCAGAAGAAACAAGTAAGTGGCCATGGCATGCGTACAGGCAGGAAAGAGCTTGGCCAAACCGAACGAATTCACCGGGAACAACTGGTTCACGTGGTCGAAGCCCCAGTTGGGAGGCGGAAGCTTGGGCACGAGGTCGACCAGATTTGCGATGCGCCAACTATTTGGTACTTCGGCTTCGTACGTTCGTGCGAATTGGGAGTCCCCTAC
>Ga0302325_10031145_pt1 | contig 10979 bp, 5 predicted proteins | sample Palsa_T0_2_FD_201948 | JGI IMG/M metagenome (GOLD analysis project Ga0302325, IMG submission 201948) | Peat permafrost microbial communities from Stordalen Mire near Abisko, Sweden - Palsa_T0_2 | ecosystem: Environmental > Terrestrial > Soil > Palsa > Peat permafrost | place: Sweden: Abisko... | reverse complement strand
CTGTGCTGCCTCATGTTGGACAATGTTGGCATCGAAGGTGAAGCTCCGCATGACGGCGCTTAGCGTTGCCCTTTCGCCGGCGGCAAACTGCTGAGGAGCGGTGGTCACGTTGGCGAAGCTCATCCAGTTGCCGAAGCGGCCGGGAGGGTTGACGCAATAGACCGCATCCATCTCGCGCACGCCTTTTCCGTCCTGATAGTCGACGGTGCCGCCCAGGTGGGTGCAGTGCTGCTGGGAGTTAGCCGGGACGGGAGTGGCGCTTGTGATGTTGTAGGAGGCGGCAGGCAGTCTCCCTTTTCGGCGGGAATCCTGCGCAAGATCCACAAACGTCTTCGCCGCGTTGCCGCCGTAGGGATAGTAGGTTCCGTTGGCATAGGATGTGTTGCGCAGACCTCCGCTTTGGACGCTCCTCATGGTCCGCTGAACGTTTTGATTGTTGGTATCGCCGGCCAGGTACGTCGAGTCCATCTCCGCGGTCTCGCCGTGGGGACCCATCGCAACCAGGCTTCCCCCTCCAGCCTTGGGCAGAAGCTGCCAGCCATCGGGGACGCTGATGGCGGCGGAGCGATCCTGAGTGACAAGGCGGTGAAGTTGCGCCGCGGGTGCGTCGGAGGCCGCGACGCTGGAGCCGGATGAGGCAGCGCCCGCAAGCGGGTGCCAGACGCTCATCAGGGTCTTCATCATAGGGGCCAGGGTCTTGGGGAATCGCGCCGCATCGTCGGAGACCAGCGCAGCCTCCACATGGTCGGTGGAAACTTTGGTGGCAATCAGCAGCCCCTGCACTTTCAAGCTGCCTTTTCCGGAGCCCTGGTCGTGGCGGGTGACGGTGAAGAAAGTGGCTACGGAATCCGTGCCTTTGACGTCAAAGAGCTTGCCGACCTGGGGGCGTTCTCCAATGGACTGGTGCAGGGAATGCAGAATCGTGGCCATGGCGTCCGCTTCGGTGGTTTGGCCGTCGACCTGGCCGTAAACGATTTTGCCGCCCTGGGGAGCGTCGATGGACTTGAGGCCGCCCTGGGCCTGGACAATCGAATTCGCAGAGAGAACCAAGAGCAGAAGGGCGATTGCAGCGAATGTGAATTTCATCGGACGGTGTGCCATTTCTTTCCTCCATTGGCGATAAATCAGAATTGCGGAATGAACGGCGACGGGCGAACGCATCGGATTGAATCCATTTCCCCAGGGCACGCCTGCCGCTCGGCTTCATCCTTCTACCACAGTGTGCGGGAACGAACGGAAAAATGACTCACACCCTCGGAACGAATGCTTTCCGAGCCCGAAATGACAAAATGCCCAACCGCAATGGCTGGGCATTTGTGATTTGAAACGTGCCGCCGGTTACGGGCTTACTGTCTGGATGGAATGGTTGCCGTGCGGCACGGAGGCCAGAGAAGAAGGCTGATCGCCTGTGGGGTACGGTCCGGATATTGTCGCTTTAAGCGCGCCCGTGGTGGGATTGAGTACGAAGCCAGAGACGGAATTGCCTTGCTGATTTGCGGTATAGACGAAGCGGCCCAGCGCTGGATCAACAATGATGGCAACAGGGGTAGTGTCTGTACTGTTCTGCTGGCTGCCGGTGACGTTGACCGCGGCGGAGGGCGTGCCGGTGGTCAGATCTATAACGTAGGCCGACACCGTGGAGTCGAGGCCGTTCGAGACATAGAGGTACTTCCCGCGCGGGTCGATGCTGATTGCGTTGGGCTCATTGCCGGTCTTGAAGGGGCCATTAATGAGGAAGTCAAGCGTGCTACCACTTTGAATGGTATAGCCAATGATCTCGTTGGAGGCGAAGTCGGTGACATAGAGGAAGCGATTGGTGGGGTCGGAGACAATGGCGGATGGTTTGACGCCGGCCTTGTAGGGGCTGTCGGAGGATAGAGTCATCGCGCCACCGGAACCCACGGTATAACCGAAGACCCAACCTGGATTGGCAGTGCTGCTGGCGCAAGTTGGAGCGGGGCTGCAGCCGGGATTGTAAGCCGACTGATCGTACGCCGAGACGTAGACGGCGCCGTTGTTGGCCAGCACGTTGACGCCGGTGGGAACGATGGTGTCGGTGGGATAGTCCGGAAGCGTGAGCGTGGCCTGGGCGGCCACCGGGCCGATGGCGCCGCTGGACAGGGAATATGCGGTCAAAACGGAGGGAGCAGGTCCGGAGACGACGTAGAGATAGGTTTCTGCTGTGTTTACTGTGACGAATACCGGATTGGCGCCGGTGGTTACCACGTCTTTCTGGGTCAGGAGGCCGCTTCCAGTGATGGAGAAATGGACCACATTGTTGCTGCCTTCGTTGACAACATAAAGATTTGCGTAGTCCGCGGAGGTGGCCATGGAGACGGGATTGATGCCGCCGCTGGGCACGGTGGCCGCACCAGAGCGCAACGCACCGGTCTCGGAGTCCGCATCGTAGGTTTGGATCTGTCCCGCACTGCCTGCGCCTGATCCCGTGGAATTGCCTACAAAGACATAATCGATGGTGACGATCGCACAGGATGTCAAGAGGGCGGCCACCAGAAGGCCAATGGTAGAGACCAGAAAAAGCTGGCTCAGTTTGCTGAACTTCATGCGCTTCCTTCGTCGTGGGCCATCAGCTTCAGGCCCCAGGAAAACTCGTTTAGGTTGCCCCGCACTCATTGTAAAAGCCGGTTACGGGGTGTTGCTAGTGAATCCGGTCTGGCCAGCGGATTAGCCCGGGCTCGAAATCTCGAATCGCCTTGTCATTTTGAACTTTTTGCAGTAGTCGGGTGCGGAATAGCAGCTACGGCAGTGGGAAAGGCATTAACCGTGAATGGCGACTTCTGCGAGTCGACGAGCGCACCGGTGGCGGGATTCAACACAAATCCTGAAACTGTGCCGATTATGCCGCTTCCCAGATAATTGGCGGTATACAAAAAGTGGTTGGCTGAAGGATCGATGCCCATGGCAACCGGCTGTGTCCCAGTGGCAAACGTGCCGAGCGTGGTGAGGGCTCCAGCGCTGATGGAGTAAGCCGTAACCGAGGAGTCAAGAGAGTTGGCTACGTAAAGATAAGGGTATTTTGGATCGGCAACGATCGCGGCGGGCTGATTGCCTGCGGGGAACGGACTGCCGGAAAGCTTGGTCAATACTCCTGAAGCACCAACCGAGTATCCGTGAACTTTGCCCAGATTGAAGTCCGCGATATAAACGAAGCTGTTGCTGGGATCGCTAGTGACCGCGGAAGGCTTGGGTACAACCACGCCTCCATTGGGCAGAACGTTCACGGTTCCGACCAGGAAGGGCGAACCGCTTACGGCTGTGAGCGTTCCATCGGAGTTAGCCGCGAACGCAAAGACGTATCCAGTGGGCGCGGAACTGGTGCTCGCCGTCGCATCGCAGGTGTTTGCGATTCCTGAAATGTCATCCGCGGCGGCTGTCGCATCATAACCGGTCACGAAAACAAAGTTGCCCGAGGGAAGCACGCTGATGCCGGTAGGCGTCAGCACATCGGTGGGGTTGCAGGGGACATTCAACGGCCAGTAAGTAAGGCTTCCGTTAGCCACTGGCGGACCGAGGGTGTCGCTTGGCGGAGACCCTGAGCCAATTGTGATGGGCAAGACTCCGATAGAGCCCGAACAGGGGTCGGCATTGGAGCAGATGGGCAGCGGTTGAAAGGTGTCTACCACGTAAAGGTTTGTTCCGCTCACAGCCACTGCGAGGGGGTAAATCCCGGGGGTATTCACGGTGTTCTGCGGATAGACTTTGCCGTCGTTGCCAATGACGAACTGAACGATGGAATTGTCGTCCTGGTTTACGACATAGAGATTGCTCTGATCTGTGGAGACGGCTTCAGCCACCGGGTTGCGCCCGCCGGAAGGGAAGGGTGAGGTGGGAATGTGGCGCATATAGCCAGACTCCGAGTTGATCTCGAGAACGTCAATCTCGCCATAGCTATTTGTGCCTGCGGCTTTGGAACTGGCTACGAAGACAAAGTCCACGGTAAGCGTGCCACAAGCGGTCATAAGTCCGGCCACCAGCAGACTGGCCGCGGAGACCAGCAGGAGCTGGCTCGATTTGTTGAACTTCATGCGCATCTTTCATCTGGGGGCCATAAAGTCAGGCCCCGAAAAAATCGGGTTTGGAATCGAATGCCGGCTCGATCAAGGCTCAATTCACGTCCGGCGTTCGGCTACGTTCTTGAATACTCCATCGCAACATTGGAACCTGGGCCAGTGACCAGCAGCGGCTGGCATTCGACCCGGTTAAAACTTGATCCAGCGCGGTGCTATTTCGGTTCATTCTCCGCGATGTCTCTTGCACCAGTGTACAAGCCGGTAATTCCCGCAACCGATCGAGGAAACATCCCATGGATGGTTGTGCTTTGATCGCCGCAGCTCCGGGATACAGCGAAAGGAGAAACACATTAGCTGGTACGCCCATCAACCAGACACCACGTGGCCGGTCCCTGCAACGCGTAACTGCTGGCAACTCGTAGACTATTGAGCACGCCCGAGTTTGGATCAACGACGCGGCCGGTTACGCTGGAATCGTTAAAGTCGGCTGCGTAGACGAACTGGTCAGACGGGTCCTCGACGAGGCACTGAGGTCCTGAACCGGAGCCAAAAGGTTCACCCGCGATGAAGCTCAGCTGGTGAGTAGAAGGGTCGATGACATAGCCCGCCAGACCGCTGGTGGGGCTTGTGCCCTGCACATTGTTGCCCTGATTGGCCACGTAGAGGAACTTGCCTTTGGACTCGACCAGCAGGAAAATCGGGTTGGCGAGCGTGGCGTCGTCGGGGACGGTTCCGCCGGTCTGTGCCTGGAGTGCGCCGCCGGTTCCGACGGAGAAGGGCAGGATCTGGCTTGGGTAGGTACCGGAGGGGTAACTGCCAGTGGCGCCTGGCGGGATAGTGATCGGCTCATCGTCGAGGACGTAAAGGTACCCAACGCCGTTGACGATTGCGGTGCCCTGGAAGATGCTGAGCGGCTGCGGGCTGTTCTGGCTTATGGTCAACTGCCCGCTGGACGAGTTGAAGGCGTACGGGAAGACCACGTCGCCGGTGCTGGGCGTACCACTCAACGTAAGGGCGTAACCGGAGGCCATGGTGAAATCGATTGGATCGGCCGGCACCGGGAAATACGGCAGCGGGGCGCCAGAGGCCGCGGTAACCTGCGCATTGACAATCAAGGAGAGGCGTCCCGTAGACTGGTTGACCTGGAAGGCCGTAATGTCGCCGCACGCTGTTGTTGCGGCGGAACCAAGGGCAAGGGCGCATGCCGCACTGCTGGGAGAATCGTGGTCTAGCACATAAATGAAGTTTCCCGAGGTGTCCCCGAGCAAGCGGAACGGATTGATGCCCTGGGTGTAAAAGGTCTCCTGCGCTACCAGAATTCCGTTGCCGCCAACCGAGAATTCGGTAATGTTGGAGTTCTGGCATGGATCGGCGGTGGTGCAATCCGAGCCGCCCGATGAGTTGACGCCGCGGTTTAGAACATAAAGGAATCGGCTGCCCGTAATCAGGACCGCGCGAACCGGATTGGCGCCGCCGGACGAAATTGGCAGCCCGTGGATGGAGGCCAGTCTGCCGGTATTGTGGTCAATTTTGTAACCGCTAATGATGCCGTTGCTGGAGGACCCGGAGGTAACGGTGCCTGTCACATACAAAAAGCCGACTGTATAGCTCTCGACGCAAGACGACGCGCTGAAGACCACCGCAGCAGAGAGGGCGCTCATCAGAAGTGCCTTGCCGAATTTCGTAAACGTCATGCGATTCCTTCATCCTGGACAGGCATGCGCCGTCAGGTTTTCTAGTTCCACAGCAGAGCTGGGTTGGGATGGGTCCCTGCTGCATTGTAAAAGCCAAGGGTGTGTTGTGCCTAGTTTCCACTTGAGACTGGGCAAAACAGGGCATTTATCAGGGCATCCCAGACTCGCGAGAGCCGAATACTGCACCCGGCCGGATTCAAGATGGAGCTGTCGGGTGCGGACTCGGTTTGGACGCTGGAAGAGCGGCAAAGGTCACCGGGTATCCGCGAGGAAAGATGCGATAATGCCTTCCTGCATCTACCAGACACGGCAGGAATTCACGGGATACATGGGCTGTCCTTTTGTGCAGCCGAAGGCTTTGCCGAACTCGTCAAAGTTCTGAACGCTTCCGTTGGTGCGCCAGCGGCCGGGGGAGTGAGAGTCCGTGAGCGCCATCTGCCGCGCCGACGGCTCGGTCTGGTTTTGGCACCAGACCTGCCCAAAGCTAAGGAAGTAGCGCTGTGCTTCAGTGTAGCCATCGATCTGGTCGGTGATGGATCTGCCCTGGGCGGCGAGGGTGTCGAGCAGGGCCATCCAGGCGATGCGCAGGCCGCCGTTGTCGGCCGTATTTTCGCCCAGCGTAAGCTTGCCATTGAGCTTCTGCGCCGGAACATCGCCGTGGGCCGCGGCAGCTTCAAAGCCGCCATACTCCGCCACTTCGCAATCGGTGCGCTCGACAAAGGCCTTGCGGTCTTCCGGCGTCTGCCACTCGCGCAGGTTTCCGTTGCCATCGTATTTCGATCCTTCGTCGTCGAACCCGTGCGTCATCTCGTGGCCGATGACAACGCCGATGCCGCCAAAGTTGACTGCGGGGTCGATAGTGAAGTCGAAGAAGGGCGGCTGCAGGATTCCGGCAGGGAAGTTGATATCGTTCATCGAGTCGTTGTAGTTGGCATTGACCGTGGGCGGCGTCATGCTCCACTCCTTTTCGTCCACCGGCTTGCCCAGCTTGTTCAGGTTGTAGTCGCGAGAGAAGACCGCATCGCGATGCACGTTGCCGATCAGGTCGTCGCGCTTGACTTTGAATGCGGAGTAGTCGCGCCAGTGTTCCGGATAGCCGATCTTGTTGCGAATCATGGAGAGCTTTTCTTCTGCTTCCTTCTTGGTGGCGTCGCTCATCCAGGGCAGGGTCTTGATGTCGTCCCCGAGGGATTTCTCCAGGGCAGCCACCAGCTTGTCCATGCTCTCCTTGGCGGCGGGCGGAAAGTTCTGCTTGACCCAGTCCTGACCTACAGCCTCACCAAGCGCTCGATCGGTCGTGGCAGTGCATTCCTTCCAGCGCGGCGTAGGCTCCTTTTGCCCTTGCAAGGTCTTGCCGAAGAATGCAAAATTCTCATCGAAGAAGGCCTTGGGCAGGTTGGTGGCCGAGGCGTGCAACGTGTGCCACCGGAAATAGGATTTCCATGCGTCGACCGGCTCGGATGCGATGAGATCATTCACGGCCTTGAAGAAGTTGGGCGTGGAAACATTCAGCGTTTCGAACGATCTGACTTTGATGTCTTTGAAATAAACGGTGAAGTCAAAGTCGGGAGCCAGCTTTTCAAAATCTGCAAGGGTGTAAATATGGTAGCGATTCTCCGGTTCGCGCATGTCGGTGCGGCTGGTAGAGGCCTTGGCTAGAGCGGTCTCGATTTCCAAAACGGCGGCGGCTTCCTTGGCGGCCTGTTCAGGTGTGTCGCCTGCGAGAGTGAACATCCTGGTGACGTGCTCGACATATTGCTTGCGGATGCCCTCGAAGCGCTTGTTGTCGACGATATAGTAATCGCGATCTGGGAGCGAAAGGCCTGCCTGACCGATATTGGCGATCTCCTGCGATGAGTCTTTCTCATCCTGCTGGGCGCTGAAGCGGAAAAGTGGCGCGGGACTGCCTTCGGAGGCTAGATCGCCGACGAGTGTGCCGAGATGGCGGACGTCCTTGAGGTCGGCGATGCGCTTGAACGCAGGCTCAAGCGGCTCCAGGCCATTCTTCTCCACCAGATCAGTATTCATGCATGCGGCGAAGTAGTCGCCGTATTTCTTCTCGAGAGGGGTCTTGGGGTCCTTTGCAGCCGCAGCCAGCTCTTGCCAGAGCAGATAACGGTTGCGTTCACCGAGCAGCGAGAATGAACGCGCCCAGCGCACCTGGTCGGCAGGGATTGCGTTGTTCTTCACCCAGTTGCCACAGGCGTATTGATAGAAATCCGTGCAGGGATCGGCGGTCTTGTCGATGGCCGAGAGGTCGAAGCTCTTGATTGCCTCAGGGGGCGCGGGCTTCGAGTCATCAGCCTGGGCAAGGGTGAATACCGGTGATGCGACGGTTGCTGCGGCGAACATCAAGATGGCGGCAAGACGATGACGGTTCATAGAGCATCCTTTTCGGAGCAGGATCAACTGGCCGGGTGCATCGAGGTGAGGCGCGCCCATCGAAAGGCCAGGATTGAAATTAAGGCAGCCAAATTCTGTGCGGGCCGCGATGCAGAAAAGACTACCACGTAGAACTTACAGGAATGTAGGCAGCCGGCGAACTGGGTTCGAGAATCTGCGCGACCGCGCCCCGATGCATTTGCTACACTTCGAGCACCATTTCCAGTGGAGACAATCGAATGTTCAAGCGGATGAGTTTTGCATTTGTCGTATTGATGGCGGCCGGTGCGGTCGCGACACTAGCTCAACCGGCGGCCCAACCCGCTGCTACGCGTACCTTGGTGCGCGCCGGCCACCTGCTGGATGTGAAGACGGGCAAGCTGCTCGATGGCCAGACAATCGTGGTAGTTGGCGAGACGATACAGGCAATCTCACCGACGGCCCAGGTGCAGCCGCAAGCGGGCGATACTGTGGTCGATCTGGGCGGAATGACAGTCTTGCCCGGCCTGATCGACGTTCATACTCACCTGACCATGAACACGGACTTCGATCCCTATCGCGAACTGACCTCGACCGATGCGAAAGAGGCGATCAACGGCGTGGCGAATGCGCGCACTACGCTGCTTGCGGGATTCACCTCCGTGCGCAACGTGGGCGCCGGCGGCTACACGGACGTGGACCTCCGAGATGCGATCAATGCGGGGCAGGTCCCCGGGCCGCATATGCTGGTGAGCGGGCCGGCGATGGGCATTACCGGCGGCCACTGCGACGAGAATCTATTGCCCATCCAGTATCACGTCGTGAGCGACGGCGTGGCGGACGGCATTGCCGAAGTGCAGCACAAGGTGCGGCAGAACATCAAGTACGGGGCCGACCTGATCAAGATCTGCGCCACCGGCGGCGTGCTGTCGAAGGGCGACGATCCGCAGGCGTCTCAGTACACACTTGAAGAGATGCAGGCTATCGTGGCCGATGCGCATCGGCTGGGCCGCAAGGTGGCTGCGCATGCGCACGGGGCGCAAGGAATTCTTTGGGCCACCGAAGCAGGAGTGGACTCGATCGAGCATGGCAGCTACATCAACGATGAAGCGATTGCCGAAATGAAGAAGCGCGGAACTTACCTGGTCCCGACGCTCTATCTGGAAGACTGGATGCTTGAGAAAGGCAACTTGCCGGCGTTTTATCACCAGAAGATGATCGACGTAAGTGCAGTGGCCAAGGGCAACATCAAGCACGCGATGCAGGCCGGAGTGAAGATTGCGCTGGGCACCGATGCGGCCGTGTATCCGCATGGGCTGAACGCGCATGAACTAGATGTGTACGTCAACCAGCTCGGCATGGCTCCGCTAACTGCGCTGCAAACCGCAACTGTGAATGCCGCCGACCTGATGGGCTGGACAGCGAAGACCGGCAGCCTCGAAGTGGGCAAGTGGGCAGACATTATCGCCGTGGATAAGAATCCGCTGGATGACGTGCGCGTGCTGCAGGATGTGAAATTCGTGATGAAGGCGGGGGTGGTTTACAAGAACGATCTCCACTGAGCCTTTCAGAGAGCATTACTGCGTGATCCCTAATTCCGTAAGCATGAAAGCATAGCGCCGGTCAGCCTCGCGGATGCGGTCGTAGCGGCCGCTCGATCCGCCGTGGCCTCCGTGCATGTTGATGAAAAACACCAGCGGATTCTGGTCGGTTTTGAGCGCCCGCAGTTTGGCGACATACTTCGAAGGCTCCCAATACATCACCTGCGAATCGTCGAACGATGTTTGCACCAGGATCGCCGGATAGGCCTTCGCGGCTACGTTGTCATACGGCGAGTAAGTCAGCATGTAGTCGAATGCGGCCTTCTGGTTAGGGTTGCCCCACTCCTCGTATTCGGAAACGGTGAGCGGCAACGTCGCATCCAGCATGGTGTTCATCACGTCCACGAACGGCACTTCGCACAGCACTACTTTGAACAGATCCGGCCGCATGTTTGTTACCGCGCCCATCAACATGCCGCCGGCACTCGCGCCTTCAATGCCGACCAGGCCACGTTTGCCGTAGCCCTGCGCAAGCAGTCCCTCCGTGGTATCGGTGAAGTCGGTGAAGGTGTTCCGCTTGGTCATCATCTTGCCTGCGTCGTGCCATGCCTCGCCCAGTTCGCCGCCGCCGCGGATATGCGTCACTGTGGTGACCACTCCGCGGTCCAGGAGCGGCAGCAGCGTCGTTGAAAAGGTGTCGGGAATTGTAATTCCATACGATCCATATCCATAAACGAAGAGCGGATTTTCGCCGCGCTTGAACAGGTCTTTGCGATAGACCACGGTTACAGGAATACCTGTGCCGTCTTTGGCGGGCACAAAGAGGCGCTCAACTGCGTACCGCGACTTGTCGTAACCGCCAGGCACCTCCTGCTGCTTCAGCAGCGTGGAAGCCTGCGTTTGCACATCGTATTCAAAAGTCGAGTTTGGCGTGATCGGCGACTGATAACTGAAGCGGTATTTCCCGGTATCGAATTCCGCATTTACTGAAGCGCCCAGATTATAAGCCGGCTCCGGAACCGCAACCTCGTGCGATTGGTTGCTGTTCATCGTGACGACAGTGAGCACCGGCAGTCCTTTGACTCGCTCCGTGACCACGTAGAAATTCTTGAATACATCCACATCTTCAATGGGCACATCCTTGCGCGCGGCAATCAACTGGGTCCATTGCAATTTTCCAGGATTTGCAACCGGTGCGGTCACCAATCGGAAGCTCGGGTCAGTGTCGTTGACGCGAATATAGAAGATGCCGTTGCCCTCGTCGGCGTAGTACCGTACGCCTTCGTTGCGCGGCTCAATAAACTTCCACTCACCGTTCGGATTGTCGGCAGCCAGGAACTTCTCCTCGCTGG
>Ga0302325_10031144_pt1 | contig 10979 bp, 10 predicted proteins | sample Palsa_T0_2_FD_201948 | JGI IMG/M metagenome (GOLD analysis project Ga0302325, IMG submission 201948) | Peat permafrost microbial communities from Stordalen Mire near Abisko, Sweden - Palsa_T0_2 | ecosystem: Environmental > Terrestrial > Soil > Palsa > Peat permafrost | place: Sweden: Abisko... | reverse complement strand
GCCAGCGTGTCCGCCACGGTGTGAGCAATCTTGTTCAACTTGTCGCGAGTAATTCTCACAGTACCGCCTTGTACTTGCGCGCCAACTCGCCCTTCACCTTCTTGAACATCTCGGGATAGCTGGCGCCGCTGCGCGACATCTCATCGCGGTAGGCATCGAGGATCACGCGAACTTCTTCATTGATGCGGTCTTCCAGCTGCAATTCATCGAGCAGCGCCGCCGAAACGCGCTCGTTGACCGCTCCAACCTTGTCAGTGCGGATTACTTTATTGTCAACCAGTTGCTTGACGGTTTGCCGGGCGAGGAAGCCCACATACTCACGGGAAAAAATCATAAGAAATCTCTCTGAGAATACTACAGACTCGCAGCCAACCTCCAACTTGCGCGCCCCCCGCTGGCTCCCGAGTGAGTGCGGCATCCGCCTAAAAGTCCGATCCAACGATGTCCCTCACTGCTGTGCCGGCAGCGTCTTGGTGGCGTCACCAATGCAGGCTCGGTATCCGAACCGTCCAAAAGCGGCGCCCCGAAAAATTCGGCGCCACTTTGATGTGACTCGGCTTGAGCCATCGGATGGCGCCGTGCAGGCTATCGCAGGCCCGCCAAACTGCTTACCGGAAGACTCGGAGCCACCACTCACCAGCTATCTCGAGTTAGCGCGTTTGCCAAATGCCAGAGTGTATCTTTGGGAACAGATACTCCGCTGTCCCCTATGTTAGTCGTTGTTATCTGTGTGAGTAACAATGTGAATCAACGGAGTTGAAATGTATCGATATCTCGCAGTCCTGTTCGTGTTACTTTCCGGAAGCCTGTCTTTTGCGCAAGCCACTCCATACATAGATATAAGAAACTACGGAGCCGTCGGCAATGGCACAACCAACAACTGCACTGCATTTACGAATGCTGCAACCGCCTGCGTCAACAGCACCATGCTCATACCAGCCGGGACGTTTGCCACTTCTTGTCCAATCACGCTGCCAGTTACCTGTTCGGTCAAAGGCATCAATAACGCCGCATCCATCATTCAGATATCTGCCAGCACCACCGGCGCCGTAATAACTCAGGGGGACGGTTCTAACATCGCGCAGAATCAGAAGATAGAAGGCGTGACCGTCGATGCTAAAGGCTTAGCCAATGACGGACTTTTTCTAAGGCAATTCCACGGCTACACGCTCAGAGATGTCACCGTCAACAACGCCCTGGTCAATTCATTTCATCTCGGCGATTCCACCATCTCCGGGTCCTACGCCGCGTACATATGGAATAGCACCGCCTACCGCGCGACAGGAGTTGCAATTCCGATTGCCTCCGTGGGCGTGTTGATCGACAACTCAACCGATAACCAGGTCATCGGCAGCACCGTCGTCGGCAGTAACACCGGCATTCGCGTAAATACCAGCGGAAATATATTAACCAACAATCACGTCTGGGCCTTCGGGCCCGCCTGGATGACGATAGGATTTGACGACAATGGATTGAATAACTTCTGGGACGCCGACGAAGCAGACACTGTCGAGACTTATGGACTGATCGTCAGGCAGACCGGCGCAAGAACGATGATTCGCGGCGGCCGTTTCTACAATAACGGCAGCGGTCAAGACAACGTCGCCGTAGGTATAAAGTTCTCCGCCGCATCTCCCATCGCTACAGTCTCGAATAACATTTTCTCTGGCAATGACCCTACGCATAGGCTGGCGCAGGATATTGTCGCATCTGACTTCACCAACATCACTCTTCTCGGTAACCAGGCTAACAACACCGTTATATATGCATCCGGATTTGTAAGTGCCGCTAGCTCGCACTTTAAGAATCCGGTCGCAGGAGGAAATTCGCCCACCACTGTTGTCATTGATTCGGGAACTACCTCTGCTTACACGGCATGCCTGTCGTATGACGATAATGACGCCGTCAGATTCAGCTTCTGTAAGTCACCGCAGGATAATCTGCAAATGTATGACTACGCGCCGGGCGGAACTCCTGGCAGCCTTCCCCGCTGGTACGTCAATCATTATGCCAATATGCAATTCTTTGCCGGCAGCACAGCTGCCTCCTCCACCTTTGATTTCCTGGATGGCACACAAACGCTGCGCGCACAGATCGGTCAGTTCGGCATGTATAAGAGCGGCCGTTCCGCAAACAGTGACGTTTCCGGCGAGCTTACTTTCAGTGCGGCAACAACTGCCTCCTACACATTCCAGGACACCTATACGAGTCATCCGGAATGCTGGATCCAACCACAGTTTAATCAAGGAACCAATAACCCATATTGGATTACTTACTCTGGCATGACATCATTCACCGCTAATTTCGCCACAGCAGTTACAGGAACTGTTTCCTACGCGTGCGCTGGCCGGAATTAGCTAGCCGGCGCGGTACCTGCCGCGGGCGGCCGCGGCTTATGCGCGCAGGTCGCGGCATTGATGCACGCATCATCCAATCGCAGCCGCTCGACCGGCTTTCCTTCCACCAGGTGCGACTGCACAATCTCCGCCACATCCTCCGGCGTCACCCCGCCATACCAGACCGCCTCCGGATAGACGACCACGATCGGCCCATGCTCACACTGGTCCAGGCAGCCGGATTTATTGACGCGCACCAACGGCTTGATGCCAGCCTCCTTCACCCCCGCCTGCAACAACGGTAGCAGAACGCTCTTGCCGTCCGGGGTGCAGCTGCCCCGTGGATTGCCGGGCTCGCGAAAGTTGGTGCAGACAAACACATGATGCTGAAACTTGGCCAATGCGGTGATTTCCTTTCAAGTGAAGCTGCGGAGCTAATTTTTCCATCGTATCTGAAGTGCGCGCCAAGCACCGCCTCGCAGCTGCACTCCGCAGTCTGTGACGAGCCGCGCATTTTCAACCGCGGCGGCAGCGAGAAATCTGCGAGAATAGGCAGCGAACAGATATGCAGACAGACAGCTTACTGACCCTGAAAGACGATATGGTGGCCTTCATCGAGGGCCATGGAATGTTCCGCTTCCTCGGCTACGTGGATGAAAGCGTGGCCAGCGTGAGTTGGGACGACGACGGCAATCCCGACAGCTGGAAGGATTTTGTCGAAGCAGCCAAGGCCGCGGGCGCACTTTTTCTGACCATGAGCGATGCGGTTCTCGAACAGGAGGACCTGACCCTGCTGATGGATCAGCTGGAAGACCACGAGTATCCCGACCCCGAGAGCCGCGAGCTGGAAGACGCCGAGGATTTGCAGCAGTTCGTCGGCAAGGTTGGATATGTGCAGCTCGGCTTCGCCCACCAGGGCGTCATGTTTCTGCATGAGACGTCGACGCCGTGGTACGAGCGCTTCCAGCAGTTGGTCGAGCGCATCGAGGCCTTCGGCGACATCGTGATTGAGGACGAGGACGATCCGGAGGAGTGATCCCCCACGCCGTCACCGCCCGGCGGTGGACACTTCCCTCGACAAACAGTGGCGCCGCGGACAGCCTCGCACGTGAAACGCAAATTCCTCGCCTCATCGCAGGTTTGCTCATCGCCCGCGGAATAGAAACGCAGCAGCAAGCCGCGGAATTTTTCTCACCGAAGCTTGAACATCTGCATCCGCCCGCGCTCATGCTCGGCATGGATCGCGCACTCGCCCGCCTGCAGCGGGCCATCGCCGCGGGCGAAACCGTGCTCATCTACGGCGATTACGATGTCGACGGCACTGTCGCCACCGTCCTGCTGAAGACTGCCATCGAGATCTGCGGCGGCATCGCGCGCTACCACATCCCCCACCGCATCACCGAAGGCTACGGCATGCAGGCCGAGGTCCTTTCCCGCGCCGACGCTGACGGCGTCAAGCTCGTGGTCAGCGTCGACACCGGCATCCGCGCGCATGCCGCCAGTGATCGCGCCCGCGAACTCGGCCTCGATCTCATCGTCACCGACCACCATTTACCCGATGCCGTACACAGCATCCCGCACGCGGTCGCGGTCCTCAATCCCAACCAGCAAGGCTGCAACTATCCAAATAAAAATCTCTGCGGCGCCGGCGTCGCATTCAAACTCGCCCAGGCACTCCTCGAGGCTCACAATCCAGAGCGCGCTCGCACCGTCCTCGTTCCGTCATTTCTGAAAGTAGTCGCCATCGCGACCATTGCCGACGCCGTTCCCCTGCTCGACGAAAATCGTGTCATCGTCTCCCTCGGATTGCGCGAACTCCGCCGCCCCGTCAATCCTGGCCTTCGCGCGCTGATGGCGTGCGCAAAATTGGACCCGACGCACGGCAAGATGACTGCGACCGACATCGCCTTCCGCCTGGCGCCCCGCATCAACGCAGCCGGCCGCATGGACATCGCCAGCGACGTCGTCGAGCTGCTGACGACACGCGATGTCTCCCGCGCCGAAGAGCTGTCGCAGAAACTGCATCAGCTGAACGACGACCGCCGCGGCGTCGAGCAGCAGATCGTCGCCGCCATGGAAGCGATGCTCGCCGGCGATGCGTCGCTGGCCGACGCTGCCTGCCTCGTCCTCGACGGCGAAGGCTGGCATCGCGGCGTCCTCGGCATCGCCGCGTCCCGCGTCGTCGACCGCATGCACCGCCCGGCGCTGGTCATCGGCCATGAGCCCGCAGAGCACTCCGGCGAGGCGCACGGCTCCGGCCGCTCCATCGCCAAGTTCCACTTGCTCGACGCCATCACCACCTGCGCAGATTTATTCACGCGCTTCGGCGGCCACGCCCATGCCGTCGGCTTCTCTCTGCCCACTGCGAATATCCCCGCCCTGCGCGAGCGCCTCATGATTTATGCAGCTGAGCATCTCAGCGCTGAGGACCGCATCCCCGAGTTACGCTGCGCCGCCGAGTTGCCGCTCGATGCGATCACCCCGGCCCTGTTCGCCTGGCTCGCAAAATTGGAGCCACTCGGCATGGGCAATCCCGAACCACTATTTATTGCGCGCGATATCCACGTCACTTCTGCGCCGCGAAAGATGAAGGAGCGCCACATCCGCCTCCGTCTCTCGCAAAATGGCCGCGGCCTCGGATGGAACGCCGTCGGTTGGAACATGGCCGAGCTGGTCGACGCCCTCGCGGTAGAACAAGGCTCGCGGCTGGACATCGCATTCCGCGTCCGCGAAAACGCCCACCCGGAATTCGGCGGACTCGAACTCGAACTCGCCGACATCCGCCCCGGCGACGCCCTCGTCTCTAGTCAAGCGATCGTCTAAAGATACTTCGAGATTTCGATAAGATTGCGATCCGGATCGCGCACGTAAACCGATTGCATCTTGCCCAGCGCGCCTTCCCGTTCTACCGGCCCAACTTCGATCCGGATCTTCATCGCCGTCAGATAGCTGATGACTTCGTCCAGCGGAGCTTCCGTAATAAAGCAGAGATCAGCCGATCCCGGCGTCGGATGCGATGCCTTCGGCTCAAACTCATGCCCGCGCTGATGCAGATTAATCTTCTGCACGCCGAAGGCAAGGCTGTGCCGCCCGTCCTTGACGACGGATTCCATGCCGAGCACCTCCGTGTAGAAGTCCTCAGAAGACTCAATGCTGCCCACAGTCAGCACGAGGTGATCGAAGCGGTCCAATTGAAACGCCATTATTTTTTCCCAGCTTTCTCTGCTTTCGCTTCCTTCACCATGGGCTGCAAAATTGCGTCGAGTGAAGCCGGCTTGTCGCCATCTCGAACCAATTGCGGAAATTTCTCCCCATCGTGGTAGTCAATCTTCAGCACCTTGAAGTACCCCGTGTTCTCGACGATGAATTCCATGGGAGTCGTCGATGTCTTGCCATCACGCAGCGCCAGGTGCAACAGCTCGGCGGAATATTTTCGCCCGTTGACCGCGACAATCGACATGCCCGGACCAAAGCCGGCCTTGTTCGCGACGCCTCCATACAGCACATCGCTCACGCTGCCGTCGCCGCCAACCCGCATCCCGATGGAGTACCACGCGCTGATCCCGTGGCCAACTGACTCGGCCGCACGCTGATATTCATTCTGCTGATCGGTGTACTCCAATTTGTAACCGCCGCGCGTTATTCCCCCCAGTGGCGCATGGTCCACATGCGTATCGAGTCGCTCCCGCAAAAACGCCGCCCAGTCATTCGGCTGCACCGCGTTCAGGTTCTCGACAACATCGTTGAAGGTGTACGGCAGCACCGTCGGCACCGCATCCGGTGCCAGGTTCCCGCCAACCGAAAGAAAGCGCGCCGCAAAATCATTCAGCGACCGCTTGCCCTGCGAGAGCTCGCGAATCATCGTGTCGACGTCGAGCCACAGCAGCTCGCCTTCGGCGTAATAATCCACGCTGCGGCGCCAGTTGTCCCACTCCCCCGACGTCGTGTAAAGCAGCTGCGCCGCCGTCGCCGTGTCCTGTAAATTCCGCCACGTCCGCCCCGGCCGATGATCGAGATTCGCCGCCGACCCCGCAAGGTACATCTTGAATTGCTCCGGCGTCTCGATCCCAGACCGCGCCGCCAGCACATCGCCCCAATACTGCGTCATCCCCTCATACACCCAGAGCAGATCGCCCTTCATCGGCTCCTGATAATTCGCCGTGGCCAGTCCAGCCGGCCGCCGATACTTCCCATTCCACGAGTGCGTAAATTCGTGCGGCAACAAATCTGCCGACAACAACGCAAGATTGTCATCGAGAAAAACTTTTTCATCGACCCGGTCATCGCTCGACTGGTGATGCTCCAGCCCAAAGTGCGCGACCTCGTCACTCAGCGTCACGAGAAAGTGATAGCTGTGATAGTGCCGCGACTGATACAGCGCGCCAGTCTCGCGAACCAGCCGGTTGAATGCCGCAAGCATATCCGGCTTGATCGCGAGATCTTCCGGCCCATCCGCAGCAATATCGAGATAGTGCTTCGGCGTCACATCCTCAGCCAGCGGAATTTCGCGAAAATACTGCCCCGCCAGAACCGGCGAGTCGACCAGCATCTCCAGCGACACCGGCGCAAAATTCGCAGTCGCCCCACTCAAGCCCGTCGTCGTCAGCGCTGTGCCGTATTTCCATCCCGCCGGCAGCGTCAGCGACGGGTGAATCTGTACGTCGGCAGATTTCTTCCCAGTCGGATAAAGCACCAGCTCATTCCAACTCAGCAGCAACAAATTCGCGGAAGTCGAAGCCCCAGCCGAAAATCCACTCGCCGGCGCCGTCGCCAGAAAATCAGCGCGCGCCTCCAGTGTCGTCACTCCGTCGGGCACGGTGAGATGAAACGCGTACATGTCGACCTTGTCGCGCTCCCACGGAATGTCCTGTCCATTCCCGCGAAATTTCAACCCGGCGAAATCCACGATCGGCCCCGTCGGCCCATGCTCGCCAGGAATCCACTGCGGATACACCAGCGTCAGCGCGCCAGGCTGCACCGGGATCGTCATCTTCGCATGCAGAATTTTGCGCGGCGCGTCGGTCGCATCGACCGCAAGAGTGATCGTTTGAGCAGTGACGGCGGTGGGTAGACTCGCCAGGAAAAGCAGCACGAAGTAGAAGCGCAAAACACGCATTGCCATAGTCTATAACTCATGAGCATCAAGACGCTGAACACGCGCGAGGTCTATCGCAATCCGTGGATGCGTGTCCGCGAAGACGAAATCGAGCGCGACAACGGCACCCGCGGCATCTATGGCGTCGTCGACAAGGACGATTGTGCGATCATCATCCCCATCGACTCGTCCGCCGACGGCAATCACGTCTATCTCGTCCAGCAATTTCGCTACACCGTCCAGAAAATTTGCATCGAGCTGCCACAGGGCGGCTGGGAAACAGCCCACGTCAATCCCGAAGAGCTAGCCCGCGGCGAACTGCGCGAAGAAACGGGGCTCAGCGCCAGCAAGATGACCTTCCTAGGCACCATGCATATCGCTTACGGATTTACAAAACAGAAGCAGCACGTTTTTCTCGCCGAGGGTCTCACCCATGGCGACACCGATCCCGACCCAGAGGAGCACGACATCGTCCTCCGCCGAGTCACCGTCGCCGAGTTTGAACAGATGATGGCCAGCGGCGCGATCGCCGATGTTTGCACGCTCGGCGCGTGGGCATTGTACAAGCTCCGCCGCTCGAGCGAATGGTAGACTCCGGCCATGTCGCGCGGATTTTTCATCACATTCGAAGGCCTGGACGGCTGCGGCAAGAGCACGCAGCTGAAGATGCTCGCCGAAACATTGCGCGCCCAAAGCCTCGACGTTGTCACGACACGTCAGCCTGGCGGAACTCCATTCGGCGATAAACTTCGCAGCCTGATCCTCGATTCGCGCACCGGCAAGCTGGACCCGCGCACCGAGCTGGCCCTGATGTTTGCCGACCGCGCGGAGTGCATTCGGGAAGTAATTCATCCCGCGCTCGCCGCCGGCAAGATCGTGCTCTGCGATCGCTTCACAGACTCCACTGAGGCCTACCAGGGTGGCGGCCGCGAACTCGGCAGCGACGCCGTCCTCGCCATGCATCGCGTCATCTGCGGAGATTTGCAACCAGATCTGACTCTTTTGCTGGCTCCGGATTACGATGCGTCCCTGCAACGCGCCCGCCGCCGCAATAACAAGATGGCAGCCCGCGGTACAAACGAGGGCCGCTTCGAAAAAGAGCACGAGCCCTTCTTCCGCCGCGTCTTCGACAAGTACGCCGAGATCGCACGCCGCGAGCCTGTTCGCGTCGTCACAATCGAAGGCGATGCCGCGATTGACGAGATCCATCAGCAAGTCGTTACCTTGGTAGAGAGCCGGTTGCACAAATAGCGCGCGACTCCAACCTCATGGCAACCAGCACAATTCCCGCGGTCAAGCAGTACACCATCCGCCAGCAAGGCATCTATCGCATGCCCGACGGCTTGCGCATGAATCTGCCGCTTTACATTCTCCGCCGATTTTTTCGTCCGACCAATCCCATCGTCCTCTTCGAACACATGGTCGCGACTTACGGCAACGCCTCGTCCTATCGTGTCTTCAACACGCCCATTGTTTTTCTCAACGAGCCCGAGTGGGTGCAGGAATTATTAGTCACAAAGGCGCCGCAGCTGACCAAGGAGCGGACGCAGCGGCGGATGAAAATCCTGCTGGGCGAAGGATTGATCACCAGCGAGGGCAGCTTCCACATGCGCCAGCGCCGCATCGCTGCCCCCGCATTCCATCGCCAGCGCATCCAGAGCTACGCCCACATCATGGCCGAGCAGGGCGCCATCCTGCGCGAGCAATGGCAGCCCGGCACAACACTCGACATCGCGAAGGAGATGATGCATCTCTCCCTGGAAGTCGTAGCCCGCACTTTATTCGCGACCGAGGTCACACCCGAAGTCCGCTCCATCAGCGACGAAGTCAACGTCGTCATGGACCTCTACACCTACCTGATCTCGATGCCGAGAGCCGAAGAATATCTGCACTGGCCGCTGCCCGGCTTCGCACGCTTCCGCCGTGCCCGCCGCCGAATCGACACAACCATGGCAGAAATGATCGCACGCCGGCGCGCCTCGGGCGAAGACCGCGGCGATCTTTTGAGCATGCTTATCACCGCGCGCGACACAGAGGATGATCGCTCCGGCATGACCGACGAGCAATTGCGCGACGAAGTCGTGACCATTTTCCTGGCGGGCTACGAAACCATGGCCAACGCCCTGAGCTGGACCTGGTATCTGCTCTCGCAAAATCCCGAAGTCGAAGCGCGCTTCCACTCCGAGATCGATCGCGCCCTCGAAGGCCGTCTGCCGACGATGGAAGATATCCCGCGCCTCAATTATGTCGAGCGCGTCCTCGCCGAATCCATGCGCCTCTTCCCGCCGGTGTGGGCGATGGGCCGCCAAGCCAGCGAGGACATGGAGATCGGCCCCTTCTTCGTCCGCAAAGGCACGATGCTCTACGTCAGCCAATATTTAATGCAACGCGACGCGCGCTTCTTTCCCGACCCGCTGCGCTTCGATCCCGACCGTTTTCTGCCGGAGCGCGCCGCCGAGCGCCCGCGCTTTTCCTATTTTCCCTTCGGCGCCGGCGGCCGCCAATGCATCGGCGAAGCCTTCGCGTGGATGGAAGGCACGCTGCTCCTCGCCACCCTCGCGCAGCGTTGGAAGCTGCGCCTCGTCCCCGGATATCCCGTCGAGATCCAGCCGAAAATTACTCTGCGGCCGAAGCACGGCATCCGCATGGTCGTCGAAGCGCGTCAACGCGCCATCCTCTGTTAGCCTTCTGCCGTGGGCTTCTCTGCATTTCACGGCAACCGCGCGACAGTCGCAAATCTCCGCGCCATGATCGCCTCCGGTCGCCTGCCGAACGGCATCGTCCTCGCCGGCCCATCGGGCACCGGAAAATACACGCTGGCCCTCATGCTCACAAAAGCCCTGCGCTGCCTGCGAAAACCAATCACCGACGGCTTGCCGGATTTCTGCGGCGAGTGCGACTCCTGCGTGCGTCTGGCGCAATGCGATGATCTCGCCGCGCGCGTTGAGGAGGCCACAGCAGCACGCGACGACATGCGCGACGCCGACAAAAAAGACACGCGCCTCCTCGTCCAAAGCGATCCGGACGTCCTGATCATTCCACCCGACCCACCGCAGCTGATGATTAAGATGGGCCAGGTGCGCACCGTCATCGAGCGCAGCCACCGCCATCCCGCGCAGGGCGAGTACCGCATCTTCATCTTCACCTCCGCAAAATTTATGAAGGAGGCGGCAAATTCCCTGCTCAAAGTTCTGGAGGAGCCCAGCCCTTTCGCGCATTTCTTTTTGTTGGCCGAGCATCCGGGCGAGTTCCTGCCCACCATCCGCTCGCGCTCCGCTATCTTTCGCTTGCATCCCGTCGATGTCGATGCCATCGAGGCCCTGCTCGCCAAAGAACGCGCGGAGTGGTCCGCACCGCAGCGTCAACTGGTCGCGAGATTGACGGAGGGTTCCGTCGGCCGCGCGCTGAGTTTCGATCTGGCCGCCTATCAAGCCGCCCGCGCTGACGCCTTGCTCCTCATCACAAACGCGCTGGATGCCAATGATCACTCCGCCCTCTTCAGAGCGACAGAAAGTTACCGCGGCGGCGGCGATGGCCAACAAAAAACA
>Ga0302325_10031143_pt1 | contig 10979 bp, 5 predicted proteins | sample Palsa_T0_2_FD_201948 | JGI IMG/M metagenome (GOLD analysis project Ga0302325, IMG submission 201948) | Peat permafrost microbial communities from Stordalen Mire near Abisko, Sweden - Palsa_T0_2 | ecosystem: Environmental > Terrestrial > Soil > Palsa > Peat permafrost | place: Sweden: Abisko... | reverse complement strand
GGGCGTGCAGTTGCTCTTGCTGGTGCTGCTTGCGAGCGTGGGCTTCGTGCTTCTGATCGCATGCGTCAACGTGGCCAATCTGCTGCTGGCGCGTTCGACGACCCGGACCCGTGAATTCGCGATTCGCGCAGCGCTCGGTGCGAGCGAGCGGCGCGTGCTCCGGCAATTGCTGGTGGAGAGCGTCATGCTTGCGCTTCTAGGGGGCGCTCTCGGCTTCTTGCTGGCCGCGTGGGGAACGCAGGCAGGGTTAGGTCTTCTACCAACGGCGTTGCCACGCGCGGAGGAAATCGGTCTCGATGCCCGCGTGCTGCTCTTTACGCTCGCCATTTCTCTGCTCGCGGGAGTGCTGTTTGGACTCGCGCCCGCGCTCAAGATGTCGCGCCACAACCTGCAAGGTACCCTTAACGAAAGTGGCCGTGGGATGAGCGGCGCGCGGCACCGGATTCAGGGTGTGTTGATCGCGGCAGAGATGGCCATGGCGCTCGTGCTGCTGTCCGGCGCAGGACTGATGATCCGCAGCTTGACGCGCCTTTGGAATGTCGATCCCGGCTTCAATCCTCGAAATGTGTTGACCGTTGGCCTGTCGCTCCCACCATCGATGATGAATGCACCTCCGGATGCCATCCGGACCGCTTTTCGGGAGTTTGACGATAAGATGGCGTCGATTCCGGGCGTGCAGGCGGTTTCCGAAACCTGGGGCGCTCTCCCGATGAGCGGCGATGACGAGCAAACATTCTGGCTCGACGGCCAGCCCAAACCAGCCAACGAGAATGAGAAGAACTGGGCCCTCGACTACATCGTCGGGCCCGGCTATCTGAAGACGATGGGGATCCCGCTCCAGCGCGGCCGCTTTTTCGCCGATCAGGACAACGAGCATTCGCCGCGCACCATTGTTGTCGACGATGTTTTCGCGCGGAAATTCTTTCCAGGCCAGGACCCGATCGGCAGGCGCATCCTGTCGGACAATTTTGCCGGTCCGGCTGAGATCGTCGGAGTTGTTGGCCACGTAAAACAGTGGGGCCTCGATGTCGATGACACGGAGAAACTGAGGGCGCAGTTGTATCTTTCGTGCGTGCAAATGCCTGACGCCTTCATCGCCTTGCAGCCTTCGGGGTCCACCATGATCGTGCGTGCAGACAACGCCCGGACGGGGTTGCTCGATTCCATCCGGCACGCGAGTCAGCAAATCAGCAACGAGTTGGTCATCTTCGGCCCGCAATCGATGGATGAAGTCATCGCCAGTTCGCTCGCTGAGCGCCGCTTTTCCATGATTCTTTTCGTCATATTTGCCATCCTGGCACTGCTGCTGGCGACGGTTGGGATCTATGGCGTCATTTCGTATGTGGTGGGCCAGCGAACGCACGAGATCGGCATCCGGATGGCGCTCGGCGCCCGGCAGCCGGACATTTTGCGCCTGGTTCTCGCCGGCGCTGGAAGACTCACCGCCATCGGCATTGTGATCGGAGTGGTATCGGCGCTTGGGCTTACCAGGCTCATGGGCAATCTGCTCTATGGGGTGGGGCCGAACGATCCGCTCACTTTCCTGGCAGTTCCCGCGATTTTGATTTTGGTCGCCTTGCTGGCGAGCTATCTGCCGGCGCGGCGCGCTTCGAAGGTCGATCCCATGGTGGCGCTGCGGTACGAGTGAGGAAATCAATATGAATGGATTCCTGCAGGATCTACGCTACGGGTTGAGGCAGTTACGCAAGAATCCGGGATTTACCGCGGTCGCGGTTGTCACCCTGGCACTTGGCGTCGGAGCGAACACGGCAATTTTCACCGTGGTCAACGCGCTTCTGCTCAAGATGCTTCCGGTGAGGGATCCGCAGCAGCTTGTTGTGGTTGGAGATCCTGCGCGTCCGAACCAGAAATCCAACGGAACTCCACGCACAGATGTCTTCTCCTACCCCCTGTATAAGGAGCTTCGCGATCGCAATTCTGTGTTCAGCGGGCTGTGTGCCGCGGACACCGATCATTTCATCGAGATCGACACTCGCCAGGGTACGAACGTCAGCACGAACGACAACACGAATGCGAGCGAGAAGATCAATGGCCGGTTGGTGAGCGGGAACTATTTCGCGGTTCTCGGGCTTGAACCGGCCGCCGGCCGCCTGTTTTCCGACAGCGACGACACGGCCGAAAATGCCAACCCGGTCGTGGTGCTCGGATATGCATACTGGCAGCGCAAGTTTGCGCTCTCTCCTTCGATGATCGGCAAAGACATTCGCCTGAATGGATCTCCATTTACCGTCGTTGGCATCGCGCCTGCCGGGTTCGACGGCGACGTCGTCGGCGAAGAGATGGCGCTGTTTGTTCCCATCAGCATGCAGCCGGAGATCATTCGCGGACGCCACTGGCTCAAGTCGGAAAACAATTCGTGGTTGTCTCTGATCGGGCGTTTGAAATCAAACATTGCTCCGGCCCAGGCGGAAGCGAACCTGAACCTGATTTTCAAGCAGGCCCTCGCAGGCGACTACGGCGCGGCACTCTCAAGCGACGATCGGAAAGCGATTCTGGACGACCACATCAATGTCGTTCCAGGGGGGAGTGGTTTCTCCGATCTGCGCCAGGATTACCGGATTCCTTTACTGCTGCTGATGGGGATTGTGGGTTTAGTGCTCCTGATCGCCTGCGTGAATGTGGCAAATCTGCTGCTTGCTCGGTCGTCGGCCCGCAATCGGGAAATTGCGGTTCGCCTGGCCATTGGCGCGCATCAGAGCCGCATCTTCCGGCAACTTCTCACGGAGAGCATCCTGCTCGCCCTTCTCGGTGGCGCGGCGGGCTCTCTGCTTGCGATTTTGGGTGTCCGCCTATTGGTCACAATCTTTGGATCGCACACGGCACTCCCCTTGTTTCCCGACGCGCGCGTACTGGCATTTACCTTGTTGGTGACGCTCCTTACGGGAGTTCTTTTCGGCTTGGTCCCCGCTTTGAAAACGCTGAAAGTGCGCGTGTATCCGGCGCTGAAGGATGCGACGCGAACCACATCCAGTTCCCGTTCGCGATTCGGATGGGGTAAGGGATTGATTGCCGGACAGGTCGCGCTCTCTCTGCTGGTGCTCTTCAGCGCAGGCCTGCTCGTGCGCAGCCTGCAAAAGTTGATGCGGCAGGATTTTGGGTACGCGCGCGATCACTTGGTCATCGCGCGACTTGATCCCGCCTCCGCTGGCTATGTGGCGCAAAAGATGGAGCCATTAGCATCGCAGATCGCAACCCGCATCGCCGGCGCTCCCGGGGTGCGCGGGATCACCTATTCGACAAACGGATTGTTTGCCGGGACCGAATCGAGTGACGCCATTATCATCCCTGGATACAAGGCGACGGATGGCGGCGACCGTAGCCCGCTCGAAGATTATGTTGGTCCGGATTATTTCGGAGTCGTCGGCATCCCTATCCTCACCGGCCGCGGCATCGAGGCCGAGGACACCGCCGCTTCGCTGCGCGTGGCTGTCGTGAACGAGGCTATGGTCAAGCAATTGTTTGAGGGACAGAATCCGGTCGGGCGCCAGTTCAGGATCAATGACCCCGACTGGCTCGATAAGCCCATTACGATCGTCGGCGTTTCTCATGATGCCAAGGACCACGCGAACGGCCTGCGTGAAGAGGTGAGGCCACGTTTCTACCTGGCCTTTCAGCAGATGCCCGATCCCGAGCAGATCGTGCTCGAAGCACAAGTCCGTGGCGAAGCGTCGGCCGCCGTGACCACGATCCAAGCTCAAATCAAGGCTACGGACCCGAACATTCCGATTGCATTTGTGCAGACGCTCGACAGCCGCGTCGAAGCGAGCGCCGGCAACCAGATCGCGCTGGCCAAGCTTTCGACCTTTTTCGCAGGATTGGCTTTGCTGCTCGCCTGCGTGGGGCTTTACGGCGTCATGTCCTACACGGTCGCCAGCCGTACGCGCGAGATCGGTGTGCGGATGGCGCTCGGCGCCCGTCGCGGCGATGTTATGGAGCTGGTCCTCGGTGAGGGCATGCTGCTCGTGGCCATTGGTCTTGTGGCCGGGATTCCTCTCGCGCTCGCCGGCAGCCGCGTCCTGCAGGGTTTTCTTTTCGGATTGAAAAGCACCGACCCGATGTCTTTGATCTCGGTTGTTCTTTTGCTTGGAGTGGTTGCCGTCCTGGCTGGACTGATTCCCGCCCGGCGTGCGGCCAAGGTCGACCCCATGGTGGCTTTGCGGTACGAGTAAAAGAGTTCGTTATGAAAACAATTTTCCACGATCTTCGTTACGCGTTGCGACAACTCCGCAAGAGTCCCGGCTTCACGGCCACGGCCGTTCTTACCCTGGCGCTCGGCATTGGCGCAAATATAGCTGTCTTCAGCGTGATCAACGCCAGTTTGCTCAATCCGAGCGGAATTCCTCATTCCGATCAGGTTGTCGCTCTGCGCGCCAAGTATTCGGTCGGAGATCTTGGAAATATTGCTATCTCCCCTCCGGATTTTGCGGATGCTGTTGCGGGTAAAAATATTTTCACCTCCGCGGCCGTGATGCAGAAAAATGCCTTCAATTACAGCGCCGGCGGATCGACTCCAGAGCGTCTGAACGGAGCTTCGGTTTCGTGGCAGTGGTTCGATGTTTTCTGGGCTCGGCCTAAACTGGGCCGTGTGTTTCGGCCGGAAGAAGACGAGCCCGGTTCGAATCACGAAGTGGTTCTGTCTTACATGGCATGGAAACAAAGGTTTGGAGGCGATCCCGGAATCCTTGGCCGCACGCTTGTTCTGAACCAGGATTCCTATCAGGTGATCGGAGTGATGGGGCCGGACTTCAACTGGCCCAATGAGGCAGAACTCTGGGTTCCCCTGGCCCTTCCCCTCGCTGACTATTCCGATAGTAAGCTTCGTCATAACGAGTTTCTTTTCGGCGCGGCCCGGCTCCATCCCGGTGTCACGAATGCGCAAGCTAATGCCTATCTTGCCCTGCGATCGTCACAACAGATCACGTCGGAAGGCCAGAATAGCTTTAGCCAGTCCGCAGGTTGGGGCATGTTCTCCATGCCGCTGGTCGACTTCGTGGCGGGCAACTTGCAAAAACCACTTTATCTCTTGCTGGCCGCGGTCGTTTCCGTTCTGCTGATCGCTTGTGCCAATATTGCCGGCTTGCAGCTCGCCCGCGCTTCGGGAAAACAGCGGGAGGTCTCGATTCAAATTGCGCTCGGCGTGAGTCGTTCACGGCTGATTCGCGGCGCGTTGCTCGAAAGCCTGCTTCTCGCTTCAGCCGGAGTCATTTTGGGTCTCGCGATGGCGCGGACTACGATACCGCTGTTGCTCCTTCTGGCCCCGTCGAACCTGGCTCGCAACATAACCGTTCACACCGGGTGGCCGGTTCTTATTTTCCTGGCTGTCGTTGGGACTGGCTGTGTATTTTTCTGCGGCGTCGCACCGGCGTGGCAAATGACCCATGTGCGGTGGTTCCAGACGCTGCAGGAGGGAGGTCGTTCGGAAACGTCAGGCCGCGGCCGGCAACGTCTGCGTTCGGCATTGGTGGTCTCGGAGATCGCGGTGGCTATGCTGCTTCTGGTTGGCGCGGGACTGCTCGTCCGCAGCCTGCAGCAGGTCGAGGAACTCGCGACCGGTTTTAATCCCGATGGACTGATGTCCGCTTCTGTGTCGCTGCCCCCGACGGTCTACAAGGACGACGAATCGCGAGCCTCTTTTTTCACCGCTGCGGAGCAGCAAATGAAGAGTTTGCCCCGAGTCTCGAACGCGGCTCTTGCAGATGCTCTCCCTTTCACAAATGACGGCGGGGCGTCCTCTTTCGATATTAAGGGCAGGCCAGGGGTTCTGAACGACCCCGGTCCCCACGGAAATATCCGCGTCATCTCGACTGATTATTTTCCGACTCTCGGAATTGCCCTGGTGCGAGGCCGCCTCTTCTCGTCCGAAGACCGGCTGACCACCCGGCCGGTGGCCATTGTGGATGAAACGTTGGCCGAACGTTATTGGCCGAACGAGGATCCTGTCGGGCAATATATCCACCTCGGCGACAACAGCCCGTGGATGGAGATCGTAGGTCTGGTCAAGCATGCGAAGACCTCATCTCTCGAAGCGGATAACACCGAGGGCTTCTACTACTTGCCGATAGCCCAGTCGCCTCCGAAGGCGGCCTCGCTGGTGGTGCGCTCGAACGGGGCCCGTCCTGAAACCTTGGCGAGTGCCATGCAGACGGCTGTGAGCGCCGTCGACGCGGGCCTGCCATTGTACGATTTCAAATCGATGGGGCAGCGGGTTGATGAATCTCTGATTGGCCGACGCTTTCTCGTGCTCCTCTTATCGGTATTTGCAGGTCTGGCGTTGCTGCTGGCGGCGGTCGGACTCTACGGAGTGATCAGTTACTCGGTTCGGATGCGTACACGTGAACTCGGCATTCGCATGGCTCTTGGGGCACAGCGCACGGAGGTCCTCGGCCTGATCTTGGGTAAAGGCATCAAGCTTGCAGGAATAGGGCTTGTCTTTGGACTAGCGGGCACGCTCGCGGCCGGCAAGGTATTGTCGAGCCTTCTCTATCACACGAGCCTGCTGAATCCGTTCACCTTGCTGGCTACCGCATGCGTGCTGATGTCAACAGTACTACTCGCATGTTACGTGCCCGCACGAAGAGCTGCGGCGCTCGAGCCGATGCGAACCTTGCGGGAAGAGTGAGAAGACGAACAGGAAAACCTAACAACTCAGAAATGTACAGGACGAGATGATCCAATTAAAACATATCGATCGCAGTTACAAGACCGGCGCCGGGCAGACGTGGGTTCTGCGGCGCGTCAATCTGGAAATTCAGCAGGGCGAGTTCATCACCGTGATGGGACCGTCGGGGGCAGGGAAGTCGTCGCTGTTGAACGTTCTCGCGCTGCTCGACGACCAGTGGCAGGGGGAATACTGGTTTCGCGAACAAGCCGCGCACAAGATGAAAAGAAAAGAACGCGCGGAGCTGGCGAAGAAGAATATCGGCATGGTATTTCAGAGTTATCACCTGCTCGACGACCTCACCGTGCAGGAAAACATCGATCTGCCGCTCTCTTACAAAGATGTTCCGCGGAGCCAGCGAGAGAGCCTGGTGGCCGACACGCTCGATCGTTTCCAGATTGTCGCCAAAAAGGATCTCTACCCAAGCCAGCTTTCCGGCGGACAACAGCAGTTGGTCGGGGTTGCCAGAGCAGTCATTCACAAGCCTGCTTTGCTGCTGGCCGATGAGCCCACGGGGAATCTGCATTCCAGCCAAGCCAAGGAGATTATGGAAGTCTTCCGCGAATTGAATCAACAAGGCACAACCATCGTCCAGGTCACTCATTCCGAAGCCAACGCTGCCTACGGAACTCGCACGCTTCAGGTGCGCGATGGTTGGCTGGTCGGCGATACCGCAAATCCGGATTTGCACTCAACGGTCGAACCAGGCGATGTGGCGGTGAATCGATGAAGGGTTGGTTTCGGGTACGGTGCGTTCGCCTGGCGCTGACGGCAGCTCTGCTCGTCATTACGCCGTGCACCATGCCGGCGCAAGTGCAAACACCGGCTGCACTGGCCATGCCGCAATCGCACAATCCAATCAGCCCATACAAGGGTGACTCTGTGGCTGAGCCCGTGCTGACGAATTCCGCACGTCTCGACCGGCTGATTCGTGACGGCAAGCTCTACTTGTCCCTGAAAGATGCAATTGACCTCGCGCTCGAGAACAACCTGGATCTGGCGATTGCCCGCTATAACCTGCCGATCGCGGACACGGATGTGCTTCGGACGAAGGCTGGAGGAGTTTTTCGTGGCGTGAATACAGGCGTGGTGCAGGGAACTCCGGGAGGAGGAGTTGGCGGGTACGGCGCGGGAGCACCGGGAGCGGGCGCGGGTGGCACGACAAGCGGTGCCGGCGGCGCTGGTGCGGGCGCATCGGGATTAGTGCAGTCTACGCTCGGCATAGGAGCACCCGTGGCGTCCTATGATCCGGCAGTGAATATTACCTCGGGGATTGAGCATCTGACATTGCCGTTATCGAGCACGCAAATCTACGGCGTCCCCTCGTTGCAACTGAATACGACGCAAGTGAACGCGAGCTACTCGCAGGCCTTTCCCACCGGCACCTCAATTTCCTTTGAGTTCAATAACAATCGCCAGACCACGAACAGTCCTGACATTTTCCTGTCACCCGCTTTGAATTCCTACTACCGCTTCACTTTTCAGCAACAACTTCTTTCGGGATTCGGTTTCGGCCCCAACCTGCGATATTTGCGCATCGCAAGGAACGACAAGAAAATATCCGATATCGCCTTCAAAGACCAGGTGATTGCCACGGTCACGCAGATCGAGAATATCTATTGGGATCTGGTGAGCGCCTACGAGCAAGCCCGTGTGAATGAGCAATCGCTGGCGTTTGCCAATCAGACTCTGGACAACGCCAAGAAGCAATTGAAACTGGAAAGCATTCCAGAGATGGATGTGATGAAGGCTGAAGCCGAGTCTTCCCGGCGCGACCAGGATTTGACCGTGGCTCGGACCAACCTGGAGTTGCAGGAATCATTGATGAAAAATGCGCTGACCAAGAGCCTTGACGATCCTACCCTGGGAGAGATGCCCGTCGTGCCTACGGATCTCATGTCGACGACCACCACCGAGGCGGAGACGAGCGAACCCTTGCAGGATTTGATTGCGGAGGGATTGCGGGATCGTACCGAACTCCTCGAAACTGACGTCGATCTGGCAAACCGGCAAATCAGTCGCGCGGCCGCGCGCAATGCACTCCTCCCCTCGCTCGCGCTGGTTGGTTACTACGGCGGCAGCGGTCTGGCGGGAGTGGCAACTCCCGGAAACTCCTCCGCCCTGCCCGCCGGCCTGCCGACCGACTTGACGGGCGCATTTCAAAGCGCTTTCAACAATTCATCGCCAGATTATTTTGTCGGGCTCAACCTGAATATTCCGTTTCGCAACCGCGTCGCCAAGGCCGACCAGTATCGTTCGGAGTTAGAGTACCGGCAAGCCAGCCTGCGCAAGGAGCAATTGCGAAAGCAGATTAGGATTGAGGTCCGCAATGCACAATACGCCCTGGAACAGTCGCGTGCCCGCGTTGCATCGGCCCGCAAAGCCAGGGCTCTGGCTTCGCGCACATTCGACATCACCAAGAAAGAACAAGATTTAGGCTCGGGATCGACGTACCAGACGATGACCGCGCAGCGCGATCTTTCCGAGGCCGAACTGGATCTGGTTACCGCCATGACGATCTACCAAAAAGCTAAAGTGGAACTTGATCGCGCCACGGGCGCAACTTTGGAACATAATGGAGTGCTGATTCAGGATGCGGTCACCGGAACGGTTACCGCTTCGTCTCCATAAATCATGCCCACTCCGGCCAAGCCGCAGGATCGTCGTTTGCTCGAGCCGTCTGACATGCCTTCCGACGCGCCTTTGGTCCAACGGAGCCGCACGCCCCACATTCTGGCGGCTGACGATCAACCGCACATTCTCGAGGCCCTGCAACTTCTCCTGCATCCCCAGGGTTATCGAGTGGAGAGCGCCAAGTCTCCCGGCGAAGTCCGGCAGGCGTTGGCGACGGACTCTTACGATGCGTTGCTGATTGACCTTAACTACACGCGCGACACCACTTCCGGTCAGGAAGGCCTCGATCTTCTTTCCGAGGTTGTGGCACTTGACAGCAATCTGCCGGTCATCGTCATGACCGCCTGGGGCAATGTGGAACTGGCGGTCGAGGCCATGCGGCGCGGGGCACGAGACTTCGTCCAAAAGCCCTGGGAGAACGAACGCCTGCTCGCCATTCTGCGAACGCAAGTTGAATTACATCGCGCTCTGCAACGCGCCGAACGGCTAGTCGCGGAGAACCGGCTTCTACGGGCTCAGGGCCGGCCGGAGTTCATCGCCGCGGCGGCCTCGATGCAGCCTGTTTTGGAAGCTATGGCACGGGTGGGCCCTTCGGACGCAAACGTCCTGATCACGGGCGAACACGGCAGCGGGAAAGAAGTCGTGGCGCTAACGCTGCACGCACTTTCGGCACGCTCGTCGCGCCCCCTCGTTGCGGTCAATACCGGTGCCCTGGCAGAAGGACTCTTTGAAAGCGAACTTTTCGGCCACGTAAAAGGCGCCTTCACCGATGCGCGCACGGACCGCATTGGACGCTTTGAACTGGCCGATGGGGGCACGATCTTTCTGGACGAAATCGGAAACGTTCCTATGCGGCAACAGGCAAAGCTGCTGCGCGTGCTCGAATCCGGCGAGATCGAACGGCTCGGTTCTTCGCGGTCGCGAAAGATTGACGTTCGCCTGATCTCGGCCACAAACAGCGACCTTCAGGCTGCATGTTCGTCTGGCCAGTTTCGCGAGGATCTGCTGTTTCGCCTCAACACGGTTGAGATTCATGTGCCGCCGCTGCGCGAGCGTCGCGAAGATATTCCGGCGCTCGCACTACATTTTCTCCAGCGCTATGCGTCCCGCTATCGTCGAGAGATCAGCGGCTTCGATAAGTCTGCCCTGCAGGTCATGGCGCAGTACTCATGGCCCGGCAACGTGCGAGAACTGGAACATACGCTCGAGCGCGCCGTTCTGATGTGCCGCCAGCCGGAGATTCAAGCCGCGGATCTCGGCCTGAATCTGCAGCGGCCGCAGGCCCAGAATCTCGAGGAACTCAGTCTGGAGGCGGTGGAGGCGCTGCTGATCCGAAAAGCGCTGCAGCGTTTTCAGGGGAACATAAGCCAGGCCGCCGAAGCCCTGGGGCTAAGCCGGGGAGCACTCTACCGGCGCATGGAAAAATATAGCCTTTAGTCCGCTAGCATTGAGCCCCAGAACCGTGACGCCCGAAAACGATAGTCCACACAAGAATCCGGAGAACCTGAGTCCGCAGAACATGACTCCGGCAAGCTACGCCGAGGGCAAAACGCGGCGCCCTCCCCGGAAACGGGTGCGCCTCCTCTACGAGCATCGCATCAGCCTCTATTCCCTGCTCGTGGCCCTGCCCGGAATTGTGGTCGGCGGCATTCTTATCTGGTTGCAG
>Ga0302325_10031142_pt1 | contig 10979 bp, 11 predicted proteins | sample Palsa_T0_2_FD_201948 | JGI IMG/M metagenome (GOLD analysis project Ga0302325, IMG submission 201948) | Peat permafrost microbial communities from Stordalen Mire near Abisko, Sweden - Palsa_T0_2 | ecosystem: Environmental > Terrestrial > Soil > Palsa > Peat permafrost | place: Sweden: Abisko... | reverse complement strand
ACCACCACCCCTTTCGGCCCAACAAAAAAAGGGGGGGGGGTCATGTACCTACTCTCGGCTCGGAAACATGCCTCTCCACCTGCAGCTACCCGTAGAGCTCAGGGACGCAAGCACGTTACTTGCGCTGTGTCGGAACTCAGATCGCCTTCGTCGTCCCCCCCCTACATCTTTTCTGACCAGGGTCTGCGACGGGGATGCCACGTGTGAGCACGATCTTGACGAACGTACGCACTGATGCCATTTCCAAAGCTAAAATTATATAGGTAATACAAGGATCGGGTTCTGCTCACGGGCTAAGTCCTAGCCATGAATCGATCTTCACAGCAGAGAGAGGGAGATATTTTGTCAAACTTTCTTCCATTGCACTGACTGCTTCTCGCTGCAATATTGTGTACAGTCTCCCCCCGCCCATCGAGAAAAAGGAGACTGCGAGGTATCCACGCTCCGGTATCATCGTATCAACTCCTTCCATTGCCCCTCCCAGCAAATGCAATATTTCCATTCGTTTGTTGTGCCATGAGCCATCATCATCAAATCAAAGAAAAAGAAGAAGAAATTTCCCTGTCCCCCTTTCAATAATCGAAGAAGCAAAAGATTTGTTCCCTCCATGCACCAATTCGTAGCAAAGCCGCCCAAATATGCAAGTTCGAGACTAAACCAGAGAGAGAGGAGACACAGTTAGAAATTTTTCTTCCTTTCTTGCTTTCTTCAATGATGAATAACTCCATGACCTATTCCCCCGTGCTGCTGAACGTGGCCATGATATTATCTGGCTTCCTCAAAGTCTAGTTAACAGACATTGACGAGTAGAGATCAAAAAAAAAAACACATTTTTATGCAAGGTAACCTAGTTCATCATCATCGAGACGCTCCAAGTACTCCTTCTCCAACAAGATGTCGATGCACTTCTTAATGTCGGGAATCTTGGGTACGAAACGGGAACGGATTTGATTGATGCATTCGGAGACGAGTTGAGTATGCTTCATCTTCTTTCGGGCCTTCATGATACGGACAATAGCGGACTGTTAGAAAGTTAGCAAAGGTATCAGTATATGAGGATCGTAATAACTAACCTGCATAAGAAGCTTTCTGTCCTCCTCAATGGTCTTGTGAGTATCATCAACTTCTTGCTTTTGCTCTGACTTGACTGCGATGTTCAAGTTGACACGGATCTTTTTGCTTTTGAAGTCGTAGTTCAGAGAGAACATCTTATCTGGGCCTGGCTTATCCGCATCACCCTTGCCTCCCTTAATCATACTCATGTTCAAAACTTTGGCCTTGACGAAGATCCCAAGAGCAGGGTCAAGAACATCGGCTTGCAATTGAGTAGCCTTAACGATATCATCGTAGCTATTCTTGTCACTCTCATTGAAGAGAAGTAGGATAGCCATTTGATATGTGGAAACTTGGAAGGTGTATGGGACCTTCGTGTTTTTGCAATAGTTGGCCTTGACCTCTCCTTTGCACAGTTGCCAGAGCCAAGTGAGCTTTCTGCCACTGTGCTTCTGGCCGTAGAAGGTTTGGAAGCGCTCATAAGCTTTGGCAATCTCGGCAGGTGGAGTGAAATCGGTGTTAGGAGGGTTTAAGGGCCAGAAACCGGTACCCAAGATGGCATAACTGGCATCGACAGGCTTCTCATCTCCTGGCTCGAGAAGCTTGCCCTCAAATTCCTTGAAACCAGTGTTCAAGTCCTTGGAAATCTGCATGTCCTGGAACATACGCTGGAGCTTGTTGGTGTATTCATAACCGCAGGCCTCCTTCAACTTGCTGATCATGCTAGTCTCCGCATCATCCGATGAAGAGTTTGTGTGAACCAATCTACGCGCCAACATCCGCGAGTAGAACTTTTGGAAAACGTCCTTGTCCTCGATGTACTTGAAGACAGTCATGATCTGTGTCAAAGTATTCTCGAGATCGCTCTCCTCAGCACCACTAGCACTCTTCTTGAGCAGAGCATCGGTGTACTTGGCAAGCAGTTCCGGGGACTTGTTAGATCCTGACTTGCAAACCTGGTTTCGGTTGACAAATTCTCTGCAGGCATTATCAAGAGAACGAGTGAATTCAGGCTCGTCCTTGAAAGCTTGCTTAACGAGACCCTGGTATTGCGTGTGAATCTCAAGGAGAGCATCAACGTAGACCTTTGGCTCAAGCTTATCAGCATCAACTGCGACCTTAGCAACAGCAGCCAAGCCAGCTTTTCGAACGTGGGCCTCAAATTTGGTACGAAGTGGATCAAGCCCATCGGGGATTCTTGACAGAAGGTTGTACATGCGTTGCATATCATCTTGGCGGTCGGTGTCCAAAAGAACCTGGAACTCGTCTCGGAGGATAGCGGAGTGATCGGCGATAAGGGCGGTGTTGCAGCATTTCTTTAGAGGGATGATGATGTCTGCATGAAGATACATGTTGACGCGCTCTTCCTCTTCTTGCAACCGGATCTCGGCCTTCTTCATGTATTCAACGATACTGTTCTCCCCAACAAACTCCTTCGACTCGGCTTGGTAGAAGAGCTTCGTAGCTTCTAAGAATGGTCTCTCAAAGTTGAATCGATAAACATCGAGGGTAGACTTCGTAGGATCTGCCTCATCTAAGCCAAGTGAGACAAATGAGTCCACAATGCTCTTGATCTGGCTGTGTTCGATGGTCTCGCCGTGACGTTGCTTCTCCACCATCTTTAAGACTGCCTCCATCACCTTCTCGTGAACTTCGCTGAAGAGAGTCAATCGCCATTGGACGAGGTGCAGTGTGTAAACGTCGTAGATGTTCTTCTTTCCCTCATCCATTTCCCGCTTGACCCAATGTCTGTTGAGGTATCGGAATAAGTGGTTGATGTATTTGGCAGCTGTAGTGTACCGGTCCCATTCTCGGATGTAAAAGCTGAGGAGGGCTTCGTCGGCATGAGTTTTCGATTCAGCAACGAGGTTTCGTAGATATCCGTTGAGGTATGTGATAAGGTTGGCATATAGATCTTCTCCAAGGAGATGTGCTATGAAATATCAGCAACAAACAATACCGAGGTGAAGAGGGGAAAGCTACCTCCACGATGGGCGCCTCCAATAACACCATGGTTGCTATTGCTAACAGCCTTTTGTGATGTGCAGAAGTTGTGAACAGCTCTGGATAGTATTAGCATGTAGGTATGTGCGGGTAGGTCGAGATGCTCACGTGTAGACTCCCATGTACTGCAAATCTCGTCAGTAGATGCACATAGCAAAAGATCGAAGAAGGGCACTCACTGTGTTCATATCCATGCCTTCTTGGAGGTTGCTCATGATCTTGGACACGCCGGCCTCGAGGTATTTCCATCTGCAGGAAAGGTCAGCCTCAGCATCCACACGTTGTGCACCGTCTCCGGGGGAATGAGAGAATCAAACTCACGTTGCATCCAGATCCTCCCGGTTTGGAACCGGAGGCATTGTTGCTGTTCGAGTTGCGACAGACATGTTGAGGAGGAGGGGCGGAAGAGTGGTGGCGTGGAGGGATGATGAGGTTTGGAATGATCGAAATGAGGACGGAGATGATGGTGGCCGGCAGATGTTGCGAGTTATTCACTACACAAGCCTGGCCTTGAGGAAGGAGAATGATCGGTGCCTTCAAGGCTGCTCAGCCGCTGAAAGGATAGGCAGAACGCAAGACGCGAACGAGTCGCGGAAATAAAGGACTGGATGGTGAGGGGATGACCCAGATCTAATGAGTCTTTTGCCTGCCAGAGAAACGAAGGAGCAGGCAGTCGAGATGTTTCTGCAAGCACGCCCAAGCGGTGTCTTGCCAAAACAAAATGTTCTGGTTGTTCGTTGGAGATCTGGAGTCGGTATTTCGTGATTCAGTCAGCAAGGTAGCCGTTCTATCATAGGTAACAATCTGCAGGGGTGCCTGAGGCGACAACAGTGAATCACCTATAAACTTTGGGGAACGAACGAGTTCTGTTTTGTTCTGTTTTGTTTTGGGTTTTGCTTCCTGGGGCTTCGGATAAAGAGATTTTTTAATATACGCGGATTTTGGGAATTTCAAGACTGCAGCAGAGGGACGCCACAAAGTCAATTTACAAACCGCCCCTCAAGGCCTCGAGACTTGAGACCTACCCCAAAGGGTGCTTTCTACAGCTCAAGTTTACCTGGACTGGAAAATAAATCCGAATAGCTTCACCCGTTGCCAGTCAATCTCAATATGCGAGTAGCCCAAGGTGCACTTCGCAAATTCTATTAACCCATGACGATTTGCTGATCAAGTGACCACAAAAATATCTCCTTAAGTCCATCCTTTCTTCCTTCAGAAAACCAGTTCAAATTGCAATTAATAGTAACCCCTTTCACTCTGCGTCCAATCTACACAATGGCACGCCTCGCCCTCACCCAGCTCTCCTCCCTCCAGGTCTCCATGCACCAAAATACCCACACATCAACATCCCCAACACCTCCATCCAATCCAAGCCTCTCCTAATCTACCACTCTTTGCCTCCCCTCCTCAGCCACAGCCTCATCTATCGAGTCCCACCTCAAAGAAGTAGGAGTCGTGACGCCCCAATGGTGTTACACGATGTATTACACGACGCATTTCCACAGTACCACTCATGAAGTACTCTGTATCTCCTCTGGTCACGGAAAACTCTGTCAGTCCTAATTTTTCCCCATAGCAGACCACCATCAAAGCTCCTAACATCCCAAGGCTTTGGCGGCGAAACCAATTCAGGAAGAGTAGAAACTTTTATCCAAAAAGGAGACGTGATTATTATCCTAGCAGACGTAGATCACTGCCTCCTGGACGATTTCAACAGCAATTTCGAGATGGTGGGAAGCTATCCAAAGGGCAAGAGCTGGGATATGTGTTATGGGACACCACAAGGTGACAAGGTAAAGGGAGTTAGTGAACTGGGGTGGTTCGATAAGGATCCTGTATATGAAAACGAGGGTCCTGTCTTGAAGGCATAGGAGAAGAAAGTGCCTTGAAACGGGGCTAGTTAATAGGGGAAATGCAGTGAAGAACCAAAACATTATTTCATCAGAGAATTGATCTCAAATGCCGCCGCTATATATAGCTTGCGTTTTGCAATATGCCCATCCGAGAACGCCCTACTAGATGTGTTATCTGTGTCCTGTCGCTGACCCGGATATCCAAAAGAACACTTTTATGCAAGAAAAGCTAGTCTCCTTCTTCTCTACCGCCTACCCGTTCAACAAGCCTGAGACGGTGTTAGCATGCGCTTCAAACTTCTCGTTAAGAAGTGCTCTCGTACCTGAATATGCTGACGGTAAATGTCAAGGTCCAAGCAACCAGCGCCACCATCAGGATCCCACACAAGCCCTCCACTCTCCCACAAATAATATGATTAGAACCATTACTTGCCTTCTTACAACTACCATTATTGTCCGTGAGTGCTGCAAATGCCAGCGATAAATTGGCGGACTCGAATATTATGAAGAAAAGATCTAGTAAAACAAGTCGAATTTTTGCCTTCGGAGACCGCAATCCGAGCGGCTTGCCAGTATATTCATCCCAGGTTATGTAGAGGATATATGGGATAGCAACAACATCTACTACGATGGCCATAGTTGTAGAGGGGTTTTGCGGGTAGGAATATTTTCGAGAAAGGTGGTGGACAGAGGTTGAAAGACCGAGAGCTACTACTGATGTGATGAACACAGTGAGTCGGAATCCTAATGGTACGAGTGGGTGCATGAGAAGAATATGCTGTTCTTGTTAGCCAGATTCGAGGAAATGCCTAGAATAAATAGTATACCTGAACCCGCCGTATCATCGACCTCCGCTTCTTTTTGCTGTGCAGAAGACTGGCAAATTTTTCAGGGTCGTCACTGCTCTCCATGTCACCTCTCCATGGCTTTTGATACCCTGGGGTTTGCTGTTGCAAAAATTCATTATCTACCCTTTTGGCATTTTCTTCCAATGCAGGCCCATACATGGATGATTTGATATACGTTCGCCAGGGAGATGAGGTGGGTAGCGATTGCATTATGACTGGGTCGCCTTCCCTCGCATGATCCCATTTTCGACCTTTCACAGGATCTCTGTGGCCACCAAAGAACCCTGTTTCTGGCTTCTTCTCAAGTACCCCGTGGGATACATCATCATAGGTATCCACGAATCCATCTTGGGACATCCTCCGAGGGGGGGTTGAAGGCGCATGTTGGTGCTGCGGCGGATGAGCACGAGATGGCGAGGATATGAGTCGGTCTGTGGGTTTTAAATTGAGGGCCTCATCGCTTTCTTCGTAGGAGTCTATCCATGCTGCCCATTGTTTAGCCCCTTGTGTGCTGACACAAGAAGGGGAACTTACGCGGTAGGGTCCTGACATCTCTCTGGGCAGCACGATTCTCTGCATGAGTGCTCGTTGGGCTCTGCGTATTACGCGAGGGTGAAGAGTGAGTCTTTGGCCTATTCAGAGAGACACTCTTTCCGCTCATGGCCGCGTCGGTCGATGAGGTCCTCGAGGAGGCGGAAGGCTCATGTTGAAGGATCTGATGTACATGCAATTGTGGGCCGGGACCAGTCGGGGGAATGCTATCTGAGGTCGCCATGGATATCCTGCCAGCGTGATCAGAAGGGGTCTGCACCGGTGATCAAAGAATAAAAGCTCTCCGGCGCGTCAAAGTCTCCCTCAATGAATCGCTGCAACACATTGACTGTGCAGCACAAATGCTAGACATTGGCTATTCCAACATTGAATTGTTCCATAGTTTGCGAAGAATTGGATCTTGGTGTCGAAGCTCATGGGGCCTGCAGAATAATCGCATGTCCCAGAAATACTCGATCGTTGTCCCGGCATCAAATTAGAGTTTCAAGTTGTTGCAGGGGTTCAACTCCGAGCCGATGCATCAACGTCATCATCCCAGTGGCTCGCCCACGCTGCTCTGTTTCGAAGGAAATCTGGTTGTGGAGCATTGCTGAATTCTAATTGGCACCTTCATTACAGCAGGCACAGCCACATGTCGACAAGACGGTCTCATCCCCAAGTCTCCTTCAATCGGGAATGACTGCGACAAGCTTCGCGTGACGAGTCTCCGAGACCTGCCGCAAAGGTCAGAGACGATGCGCCTATTCCTCTTGCCTATCTCGACGCGTCGAACGCTCATTTATTGCCAGCGCCTCAATATCACGACCGCCGAGCAGCAGACATTGCTCGACAAGGGCACTACAAGGGCTGCCAAATTATGGGCGGGTTGGGAGAAGAAAGAATCAGGATGGCAGAAGAAGGTCGTGGACTATGGCAACCAGGCCTTGAAAAGGATACCATATGAAGAATGGGGATTGAAATCCATACCCCCTCTGTCTGCTCGTCGAAAAGCGGAGGAGCTGTCCGGTAAAGAGAAGGTCGAGGTTTCATTCCCGACGATGTTAATACCTGAAGGGGAAGTCTCGGAGGTCTTGAGGAAATTAGCCACGGAGAGGCAGAGCCTGCACAAGAAGAGGATGATATATTCCTTTATTGGAATGCCAATAACTGCTCCAGTAGCCATCGTACCAATGTGCGCCCCGATTCCGACTTGCCTCTTCCATATTTGAATCAGGAGCTAACACCGGATTTAGTATCCCCAACCTTCCGTTCTTCTACTTGGTTTTCAGAGCATGGTCCCATTGGAGGGCCTTGTCAGGCTCCCAGCATCTCGAATTCCTTCTTGAGAACAAACTTATCACGGCCAAGCCCTCCAAGATTCTTGATGAGCTGTACTCTACGGGGAAGCAACCTTTTGATGCCCAGTCGATTTTGGGCTCGGAAAATGCATCCAGCGCAGCATCAGAGGAGAAAATGTTCCTAAACAAATCGAACGGCAAGCGAATCGCTGAAGCTCTTGGCATCCCAGAGCTGGATGTGGAGCTTGATCGAGCAGTCTGGCAGGTCGAGAAGGCATTAAAAGCCGAGAAGGAGCTCAAAGACGAGAAGAAGGAACTAGACAAGGCGAACGCGGATCCAAAAGAGAAGAAGTAGGAAAAGGTTGCTCCTGATATTGTACAATATCATAGATCTTTAGTTGTACGAACATAGGGACAATTGGCATTAGATTTTAGACTCGACTCAGTCATGTAGGGAAACCTAGAAAAATGTGGAGTTAAAATCATGTTGAAGAGATAATGAAGCTCTGATAACTCCTAGTTCCTACCTGCCGAGGTTCCCCCTTACACTTGACTTTATAAATTACCAAAAAGTGATTAAAAAAGCTAAATCTTGGAAGCATCATCTCAAGGAAAAACTATCAACTTGAAATTTATAGAGCCGCCTCAGGGGTTGGACAGGGGTGTTTCGATAAGAAGCAACCTTGTAATAGCTTATCGTTTCTTTCTAGGGTCAAGTTTGGCACCAATTTATTCTTAACGTCTTGGAAGCGTTAGAGAACTCCCAGAAATCACGCGCCACCCACATTCCATCCCAACTATGCCGCCGACCCTAGAAGAGGACAGCTACCGCGGCGACACAATCACTGTGATCAAAGGGGAATATAATTGGATGCGTCCTTCTTCTCCCGATAGCATGAGCCCCGAAATCGAGCTAGAACCGCAAGTCGTCGCGAATCTACTGGCACAAATTAACACCCCTCAAAACCTAGAATCTCCAGAACCCCTCGACGAAGACGTCTCAACACCGAATCCACCTCCCGAACGCCCCGATTCGCAAATCGATCAAGGTGCCTCCCGTTTGCCCAGACAAAGGCACAGACCGAATGTTACGACAATGGAGGAACGATTAGTGATGATGCCAGAGAAGCGTCCGCTGCCCTGGAGAGATGGTGTCGAGCCAGGCGCGGATAATGAAACTGGTGGAGAGTCACGTAGAAAACAAATCCGTTTTGGCTGTTTATTAGCTACGCGGGGAGAAATACAAGAGGTTCCTTGCAACAGTTGCGCCAATGGTCGAGGGAAGTTCAAGGTCTGCGTCGCGTTGGATGGTTATTTCAAGGGAGCGTGCGCCAGTTGTCAGCTGAGTGGTCGGCCGAACCGATGTAGTATTAAGAAGAGCGACGGTAAGTCTTCTGATTCGAGTCGTTACGAGGGCAACGCTTACTTAAGTCGAGGAGATGTCGAAGCTCTCAACACACCCGGCGGCGAAGGAACATTGAGGGCCAACAGTCAACCCCAGCTTTCTAGCGAAGGGCCGCAAACTAAGCGTCGACGAACGGATCCAATACCTGAATGGGAGAATGCACGGCCTCAATTGGAGCAGGAATTTGGGGATTCGCAGGCAAGACAGCATATGAACGAAATAGTGCAAAGGCCCTGGACAACCGTCAACTCCCCAGCGTCGATGCCAGTGCCAACTTCGCGGACGATGGACGAAATGAACGACCCTGGCACAGTTCCACCAAGACCTACTGAACAGCGCAACTCAATGGGTTGGGCAACAGTAAACCAACCGGCAGCTATACCAGTTTCCCAGACCTACAATAGACCAGACAGCAATGGAGGCAGTTTCCGGAATATAGAGCGGGCGAGGCGGGAGGAAACAGTAGTTAATGAGGAAGGGTCAACAGCTCTAATTGACACTTTGCCCAGAAGCAAGCAGAGACAGGTTTATGGGTAAGTTATAAACTCCAAGAGAAAATCCGTGGAGCTAACAGACTGTTGTCGTAGGCTCGTCAGTGGGTTGCAGGGGGGCATTGAACATCTACAGAAAGAGCTGGATTCTCTGAAAAGAGCATTGGGCATTGATGATGAAGACTAATGGAGAATGAAGGCCAGCTAATGTTAATTGTACTACTAGACGAGACTATGCTCTTCAATGTACACCTAATAACGAAAATAAATATAAATAATATCTTAGACACCCTCAGCCTCCCGATAAAGCAAGGCGATAAGATCTCGGGCCACCGCGCGGTCGCTCGCGTTTCAAAAACACATACCTCAAGAATGTCTCTCGCCGTGAAAGAATTCGACATTGGCCCTCAAGATCCATCAGATAAGTTCAAAATTGACGATTCAAACCTCGAAACAAATCAGCAGAGCCCAGCAACTCAAGATGCGCCCAGACAAGAGCAATCCTCCCCGGGACCTGGATCGATTCACATCCCGTTTCTAGACCGTCTACGAGCACTTCCAGAAGTACGATCAATTCCATGGCGCCTGGGTCAGGAGCTACCTCCTGAGAGATCAATTGATAGCCCTCGCGTGCAGCAGCGAGGCGCAATCCTTCTTTCAACACGCGGTACGGTGTCTCCAAGCCCGTGTGAACATTGTGCGGCTGGTTACGGCCGCTTTTCAGTATGCATTACATTGGAACTTTGGTTTCAGGGTGCCTGTTCAAGTTGCATATTTACGTCAAAGGGCAACAAATGTAGTCTCAGGTTCCAGACGTCAGGTATGTAATTTTACATGTAAGTCTTCTGGCAAGAGATTACTGACGGACGAATAGGAATGGCCGACGGAAGAGCATTGCGATATCATACAGACAACCCAGAAGTTCTCCAATCCTATATTCGCAATGCGGCAGAGAACCCCAAACCCTCGAAGAAACGTAAGAGACGCTCTGCCCCGTCACAGATGCAACCTGCGGCTGAACCTTTCCACTCGAGCCCATATCCCCACGTGGAGTCGCCAGTTTCCCCAGATCTGGATACGTTGCTTCAGGCCGAGATTGCTCGCGAACAGTCATCCGGGCAGCACGATGTCGTCCACACAGAAAAGAAGCATCAAAAGCGGCACAACCCCTCTCAGCCCAATGTTGCAAAAGCTCGTGGACCTCTGATAGGTGCTGCTCCGAGTCCATATTCCAACGAAGCTCGAATGTTCATGGCAGATACGTCGACCACCCAAGATACGGCTACCGTACCGAGTGAGCGGATCTGGCCTGTGTATCATGCCCTTGCTGAAGAGAAGAAATCTGTCACTCCTGAGTCTGCTACCCTGCAAGAGCTCTCTGGGAAGTATGCGTCAACGCCCATAATCGATACTCTACCAAAGGCAAAGCAGCGTCAAATCTACAGTCTCATAAGTGGTTTGCAAGGTGGAATTGACCATTTGCAGAAGCAATTGGA
>Ga0302325_10031141_pt1 | contig 10979 bp, 9 predicted proteins | sample Palsa_T0_2_FD_201948 | JGI IMG/M metagenome (GOLD analysis project Ga0302325, IMG submission 201948) | Peat permafrost microbial communities from Stordalen Mire near Abisko, Sweden - Palsa_T0_2 | ecosystem: Environmental > Terrestrial > Soil > Palsa > Peat permafrost | place: Sweden: Abisko... | reverse complement strand
GAGCCGCGCCGGCCACCGTCTGCATGTAGTCGTCCTGATCGATCGCCGAGACCACCACGCGGCGGATCGCCGGATTGTCGAACGGCGGCAACAATTCGTTGAAGCGCATGCAGCCGATCTCGCCGGTATGGTCCTTGACCACGACGACCAGCTTCTTGTCGGACTTGAGCTGCGGCACCAGGTCGATGGTCGGGTTTTCCCACCAGTCGAACTCACCCGAGGTCAGCGCCGCGGACGCGGTTGCGGGATCGGGCTGCACGGTCCACTCGACGCGGTCGAAAAACACCGTCTTCGGGCCGGCGGTGCCCTCGGCCGGACCGCCGGTGCGTGGCACGTAGCCGGCGAACTTCTCGTAGACCACCCGCGAGCCGGTGATCCGCTCGGCGGGGAGGAACTTGAACGGACCGCTGCCGACCATCTCGGTCACCTGCTGGAACGGGTCGGTCTTGGCCAGCCGTTCCGGCATGATGCAGCACATGTTGGTGGTCACCGCGAGCGCGTCGGCGACGAGGGCGAACGGCTTCTTCAGCTTGAAGCGGATGACCTTGTCGGACTGGGCGGAGACCTCATCGGTGGCGGACGCCAGCACGCTGCCGAAGGCATCGCGCTTCCACCAGCGCTGGATGGACGCGACGCAGTCCTTCGCCAGCACCGGCGTGCCGTCGTGGAACTTCAGTCCGTCGCGCAGCGTAATGTCCCACTGCATCTTGTCGTCGCTGATCACGTGGCCTTCGGCCATCTGCGGATGCGGCAGGTATTTGTCATCGAGCCCGTAGAGCGAGTCGAACACCATGTGCGCGTGGTTGCGCGTGACGTCCGCCGTGGTCCAGACTGGATCGAGCGAAGCCAGGTCGGCTTGTGGAATGAATTTCAGGACGGACGGCGCGGCCGCGCGGGCGACGCGCGGGGCGGCAAGGGCGGTGGCGCCGGCTAGGGCCGACTTTAGGACGTCACGACGTTTCATGGGTGGAGACTCTCCGAGGGAATTGCGCCGTTCTAGGCCATTTACCCCCGGGCTGAAGACATATTTTTTCGGTCATGTTCCGGCGCGGCGGACACCGTAGAACTGCGGCAAGCCCTCGCGAATGCCTGTCAGGCTGGTGCGAAACGCGGTCGGCTGCGACAGCATGCCGAGCGGGGCGTAAGACGGGTTGCGCCAGAACTGCGCCTGCATGTCGCGGGCGAGGCGTTGCTGTGCCGCCAGGTCCGGTGCATCGAACCAGGCTTCGCGCAGACGCTCCATGTCGGGATCGGTCGGCCAGCCGTACCAGCCGTTGCCGTCGGCGCGCAGGCCAATCGCGGCGGCCGGGGTGGTGTTCTGCGTGCTGGTCTGGAAACTGAAGAAGATGCTCCAGCCGCCCTTGTCGATTGGCTGGCGGCTGGCGCGACGCTGCTGCACGGTGCCCCAGTCGAGCGCCTGGAATTCCACGTTGAAGCCGATGCGGCGCAGCAGGTCGTTGCCGACCTGGGCAATGGCGTTGATCGAGGGCGTGTCGGTGGCAGCGAGGATGACGATTTTCTCGCCCTGGTAGCCCGCTTGCGCGAGTTCGCGGCGCAGCCGGTCGGGGTCCTTGGCGCCCTGCATCACCTCGACACCGACATCGCTCGCCATCGGCGTGCCCGGAACGAACAGGCCAACCTTCTGCTGCACCAGCAGATCCGGCGTGGCGCCACCGACCGCCTGCATGAAGTCCTGCTGGTCGATGGCGGAAACCACGAGGCGGCGGATGGCCGGGGAGTCGAACGGCGGAAACAGCGTGTTGAAGCGTAGCACGGCATTCTGCGTCGTGCGGTCCTTCACCACCACGGCCAGATCGCGATTGCGCCGCAGCACGGGCACCAGGTCGAGCGGCGGGTTCTCCCACCAGTCGAATTCACCGGATACCAGGGCGGACATGGCCGTCGCCGGGTCGGGGATCACCGTCCATTCGATACGATCGAAGTACGCGCGCTTCGGCCCGGCGCCGTATTCGGGCGGGCCGTCGGCGCGTGGCACGTAGCCGTCGAATTTCTCATAGACCACACGCGCGCCGGGCACCCGTTCAGCGGCAACGAAACGATAGGGGCCGCTGCCCACCATTTCGGTTACCTGCTTGAACGGATCGGTGCGTGCCAGCCGCTCCGGCATGATCACCGGAACGCTGATGATCACGGCGAGAGCGTCCGGCACCAGGGCGAAGGGCTTGTTCAGACGCAGGCGGATCAATTTGTCGGTCGGCGCGGAGATCTCATCGGTGCGCGCTTTCAATACGCCGCCGAACGCATCGCGCTGCCACCAGCGCTGGATGCTGGCCACCGCATCTCGCGCGAGCACGGGGGTGCCGTCGTGGAACCGCAGGCCATCGCGCAGTGTGAGTTCCCACAGCCTGCCGTCATCGCTGACGGTGTGGCCCGCGACCATCTGTGGTTGTGCCTGAAACGAATTGTCCATGCCATAGAGTGTGTCGAACACCAGGAACGCGTGTTCGCGGGTGACCGAGGCGGTGGTGAACGGCGGGTCGAGCGTGGCAAGATCCGATTGCGGAATGTATTTCAGCACCGAGGCGGCAGCGGCGCGCGCGATGCTTGGCGCGGCAAGCGTGCCGGCGAGCGCGGTGCTCAGGAAATCGCGGCGGCGCACGGCTCGGCCTGGTGTAGTGCGGCGGCGATGATCGGTGCGGCGGCGATCGACATGCGTTCGCCGTCATGGCCGACGCCGGGCACGTCGATGACGGTCCAGGCGCAGGTCGTCTGCAACGCCTGTGCGGCGGCACGACCGGTAGCGACATAGGTGTGGGCGCGCGCATGGCGGTGCGGCCCTTGGCGCATGGAGCGCGGGCCTTTGGGGAAGAAGCGGCCGGTGGTCTTGGTGTCGTGCATGCCGGTCATCACTGTCATGGGAAAGTGGAGCAGGGTTCGCAACGCGGCCGAGTCGATCTCAGTTTCTCCGAGACCGAACGGCCACGCGATGTCGAGCGCCGGCATTGCGTAGGTTCCGGCGTTGGCGCAGACGGCGATGGCGACGCGCTCGCGGAAGCCGAACGACAGCATGCGGTGCACGAACTGACCGCCGGCAGAATGACCGAACAGGCCATAGCGCCGGCGTGTGGTGATGCCCTGCGTGCGCAGCGCCTGGAACAACCGCGCGTCGATGCCGTAGGTCCATTGCGCACGCGGATTGGGGGCGCCGTCTGCGTTGTGCAGGTTGCCGAAGTGGTAAAACAAATAATCCGGAAAGGCTGCTTCCGAAAACTCGACCGCGATTGCGAGGATGCCGGCAGTCTCCACCAGCTTCATCCAATAGTCGCGATAGTCGGCGCCGTTGCGTCCGACGCCGTGATGCACCAGCAGGACAGGGGTTTGGCGATCGAAGCCGCGCGGACAAGCCGCATGCAGCGTCAGCGGGCGGTCGGGAAACGCCTGGTCGGTGTAGGACAGGGAATGCGCCCCCGGCGTCTGCACCAGGCGCGTCAGGTCGGTCATCGGCTGGGCTCTCGCTGCGGCGCTGCAATCCGACTTCGGCGAATTCGGCCTCGCCTGTCAACCAAGGCGGCGCCATCGGCCGACCAATGCGATCAGCCGGCCGGGGTGGCCGGCGAGCCGGAGCGACCGGCTCGCTTCAGTCAGCTCACCGAGATCAGTTCAGTCAGGTCAGCGAGATCAATGCGATGCCGAGATCGGGGCGCTTCTTGCGGCGCAAATGAACTGGCGCCTCGACGACCGTCACTTCGAGCGTCGGTCGTACCGTCGCCTCCAACAGGTGGCCGCCGCGCGTCGATCCGTCGTTGAGGCCAAGCACGACGTGCATATGGAGGCTCGGCTTGCCGTCGTCGCCCTCGGCGATATCGCCGATCGCGCTGAGTACCTCGCATTGCTGCTCTACGGGGATCTTGCGATAGGTCTTGGCACCCACATCGAACCACCCGACCGTCGCCCGCTCGAAGGCGCCGAGAGCCGTCAATGAAGCACCAAGCAGTCTTTCCCGCACCGCAAATGCCGTGATCGCGGCGAATGCTTCCTCGCCGGAATCAAGGACCGCGACGAAGGTACGCTGACCGTCATTGTCCGAAACCAGCTTGGCTTGCATTGCAAGACCGTCCAACTCGTTACAAGAAGCGTTTCAGCCGTGCGCGCGCCGCTCCGCATTGCGCTTGCGGGTCGCGGCCGCCTTCTTGGCCGAGGCGGAGCGGCTTGCGCTGGGTCGTGAGGCCGCCGCCTTGCCGCCCTGCCGGCCGCCCTTGTGAGCCGCCGGATGCCCCGTGGACTTGCCCACGCCCGAACCGCCGGGACGCTTGCCGCCGCCGTCGTCCTTGTTGACCGTCGCCCAGGCCCGGCGTTCGGCCTCGTCGTCCGACACACCGCGGGCTTCATAGCTTTCGGCGATGTGGTCGGCCTTGCGTTCCTGCTTGTCGGTGTACTTTGGCTTGTCGCCACGCGGCATTATCAGGTTCCTCACTTTCGAGGCATAACCGCCGAACGGCCTTAAGGTTCGTATGGCAGCGATGTGGTCAATGAAAATTGACTGCGTCCTGCGCGCCGCCTGCCCGTGGGATGGCGCTTGGGTGGGCGCTCGTCGCCGCTCGCTGGTGCCAGTCTATAGCCCGGTGCGATCCCAACCTGCGTCGGACCAGCTCAGCGCGTCCGCGGATTGGGCTCAGAGATGGACGCCCCGCTCCAGGATCTCCAGCGTGTAGTCATGATAGGACATGCCAAGCTCTTCCGCCCGTGCCAAGCGGCGCAGTGCGATCTCCCGCGGCGGCGTTTTCCATGCGCGCTTGTGCGCGCGGCGCCAGCACCAAAGACGCCACGACTCGCCCGGATCGGGCGGATCTGGATCGAGCGGCGGCCCGCCGTTATGACCAATCGCGGCGCTCAGCTTGCCTTCGCCAACGCGCGCTTGGCCATCACACCGACTAGATGCGCGCGATACTCGGCGCTGGCGTGGATGTCGCCGTTCAACCCGTCCGCTGGCGTCGTGACCCCGCTGATCGCGCCAGCGGAGAAGTTGCTGGCCAGCGCCGTTTCCATCGCCGTGTGGCGGAACACGCCCCCCTGCCCTGCCCCGGTGACCGCGATGCGCACGCCACCCGCGGTCTTCGCCACGAACACGCCGACGATGGCGTAACGCGAGGCTGGGTTGGGGAACTTCTCATAAGCTGCCTTTTCAGGGATCGGGAACGTGACCGCGGTGATGATCTCGTCCTGGCCCAGGGCCGTGGTGAACATGCCCTGGAAGAAGTCGTCGGCCTTGATCTCGCGCTTGTTGGTCTTGATCGTCGCGCCCAGCGCCAGCACCGCCGACGGATAATCCGCCGACGGATCGTTGTTGGCGAGCGAACCGCCGATCGTGCCGCGATGGCGCACCTGCTCGTCGCCGATGTGCGCGGCGAGATGTGCCAGCGCCGGGATCTTCGCCTTCACCTCGGCGTTGCCGGCGACCGAAGCGTGCGTCGTCATCGCGCCAATCGTTACGGTGTTGCCGGACACGGTGATGCCGGTCATCCCGGTCTTCGCCAGATCCACCACAACAGTGGGCTTGTTCAGCCGCTGCTTCAGCACCGGGATCAGCGTCATGCCGCCGGCCATTGCCTTGGCCTCGGGATCGGCGGCGAGCGCGGCGGCTGCGTCGGCGACGCTGCCGGGCTTCTGATAGGCGAAATCGTACATCGCTGTCCCCTCGCTCTATTCCGCCGCCATCTTGGGGCGGCCGGCTTGAATGATCGACCATATCTTAGGTGCGCTCGCGGGCATGTCGATATGCCGCACGCCGTAGTCCTTCAACGCGTCGATCACCGCATTGATGATCGCCGGCGGTGAGCCGATCGCGCCGACCTCGCCGCAACCCTTCACGCCCAACGGGTTGTGCGTGCAGAGCGTGCTCTCCGTGCCGACCGTGATGTTCGGCAGGTTGTCGGCGCGCGGCATCGTGTAGTCCATCATCGAGCCGGACAGCAGTTGCCCCGCGCTGTCGTAGATCGCCGCTTCCAGCAGCGCCTGGCCGATGCCCTGGGCAACGCCGCCCTGCACCTGGCCCTCGACGATCATCGGATTGATCACCCGGCCCACGTCGTCAACTGCAACGAAGCTCTCGACCGAGATCACGCCGGTGTCCGGATCGATCTCGATCTCGGCGATGTGGCAGCCGCCGGGGAAGGTGAAGTTCTTCGGATCGTAGAACGAGGTTTCGTCGAGGCCGGGTTCAAGCTCCTCGATCGGGTAGTTGTGCGGCACGTAGGCGGCCAGGGAAATGTCGGTGAGCGTCTTTTCCTTGTCGGTGCCGGCGACGGTGAACTTGCCGTCCTTGAACTCGATGTCGTCGACCGAGGCTTCCATCAGATGGGCGGCGATCTTCTTGCCCTTCGCAATGATCTTGTCCATCGACTTGACCATCGCCGAGCCGCCAACCGCGAGGCTGCGGCTGCCATAGGTTCCCATGCCGAACGGGATCTTCGCGGTGTCGCCGTGCACGATGTCTACCTGGTCGATCGGCACGCCGAGCTGCGAGGCGACAAGTTGTGCGAACGTCGTTTCGTGCCCCTGCCCGTGGCTGTGCGACCCGGTGTAAACCGTGACGCTGCCGGTCGGATGCACCTTGATGTTGGCGACTTCATACAGCCCGGCACGCGCGCCGAGCGACCCCACCACCGCCGACGGCGCGATGCCGCAGGCCTCCAGGTAGGTCGACACGCCAATGCCGCGCAGTTTTCCGCCCGCTACCGCCTTGGTGCGGCGTGCCTCGAAGCCGGCGTGGTCGGCGGCTTTCAACGCCGCATTCAGCGTCGCGGTGTAGTCGCCGCTGTCGTATTGCAGTGCCACCGGTGTCTGATACGGAAACGCATCATTCGGAATGAAGTTGCGCCGGCGCAGCTCCACCTTGTCGATACCGGTATCGTGCGCCACCGCGTCGACCAATCGTTCGAGCAGGAACGTCGCCTCGGGCCGGCCGGCACCGCGATAGGCGTCAACCGGCACGGTATTGGTGAAGATTGCCTTCACCTCGCAGTAGATCACTGGGGTTTTGTAAACACCGGCCAGCAACGTGGCGTAAAGATAGGTCGGCACGCAGGGCGCGAAGGTCGAGAGATAGGCGCCCATGTTCGCCAGCGTGTGCACGCGCAGCCCGAGGAAGTGGCCGTCCTTGTCGATCGCCATTTCGGCGGTCGAGACATGGTCGCGTCCGTGCGCATCCGACATGAAGCTTTCGTTGCGCTCGGCGGTCCACTTCACTGGTTTGCGCAGCTTGCCGGCGGCCCAGGTGACGATTGCCTCTTCCGCGTAATGATAGATCTTCGAGCCAAACCCGCCGCCCACGTCGGGCGCCACCACGCGCAGCTTGTTCTCGGGTATGTGCAGCACGAAGGCGCCCATCAGCAGGCGGATTACGTGCGGGTTCTGGCTGGTGGTGAAAAGCGTGAAGTCGCCGCTGCTGGTGTCGAAGTCGCCGACCGCGGCGCGCGGCTCCATCGCGTTGGGGATCAGCCGGTTGTTCTCCAGCTCCAGCTTCACCACGCGGTCCGCGCCGGCGAACGCCGCCTCCATCGCTGCCTTGTCGCCGATGTGCCAATCGTAGCAGACGTTGCCGGCCGCATCATCGTGCACCAGCGCGGCGCCCGGCTTGACTGCTTCGGCCAGCGATGCGGCCGCCGGCAGGTCCTGGTAGTCGATGACGATCAGCTCGGCGGCATCCTTGGCCGCCTGCTTCGTCGTCGCAATCACCACAGCAACCGGATCGCCGACATGACGCACCTTGCCGATCGCCAGCACCGGGTGGGGCGGCTCGACCATCGGCGAGCCGTCCTTGTTGTGGATCTGCCAGCCGCACGGCAGGCCGCCGACATTGTCCGCCGCCAGGTCAGCGCCGGTGAATACCGCCGCCACGCCCGGGGCCTTTGCCGCCGCCTTTGTGTCGATCTCGCCGATCGTCGCGTGTGGCCGGTCGGAACGCTTGATAACAGCGTAAAGCTGGCCGGGCCGGTTGATGTCGTCGGTGTAATTGCCCCGTCCGCTAAGGAAACGAAAATCCTCCTTGCGACGGACCGCGGCGCCGATGCCCTCGAAGCCCATGCACGTTTCTCCCGGTTTATATGGCCCGATTACGGGACCCGATCTTGTGGCCGAACGGTTGCGTGCGACACGCTAGGCGGCAGCGGCCTTGCCGTGCATCAGTGGCCAGGCTGCGGCGATGGCTTTGACGATGTTGTGGTAGCCGGTGCAGCGGCAGAGGTTGCCCTCGAGCCCTTCGCGGATCTGCCGCTCGGTCAGGCCCTCGGGATGGCTCTGCACCAGGTCGATGGCACTCATGACCATCCCGGGCGTACAGAACCCGCATTGCAGCGCATGGTGCTCGCGAAACATCTCCTGCATTGGATGCAGCGTGCCGTCGGCCGCCGCCAACCCCTCGATCGTGGTCACCGCGCACCCCTCGGCCTGCAGCGCCAGCATGGTGCAGGATTTCACCGAGGTGCCGTCCAGATGCACCACGCAGGCGCCGCACTGGCTGGTATCGCAGCCGATATGCGTGCCGGTCAGCGCCAGCTTCTCGCGCAGCAGTTCGACCAGGAGGGTACGCCCCTCCACCTCGACCGTGTGCGGTGTCCCGTTCACCGTCAGTGTCACTTGAGGCATGCGCGCGCTCCCCTTTTGCTTTTCCGTGGCCGACGGCACGAGTCTTGGCTCGCCACCGGGACGCGGTCAAGCGAGGAAAGCGGGCGGCGGGACAATTGCCAGCATGGAACGTGCTGGGCACCCCGGCGCGTCCGACATCCGGTGCCGAGCCCTGGCTACAATTGTCCCGCCGGCTGCCGTTGGAAGTAGGCTACGGGCCCCAGAGGCGGGGCAGTGGCCCGTCGGAGCCACTCACAGGATCGGCCGGCGGCAACGGCACCGCGGCGACATTGTGGACCACCTCGGTGTGTTCCGCCGGATCGCCGCGGCGTAGATCGCGATGCGGCGTGTTGTCCGGATAGGCGCCGACGATCACCAGCCCTTCCGATTGCGATTGCCGGCAATGCCCGACGCCCGCCGGCACCACCACGACGTCGCCGGCGCGCACGGTCAGCACCTGGCCCTTGGGCCCACCGAACTGCACGCGTGTTTCGCCCTCGGCGACGCCCAGCACCTCGTGCGCGTCGGAGTGAAAGTGATGAAAGGGGAACACCGGTGCGCGCCAGGCGGCGGGCCAGCGATTGGCGGTGAAGATGCGTTCGATCGCCGAAGCGTCCGCCGGAACCGCTTGGCGATAGACCAGCAGCGGCAGGCTCGAGTTCGGGATGGCCCCATCATCGGCAAAGATAAAGACGTCCGGTTCAGTCATGCAAACCTCCATTTGGTGATGAACTGCCGCACGCTCGACAGTGACCCGACGCGATGGAGACTGCAACACTGCCTGCCCCCCAATTCCTCCTGCCGTCGCGGTAACCAGCGCGATGCTCTACGTAGCTCTTACTCCAGACTACGGCTCACGCAAGCGTGACCCTATTGCGTGTCACTTTCATGCCCAATGTCCACTCGATGGTTTGTTGACGATCGGTGATTCTCAATATGGGCTACGCCGCCCCGGGATAAACATCGGCAGGCATTTCGTAGGCCAATCACGACGGTATCGCTGATCGTCATACGCAACGGAGTTGCACCGATGCAGATAGCATCGGAATTAGATTCATTGGCAACAATCGGTTGCGTCGCGCTGCGTGCTTCTGTAGAGTTTTCTGTGGATACAAGATCAACTGGGAACCGTTGTAGTGCGATACCTGCCGCCTTTCGACGCCGTCCGGAACCAAATCGTAACATCATCGGTCCGTGGCAAGCTCCACGCCAGCATGTCCTATGATGCCTTTCTGAAAATCATCAAGATGTACGTCGCCACGCTAGACGTCGACGAATGCTGGTATCTCCGCCAAAATATGGATATCGCCAAGGTCGTCGCCGAAGGCGGGCTCCCCTCTGGCCGGCGACATTTCATTGACGACGGGTATTTTGAGGGGCGGCTGCCATTCCCGATCAAAGTGGATGAACAATGGTACCTCGCGCAGAACCCAGACGTCGCTGAGGACGTGCGCAAGGGCGTGATCGCCTCAGGCCAAGCGCATTTCGACGCATTCGGCTACTGCGAGGGCCGCCTTCCGTTTCCTCTCTGACCACGCTTAGCTGTTGGTAGGAACGACGTTCCCAGCCCAGGCGTAGCTACGCGCGTCTGCGCAACCGCTTCGCCCCTGTCGGCGCTACCAGCAGTGGTGCCAGGAACCGCCCTGTGTAGCTGTCCTGGTTCGCCGCAATCATCTCCGGCGTGCCCTCCGCGACAATCCGGCCGCCCCCGTCGCCGCCTTCGGGGCCGAGATCCAAAATCCAGTCGGCAGTCTTGATCACCTCCAGATTGTGCTCGATCACCACAACGGTGTTGCCCTGCTCAACCAGCGCGTGCAGCACCTCGAGCAACTTGCGCACATCCTCGAAATGCAACCCAGTGGTGGGCTCGTCGAGGATATACAGCGTCCGTCCGGTCGCCCGGCGCGCCAGTTCCTTCGACAACTTGATGCGCTGCGCTTCGCCGCCCGACAACGTGGTGGCCTGCTGTCCCAAAGCAATATAGCCCAGCCCGACTTGTTGCAGAATACTCAGGCGGTCACGGATGCGGGTCTGCGCGCTGAAATACGGCACCGCCTCATCCACCGTCATCGCCAGCACCTCGGCGATCGACTTGTCACGGAACTTTATTTCGAGTGTCTCACGATTGTAGCGTCTGCCCTTGCACGTGTCGCACGTCACGTAGACGTCGGGCAGAAAGTGCATCTCGATCTTCAGGACGCCGTCGCCCTGGCATGCCTCGCAGCGGCCGCCCTTGACGTTGAAACTGAAACGTCCCGCCTTGTAGCCGCGCGCCCGGCTGTCCGGCAGTTCGGCGAACCAGTCGCGGATCGGCGCGAACAGGTCGGTATATGTGGCCGGGTTCGACCGCGGCGTGCGCCCGATCGGCGACTGGTCGATGTCGATGATCTTGTCGA
>Ga0302325_10031136_pt1 | contig 10982 bp, 8 predicted proteins | sample Palsa_T0_2_FD_201948 | JGI IMG/M metagenome (GOLD analysis project Ga0302325, IMG submission 201948) | Peat permafrost microbial communities from Stordalen Mire near Abisko, Sweden - Palsa_T0_2 | ecosystem: Environmental > Terrestrial > Soil > Palsa > Peat permafrost | place: Sweden: Abisko... | reverse complement strand
TGGCGGGCTCGAGGACCCAGTGCCGGGCCCAGGCGTCGAAGTCGCCTCTGGTGGCGGCGCGCGCCGCGGTCCAGAAGGCGATGTCCTCGCCGTACGACGGCGCCGGGAGACCAGGGGCGTAGAGCCCGCCGGGATGGGCGCCGAACGGTGCCTCCACCACGGCCAGGACGCGGTGGGCGGGGATCTTGGTCCGGTGCCCGATCCCGTCGAGGTTCTCCACCACCCGCTCCACGGTGGCGATCACGCCGCGTCGGGCGGCCCACGCGCCCCACGGCCCTTCGAGGAGGGGCTCGGACAGGACCACGTTGCCCTGTTCGTCGGCCACGGCCCCGTGCACCAGGGTCACGTCGGGGACGAGGGGTGCGAGCAGTCCCAAGGTCCCGAACGGTGACGGCACCGTGGCGAAGGCGTCGTTCTCGGCCATGGCGGACCCGTCGAGCGAACCGGTGACCAGGGCGGGCAGGCCGCGCGCGGCGGCCTCCAGTCGTTGGGTGAAGGTGAGGATCGACCAGTGCTCGACGGCGACGGCCCCCGATGCGTAGGCCTTCTGGAAAACGGGATTGGGCGTGTAGGTGGGAAAGGTGTCGCCCGAGTAGGCGGTGACCACCCGGCGCACCATGTTGCCGGCGAAGAACAGCGCCCCCAGGGAACTGAGGCTGACCATGATGAGGGTGAAGCCGGCGTCGGTATCCCAGAACTGCCGCGCCATCTCGCGCCCGGCGGCCGTCCACCGGGAGTGGCCGCACAGGATCTGTACGGCGTCTCCCGGGTGCACGTACCGTTCGACGGCATCGGACAGCGAAAGCTGCTCCACTTCCCCTCCCACCGAGGCGCGGTCCGACGTCTACCGGTTGGTCCAGCGCGGCGGGCGCTTCTCGGCGAAGGCGGCCGGGCCCTCCTTGGCGTCGTCGCTCGAGAAGACCTCCTTGGAGATCTCCGATTCGATCCGGTAGGCCTCGTGCATGTCGACGGCCAGCCCCCGCAGCACGCTCTCCTTGGTCTTGCGTACGGCCAACGGTCCGTTGGCGGTGATCCGGTGGGCGTACTCCTCGGCCTTGGCCCGCAACTCACCGGCGGGGACGACGGCATTGAGCAGACCCATGGCCAACGCCTCGGTGGCCGGCACCCGGTCGGCGCAGAGCAGGAACTCCATGGCCGCCGGGAAGGGAACCTGGCGGGGCAGCCGGACGGTGGTCCCGCCTCCGGCGAACAATCCCCGTTTGGGCTCCATGACCCCGAAGTACGCCTCGGGTACGGCTACCCGCAGGTCGCAGCCGCCCAGCATCTCCATCCCCCCGGCCACGCAGGCACCGTTGACCGCGGCCACGATGGGTTTGTACAGCTTCACCCCCCGCAGCACGGCCCGGACCCCATCGTCGATCCGGTAGCCGTCGACCTCCTCGACCTGACGGGTGGCGATCTCCTTGTGGAGCTTGGTGATCTGGGGGATGTACGTCTTCAGGTCGGCCCCCACGCAGAAGGAGTTGCCGACGCCGGTGATGATGGCCACCCACGACTCGTCGTCGTCACCGAAGCGGTCCCACGCCTGTCGCAGCTGGGCGAAGTGGTCCATGTCGAGGCTGTTCATGGCCTCGGGACGGTCGATGGTGATCCACACCACGTGGTCGTCACCGGGCTCGTAGTGGACGGGCACGTTATCTCCTCTGCTCGCGGGGCAGGCCGAGAAGACGCTCCCCGATCACGTTGCGCTGGACCTCGGATGTCCCGCCGGCCACGCTGGCCGCCTTGCTCCACAGCCACTGCCGCTGCCACGACCCCGCCAGCGGCGCCTCGGGGCCCAGCACGGCCAGGGCCGTCTCCGACAGGTGTTGGGTCATGTCGGACCAGGTGAGCTTGACCCAGCTCGACTCGGGGCCCGGCTCCCCGCCCCGGCCCAGGCGCGACAGGGTCCGCCAGTTGTGGGTCCGCAGCACCACCAGCGACACGTAGGCGTCGACCAGGGCGTCGGCCACGGCCGGGTCGTCGAATGTCCCGTTGGCCACCGCCGTGGCGAACAACCGCGACAGGTAGCCCTCGTGCACCACTTCTTCCTTGAAGGGGAAGTTGGTCCCCCGTTCGTGGGCCAGGGTCGTCGACGCCACCGCCCAGCCTTCGCCCGCCGGTCCCACCAGTTGGTCCTCGGGCACGAAGACACCGTCGAGGAAGACCTCGTTGAACTCGGCCTCCCCGGTGATCTGGACGAGGGGCCGGATGTCGACACCGGGAGCGGTCATGTCGAGGGCGAAGAGGGACAACCCCCGGGGCCCGCTGGTGCCCGGCTGGCTGCGGGCCAGGCACAGGCCCCAGGAGGCGAACTGGGCGTACGAGGTCCACACCTTCTGGCCCGAGACACTCCACCCCCCGTCGACCGGTTCGGCCGCCGTGGTCAGACCGGACAGGTCGGAGCCGGCTCCGGGCTCGCTGAACAGCTGGCACCAGATCTGCTCGGCCGTGGTGATGGCGGGCAGCCACCGCCGGCACTGCTCGGGCGTGCCGTGGGCCAGCAGGGTGGGACCGGCCAGGTTGATCCCGACCCGGTTGACGAGCTGAGCCGCCCCGCTGCGGGCGTATTCGGTGTTGAACAGCGCCACCTCCACCGCCGAGGCGCCCCGCCCTCCGTACTCGGCGGGCCAGTTGATCCCGACCCAGCCGGCGGCGGCCAGGGTGGCCTGCCAGGTCCGTCCCCAGGCGATGGCCTCCGCCAGATCGTCGGTGTCCGGTGGCGTCTCGGCGTGGGCCGCCAACCAGGCCCGGGCCTCGGCGGCGAAGCGCTCCTCGGCCTCGGTGAGCGACAGGTCCACCGTCGGCGGGCTCAGAGGTCCCAGGCCTGGCGCCGGCCGGCGGCCTCGAAGGCCTCGTGGAGCTCTGATTCGTCGGCCGCCGTCAGGACCCGATAGGCCGCCTCGCCCCGCCCGCGCACGTGGACGGGATCGCCACCGACGCGGTCGGCCCGGAACTTCTGATGGACGAGGGTACGGGTGAGGACCTTGTTGGTGGGGGTGGTAGGCAGCGCCCGGGTCACCCTGACGTAGCGCGGACGCCACTTGGGGCTCAGCTCGGGCTGGGCGTCGAGCCATGCCGCGAACCCGGCCGGATCGAAGGGGGTGCCGTCGCGGAGCACCAGGGCCACCATGATCTGGTCGCCGGCGTCGACGTCGGGCACGCCGTAGACCGAGGCCAGCATCACGTCGGGATGGCGGGCCACGATGGCCTCGATGGGTGCGGCGGGGAAGTTCTCACCGTCCACCCGCAGCCAGTCCGAGGTCCGGCCGGCGAAGTAGACCCAGTCGTTCTCGTCGACATAACCGAGGTCCCCGCTCCAGTACCACCCGTTGCGGGTGGTGGCGGCCATGGCCTCTTCGTTGCGGTAGTACCCCTCGAAGGGGCCCTGCCCCTCGACGTTCACCATCTCCCCCACACACTCCTCGGCGTTCACCAGCCGGCCGTCGTCGTCGAAGCGGGCCCGCGGCAATTCGTTCCCGTCGGGGTCCACGATCTTGATCCCCTGCCGCAGCCGGCCCACCGAGGTCCGGGGCACCCCGCCGGAGCGGTCGAGGGCGATGGCTCCCTCGGTGGCGCCGAACACGTCGACGATGTTCACGTCGAAACGGTCGGCCACCGCCTCGACCACCTGCGGCGACCCTTCGTTGCCGTAGGCCAGGCGCAGCGGATTGTCGGCGTCGTCGGGACGCTCGGGAGTGGCCAGGAGGTAGGCCAGAGGCTTTCCCGTGTAGTTGAACCAGGTGGCCCCGTAGTGACGGACGTCGTCCAGGAACCGGGAAGCGCTGAACTTACGGGCCAGGCCGACCGAGGCCCCGGCCACCAGGGCCGGGGCCAGGCCGACCATCAAGGAATTGGAGTGGAAGAGGGGCATGGCCACGTAGCCGATGTCGTCGGCGGTGACGTCGAGGACCATGGTCATGCGGTTGCCGGTGGTGAGCAGCCGGCGCTGGGTGATGCGCACCGCCTTCGGTGCCGCCGAAGTCCCCGACGTGAACAACAGGGCCCACAGGTCGCTGAGCTCGGGCTCGACCTCGGCAGCGCCGACGTCGGGCGGCAGCTCGGCCAGGGCGTCGGGGAGGGAACGGCCGAGCGTGGGCTCGGGATCGTCGCCGTCGGCGAAACGGGTCGACATGAGGATGCCGCCGGGAAGATCGAGCCCGTCGGCGATGGGGCGGAGCAGCTCCTGGTGGCGGGGTTCGGTGATCACCAGCTGGACGTCGGTGTAGGAGATGTCGCGGGCCAGGTGTTCGTCGCGCCGGGTGTGGTTGAGCCCGACGAGGGCGGCACCGGCCAGACCGGCCCCGCACAGGGCGAAGACGTAGTCCGGGGTGTTGTCGAGCAGGACGGCGACGTGAGGCGGACGATCGGGATCGAGGAGCGAACGGAAGAGAGCGGCGAAGCGGCCCGCCTCCTCGAAGAGCTGCCGGTGCGTCCACAGCTGGTCGCCGAAGCGGAGGGCCGGGCGCGGGGCGATGTCGGGGTCGGTGGCGTTGCCACGGAGCAGCGCCGCCGCGTTGGCCGCCGGCAGCGGAGCTTCGCCCGGCGCGGGGGCCAGCGCCACCCGCTCGGCCACGTCGGACGGAGCCACCCCCTGCGCGCGGGACTCGCCGCGTCCTCTGACCACGGCGTCAGGCTATGCCATCGTGGCCAGCGGGTAGCTTGGACGGCCATGCCGCCCGCACGGGTGCGACGGGGACCGCGGCTTCGCCCCACCTTCGCCCCCAGCCGCGCCGCTCACTACCGCCGACCAGGGGGTCCCTGGGACCGCGGCTCTCTCGAGTCCACCTTCGCCGGCGCCGGTGGCGCTGTCGTCGACGACGCCGGCCGGCTCGACGCCACCGCCGTCGAAGCCCAGGTGGCCGGCCTGGCCGGACGGCTGCGCGGCGCCGGCGTGCGCCGCGGTGACGTCGTGGCCTGGCAACTCCCGAACGGGGTGGCGGTCGTCGTGCTCTACAGGGCCTGTTGGCGTCTCGGGGCCGTGGCCGCGCCGTTGCACCACCGGTTGGGCGCCGCCGAGGTCACCGGCGCCCTCGGTCAGGTCTCGCCCGTTCTCGTCCTCTCCGCGTCCGATCTCCCCGCCGCCGGGTTCCCCGGGGCCCGCACCCTCGGGCCCGGTCCCGGTCTCGATCCCCTCTTCGGTCTCTTCGGGGAGGCCGCCCCGGTGGAGGCGACCGGGTCGACGGTGCGGGGCAGCGACGTGGCCGTGGCTCTGTTCACGTCGGGGTCGACGGGCGTGCCCAAGGCGGCGCTGCACACCCATCGGGGCCTCGGTTACAAGGCCACCCTCATGGTCGCCCTCCACGGGCTCGACGGGGACGACGCCGTCCTCATGCCGGCGCCGCTGGCCCATGTGTCGGGCCTGCTCAACGGCGTCCTCCTCCCGGCCACGGCGGGGATCCCGAGCGTCCTCATGGCCGGCTGGGATCCCGACGAGGGTCTCCGGCTCATCGAGCAGGAGCGGGTGACGTTCATGGGGGCGCCCCCCGTCTTCTTCTCCCAGATGACGGCGTCGGGTCGCTTCCGGGCCGAGGGGGTGGCCAGTCTGCGCCTCGTCTCGACGGGCGGAGCGTCGGTCAGCCCCGCCTTCGTCGACGCCACGGCCGCAGCCTTCGGCTGCCGGGTCAAGCGCACCTACGGATCGACCGAAGCGCCGACCGTCACCACGTCGGGTCCCCACGACAGCCTCGAACGGGCCCGGGACACCGACGGGCGCGCCACCGGGGAGGTCGAGATCGCCGTCCACGACCCGGCGAGCGGGGCCCGTCTCGGCACCGGCACCGCCGGCGAGATCTGGCTCCGGGGTCCCGAACTCTTCGTGGGCTACGCCGACGCCGACGCCACCGACCGGGTGGTGACGAGCCCGGGGCGGTGGTTCCGGACCGGGGATCTCGGAGTGCTCGACGACGACGGTTGGTTGAAGGTGACGGGCCGCATGTCCGACATCATCATCAGGGCCGGGGAGAACATCTCGGCCTCGGAGGTGGAAGCCACGCTCGAGGCCCACCCGTCGGTGCGCCACGCCGTGGCCGTGGCCGTGCCCGATCCCGACGTCGGTGAGCGGGTGGCCGCCTTCGTCGAGACGACGGCCCCTTTCGATCTCGACACCTGTCGCGCCTGGTTCGCCGAACGCCAGGTGACCCGGTTCAAGACGCCGGAGTTCGTCATCGCCGTCGACGCTCTGCCCGTCCTCGCCGCCGGCAAGCCCGATCGGGCGGCGCTGAAGGCGAGGGCCGCCGGGCTCACCGGCCGGTCGTGAACTACGAAGGCCCCAGGGCGGCGGCGAGCTCATCGGCCGACACCGATCCCGGTGGTCGGTGGTGCCGCGCCGCGTCGTTGGCGGCCCGCTGCAGAAGCGTGTTGGCCGGCGTGGGAACGCCGTGCAGGCGCCCGAGGAGGGCGATCTCGCCGTTCAGGTAGTCCGCTTCGATGCGACCGGTGCCCCGCTCGAGGCTCTGCCACGACGACGCGCCGGGCCGGTGACTGCCGCCGATGGCCTGGAGCCGGATGAGATCGGCGCGCCGCTCGACGAAGCCGTCGTCGGAGACGAAGTCGATGCCGGCGGCCCGGAGCACCGCTATGCCCTCGGCCCGGGCCCGGCCGGCGATCTCACCGGCCCGGGCCGACCGGCCCGACAGTGCCTCTAAGGCGTTGCCCAGGTTCATGAGGAGCTTGGTGTACTTCCACCGCATGATGTCGGGACGGGCCTCGGCCTCGAAGGTGGCGGCGCGGAACGCGGCGGCGAGCTCGTCGGCCAGGGCGTCGGAGCCGCCCGGATAACGGCCCACGTCGAGAATGCCGGGACAGGGCAGGGAGTAGGCCTGGACCACGCCCGGCTGGAGATGGGCGGCCGGGCACATGACGCAGATGCCGTAGACGTCGGCCGACGTCCGCAGGGCCATCCGCTCGCTCTCCACACCGTTCTGGGCGCAGACGACGGGGACGCCGTCGGCCCCCGCTTCCTCCAGCGCGGCCAGGGCCTCCACCGTGTCCTGGGTCTTCATGCCGAGGACCACGATGTCGTCAGCCCCCCAGACGAGGGCCGACGGGGAATCCACCACCGGCACGTCGACCACGGTGTCGCCCTCGGGGGTCTGGACCCGCAACCCGTGATGGCGTATGGCCTCGTAGTGCGGGCCCCGGGCGATGAGCACCACCTCCCGCCCGTTCTCGAACAGACGGGCCCCGAGGACGCCACCGATGGCGCCGGCGCCGTAGATGACGATCCGCACGGCGGCCGCCTAGAGCACCGGAAGGCCGGACTCGGCCCGGGGCCGCAGGATCCGGGCCAGACGCTCCCGGTGGAACACGGCGTCGCCGAAACTGGCCTGGTCGAGCTGGGACCGCTTCAGGAAGAGGTGCAGGTCGTGCTCCCAGGTGAAGCCGATCCCGCCGTGGACCTGCAGGCCCGAGGCCATCACCCGGCGCGCCGCGTCGGAGCCCCACACCTTGGCCACCGAGGCGGCGACAGCCGCCTCGGGGTCGCCGGCACCCACGGCCCACGCCGCGTAATAGGTGGCCGATCGCATCCCCTCGACATCGACGAGCATGTCGGCGCACCGGTGTTTCACGGCCTGGAAGCCGCCGATGGGCCGCCCGAACTGCACCCGGTCCTTGGCGTAGGCCACCGTCATCTCGAGAACGCGGTCGGCGGCGCCGAGCATCTCGGCCGACGTCGCCGTGGCCCCCCGGTCGAGCAGACGCTCGGCGCCCTCGGGCCCCCCGAGGCGTAGAGCCGGGCGGTCGGCCACGGCCAGCCAGCCCACCGTGCGGGTCAGGTCCATGGCCGGCTCGGAGGGGGGGCGCTCGGCGTCGTCGGGGGCCAGGGCGAACAGGGCACTGTCCCCGCGGACCTCGGCCACCACCACCACCACGTCGGCCGACGGGCCGTAGACGACGAGGTCGGAGCGGCCCGTGAGTGTCCAGCCGCCGTCGCCGTCCGATCGGGCGGCCACCGCCGCCGGCCCCCGGGACCAGGCCACGGCGCCCACGGCGTCACCGGTGGACAGGCGCTCGACCCAGCTGTCCACCGCGCTGCTCCCGAGTGTCGTGGTCCCCGTGGTCTCGCCGTCGGCCACCGCCGCCGCCAGAGCCCCCGCGGCGAGGACGGTGCCCAGGAAGGGCACGGGAGCGACGTGGCGGCCGAGCTGTTCGCCCAGGACGACCGTCTCCACCAGGCCGAGGCCGAGCCCGCCCGATGCTTCGGGCAATTCCACCGCCAGCCACCCCTGGTCGGCCATGGCCGCCCACAGCGCGCCGTCGAGACGACCGCTCTCGTTGGCCACCTGGCGCACCCGGGCGGTGGCGCACCGCTCCTCGAGCAGAGACGACGCCGCGCTCTGCAGCGCCCGCTGGTCGTCGGACAACTCGAAATCCACGGGGCCGAGACTACCGACCGGCCGGTGGCCGAGTCTGACGCTTGTGTCATGCTGGCCGAACGCCATGGACCTGACGACCACGCCCGACCAGGAGCGGCTGCGCGCCGAGTTCCGCGCCTGGCTCCACGAGCACCTCCCGTGGGAGTACGGGGTGGGGCTCCCGCCGCGTTTCGAGGACCTCACCGAGGAGGTCGCCTTCGGACGACGGTGGCAGTCGGACCTGGCCGCCGACGGATGGGTCGGGGTGACCTGGCCCACGGCCTACGGCGGCCGCGGCCTCGGTCCGGGCGAGAACTTCGTCGTCCAGGAGGAGTTGGCCCGCGCCCGGGCCCCGGAACTGGTCGGCCGGATCGGCATCAACTTGGCCGGCCCGACGTTGCTGGCCCACGGGTCCGATGCCCAGAAGCAGAGGTGGCTCCCGGCCATCCTGCCCGCCGCCGAGTTGTGGTGCCAGCTCTTCTCCGAGCCCGACGCCGGGTCCGACCTGGCCGCCGTCCGCACGACGGCCGTCCCCGTGGTCGGGGGCTGGGCCCTGAACGGACAGAAGGTGTGGACGTCCTACGCCCAGTTCGCCGACTGGGCCGTCTGCCTGGCCCGCAGTGACGCCGAGGCCCCCAAGCACAAAGGTCTGTCGTTCTTCATCGTCGACATGCACGCCGAGGGGGTGGAGGTCCGGCCCCTCGTCCAACTGACGGGAGAGGCCGAATTCAACGAAGTGTTCCTCCACGACGTGTTCGTGTCCGACGGCCAGTTGGTGGGGGCGCCGGGCGAGGGGTGGCGGGTGGCGGGCTCGACGCTGTCGCACGAGCGCGGCGTGAACCCCCGACAGCTCGTGATCCACATGCAGCATCTCGAGGAGCTCCTGCGCACGGCCGCCGCCAGCGGGGCCTTCGACGACGAGCGCCTACGGCGGAGACTGGCTCAGGCCTACGTCGAGGTCCGGCTGTTCCAGCTGCACAACTGGCGCTCTCTGTCCAAGTTGGAGCGGGGACTGGCCCCGGGCCCCGAAGGCAGCTTCCTGAAGCTGTACTGGAGCGAGATGAGCAAGCGCCTGCACCAGCTGGCCCTCGACGTCCTCGGCCCGGCCGCTCCCCTGTGGCGTGACGCCACCGGCAACCCCGGGGGCGGATCGTGGCAGAGGGCGTGGCTCTATTATCAGGCGGCGTCGATCTTCGCCGGGACGAACGAGATCCAGCGCAACGTGATCGGCGAACGCGTCCTCGGCCTCCCCCGCGAGCCCGAGACCCCGGTTCCCCGCTCCGCCGGGGGGACCGGCGACGGCCGGACCAGACAGGAGGCGGGCCGTGGGAACCGATGAAGAGGTCGTCCTCTACGAGGTCGACGGGCCGGTGGCCACCATTCTCATGAACCGGCCCCAGGTGGCCAACGCCCAGAACACCGCCCTCATCGAAGGGATCGATGCCGCCTTCGACCGGGCCGACGCCGACGACGACGTCCGGGTGGTGATCCTGGCCGGTGCCGGACGGCATTTCAGCTCCGGTCACGACCTGAAGGCCATCCTCGGACCCGAGCCCGACGAGTGGGCGAAGCTGCGCGAGACGCCGGAAGGGAAGTTCCGTCACGAACAGGTGATGTACGTCGAGAAGTGCCGGAAGATCCACGATTTCCGCAAGCCGACCATCGCCGCCGTCCAGGGGAAGTGCGTCGCCGCCGGCCTCATGCTCGCCTCCATGTGCGATCTCATCGTGGCCGCCGACGACGCCGTGTTCTCGAATCCCGTGCTCCGGATGAGCGGCGCCGCCGTCGAGCTGCTGGTCGAGCCGTGGGAGATGGGGATCCGCCAGGCCAAGGAGTTCCTCCTGGCAGGCGAGGAGCTCGACGCCGCCGAGGCCTGGAGGCTCGGCCTCGTGAACAAGGTGGTCCCCCGGGCCGAGCTGACGGCCCGGGCCCGGGACCTGGCCGACCGGATCGCCCTGGTGCCGCCGGTCACGGCCCAGGTGGTGAAGGACTCCCTCAACCACGTGGGCGAGCTCATGGGGAAGTCGGCCTCGTGGAAGTACCACTTCCTGGCCCATCAGTGGGCCCACAACACCGCCACCTCGCTCGGTGCCCTCGACGAGCGCAAGCAGATGGGATCGATGAAGGAGGTCTTCGCCGCCCGGGACCGGGGCGACGCCCCCCCGGCGGCCCGGGACTGACCGGCGCCGACCATGTCCGGCCCTCTCGACGGCCTGCGGGTGATCGACGTCGGCACCCGCATCGGGGCCCCGTTCTGCGCCGGGCTCCTCGGCGAGTGGGGGGCCGAGGTGGTGAAGGTCGAACAGCCCGGCGGCGGCGACTTCATGCGCACCATCGGCCCCTTCGCCGACGGCTACTCGCTCTTCTGGGCCGTGGAGGGCCGGGGGCGCAAGAGCGCCACCTGCGACCTGCGCACCCCCGAGGGCCAGGACCTGTTCCGCCGACTGGCTGCCACCGCCGACGTGGTGTGCGAGAACTTCCGGCCCGGGACCCTCGAGGACTGGGGGCTCGCCCCCACTCAGCTGGCCCCGCATCTGGTGGTCGTGCGGATCAGCGCCTTCGGCCAGGACGGCCCGTACTCCAAGCGCCCCGGGCTCGACCGGCTGGGCGTGGCCTACGGGGGTC
>Ga0302325_10031134_pt1 | contig 10982 bp, 10 predicted proteins | sample Palsa_T0_2_FD_201948 | JGI IMG/M metagenome (GOLD analysis project Ga0302325, IMG submission 201948) | Peat permafrost microbial communities from Stordalen Mire near Abisko, Sweden - Palsa_T0_2 | ecosystem: Environmental > Terrestrial > Soil > Palsa > Peat permafrost | place: Sweden: Abisko... | reverse complement strand
CCCGCCGGCCAGCAGGGGGTGGCGATCGCCGCCTGTCCGGCAAAGACATCGGTGATCGGCGGGGGAACCGGCATCAGTGTCCCGGGCCCGGCGGAAATCCCGACCGCCGCGAACCCAAATCCTTCCGACTCCTCGGAAGGGCAGCCCAGCGAGTGGGTGACCATCAGCTCGAACGCCCTCGATGTAGCAGTGACCGACTACGCGTACGCGATTTGCGCCAACTGATCAATCGTTGAGGAATAAGGCGAGGACGTGACAGAAATTATCCGCCCGTGGAGGGGCGGTCCTGTGCAGTTGCGGCCCTGCCCGCCCTGGTGCACCCTCAGCCAGCATTTCGCTCCTGATGGCGCGGTCGACGCAGATGACGGCTTCCACCATTACGGACCGGAGATCGCCGTGCCGACGTCCCACCGCAGGTACCTCGACGGACCCGAGTCCATCGTGAAGGTCCTCCTCAAGGCATGGACGAATCGCATGGACGCCGCACCGGGCCCAGGCATCATCGAGCTGCAGTTCGCGGATACAGAATCCGACACCGACTTGTTCGTCGAGCTCACCCCCGACCAGGCCCGGGCGGTCTCCTCGGCCCTGCTCAAGATCACTGAGATCATCGACAACACCGGCACGGCCCCGGGCGAGGCTCACTCAGCGTAGTGATGAGACCGCAGCGGACACCGGAATCGACGGCCAGAACCCCGTTGATCTCGATGATCTGGATCTCATCTGCATCGGCCCGCTGCCGTCCTATGCCTGGTACCAGGATATGGCCGACTTCGCCGATCAGGTCAGCGACGAGCGAGCCGGGCGGAGGCTGGCGCGGGCCATCCAGGGCAAGGGCGCCTTCCGCCGGTTCAAGGCCGGGCTGCAGGAGGAAGGGCAGCACCCCCACCCAGGCCAGCCCGCTCGCCTACACGCGGAAGGAAGAAAGCGCGACCTGGGCGCGCGGTCCGCCCCTGCCTCCGGGACTGGCGCATGAGATCTGGATCAGACGGCGGACCTGCGGCGTGCCACCCTGATGGCGCCAATCTGGACGGCGAGCAGTACGCACAGGAGGATCACAGGTAAGACATGCTGTAGTGGCCTGGACGAGGCTCCATTTGCCGAGTTGCCGTGGGGCGTGAAGGCCGTGAGCAGAAAAAGCACCGCGGCTGCGGCCGGGTGCATGACAAGCCCTATCCGCTTGGGCACGTACCAGTTGTAGGAGATTCCGAAATGGATCGGAACGCTCGCGTCACTCGGCAGCGTGACCGCGCCGTAGCAAGAGACGCAGATCATCGCGAGCAGAATTGCGCCACCGATGGCAAGTGTCGCTGTCACCGCCAGTACCCCCTGGAATGCTTCATCACTATCCCTCGCCCGCAGCAGGGCGGAGCCGGCGCGTGCCGGGGCCAGCGGGCTTGTCCGTGCCTGGCCAGCTGATAGTCATGCGGGATTCCGGTTGGCCGCCGGCTCGGGAGACGCCGGCCGAAGCCAGAGGCCGGCAATCTTGCTGTCATCGTCGAAGACGACGTCGCCGGTCGCCTCGCCAGCCTCGAAGCGCAGCGGAACTTCGACCACGGTGTGATCGCCGGTCCGGTAGGCGAACGGCTCGCCCATGCCCTCGTAGCGGCCGATCATGCCGACAGTGTGCGCCCAGCCTCCGGCCAGCCGTCCGGCGTCGCCGCCTTCCCGCATTCCTGCGTTGAAATCCCCGCGCGCGTCTTCCCAGCGGCCCTCGGCAAGGCAGGTGATGATCGCGGCCGCCTGGTCCGCGGCGCCGGGCGGGACGTCCGTGCTCATCGGAGCGCCGGTGCGCGGGTCGACCGGATGACCGAACCGCTGGAACGCGGCCTGCCGGGTGGTGCCCAGGACATCACCGATCTCCCTCCAGCTATGGCCGGCGGCCCGCGCCCGGTCGACGGCCTCCTGCAGTGCCTCGCTGGTGGCGGCGGACAGCTCTCGTGCCGCCGCCATGGCAGCCAGCGGCGAGCCGGTGCCGGTGCGGGCAAGCCCGGCCGCGAGCCGGCCCGCAGTGTCGCGGATCCTGCTCGCCATCGGGTCGGCCGCCAAGGACCCGCCACCCGCAACGTCAAAGTTGCCATGACCCTCGGCAGTTGTCAATACTGCATTAACGTCTCCCTGCGACCTGGCGCCTGCCAGCTCCCTCTTGCGCCGCCCTGTACTGCGGCAGGTGGCGTCGCAGTAACGCCGCCGTCTGCCTTTTCCATGCTGAGGCGGTAGCTGGCGCCCGCACGCCTCGCACGCCGCCGGTTCCGCAACCTCTGCCATGACAACACCTCGCCCCATCACATGGCTTTTCCGTGCTCGCACGTAATCATAACCGTGCCCGCCCGCGTGGCACGGAAACATGGTCAGCGCATGCTGCCAGCGGTGCCCTGTGCCCGGCGCAGCCGGGCATTGAACAACCTGGCACTGACAAACTGGCTGTACTTCTGCACAGCCAGGCAGTGTGGCCGCAGCCCTTCCACAGCCGCAGAATCTGCAGCCCTGCGACGCGCGCAACTCCGGCAACGTCAGCACCGGAGGTGGTGCCGACATGGCACTCGCACATACCCACGCGATTGCGCTGGTGGGCGTCCAGGGCCACCCTGTCGAGATCGAGGCTGACATCGAGAACGGGCTGGTTGCCCTCCTGCTTGTCGGGCTCCCGGACACGGCCCTGCGGGAGGCCAGGGACCGGATCCGCTCGGCCATCGTCAACAGCGGCGAGGCATGGCCGCAGCGGCGGATCACGGTAGGCCTGTCGCCCGCCAGCCTGCCCAAGCGCGGCAGCAGCTTCGACGTCGGCATCGCGGCTGCCATCCTCGGCGCGGCCGGCGTTATTCCCGCGGCGAGCCTGGCGGGCCTGATGTTCATCGGCGAGCTGGGGCTCGACGGCCGGCTCCGCCCCGTCCGGGGCGTCCTCCCGGCGGTGGCTGCGGCCGCGGCGGCGGGGTTCGGGGCCGTGGTCGTACCGGCCGACAACGCGCCGGAGGCCGCTCTCGTCCCTGGCGTCAGGGTCCTCGCCGCAGCCAGCCTGGGCTCGCTGCTGGGCTGGCTGCGCAGCGGCCGCCCGGCGGCAGGATCACCGGGCGCCGTGGTATGGCAGGGCGGCTCGCTGCCGCCGGACGGCAGCCGGGCAGCCGGCCGTCCGGAGGCCGCTGGCCGCCCGGAGGCCGCAGGCCGCGACCTCGCCGAGCTTGTGGGGCAGCCGACCGCCCGGCTGGCCGCCGAGATCTGCGCGGCCGGCGGGCATCACCTGCTGCTGATGGGGCCTCCGGGGGTCGGCAAGACCATGCTGGCGGAGCGCCTTCCGACGATCCTGCCGCGGCTGGAGCCCGCTGCGGCCCTCGAGGTCACAGCGATCCACTCCGTCGCGGGCACGCTGCCGCCGGGCGCCCCGCTGATCAGCGAGCCGCCGTTCTGCGCGCCGCACCATACGGCGACGAAGGCCGCGATCGTCGGCGGCGGTAGCGCGAATATCCGGCCTGGTGCTGCCTCGCTGGCACATCACGGCTGCCTGTTCCTCGACGAGGCACCAGAGTTCGCCAGGGACGTGCTTGACGCGCTCCGCCAGCCGCTGGAATCCGGTGAGGTCGTGGTGGCCCGCGCGGGCCTGACCGCGCGCTTCCCGGCCAGGTTCACGCTGCTGCTCGCGGCCAACCCGTGCCCATGTGCCCGGGCTGCGGCGTCGCCGGCTAGGTCAGCATCCGGGCCGGCGGCCGCCCGCTCGGCGTGCGTCTGCGCGCCCGCGGCCCGCCGCCGGTACCTGGCCCGGCTGTCGGGGCCGTTGCTGGACCGGGTTGATGTGAAAGTCGAGTTCCTGCCGGTCGGCCGCGCCGAGTTGCTGAGCGACCGGCAGTTCACTGAGCCAAGCTCGGTGGTGGCCAAGCGGGTGGAGCTGGCCCGGGCGCGGGCCGCGTTCCGGCTGCGTGACACCCGCTGGCGGCTCAACGCCGAGATTCCCGGCAGCGAGCTGCGGCGCAGCTACCCTCCGGCGCCCGGCGCGCTCGCCCCGCTGGAGCGGGCGATGGATCTCGGCGAGATCAGCGCCAGGGGCGTCGATCGCGTCATCCGGCTGTCCTGGACCGTCGCGGATCTGGCCAGCGTCGCCAGGCCCACGTTCGACGAGGTCAGCTATGCGCTGGGACTATGGCTGGGGGCGGCGTGATGACGCCCGTATCGGAGGAGGAGCGGCTGGCCAGGGCCGCGCTCGGCTACCTGGCAAATCCCGGTGAGCTCGCGCTTGGGGCCCTGCTCCGCCGCCGCCCCGCGACCGCGATCGTCGCCGCGATTGCGGCCGGCCGGCACCCGCTGGCCGATGAGACGGAGCCCGCCGGGCTGTGGGAGCCCGGCGGCCCGACGGGATCTTCCGGTTTGTGGGAGCCCGGCGCGGTGACGGGCTCTGCCGAGCTGGCGCCGGGCGGCAGGGCGGGCCTCGGAAGGGCGGGCCTCGGCGGGGCGGGAGGGCCCGGCGGCGGGGTGGGCCTCGGCGGGCTGCCGGAGTCCGGCCGGTCACGGGGAGTCGCCGCGCCGCCGGGGCGGGGCAGCAGGCGCGACCGCGGCGGTATCCCCGGGCTTGACCGCGCGCTGGAGCGGTGGAGCGCGCGGCTCGGCGAGGTCCCGACGCCTGCCCGGCTCGCCGAATGGCGCCAGGCCGGTCTCCGGCTCATCTGTCCCGGGGACCCTGAGTGGCCAACCCAGCTGGACGCGCTCGGCGACGCCGGACCGGTCGCGCTCTGGCTGCGGGGAAGCGCCGACCTGCGCTTCGCCTGCCTGCGCTCGGTGTCCATCGTGGGTGCCCGTGCCGCGAGCGCGTACGGCTCGCACGTCGGGTTGGAGATGGCGGCGGCCCTGGCCGAGCGCGGCTGGGCGATCGTTTCCGGCGGCGCGTTCGGGATCGACAGCCGGGCGCACCGCGGTGCCCTGGCCGCCGACGGTGTCACGGTCGCCGTGCTGGCCAGCGGGCTGATCTACGGGTACCCACGAGGGCATTTCGAGCTTTTCGAGGCCATCGCCGCGCAGGGAGTGCTGGTCAGCGAGATGCCGCCGGACCGCAGGCCGACCAGGCCAGGATTCCTCATCAGGAACAGGGTGATCGCCGCGCTGAGCCGCGGCACCGTGGTAGTCGAGGCCGCGCTGCGCAGCGGCGCGCTCAGCACGGCCGCCCGCGCTCGCGACCTGTGTCGGCCGCTGATGGCCGTGCCCGGGCCGGTGACCTCGGCCCTGTCGGCCGGCTGCCACGAGATCATCAGGGAGTGGGGCGCGGTCCTGGTGACCGGCGCACGCGACGTCCTCGAGCACGTGTCCCCGGTGGGCGAGGAGCTCGCCGGGCCGCGCCGCGGCCCGGCGGTCCCGCGCGACGACCTGGACCCGGTGACCCGCGCCGTCCTTGAGGCAGTCCCCTCGCGCGGCGGCAGCGGGCCCGCGTCGATCGCGGTATCAGCCGGCGTCAGCCTGGAAATGGCCATCCGGTCCCTGGGATCGCTCGCCGCCGCCGGCTTCGTCGAGCGCACGGCGCAGGGCTGGCGCGCCAGGAAGGACCGATGAACGCGCATCGCATCACCGCGGCTTAGTTGAGCTGGCGCGTTGGCGCCAGCCAACGGCCTCCGTCAGCCGGCCGGCTTGGTTAAGATCGGGGTTGCGATGACCGGAGCGAGGTCTTCATGACGGACATGGCATTCTCGGCCGGGGCGCTCGACGCGAACCGGGCCGGACGGCTCAGCCCGGACCAGCTACGCGACCTGCAGGCAAGTGTCCGGCATCGACGCAGGGGCGTGGTCGGGCACCTTCTGCACAGTGCCGACGCGTTCGCTCTGGATGTGGCCAGCGGCCAGGTCGCGTCGGTCGAAGGGGCGATCACCAAGAAAGTCTGGCAGCCGGCTTACACAGGCGAAGGGATGGCGCCGCCGTCCTATCAGATCTGGGTGGCCGGCCGGCCGGCCGGCAATCAGCAGTTCAAATCCGACACTGAGTTTTACGACTCTGCGCCCGATGGCGGATTCGTGCGTCTCTTCTACCTGCCGCAGAGCAAGTGGGCGGTCAACTTCGAGTGGCTCCCGGACGCGCCGCCGCAGGACCGAAAGCTCGGTGACCGGGCGCAGCAGGCGCTTCTCGACTGGCGCGCCACCCGCAAGGCCCGCGATGTGGTGGGCGAAGCGGAGGCGCGCGCCGGGATGGCATCGATTCGCCGGGAGGTCGCGAGTTACCTGCCCGAAAACGAGCTCCCTGCACATGAGCAGCTGGCACCGGGCCGGCTCCGCGAGTCAGTCATCGGAAGCTGGGAGAGCCCGTTTCTGAGCGTCAGCATCCGCGCCGATGGCACGCTCACCGCCACAATGGGCGCTGCCGCGCCGCAGGCGGGCCGTTGGTCGGTGGACCCTGGCGGGCGCGTGGTCACCGATGTCATGGGCGCTTCGATGGCCATCGACGCGTCGGTCACAGGCGACGTATTGACGCTCGTCATCAACGGCCAGGCGCTGAACCTCCGGCGATCGCCAGCCTGATACTGAACCTCCGGCGATCGCCAGCCTGATACTGAACCTCCGGCGATCGCCAGCCTGATCTTGTGTGGCGGGGGATGGTGCCAGCCAGGGAGGCAGCGGCATGTCCAGCTCGCAGTTGTATGACAGCATCGGAGCCGCTTATGCCGTGACGCGGTGCACCGAGCCGCGGATCGCCGGGCGGGTCTGGGCTGCGCTCGGCGATGCGCGGACGGTAGTGAATGCCGGGGCGGGCACCGGCTCTTACGAGCCGCCCGGCCGTGACGTCATCGCGGTGGAACCGTCAGGGCTTATGAGGGCGCAGCGTCCCGCAGGCGCGGCGCCGTGCGTGGCTGGCGTCGCGGAGAGCCTCCCGTTCGAGGACGAGTCGTTCGATGCCGCGATGGCTTTCGCCGCCGTTCATCACTGGCCCGACCCGGTCGCCGGGCTGCGCGAGATGCGGCGGGTGGCCCGCCGCGTGGTGGTGTTCACGCACGACACCAGTGACGCCGGAGGGCGTCGCCGGTTCTGGCTTACTCGCGACTACCTGCCGGAGGTCGCTGACCTGCTGGCCGGCAGGCCTTCGGTGACCGGGCTGGCCCGCGTGACCGGAGCCCGCAGGGAGCCGGTGCTCATTCCGCGGGACTGCGCGGATGGGTTCTTCGAGGCCTACTGGCGCCGGCCCGGGGCATACCGGGAGGAGAACGTCCGTCGCGGAATGCCGGTCTGGGCCAGAGTCGGGCCGGACGCCGGGCAGCGGGCAGTCCGCAGCCTCCGTGCGGACCTCGTCTCAGGCCGGCGGGCCGGACGCAACCGCGACCTCGTCGCTCTCGACGCAGCAGAACTCGGCCTTCGCCTGCTCGTAACCTGAACCCTGCCGCAGACTGGGTACAAGTTGCGGCGGCGCGGTTCTCGCTGGCGTGAGGTCGGGCACAAGACCAACCAGATCACCCAGGTCATGCCGCTGCTCGACCCGCCCGATCGGCACGGTCCTGCCCGGCGGCCGGGGGACACTCACCGCCGGCTGATGGTGTCCGGGAGGTGAACGTTACCATCCATATCGCCAGATCAGTCATTCTCCTTGACATATCAAGCGTTCCATACTACTATCACTAACTCATAACTATAGACTTACTATTTCATAACTATAGATTGCTAATCACCAAGTAATCATGACCAAGGTAATTGCCGGACTCATGAGAGCGTACTCCTTAAAGTCATGAAGGAAGTTAACGCCAGACCACCCCAGGCAAGAGGCGCGCACGCTTCCGCCCGGAAGAGCGGGAAGCGAACGGTGCTGCTAGCTGTTGCATTCGTTATCCTCCTTGGCTCAGTCGGAGTGCATTTCCTCTTCCGGAGCAACGCTGCCTCCCTGAGTGCTGCCAGCCGCCTCACGGGTGCCGCAGGAAGATGCTGGGATGACCAGGGCAGCCAGCTTCTCCACCACGATAAGATCCGGCTTTATATATGTAACGTCACGGGCAAGCAGCAGCGAGCCGTCGATGCGGCGAGCGCGAGGATCGTAAAGCCTCATCGGAAGCACAGTCCGACGCCGACCCCGACACCTTCGCCAAGTCAAACTCCAACCCAATCTCAAGCTCCGAGCCAGACGCCTTCTCCTTCCCCGTCTCCTTCGCAATCCTCTACCCCAACTCCCTCGCCGACTCCTTCCCCGCCCTCGGGCGCGGTCATGGGCTTCGATGAGGCAGGAGTATCCGCCGGAATAGGGAATAACTATACTCCAAGCCAGTGGCAGGCTATTAAGAACGCTGGTTTCAGGCTGTTCATCACTGACCCGGTCAACTGGTCATCGGAGTGCTCTGACGGCAATTGCGCTGCGCCGGTTAACACGTGCACCGTCGACGCGGCCGCAGTGGCTCAGATTCAGGACGCGTACAATGCCGGCATCGATTACGCGGTCTATACAAGGAATCCGAATTGCCTGACTGCGGCCATCACGGGGCTGGACGCCACGCTGCAGGCCCATCTCAGCTTCGCCGTTCTTGACATCGAGACCGGGCCCAGCGTGGCCCTCACTCCCGCCTTGGTGAACGGCGTGACAGCGCTGGGCCAGACCCCGGTGATATACAGCTATCAGGGCGCCTGGCAGTCAATAATGGATAACACTAACGCCTATGACCAGTACGCCCTGCAGGACGGTGAAGTAGCGAACTGGAACCTGTCCTTCCCGGCGCTCTATCCAGCCGGCTTTCCTGAGATTGGCACCATGCCGAACCCGTACGGCGGCTGGTCCGGCACTGCCCCTGAGATCGAGCAGGTGCAGGCAAACGCCGAAATTGGCAACATCGACTCCGCGGGCGACGGCGTCGACATCGATGCCGTGAATGCGTCCTGGCTCGACAGTCTGCCCCACCAGAATTAGCCTTGATCATTAACGCGGGCCGGTCAGCGGCCGCGGCGTGCCGCTGAGCGGCCCTGCGGATCACTATCGGCGACCTGCACCGGCAGCCAGCCGGCGGAGCGCGCCGACCAGGAGGTCCGACCTCGCCCGAGGTGTTGTACATGGCGAGCGACGGCCGGACGGCCGCCTCCAGGCCGTAGCGGCGCAGGATCGGCTGCGCGCAGTGGTGCCCGGCGCGGACCGCGATTCCCTGCTTGTCGTGAAGCCCCGCTCCGGCATCTCGCTCCCGGGTCGCTCCACGAGCGTGGTTGGGACTTCACTGTCGCTGTAACTGCAGCGGAGTCCCAACCACGCCATTGCCGCAACGGAGTCGTGGGTATTGCAGCACGCTGATCAGTCACCGCCCCGGTGAAATCCAGGGTTTGCCCCGGTGAAATCCAGGGTTTGCCCCGGTGACAGGTTTGCCCGGTGAAAAGCCAGGGTTGGCCGCGTCGTGACCCGGCCGTCGACAGGACCCGCGCCACCATCGCCGGCTCCTATCGCTGGCCGGCAGCCTCGCCACGCTCCGCATGTCGTGCGCGTCGCCGGACGGCCGGATGACTGACACTGGGAGGATGGAGCAGGCGCTGCCGGAGTGCCTTGGCGGGCCGCTGGCCGCGTTCGAACGGCACCTTGCGGCGGAGCGGGGACTGTCGCCGCATACGGTCCGGGCCTACATCGGCGACGTCCGGTCGCTGCTCGGTTACGCGTGCCAGGTCGGGGTGGCCGACCTGGACGGCTTGGATATCAGCAGTATCAGGGGCTGGCTCGCCGCGCAGCACGCAGCCGGGCAGGCGCGGGCATCGCTGGCCCGCCGGGCGGCCTCGGCGCGTACGTTCACCGCGTTCGCCCGGTCGCGCGGCTGGCTGGCCACGGATCCGGGCCCGCTGCTCGGCACGCTGAAGGCGCAGCGTCACCTCCCGCAGGTCCTTGCCGCCGACCAGATAGCCGCCGTCCTCGACGCGGCGGGAGCGGCGGGAGGTGACCCGGCCGCACGGGGCCCGGCCGCACGGGGCCCGGCCGCACGGGGCCCGGCCGCACGGGGCCCGGCGGCCGGAGGCGAAGGGGGACCGCTCGGCATGCCCGCGGCCGGAGATGCCGGAGCAGCGGGTCGTGGCGAGGCTGGAGCCGGGGCAGCCGCCGGCCCCGGCCAGGACCCGGTGGCGGTCGCCCTGCGCTGGCGTGACGCGGCGATCATGGAGTTGCTTTACGCGTCGGCCCTGCGGGTCAGCGAGCTGTGCGGGATCGACACCGGCGACATCGATGACGAGCGCAGGACGGTACGCGTGCTCGGCAAGGGCAGCAGGGAGCGCACCGTTCCGGTCGGCCTGCCCGCCGCCAGGGCCGTCCGGCGCTGGCAGCGGCACGGCCGCCCGCTGCTGGTGACCGATCGCAGCGGGCGCGCGCTGTTCCTGGGCGCGCGCGGCGGCAGGCTGGATCCGCGGACCGCCCGGCGGGTCGTGCATGCCAGCATCGCGGCCGTTCCAGCCGCTCCGGATACCGGCCCGCACGGCCTGCGGCACTCCGCGGCCACGCATCTCCTGGAAGGCGGCGCTGACCTCCGGAGCGTGCAGGAGCTCCTCGGGCACGCGTCGCTGGCGAGCACCCAGATCTACACTCATGTCTCGATCGAGCGGCTGCTCGCCGCCTACCGTCAGGCGCACCCCAGGGCATGAACCCGGCTGGGCGCTTCGCTGTGCGGGGCCCGGCACTTTGCTGTAAGGACTGGGCGCTTCGCTGTGCGGGCTGGGCGCTTCGCTATGCGGGGTGGCCGGCCGGGCGCGGCATGTAGACTACGCACGGCCGTTGCGGTCCGTGTGCCCGTCAGGCACGCGCCGCGCCGGCACATTCGCGCGTCCGCTCGCCGCCAGGCAGCCGGCACCGGTTTCCTGGCGGAACGCGCTTCACCGGTCCGCGGGGTCTCATCCCGCGGCGAGGCCGTACGGACGCCAGGAGCAACCGAGACGCGCCTTTGCCCCGCGGCAAGGCGCATGACAGGAAAGGACACCGGCATGGCACCGGTCGTCACCATGCGGCAGCTGCTCGAGAGCGGCGTACATTTCGGTCATCAGACCCGGCGCTGGAACCCGAAGATGAAGCGCTTCATCTTCACCGAGCGC
>Ga0302325_10031133_pt1 | contig 10982 bp, 14 predicted proteins | sample Palsa_T0_2_FD_201948 | JGI IMG/M metagenome (GOLD analysis project Ga0302325, IMG submission 201948) | Peat permafrost microbial communities from Stordalen Mire near Abisko, Sweden - Palsa_T0_2 | ecosystem: Environmental > Terrestrial > Soil > Palsa > Peat permafrost | place: Sweden: Abisko... | reverse complement strand
CAAATTGAATCGCGGCGCCTTTGTCGGCTGTCAAAAGTGCACGTGCGGGAGCCGGTAACATCTTCGGGATCGGCATCAGCCGAAGCTGAGATCTCACCTACATATGATCAGATCATGAGGCCATCTCAGCTAGTTATATTGATATTGCTTGATCTTACTTGATATCCCGCAGGCAATAGCCACAATAGGTTTACAGTACATGATATCCAAAATGATCCCAAACCATCCAAACCGCCTTCCAAGATCCCAATAAATCATATCCGTGGCTCCTTCCTCAAATCACAATATATACATCAAATCACCTAGAAAAGGTAATCTTAGCCCATTCCCAACACGTCTTATCGGGTTCCTTCCAAGACAATTCCAATAACTGATTCATCCTCGTAGCCCCCGAATGGCCCAACTCTGCCTCCTCCTGTAACCGTTTCTGAATCCATTGAAATTCTATAAAATCAATATAAAAGTCCAGAGTGTGTATGTACCAAGTAAATGATCAGGGGTACAGAAAGTATATCCTGCAAACAGCAGTGCCTCAAGTACTCGTCCTCTTCCCTGAAGCGCAAACGGCATTCTTTCCTTCAATGTAGCAAAGGCACAACATATCTCCACGGCAGCTTGTAATCTCTCCATTGGGTACGGTCCAGCGTAAGGATACGCACTTATCGTCGTGTGAATCAAAGTCGCTCGATTAACGACAATAGCCTCAATGAACCGATTATGGAGATTTTTAAACAATGGCGGGTAATGGAGAAAACTTCCCGCGGGGAAAGGATCCAGAGTTTGATACCAAATGGGAGTGAAAACAGGTTGATAGATGGCGTTATAAGTAGCCGCGGCAGTTAGAATCCGGCCCTCTAGCTTTTCGATCTTGGAGACCACTTTCTTGCTGGCACGTTCGATATGGGCTTGCGTTTCCGGGGGATTAAATTCAGCTGACGAACGAACTTGAGTTGCCCGACGATTGAAATGGACCGCCAAATTTCGTAGATCCTCCAATTCATCCGTCAGAACCAGACATTCCACCCACTCGTTATTCCCAGGCTCGATGAAATCCGTGATATACCGTCGACTGCTTTCTCCTGAGGCTTTTATGGGCGGGAGGGTTTCCTCTTCGGGATTCAGGAACCCAAAATAGTGGTCTAATCGGACCGCAACCCTCCACATCAACAATACCAAAGATGGCATTTTATCCGACACGGATACTTTTCCGTATTGGTCTTGGGTGAGATATCTTGCGTGGAGAAGCATTTTGTAAAACCCCCTGATGTGGGATTTTGCAAGTTTTGGTTTCCGCCACCAGAATGCCAGGTACGCTAACAACGGTACCGAGAGGATTTGTCCGTCGTCGAAGGATTCCGAGGTTATCGACGCCTGCAGCAGAGGAATTGCTTTCGAAAGATGAGCATTACATAGCGCGGCTTGTAATACTCGATCCTTCTCATTGAGATACTTTACGAACGCGAACAATGTATGTCGTAGAACAGAACTATTCGCCGAAAGGAGGTAGAGCGATTTATATGCTGAGGAAAAACATTGTTGAAAGCCCAAGAAATTGTCCATCCGATTACTCAGAAAGTGAGCCATGTTGTCGTCCACGGGTAAATCATCTGGGGGCGGCAACGACAAGAAAAACATCGGATTCGAAAATATGTTTTCGGTGGTATCTTCTGGTTCGCCAGGGACGCTCCCCAGCAGCGGCTCATCTTGTAACTGCATGAAGATGTTGTGCGATTTGAGGCCGTAGCGGGGGAGGCGGTGCGGATTTGTATCGCTCCAGGATTCCAGAGGATGGTTGTCAATTGTCTGTGGCATGGGTATCAAGTCTGAATTGACGGTCGATTTGGTTTTTTTGGAATTTCTCTTGGTGGAGTGAGATTTCTTGTGGGGATGGATTTCGACTTGCATGGCGTCGGGATCAGAGTCGTATTTGATCATGATGGACGGTTCTGAGATTCCTCCTAGTTTATTTGGATTCTCGCAGAATGAAAAGCCAGGACACGTTGTGCAGTTGGAAATCATGTCTTTGTCAACACCACTCTCCATAAGAAATACCTGGCTCTTCATGGACGGCGTCATTACAGCTTCCGTCGAAATTAACTGAACCCAAATTGATAGAGGCAATGTTCTCAACAATTCCGGAATCTAGATCAGCTCCGATATTAAGGAAGGAAATACTCCATACATCTTCTACACCATGTTCAGATGCCATTTGAGACCCCATCGCGTCAATATCCATATCCATAGCCTGCGTCGAATCTGATGTGAATTAGCTCACAGTGAACCCCCCGGGAGTAAGTACCACTGTCAGAAGCCCAGGGAGCCATCTTCGGCGATAGATTGGTAGTCGAATCCTTCGCCGAACGAAGCCTCGGCGAACCAAGTACGTTCACAAACTTAAACATCGGTCTCCGTTATAGCCGATGACGCTGGCTCCGAGAAGTCATGTATCCCTCAACCTTACTCGGGAAACGACACCACGTCTGAATTCCTGTCCCTTTCCTCACTAGACCTCCCAGGAATCAATTCAACAGCGAAGCGAGGTGTTGCAGGTCCTGCGTTGACCAGGAATTTATGGTCACACCTGTCTCCGGGATGGGAAAGGGTCTCGCCCCACGTGGAAACAAGCCCGCTTATCGACGCACCAATGATCGCACGGCATTTGAGCCGCAGTGACAAATTAAAGCTACCGAGATTGGAAAGTTCGTCATTGATCTGATGCAATGCACGTTGACTTGGGCCTCTTCCGCAAAAACGCAAGGTTCAGTTTCTAGTTTTAAATATTATAAGGGTATTAAGGGTGCAAAGGGTCTAGGTCGGCCCATCTGGGATCCGCTCAGGGCGTGCGTCGGCGAGTTTGGCTCCGGACAGAGGGAGACAAGAAACCTTATCGAAGCACTTTGGCCTCTTTTCTAGCCTAAGCCATTTTGTGTGCATCTAATGATTTAAAATGGAGGTTTAGCGAGACTTCAGATCCGTTATCTGCTCCCCGACATCGCGAGCCATGTAGCATGTTTCAAAACTAGCGCACTGGGCACAACTTGAGAGTCGTCAATCATATCATGTTCAGCCCCCTAATAACGTTTGTAACTACTGATGCCGTTTCCTCGCGCTCGCGACTATGGTTTAAGTCTATGAATAAGCGTTCCTTCGGCTTCAGATGAACGGATCTCCAGATGAGTTTAGCCCTCGCATTGAAACGAAGGTAAAAAACAAATGAAAACAGACCAACGTCGATTTCGATTGTATTTTCGATAAGATATTCTACTCATCCGCCGTTAAAACTAGTGTCGGATATTTTGGCTTGGTGAGATGTGCGCTTTGACCGGCAAAAAGAAATCCCGGCGGACGGAACAGATTTCAGTCTCTTTGAGAATCACTCATCCCGCCGATCCCCACGCCTCTTCCTCCGTCAACTAAGCGACCGCAACGGGGCCGCGCCGCACAGCGTCTATTTGTGACTTGTGTGCGACATCATGGCCTCGCATACACCTGTCCGACCCTCTCCATATGCACCCCCATCGGCCGCGATTCCACAGGTCCTCCCTTCAACAATTTCACTCGACGAGGTATTGGAACCCCACGATGCTTGGCTTACGGCGTAGGAAGTTAAACTCCACAATGGGACACCCGCACAACGGCGTGTGTGGGATGACTTGGCGACTATATACTCTATCATCGTTTCTCTGGAATTTGTCGAGAAAGCGTATGTCCGAGACACAATAACCCAAGCACAGTAACTCCCTGTCCCTCCGACCTCTGCGACACCATTTCTGCAGCGACTTCTCTTGCATAAAGCCCAGTGTTGATAATAGATATACGCAGAAATGCACAAATTTACTTACTCAATATAAGGCGATCCTCAAAGACGCAGAAGTTCAGGAACGGTTCGGCGATCTAGAGACGTTCCAGAAAGAATATAAAGTGCAGTTTACTTCTGCTACGTATCGCTTGAAAGTGGGCGTCCCTGCAACGGTGGAACACGGTGGAAGTCATCATCAGAGTGTTACTGAAACGCCTACTGGTGTCACTGATCAAGTCAATGCAAGACACATTGCGGAAACAGTTGAGGTAACATTCCCTCCCTTTCAGCTCCTGTGTCATTCCTCGCGAAGTCTGCCGTATCCTCGGTGACTTGTGCTCGGTTTCTCTATTGGGGGAACCTCTGTGTCGAAATCAGCGATTGATGGTAGAAATTCATTACCTTTATGGACGCGTTGAAGTTGAATTACAAATCGAAAGATCAATTACATCCGTTACTGAGTGAGTTGATGGTGAGTTTGAATACCAGTATGCCGGATTTTGAGGGTCGTGCAAAGATTGTGCAGTGGTTAATTACGTTGAATCAGATGAGGGCGGCGGAAGATGTTAGTGATGATCAGAGTCGGCAGGTATTAATCCTGGAATACGAGAATGACGGTAGATGTTGTTTGATATTGACTCTGCGTATACTCAGTTTTTCAACGCGATTGGGAAGTAGGAAAGGGACCGGTCAGTCGGAGTGCAGTATTTCAAGGTTGAGGGGTCAGTGATGGGAACTGTTAGAAGATTATGTGTATGGGATACAGACAGGGCATTTAGGATTCAGGTCGGCGTTGGCAATACTATACAATTATTTACTTTCCTTCCTCCACTGAGCCTCCCACCTCCTTTCCTCCCGTCCACGATGCAAAATAGCTCTCTTGGTCTTCTCATCTAGGCCCAGATCGTCAATCCACTCCTCCCCTTCCCTATCCAACAAGGCCGCGATCCCAACGCCACTCTTCGAAAACGGAGGCACCCTCATTTGATAATCCACCACAATTTTATCCTCATCTGCATCCACGACGGTCCACTTGGATAAAGAAGGTTGCGTGGTCTGTGCATAGAATCGTAGATCAACATGGGGTTCATAATACCCTGCGGACCATCGCTCTGCTCGTCCTTCGGCTAATGCGGTGTTGTAATGGATACAACTCCATGCGTGTTCGGAGATCCAGTTCTCCTCTGTGACGTGGACCTTTTTGCGCGGACGACCGCCTAGGAGGGTTGGTTGTTGTGGAACAGTGGATTGGGGTTGTTGATGGTAGACGGCACTGGCTCCTAACCATGCGACATAGCGATCTTTGTTATATGGTTTTCCTTCCTCTGGTAAGATATCCGTTGGATCCGCTAGTTCTCCTTCAACCACAGAGGGGTCTGCTCTGGCGTTGGCTTCCCAGTAATCATCAATCACTCTTCGTCCACCGACAATGATCTTTGCTCCGTACTGTTTGAATACACTTCGCGCAGTGACTAGACCCACTGCTCGTCCCTTGTAACTAGGCGGCATTAATTCCCGATCAATCATATCCGCTTTCTCTGCCTCGGTCGCAATAATTTTGTATAACACGGGATTGTTGCGGAAGAATAAATAGGAATCTCGGAATCCAAGTGCTCGGGCTGGTTCTGTGGATAACATGTATAATCTCTCTCCTCGACCTAGGACAGTGAATGTTCGACATCGGTATTCTCGACCACCGAGTAAGTTGCCGTCCATGTCCACTTTCTTCTCGCCTTCTTCGTCGATTTCAGTAAGCAGGGCCTCGTCGTTTTCGATTATCTGAGGATTGCCCTTGGAGTCGTATATCACTGTTCCGACAGGTCTAGTGTCAATCATGAAATATCATGGATACTACCCCTTGGCACGATTCCGCATATTACCTCCTCTTCCCTTGGGCTTGACAACAACGTCCTGCAGTAAGTATCTGCCACGAGACTCACAAAGAATGTTACCTCTTCTTCTTCCTCGACTTCATCCTCTTCCTCTTCCTCCTCTTCGTCAGGACTGGCAGCAACGGGCTGACTATTCTCCCTCGAAACATGCGTGACATTTCGTCTCGCCCGTGCTCTAGGCCGTCCCCTTGCTCTGGGTCTAGCAGCTGCAGACTGTCTCCCCCGTGCGCGCCTCTTGGGCGTGGTCTCTTCTTCCACCTCCATCTCTTGCTCCTCGTCCTCTGACTCTTCGTCCTCGGCGCCCTCGTCCTCGTCCTGATCGTCCGTATTCATTGTCTCAACTTGTATCTCGTCGGGCGGTGACGAAGCAAGCTCAATCTCGCTCTGTATGGACGGTTCTACATGTGAGTCCGGGGTCTTTGTGCAGGAAGGAACGTTTTGAGATTGATCGGCGGGCGGAAGCTCTTGACGAGCGTTTGCGTCCCCTTGGCCAGGCCATCACAAACTAGGAACTAAGAAACGCGCCGCTGTGGGAAAGTTTTGTGTGGGGTTTCAATAGCAACCAACTCGAAGGGGCTCTTAATCGCCTCTTATCATAGTCTGGACTAGCACCGGAGCACCCCGGTGGTTGGCTCTTGCGAATCCAGCCAGCAATCACGACACAAAGCGACCATCGAATCCACGTCTCAAACTGTGTAGCCGCAACCACCACTCGAACTGTATCTCTCGACCTCATAAGGAACTAAAATTTATAGACACAGGATGGCAGCTCCGCAACGTCGATCAATACAGGTCGTTGCCCGGCTGAATCCGGCTTCGATCGAATATTATAAGGCTGAGAACGCCAAACTCCGGGAACGAAATGCATCTCTCCATCGTCGACTGCATAAATACAAAAAGTACTCTCTTTCTTGATATGATGGCTTATACCTGTTTTGTGTGTACTTTACAGGAAGATAAGCGCAAGTTCTCATTCATTCACAATAATGCTCGATATGAGTTTCCAAGGCTCCTTATCCTCGCCCGATCATCAGTGTATGTTCCCGTCTGATGACCCGTCATCGTGTTTGATCGTTTTGTTCTATTTTGTGAGTTAGTTCAGTGTTGAAGGCAGGCTGGCCGATGCGATAGGGAATACAGGACCACATCCCGCCGAAAATATCCCTCCCCCCAACGACGAATTAAATCCTTTATACTCCTTCGACACGACAGATATCTTCCCCGACTTTGATCCCACGACATTCCACATCTTCTTGCAAATGCTCGCTCGTTTCTGTATTTACAAACCGGACAGTATTACCATCGACCGCATCAAGCAAATCTGGCGCATCAGCGACTACTTCGATATCCCGACCCTTCTCCTCAACGAAGACGAGCTAGTGACCAAAATCAAGGACGAGAATATGCGTACCTTCGGGGGGATTCAGAAGGAACTGGACTTTGCAATGCGGTATAACTGGCGGAAGTTGAAAGAGGCTTGTCTGGGGTGTATCAAGGAGAAAACGGCAGACTTTGGAGGATTGACGGACAGTATGAGGAATGCGGAGATTATGGGGTTGCTGGATACGCTTGTTGTTGCGGAGAGGAGGAAGTCCGGGGTTGCGGAGGCGGAGGATAGTAGTATGGAGGGAGATGGGCTGGAGGGAATTAGGTGGACTACTCCGAGCGATGAGAACGAGAACGAGAACAGAAATGGAGAGGAGGCGGGTGAGAAGGAAGTGGATGGAAAGGAAGAAATGAAGGATGACGATGATGAAGAGGATGAAATTGCTGATGAAACCACTATGGATCTTGTTGTCCCGTAAATGCGGAGCAAGGGCAACAAAAGGATGAATCTACATAAATTTCGTTGTGCAAATGGGTTTTAGTATCGGGAATTGCTATCAGGGTCATGGGGGAGAGTTGCTTATAGTTTGGCTGGTCGGGTGCATAAAGCTTAGTATTCTCATATCACATCAAATTCACATTTCATCAATCCAGAATTCTTGCCAGCAATAAACAATTATAGTGCTCTATTTGTGATAGTAATGATGGACTCTCCAGAATTTGTTGCTCGTACAGATGCAATTTCTGATGCAATGCAATTTACTCGCGGTTTCCTCTAGAAACCGGCGCTCCAACATCTTCCCTTGACAACTCAGTTGAGGTATCCATTTCCATTTCCATATCCAAGTCATCCGAGTCCTGCCATTAGAACCTCTCTCCCTAGGAATATACATCGTCTCCCTCCTCATCGCCCTCGTCCCCTTCGTCTGCCTCGTCACCGTCATCCTCCTCTTCGTCGTCGTCATTGTCACTATCGTCGCTGAGTTCCGGCAATGGTAAACTCCAGTATCGCAGATCGGTGTACGCTTCGTCAACGCCTACTCCAGCGCGAACAGGCGGGAAAAAGTGGTCCACAAGATCGCTCATGTGTATATAACTACTCTTGTAACCGGCCAATTCCAGCAGTTCCATTCGAACCTACATAATCAATTTTCTGAGCCCAGATAAATAGTAGGAATACCTCAGCGTTGGAGTTGATAGTGAATATTCGCGACGAGGGAATGCCTACAGATCTATAGGAAAGGGCATCGGTAATTCGATTTCCAAAGCCTGCGTAGAAAGGATTCGAAGGCTGTGAGGTCGATTGAGGTGCTTGTTTGGGAAGGAACAAATGCTGTAAATCTCGTAAACAAGCCATTTTGAACACCTCTGGCTTTCGCAGTATCACCTCCCTGCGTCCATTTAGCATCATATGCGCTAAAGGGGGAATGAAGGATTGAGGTACCTTCTGAGGGCGGTGAACGTTCGATCGGGGGACATAATGACGGGACCCTCGGGAATGGTATACTTCCCCTGCACAATACTCTTCAAATATCCCCTCGTCGTATCCGCTTGTCCAACACTCCGACTCGTCAGATATAACAGCTGATACCCATTATTTGTGATATCCGTGAACAACTTCGCTACACCCTGATGAGTCCAGTCCCTTCCAATCATAGTATAAATATGTCCCACCACATCAGATCTATCAGATCAACCACGTCTACTACCGGAAGATACTTTGTTATTGTCCCGTCGATATCGGAAATGACGACCGGGACGTTGTATTTCCAGTAATACATGTGTGCTGTACATGTAGCTTTTCCAGCAAAACTGCTCGTGACACTGAAACTCAAGGAATTCTTCCCCGGCTTCAGATTCAGAGATTTCTACCATCAACACCATCTTCCACAAGAAGAGTAAGTGGACATACCAGCTGCTCACTAGTCAACCTCAGGGTTTTCGCATACGAATACCCCTCATCGGGTTTCAGAGTCGGCATAGCAGGCTCACTCTCCGCGCGTGAAATCCGCCCCTCCTCCTCTTGACTAATATTCGTCAACGATTTCAACAACGGCCTCGTAGGCTGGCTAGACGGCGACGGCGGTATCGCAGTAGATAATGCGGGGGACGAAGACATAGGGGTACTAGTTCCGGTGTTATCGCGGGACTGGGATTGTGATTCAGCGTACTGTTTGGCTTCTTCGGAGGCGTAGATCCATAGATTGCCGTCCTGGTCGTGGCCTATTAGGGTGTCGAGGGAGTCTTGGCCTTGGCCGGTTTCTTCGCGGAAGATTTCTCGGGCTAGGGCGTCGAATTGTTTTGTGTCTTCGGCGGAGGCTTTGTAACCCTGGGCGTCGAGCATCACGTCTACCATAAATATACTATCTGCTGAATTGAGAAGCGCAGGGGAAGAAGGAAGTGAAAGAGAGTTGAGATTAGAGAGAAGGTGGACGAACCTCCGTTGTCTTGAACGTGAGTACGCACTTCGCCGCCCATCTTATTGACTATTTCTGCCACTTTTTCAATAGCGGCTTGAGTTCTTGCAGGAACTTTCGGGTGAGAGAAACTATCTCGTTGAATATGAACCGTATGGCGCCGTGAAGAAAAGCCATTTGAAGAAGACGATGAGGGTTCTTTCATATCGTCGAGAGTAAGTGAGTCCATTGACGAAGGTAGATGTGTCCAATCTCCGGATTGTGGACGACGATGCGACGGCAGGGACGAATGATTCGTATGGGAGGGTAATGAGTGTGAATCGTATCCTAGAATAAGTCCATTGAACGGCATAGGGATAGAAAGGGAATTGACCTTCTGCAGAGGCTGGTCGGACAATGTCGATGGGTTTATGTAGCCGCACATTGGAATCTGATCGCGCATCGTCGTCTTTTCTTCCTGCCTTGGGATCTAATTTCCCATTCGCCTTATTCAAATCCAGGTAATCCGGTTCCTGCAATGACATGACCGCTTTCTATAAATGAGCTTTGCTTGGCGCAATGAAAATACCCCAGTCAATGCAGCGGGTAAGATAGGAGACTGGGAAGGTGACACCACAGGAGATGTCTGCATGTCCTCTGGAATATCACCCTCCGTCTGGAAGACAAAGAACGCTTCTCCACCTTCCCCCAATTTCATAGGGAAATCCACTTTCTTGCTGTTTACATTGAATTCAACCTACATTATTACCAATGTCCCAGTATCCGGCCACGGATCACAGTACCTTCTTCTCCGAGGGAAGTAGAAGCGAGAACTTGCCGAACCGGACGTGGAAGGGCGAGCACGCCAAGTCGCCATTCTCCTGCTCTACAACGATAACATCAATCGCCCCGGACAACGTAGCCTGCATTAGTCCCTCTGCTTGGATTCTTGGGATTATACTGGATTAATAGCCTGCCACGTCGATGTGACTTGATCAGTTACGCTCATAGGGAGAATACCAGACGAAAATGCCCGTCCGAAAGCCTTCATGGAGTCTCGGCCGGATGAACAAGGGGCTGTTGCTGCGGTCCAGGAACAATAAGCGAGGGATCACTCACACCAGTGTTTGTAGTATGTTTGTCGTCGGCATGCCCTTTCGCGCAAGAAGACACGTCCCGCTGTGCCGGAAGAGGCGGGTCTACCGAGGATAGCACGCCTGGATCACGGGGCGTGGGACGTGCGACAGCAAGTGTTGCGGTGGTAGGAGCAGCGGTAGTTGGGCTGATGATGTGTGAGAATCCGGTTGGTCTTCCCCACCAAATCAGTCAATTGCACTTCCTGTGTTACGCAACCGCGGACCAATCCCTTTGTTGAGGTCAGATGTTCACTGGATAATCAAACTATGGAGCTCAATAAGTATTCACTCCGGAAGATATGTTTCGAAGATAGATTGTATTTTTGTTGGGATGGTAGTCATCCTGGCGTATTCAAGCGCCTGTAATGACTCGGCGGAAGCGCACGTGCACAGGCAGCTCGAGTTACATATCCATCGACACGGAGCTACGGGG
>Ga0302325_10031132_pt1 | contig 10983 bp, 8 predicted proteins | sample Palsa_T0_2_FD_201948 | JGI IMG/M metagenome (GOLD analysis project Ga0302325, IMG submission 201948) | Peat permafrost microbial communities from Stordalen Mire near Abisko, Sweden - Palsa_T0_2 | ecosystem: Environmental > Terrestrial > Soil > Palsa > Peat permafrost | place: Sweden: Abisko... | reverse complement strand
TCTTCTGCCAAATTTGAAGTTTAGCAGGCTCCTAGGTAGTATTTTCCCTTCATGGTGCAACATGTTCCTGAATATCGGCCAAACTAGTCGGCAAGTAATCGATATACGGTACTCATGATGTGGAATTCTGTCCAAAACAGTCAAGCCAAACGCAAAAGTTTTGATCCGAGTTGATGACATATTTAAAATTATATCCAACGTCATTTCTCACAGAATGCGCACGTTTTACCCGAATTGCAGTCGCGCCTCCATATCCTTCTTGGAAATGACTCTATTCAAAGAATTGATCCGGTATCCATCTTTACATGCACCTCGCTTGAGCAATGAAGGGTAAACTCTTGAGCTAGCCCTGCGGCTGGCACCAAAACCTCACTCTTCAAATAAAAGTTAACGCGGATAACTGAAAATAAAATATGGATATGCCATTACTTGTGCCAACCAGGCACTGCAAGCAAATAATCTTAGTAATTGACTAGCGAACTGTTATTACTCACGTGTCTAGAATAGACTCCCTATTACATCAGTGCCATTTTAGACTTCTGACGAGCAACAGCATATGCGCCCTGAATTATGTCGGTGGAAAACCCTGAATCTGGCTCTATTATAGATAGGCGCTAGATGTACATTTGGCCATACTAATCTCAGAATGTTGGCAAGATGACCATATTAGAAGAGCTGAGCATTAACACTCCTATCATCTTAGTGATGAAGGTGATGGCCATGCTTTGCGGATCGAATCTATCGAAGGCAGCCACCAAGAAAGAGAACTTTTGCGAACAAGTGGAAGATAACCAGATCCAAAGCGGCTACGATGCAAGAAATCGTCTCTCAAAGTATCGTCATAACGGATAAGAACGTCTCACAGGTGAATAACATTATTCTGGAGGAACATAAGCGTTTGGTGCGGAGACAGGTGCCTGCCGTGAGGCTGCTTGATGTTGAGATGAAGACTAGATGACAGCCATTGTGCGGTTTGTCAGATGAAATCATGCCGCCTATTGTATTTCTGAGAGAGAATGGGGTGTAGACTGCTGTTGAGGAACCAGAGGCCTGTAGTAGTATGAAGTACAGAGAATTAGTGACGAAACTGCTCGGGCACTTCCTGGAGCAGTTGGAGTGGAAACATATCGCTTCTGGGGAGGTGAAGTACGGCCAAATTCTGTGTTGCAAGCTGGACGCAGAAGAAACGGACTCGAAATCAGATAATTTGTGGTCGACTTAACAGGCTGCAAATGTTAACATTGCATTTGATGCATGACAGAAGGATCTTGCGGTGGCAGTACTCCGGAGTTTCAGCAAGCAGATCATTGCGAATCCAAACGCCAGGCACTTGAGAAGAACGGAAAGGGCCCGAGATCTCGATGTTTGTCAAGGTCAAGGTCATTTGGATTGGGTTTGCAAACCTCTTTTCTTGGGTGAAGCAATTGACGTTGTGGTCAAGCTTGCCATATTCTCCCTTCTCTCTCTTAATTCGCCCTTCCTACGCCAGTTTGAAGTTTCCTATGTTCTCAATTTGGGATTAGATCTGGTGTTGAAACCGAAAACGCAACAGAGTTTGAATTTGCGGGGATGAAGATTCAAGCATCGGACGTTTCGTGCCAGGAGTCTACGCTAGCCCAAGCCGTGTTAGCGCGATCAGATTACCGGCAGCGTGCGCTGCACCCCTGAATTTTTCGACACAGGGGTCTCGCTTAACATGGCGGCTCGTGGCGCAATGTGCCAGAACAGTTCCAACTTCAGCCAACTTCACCAACCTCCGTCCCAAAGCGCCATAGAGCGACCGACCCAGCAATGCCAACTAGTGGAACGAAACAGGATCCTGGCTATCTGATTGTCATCTAATCTGATTATCAAACATGGCGTCGTCCGTTCTGGACTGCAGCCGTCAAAATTCCCCTGGCACGATCAGATGTGCGACAGGGAAAGCGCCGCGTTCTCATGCTGATCGGATGATCCTGTTTGTTTGATCCTTCAGCTTCCTGTACCTAGTGTTCACTGCCTTGGTGGCAATGTAGTATATCAAAACGCCAGCAGCTCTCGTCGTTCATTTCACTTCAGCAAGAGCACCGGTGCTTCTACGTTACAGTCCTTCTCTTTCAATCGCCTGATACGAATTACTTTCCTTTCAAGAATCGAATCTTACTTTCTCTGCCAATAATTGTACTATTACTCCATCTTCTACGGTTTGCAAACATCACAAATATGAAGGTCTTTACTATCGTTGCTCTTCTGAACCGTAAGTCACATCTGCCCCCCAACGTGTTCTTATTCAGAGGCTAAGCCTGTTTATCAGTCCATCTCATGGCCTACGCTGTCCCACCCTTCGACCCTGCTGGGGCAAAGAATGTTGGAAATGGTGTAGGTGAACAATTTATAGGCGGCCAATGCCTCAGCAATGCCGATTGTGCTAGTGCGTGTTGTGCGAATCCAACGGGTATCTGCTCTGGCCTAGGCGCCGCAACACAAAACGGAAAGACGGGTTGTGGTTTCGGCTCAACAGGATCAGCAGCAGCTCCGGTATTATCATCGAGCCCAGGTGTTGCCGCAGTCGCAGTGGCTGGTACTGCCTCTGCAGGTGGTCCCGCTTTCGATCCCGCAGGTGCAAAGAATGTCGGCAATGGAAAGGGTATACAGTTCATTGGTGGACAGTGCTTAAGTGGAGCGGACTGTGCAAGCACATGTTGCGCAGGACCTTCGGGTATCTGTTCTGGATTGGGAGCTCAAACTCAAGCGGGTAAAACTGGTTGTGGCTTTGTGTTTGGAAACTCGTCTGAAAGTGTGCCGTCGTCGGCTGCCGCCCCAGTCGCATCTTCGACTCCTGCTGTTGCGAACGCTGCGGTGGCAAGCACTGCTTCAGCTGGTGGACCACCCTTTGATCCGGCTGGAGCGAAAAACGTTGGCAATGGCCAGGGCATTCAATTCATTGGCGGACAATGTCTTTCGGGAGCGGATTGCGCGAGTACTTGCTGCGCGGGGCCCTCAGGCATCTGCTCTGGCCTTGGGGCACAAACCCAAGCTGGAAAGACGGGATGCGGGTTTGTTTCGGGCAACGCTTTTGAGGCTGCTGATGCCGCGCCCGTAGCTTCGTCCGCTACTGCTGCGAAGCCAGCTTCCAGCGCAAGTGCGGGCGGGCCAGCCTTCGATCCAGCTGGCGTCAAGAACGTCGGAAATGGCAAAGGCGTTCAGTTTATTGGGGGCCAATGTCTTTCAGGGGCAGATTGTGCAAGCGCGTGTTGTGCGGGACCGTCCGGGATCTGCTCTGGTCTAGGAGCGCAGACACAAGCTGGTAAGACTGGGTGTGGATTTGTCTCGAGTGCGAAGCTTTTGAGGGTATGACCATACTGTGGAAAATTGACCGAGCATTTAAGGGGGCAAGCATATTCTTATCAATATTTTAGGGGGTGCATTAGGTTTGGTTGTATTAACATTGGGAGGCGAAAATTCAACGGCATACATGCGGAATTTAGTAGATAAATATCAATCATGGCGAGCTTTGCAAGACACTTTAAAATTGTTCCCCTTGCGCTTGGGAGTCCCAGAGTTAGCATTGCCTAAAATATTAATTCTAACCAGCTCGAGAAGGTTTCCAGCCCCAATCCGAAAACCCAGGATATGACATCACGTGACAAACATTCTGGTCATGGAGACGACCCCTACAAATCCAATAGAACATGTATGTGTAGTCATAGACTTACTCCGGTAATGGCAATTGCATTTATCCTTCGAAAATGCATCCGGTTCATAGAAGGTATTGCTTGAACACGTGACCAAGAGTCGTGGAAAGTCGAAACAAGCTCGACCTCGACCCAACTTCTTTAGTTTCCTCGCGGCACTCAACATCGAAACTCTCGTATTCAGAACAGACAGCACCCCACCTGCTGCTCGAAACGATGCAACGCGATGGCACGCTGCACAACATTTATTGATTGGTCACACGGCATCGGCGCGTCCAATTAAGCTACTTAAGCTTCATGCAGTATGATGGAGTTAATCTCTTTTGGGAACACGGTACCTGGAAAAGGGGCCAAATCTGGTCTGGCTGAACCGTTTTACAGTAGGGTCGACATCCACCATGGTCCTTGAAGGAACTTCACTTCGCGATCGACTCTTCGGGATTGCGGTGTTTTTCAGCTCTTCAGCCAGCCACAAAAGCGTTTTCTTGGGCTTCAATGGCTGTTCTTCTCGTCGCTCTTTTGGGATGTGGCGTCGACTCCTGGATGTCTTTTCTCAATATTAACAGAACGTTCCATTCTTGAAAAGCCCTCAGCGCGTTGTTCTTTTCAACCTTTCACTCGTTTGTACGTTTACATCGTTGAAGAGCGATTTGCGAAGATGCTGTTCATTCATTTCGCGTTTGCTCTGCTAGTCAGTCGAGTGGCTGCGACGCGTTCCCAAGTCTCCATTCCGCAAAAATCGGCTGTAATCTCATCGGCAACCTCCTTGTTTGCTCCTGCTGTGACATACGCCGGTCCTACAGGAAGTGTCTCAGCCGCTTTGAAAACACCATCGACGACAAAGGTTGCCCCTCAAGTCTTAGTTGCAACTCCATCATCCGTGCCGTACTGGTTAGAATCAATCACCCATCAGGGAATCTCTGCTTTCAATTCAAACCCGGGAAATTATCAGGTTTTCAGAAATGTCCAGAGCTTTGGAGCAAAGGGTGAGATTTCCGTTCTATTGGATTGAATTATATAAATTGATAACATCTAGGTGATGGAGCCACCGACGATACAGCAGCGATTCAAGCTGCAATGTCAACTGGGAATAGGTGCGCGCCCGGAAGCTGCCAATCCACGACTACAACTCCAGCGATCGTTTACTTCCCTGCGGGAACATACATAATCAACTCGTCCATTATCGATTATTACTATACCCAGATTATTGGTAACCCGAATAACATGCCAGTGCTCAAGGCGACTCCGAATTTCAGTGGTTTTGGTCTCATAGATGGCGATCAATATGGTGGGAATGGTCTGAAATTTGGGGCTACAAACGTTTTTTATCGTCAAATTCGGAATTTGGTCTTCGATCTTACGGCAATTCCGGCGAGTAGCTCGGCGACTGGTGTTCACTGGCCTACAGCTCAGGCAACGAGTTTGCAGAATTGTATCTTCAACATGAGTGATGCGTCTGGGACTCAGCATCAGGGACTTTTCATCGAGGATGGTGAGTTAGTTACATTTACTTCAACTAATTTCCGGAGCGTAGGATGCATGTTCTCCCGTTTCTTCGATCGAATGTCTCGAGAGTTCTTACTCATTTGAATTCCTTTGTCTGAATGTTCCATGGTCTCCCGTACACTCAAACTTCTCCCCCCTTTGAACATCCCACTAGTTGTAGCCTATCTATTCTTCCTTATTAGGTAATACGGAGCCCTATCTTGTCTAGACTGACCAATCGAACTAGGCTCTGGTGGCTTTATGAATGACTTGATTTTCTATGGAGGTCTCAACGGTGTGGTATTCGGCAATCAACAGTTCACTGTCCGAAACCTGACCTTTTATAATGCGATCACTGCAATTGACCAAATCTGGGACTGGGGTTGGACCTATACAGGAATCACAATCATCAACTGCACAACGGGATTGAATATGGCAGGAGGTGGGAGAACCGGACAAAGCACAGGATCGGTCACTTTCCTCGATAGCAGCTTCACCAATACAAAAGTGGCAATTGTAACGGCTCACGACCTGAGCTCTCTGCCGGCAACGGCAGGAAGTCTGATCCTCGACAACATTGTTTTAACCAATACACCTGTTGCAGTTCAGGGACCCGCGGGGACTGTTTTGGCTGGAGGGACATTGACTATATCAGGCTGGGGTGAAGGACACGAGTACACCCCGAATTATCAAAAGAACTTCGAAAACAGCATCACGAGATTTTCTCGTCCTTCCTCCCTCACCACAAACGGATTGTTCTATGCTCGGTCTAAGCCTCAGTATCAAGCTTCGCCTCTTTCCCAATTTGTCAGTGTGCGGGCTGGAGGCGCGAAAGGTGACGGGGTCACCGATGATACGGCCGCTCTCAACACAATTCTCAAAAATGCTGCCGCAGCTGGCCAAATTGTGTTTTTTGATGCCGGAACTTACAAAGTCACTTCAACGATCACCATTCCTCTTGGGTCGAAAGTAGTTGGCGAATCTTACTCAGTAATTATGGGAACTGGTTCATTCTTTTCGAGTATTACAGCTCCCCAACCAGTCGTCTCTGTTGGAACCGTAGGCCAAAAAGGTATTGTAGAATGGTCAGACATGATCGTCTCAACACAAGGCGCCACAGCAGGCGCCATTCTGATCCAGTGGAACTTGGCCTCGACTGCCTCCTCTCCCTCTGGCATGTGGGATGTTCATACTCGGATTGGTGGCTTCGCTGGTTCAAACTTGCAATTCGCACAATGCCCGACAACACCCGACTCCGCGACTGTGAACGAAAACTGCATTGCAGCATTCATGAGCATGTATATTACTCCTTCAGCTACGGGATTATATATGGAGAACAATTGGCTGTGGACTGCAGACCATGACATCGAGGACCCAAAAGTTACGCAGATTACCGTCTACACCGGCCGAGGCCTCTATTGTGCCTCGGCGTCGGGCACAATATGGATGGTCGGTACAGCCGTGGAACATCATGCCATGTACCAGTACCAATTCGCAAACACGAAGAACGTCTTTGCAGGCCAGATTCAAACAGAAACGGCATACTGGCAGCCGAATCCGAACGCTAGCGTTGTGTTCCCAATCGTCAATGGCTGGAATGACCCAGATTTTGTAGCAAATTGTACAGGCGTTGCGGGGCAGTGTAATATGGGATGGGGACTGCGTGTGGTCAACAGTGGGAGTATCATAATCTACGGAGCTGGGCTGTACAGTTTTTTCAACAACTATAATACCAGTAAGCTCCCTATATCACCAAGTCTGACTTGTAGCTGACAAACCGCAGCATGCTCCAACTCCGTCACGCCACCTGGAAATGGCGGTGCCTGCCAGACGAGGATATTCAGCATTGAGGGGACGAACAGCAATAATATCGATGTGTATAATTTGAATACAATTGGGGCAACGCAGATGGTGACGAAGAATGGGAATAGTGTGACGACGTTCTCGGATCATGTTAATGTCTATCCGGATACGATTGCTTATTATAAGAGTAATTGATATTGTGTTGCCGCAGGAAAGAAGGTTTATAAATTCACGCTCAAGCATTGGATTGGAATCATTGGATTGTATAGTTACGTAACCATGTTACTACATGTAGAATTTTTACTTCCTGACCCTCGAGACCCGGCTACATGGTACTAATCACTAGTAATCATTGTAGAACTCTTGTATCGCCTTTCGGCTCTTTAACTTAACATAGTCTATTCCATCCTTAACATCACTTCACTATCCGTGCTCGGCTTCTATCATCCTCCTTCTATAAATTCCTCCCTAGGCCCCGATCTAGGACCTTTCGCTTTATTTCAACTTCTAGAGGCATTGGGGTTAAAAAAGGGCACAAAGTATTCGCATCTATTCGGTCCCTTATCTATGCTCCCCAACTCCAAGGACATAGGATTCTATGTCTCCTTTCTCCTTTCTCCTTTCTCGGTCGTATGACAGAATTCGGTAGCTCGGAATATTGTATTCGGTCTGCAGGATGCTGAGCAGGCGGCCCGACGCACCAACGTCGCACAGCCAGAAGCGATACTGGTTATGCTATCTCAAGTTGTTAGTTGGTTGAGCAGAGGTCCAAATGAATCATAGGTGAAGTGTGGATTGGGTGTAAAAGATTGATATTGAAGTTGTCTAAAGTTCTAAGTGTCAAGGAAGTTAAGGGCCCTTATATGCATCCAAATCAGAGGCTAATCTCCATATAGAAATGGTACGATAGACGTGATATCCAACTGACATCGCTAAGTATGCATTACTAGCTCAGCATATCCGGAGGCAGTAACATAACTTGACTAGTAAAGTTCTTAACGTTAAGCAATTATCTAAACGGCGATTCATTAATTAGCCTCGAATCTATTGATCTTCATTATCAAGATGTGCCATTACATCGACCAATCGTTCTACTACAGCAAATGTAGAGCTCAGCCTCGTCACATTCAATCCGTTCGGAAATAGGATAAACGCTACAAGGTCAAAGAAAACGGACACTATTGCCCAGACGCTTCTCCAGCCAAAGGCCTGAGCGGGAATGTGATTACGACTAGGTCCTCGAAACAGCTAAGCGAATGCCCGCAATTTCCGCCTCCAATCGGCCAAGTGAGTTAGGGGAAGACATTGGCCATAAACCTTACTAACATGCATCATTGAAGTAATCCCCAGCGCCTTACCCAGCCTACAAATGGAATCAGGGAAACAGCAGTTAAGAGGAAGGGAAACAAAATTGATTGGCGGCTAAGGAGAAGGGCGTAAAAACGAGATATACGTGGCTCTTTGATAGTAGCGACTGTACAAATGGTCAGCTTTTGCAGTTTAGCCAAAGAATTAAACATACCCTCCAATTTCACATCTTGAAGGGCTTCTTCCGCAGTCACATAGTTTTGTCTCCAACATCTCATAATCGTGTTCCTAAAGGCAGAGACAGATTCTAGATTAGGATAGCGACCCTCAAAGAAAGCAGCAGATACTTCATGATCGGGTAAATCCTTGTATGGCTCCGAGCCAGTCATTATCTCATAAGTAGTAGAGCCGAGGGCAAAGAGTTCGGTCCTTGTTGAGATATCTTCGCCAGGAAGTTCGTGACTAGTCTCATAACAGACAAGTGGTGGATGGTCGTCAATGGCGGATCCGGCGAAATCACCCAGCTTTATATTAAGACTGTCATCGAGGAAAATGTTATTGCACGATATGTCGCCATGAAGCACGCTTCTTGAATGGATAAACCGCACGGCATCGAAAAGTTGTTCAACCCAACGAAGCTTGAGAGAAAGCGGAACCTGTTTCTTCTGCCTTGCAACGTATTGCCTAATAGATGTCTGGCTCGCAAACTGCAAGATGATAGCGTTTTCTAGGACGCCAAAATATCTAACGATGCCGCTGTGGTCGCGACCAAGACGCTGATAGATGAGCTTCTCCCGTTCTAAGAAGTGCGATTCTGAAGGCCGGCTGAACTTGACAACAGCATCAAGACGCGCGACGATCGCCGTAATGCCTGCGCCAACCACATCCTTGCCGTCCAAACCCAGTGGCCATTGTATGACAGACTCCTGCATCTTACTTTGCGACGACTATGATGGAATCGACTAAGAGGTGATATGGGCGTCCGGTAGAGTCTACTTGAATGGGGGCTGAGGTCGGTCGGAGAGGAGGGTGGAGATCGGCGTAGCAGTACCCGTCGACGCTCTCGGTGTGCGAGTAGGGCGTACGTTGTTGCAGACGGGATCGATCGATAATGCTGTCAGAAGGAGTTCGAAGTAACGGCCTAGAAATGTGGGTGTGTGTCTGAAGTTCGGCGCGGTTGAAAAGGTCGTGAGACTATGCGCCACAGGCTGGGCAATAACCTTAAATTAAGGTTACTATACGTTCCGCTGCCGCCAGGTGGGAATTTCGGAAAAAGTCAAGAAACATCAAAAAGTCCGACTCTTTTCACTTAGCTAAATATTTATATAAATTAGAGGAAACTTAATGTAAGCAATTTTTAAATCGGTAGTTTATAAACTTTAAGAGGAATTGAATTTTCTTACTTTTTGAAGTACTCGGTTTCCCACCGGAATGCACGGCCGGATCGCATACAAAATCGCAAAAACTCATAACTTTTAAAAATTAATAACTTTTTTAATAGTTAAGATATAAAATTGCTTTCTTTAAAAAGATAAATATAGATAAATAACTATATTTAAATAATATAAACTAATAAATAAGAGGCTTTGTTGCAGTTCGTGGTGCGGAGCATGCCGGCGCTAGCATCCTTTACCTCGTTAAACGACGGTCCCCTTATTTTTAGGAAATTAGTCAATTCTTCTCGCAGAGCTACGCTGTTGCAGTAAAAGCTACTGCTGTGGGTTGTAATAATAATAATAAGATGATGAGCTCGCGAAGCTCGCGAAAAGGATTAATATACAGCCGAATGGGTCACGTGCCCTGTACATGACATTGCATGCAACATACGCGTACGCCTTTTCAGCGCACGACAGGCTTTATATTATAAAGTCCTTAATTTAAGGAATAAAAAAGAGATATTAAAAAGATTAATAAATAAAAATAAAAATAAAACGATTCTATATATAAATAAAACATCTCAAAATAAACTTGTAAGTTTATAAGCTTTTATATAAAGTTTAGTTTATATTTATATAAAGAACTTATATAATTATGGTTATTTAGTGCTTATTATTTCAAAAGCTTCAAAAATATATAAATATAGTTAAAAATATTTTTCTTTGATTTTAAATAAAGAAATTTTAAAATTTTATGCCTTTTTTAAACTTTATTAAAAGTAAAGCTTTTAAGTTCGGTTAAAAAAAGCTTCGAGGGTATAAGAGAAAGTTTAAAGGCGAGTTATAAGAGTAGTAAGATTGACTATAAAAAGAGCATTAAAGGAGATCCCTATTTATATGTTCTCTATTATCTTTATTAAGATTTTTACAAAAATATCCGATAACTACTCAAGTTCTAAAAAGGGCTTTTAATCTAGTTAAAGTAGATTTTCTTTATTTTTAACCTTTAATAATATAGGTGAAATTGCATTATACTTTTATAAGATATATAGCAGAGAAAATTTTATAATAAAGAAATATTTAACTAGTATACTCAGCTTACCGTCCAGTAGGAATAACAGAATACTTCTCGGAAGTGAAAGCAAGCTTGCCAAGTCTCTTCTGTTCTGCGGGGTCTATATAGATCTTAAGTCCCATCGAGCTTCTGCCAAGGCCGAACACACGGAACAACGTATATACCGCACTCTGATTTTCGTTCCCCTGCGGACCATTGGTTGTTCTCTCCATCTGTGAGAATTCAGAATTAGTCATTGCGTTTAAAGCCTTTCTTTGAATGC
>Ga0302325_10031131_pt1 | contig 10983 bp, 12 predicted proteins | sample Palsa_T0_2_FD_201948 | JGI IMG/M metagenome (GOLD analysis project Ga0302325, IMG submission 201948) | Peat permafrost microbial communities from Stordalen Mire near Abisko, Sweden - Palsa_T0_2 | ecosystem: Environmental > Terrestrial > Soil > Palsa > Peat permafrost | place: Sweden: Abisko... | reverse complement strand
CAAATTGCCGGAACTTGCAGGTATAACGTGGGAGCGGCAATGCAAGGCCTGCAAGTGTCCTTGCACTCTGCTAGCCTGCCGCGCAATGCCGAGTCCCTGACTAGATGTCAGGGAACGGGGGACCCAGATTGTTGGGGCGAATCACATCAAGTCGTGTGAAGCGCAGGCTCTTTCAGCGCTAGCCCGTCAGCTAACCCCGCAGGCCGACGAAAGAGGTTGTTGTCTTGCGGGTGCGAACCCTCAGTACGTTCCTCAGTAGCTTGGCGTTCCTTGCAATCCCCGCCGCACCCGCCTTGGCCGTCTCCACGGGCGGCGTCGCAGCGACCGAAACCCCCGCCGCGAGCGGCGGCTCGAGCCCCAAGACGGCCACCCCCGCCCCGCCGCCCCACGCGGCGCCGGTCACGGCTCGCACCCCCAACATCGCCTACAAGGGCCCGGTGTATGAGAAGAGCGTCACCGGGGAAGTCGTGCCCTACGTGCCGCCGACGGCCGCCGCCGTCGTGGGCGGAGCCACGGGCGGAAGCCCGGTGGGCACCACCGCCGACACCAAGCCCGAGCTGCTCGTGCCGGGCTCGACGGCTCGTTACGTGAGCGGCATCGCCGCCGCGCCGATGTCCGCCCCCGCGGCGGTGCAGGAGATCATCTGGGCCGGCGATGACATCGTCGGGCTGCCCTACATCTACGGCGGCGGTCACGCATCCTTCGAATCACCCGGCTATGACTGCTCGGGCACTGTGTCCTTCGCCCTGCATGGCGCCGCCCTCTTGCAGACGCCCGAGGACTCCTCGGAATTCGAGGCCTTTGGCTCGGCCGGGGTCGGGCGCTGGGTGACGATCTTCGCCAACGCCGGTCACGCCTACATGACGGTGGCGGGGCTGCGGCTGGATACCAGCTCGGCCGATGACCCCTCCAACCAGCAGGGGCCGCGCTGGCGCCCGCTGCGCCAGGGCAACGGCGGCTACACGGTCCGTCACCCGACCGGCTTCTGAGGGCTCAGGCGCCCGCTTCGGCTAGGCTTGAGAGCGCTGGTCGGTCCCCGATCGGTCCCGAAGAAAAGCAAATAGGAGGATCAGATGGCCGGCCTGACCGGGCGCATGTCAACCGTCGTGAAGGCGAAGGTCTCGAAACTGCTGGACCGCGCGGAAGACCCGGCGGAGACCCTGGACTACAGCTACCAGAAGCAGGTCGAACAGCTGCAGAACGTCAAGAAGGGCATCGCCGACGTGGTCACGGCCAAGAAGCGCCTGCAGATGCAGGAGTCCTCGTTGCAGCAGAGCGTGGTCAAGCTCGACACGCAGGCGCGCCAGGCCGTCTCGGCCGGGCAGGAGGACCTCGCGCGCGCGGCGCTTGAACGCAAGAACGTCGCCCAGACCGAGCTGCAGGGGCTCGACGGGCAGGTCACAGAACTCGAACAGCAGCAGCAGAAGCTGACCGACTCAGAGCAGAAACTGCGTGCCAAGATCGAGGCCTTCCGCACCAAGAAGGAGGTCATCAAGGCGCAGTACTCCGCCGCCGAGGCGCAGGTGCGGATCTCAGAGGCCGCCACCGGCGTCGGCGAGCAGATGGCCGACGTGGGGCTGGCGATGCAGCGCGCGGTCGACAAGACCGAAAACATGAAAGCGCGCGCGGACGCCGTCTCAGAGCTCGAAGCCGCCGGCACGTTCGACGACATCACCGCGCTCGGGCCGGGCGAAGACGACATCGATCGCCAGCTCAAGCAGCTGTCCAATCAGCCCCAGATCGACAACGAGCTGGCCAAGCTGAAGGGCGAAATCGGGGCCGCAGACGCCTCCGCCCCCTCGCCGCAGATCCCCGCGCAGAGCCAGGCGCCCGCGCCGGGCGCGCCGGCGCCCGAGGGCACCGAGGCGCCGGGCGGAGACGGCCAGGCATGATCGTGCGCATATCCGGGGAGGATCAGTATCTGCTCCCGGACGAGGACGCGGCGCATCTGAAGGAGCTGGAGGGAACGGTCGTCTCGGTCGTCGACGGCGGCCGCGAGGATGGCTTCTCCGAGGCATACCGTGCGGTGCTCGACTACGTGCGCAGCCACGGAACGCCGATCGGCGATGACGAGCTTCAGAGCTCTGACGTGATCCTGCCGCCCGCCGACCTCACCTTCGAGGAGGCAGGTAGGGAGTTCACCGGCGAGGGCCTGATCCCCGACTGAGGATCGGCGCGTGCGCGGGCCGTCCGCGGCGCCGTCGCTCAGATGGGGATCCCCCACAGCGGGAACCAGCGCTCGATTTCCGGCTCCATCGGCAGTTCCGAGGCCATCTGCGCCTTGATCTGAAGCTCGCGCTCGGTCGAGCGCTGCTGATCGTGGACGGGGTCGGGCACGAACGGGTACCAGAAGCCGCGCTTGTACTTGTAGATGAAGTAGATGCGGCGCTTCTGCGCGTCGGCGAAGGCGAACACGGCGCACAGCAGCCGCTCGCCGTGGCCGGCGGTCTCGATCGAGCCCGAGACGGCGTTGATGCCGACCGCGAGGTCTTCCACGCTGGGAGCGCCCGCCGGGCTCTTCAGCACCATCCAGCGGTAGCCGTAGCTGTCGTCCTGGGTGGACAGCGAGGTGGCGCTCTCGCCGCCGGTCGCCTTGACGACTTCTTCGGTTTCGCGCAGCGCCGCTTCGAAGTCGCTGGTGGCGAGCGCCTGGAAGACGATCGCCGCCGTCCCCACGGGCTCGATCTCGTGATCTGACTCGAGCGTCACGTAGGCCGTGGAGATCGCGAACAGGCGGTCTGGCGCGGGTCCCTTGACCTCGTGGCGGCCGGTGAGGATGTCGCGCAGCCCCACGGGTCAGGCGGCGCGCTGCAGCTGGGACTCCAGACGCTCGAGCGCGGCCAGGCGCTGCTCGAGCGGCGGGTGGTCGGCGAAGATGTTCATCAGCGACTTCTTGGTCCTCGCGGGGAGGATGAAGAAGGCGCTCATGCCCTCGGCCTTGCGCAGGTCCTGTTCGGGCACCCGCTCCATCGTGCCGCTGATCTTCAACAGCGCCGAGGCCAGCGCGCTGGGCCGCCCGGTGAGCACGGCCGAGCCGCGGTCGGCGGCGAACTCGCGGTAGCGCGACAGCGCGCGCAGCAACAGGAACGAGATCGCATACACCAGCACCGACACCAACAGAACGACCATGACCTCCTCCTCCTCGTTCTGGTTGCGCCCGTAGCCGCCGCCGAAGCCGCCGCCGAAGAACAGCGCGAACTGGGCGATCAGCGAGGCCAGCGTGGCGAAGAAGCTCGCCAGCGTCATCACCATCACGTCGCGATTGATCACGTGCGTGAGCTCATGGCCCATCACGCCTTCCAGCTCGGAGGGGGACAGCAGATCGAGGATTCCGCGGGTCGCGCAGACGGTGGTCGACTTCCTGGTGCGGCCCATCGCGAAGGCGTTGGGCATCGGCGTCTCCATCACGCACACGCGCGGCTTGGCAAGGTCGGCCTGTATGCAGAGTCGTTCGATGATCCCGTGCAGTTCGGGCTCCTCGGCGGGCGAGACCTCCTTGACGCCCATCGTGGCCATCGCGATCTTGTCGGAGGTGAACAGCTGGAAGACCAGCAGCACGAGCGCCACCGCGACGACGGTGGCGGCCGCCGCGCCGGCCGCGATCAGGGCACCGACGAAGACCACGTAGACGAGCCCGAGCAGGAACATCGTCAGCAGCATCCGCGCCTGCAGACCGGTGTCCTTGCCGAAGCTCGAGTGTGGTTTGGCCATACCTCGATTGTCGCAGACGCATCTCGGCTGCCCGCCGCCTCCAGGCGGCAGCTCGTTACAGTGCGGCGCGAGCGATGAGCACAGCGGCGAGCGGATAGTGCAGCCTGAAATCGACATCCTGGGCGTCTCGATCAAGACTTTCGGCGTGATGTTCGCGCTGGGGTTCCTGGCCTGCGGAGCGGTCGTTGCGCGCAGGCTGCGCGAGCTGGGAAGGCCGGTCGACTGGGCCTATGAGATCGTCTTCGCCGCGCTGATCGGCGGCGTGGTGGGCGCGCGCCTCTACTACCTGATCCAGAACTACAACCAGGTCTCCGGCCACCTCGCCTCGAGCATCGTCTCGGGCTCCGGGCTCGTGTGGTACGGCGGTGCGATCGGCGGTGCGATCGGCGTGACCCTGTGGATGCGCTGGCGCGGAGTGCTGGAACTGCAGATGTTCGACATGTGCGCGACCGCGCTCGCGCTCGGCTACGCGATCGGGCGGATCGGCTGCCAGGTCTCAGGCGACGGCGACTATGGAATCCGCTCGCGCCTGCCGTGGGCGATGGGCTATCCGCACGGCACCGTCCCCACGCCGCCGGGGGTGCGGGTGCAGCCGACGCCGATCTATGAGACGGTCAGCATGTGCCTGCTCGCGTGGGTGCTGTGGCGCCTGCGCGACCGCGTGCGCCCGGGCGTGATCTTCGCGCTGTATCTGCTCTGCAGCGGGCTGGAGCGCTTTCTGGTCGAGTTCATCCGCCGCAACAAGGAGGTGCTCGTGGGGCTGACCGCGCCGCAGCTCGAGAGCGCCGCGCTGATCGTGATCGGGTCGGTGTGGCTGCTTGCGATCGTGCGCCGCGGCGGCTTCGCGGGGCTGCGCCCGGCGATGGCCTGAGCCTCACCGCCCGAGCGCGTCCCCAGCCGGCAGGTGATAATCACCTGCAATGGCCACGCATACGAGCCTCTCCGATGTCTTTCCCCTGGGCAGCCGCCTGAACGAGCGCGGTCGCCTCGAGGTGGGCGGCTGCGACACGATCGAGCTGGCCCGGGAGTTCGGGACACCGGCCTACGTCGTGGCCGAGGACGACCTGCGCACGCGCGCCCGCGCGTTCCTGCAGGCCGGGCGCGACTCAGGCCAGGAGGACTTCCACGTGGCGTTCGCCTCCAAGGCCTTTCCCTGCACGGCCGTGCTCGAGCTGTTCGCGCAGGAGGGGCTGTGGTGCGACGTGGCCTCCGGCGGCGAGCTCCACCTGGCGGTCGCAGCGGGCTTTCGCCCCGAGCGGCTCGTGTTCCACGGCAACGCCAAGTCCGAGACCGAGCTCGGCATGGCCGTCGGCCTCGGCGTGGGGCTGATCGTGCTCGACAACCTCGGCGAGATCGATCGCCTGGAGGCGCTGCTGGCCGAGCGCGACGGCGCCGCGCAGCGGGTGCTCGTGCGCGTGACCCCGGACGTGCGGGGAGATACGCACGAGAAGATCTCGACCGGCCAGGCCGACTCGAAGTTCGGCTTCTCCATGGCCGAGGTTGCCCAGGCGATCGAGCGGGTCGGAGTGGTCGAGGGTCTGCGCTTTGAAGGGGTGCACGCGCACATCGGTTCCCAGCTGCTCGAGCTGGAACCGTTTCGCCGCGAGGTGGCGGAGCTCGCGAAGCTGGGCGACTTCCCGGTGTGGGATCTCGGCGGCGGCCTGGGTGTGCGTTACACCGAGGATCAGCCCGCCCCTCCGACGATCGAGCAGTACGTGAGCGAGATCGTCGGCGCCGCGCACGCGCACGGCATCGCCGCCGGCGGGCGCCTGCTGCTCGAGCCCGGCCGCGCGCTGAGCGCGAACGCCGGCGTGACGCTGTACACGGTCGAGAGCGTCAAGCACAACGTCTCACGCTGGGTCGCGGTGGACGGCGGGATGTCGGACAACCTGCGCCCGATGCTCTACGGGGCGGCCTATGAAGCGCACGTGGCGGATCGCTTCGGCGGGGACACGCCGTGCGTGCTCGCGGGCAAGCACTGCGAGTCGGGCGACGTGATCGTGCGCGAGGCGAAGCTGTCAGACCCGCAGCCGGGCGATGTGATCGTGACCCCCGTGACGGGCGCCTACGGTCACGCGATGGCCAACAACTACAACGGCATCCCCCGCCCGCCGGTGATCTTCTGCTCGCAGGGTGACGCGCGCGTGGTCGTCAGGCGCGAGAGCTTCGAGGATCTCACCGCGCGCGATGTCACGCCGGAGGGGATCGCGGGCGATGGCGGCTGACGGCAGCTCCTCATCGGGAGACTTCAAGGTCGGGCTGCTGGGGCACGGCACCGTCGGCTCGGCCTTCGCCGCCCTGCTGCAGGAGCGGGCCGGGGAGATCGAGCGCTTCAACGGGCGCAGGCCTGTCATCTCCGGCGTGCTCACCCGCTCGCGGGGGAGCTTCGAGGAGATCCTCGCCGACGCTGACCTGGTGGTGGAGCTGATCGGCGGGATCGAGCCCGCCCGCGAGTACCTGCTGAGCGCGATGCGCGCGGGCAAGGACGTGGTCTCAGCCAACAAGCAGCTGCTCTCCCAGCACGGTGAGGAGCTGTTCGAGACCGCCCGGGAGCGGGGCGTGATGCTGCGCTTCGAGGCGGCCGTCGCCGGCGCGGTACCGGTGGTGCGGGTGCTCGAGGAATCGCTGTCGGCCACGCCGATCGATCGCATCCACGGGATCGTCAACGGCACGACCAACTTCATCCTCTCGGAGATGGCCTCCGGCTCGAGCTACGCCGAGGCGCTCGCCGAGGCCCAGCGCTCGGGCTACGCCGAGGCGGACCCGAGCGATGACGTCTCAGGCCGCGATGCGGCGGCAAAGATGGCGATCCTCGCGCGGCTCGCCTTCGGCACCCCGGTGCATCTGGACGACGTGCGCTACGAGGGCATCGAGCACCTGCAGGCCGACGACCTCGAGTACGCGCGCGAGCTCGGCCTCGGCCTCAAGCTCGTCGGCACGGCCGAGCGCCGCGACGGCGGCCTGTCGGTGCATGTGCATCCGACGTTCCTCTACTCCGGTCACCCGCTGTCGTCGATCTCGGGCTCGTTCAACGCGGTCACGGTCGAGTCGGGCACGATCACCGAGATCACGCTCTCAGGGCCCGGTGCCGGCGGCCTTCAGACCGCGAGCGCGGTGCTCGGCGACGTCGTCAGCGTGATGACCGGTGGCGCGCGGCCGCCGGCCCCGCCGCTGCCGCTGCGGCTGATCGAGGATGTGCAGAGCGCCTACTACCTGCACCTGGACGTCGTCGATCGCCCCGGCGTGCTGGCCACCGTGATGCGCGTGCTCGGCGAGCAGGAGGTGTCGATAAAGTCGGTGGTGCAGCGCGGCTTGGGAGAGAATGCCCGGCTGGTGATGGTCACCCACCCGGTGCTCGAGTCGAGCCTGCGCGTGGCGGTCGAGGAGGTCGGCGAGTTCGGCTTCGTGCGCTCGGCGCCGCGCATGATCAGGGTGATCGAAGAGGAGTTTGTGTGAGCAGTCCGATCGACATCGAGGAGCGCCTGCGAGCGACGCCGCCCGTGCCATTGCCGCGCGTGGAAGGGGCGGCCTTCATGGGTGTGCATGTGCCGCTGATCGAGCGCTACCACGAGCGCCTGCCGTTCGACGTCGGCGACAAGCTGGTGAGCCTGCAGGAGGGCTCGACGCCGCTCTTGCGCGCACCCGTGCTCTCGGCGATGGTCGGCGCGACCGTGCGCCTGAAGCTCGAGGGGGCGAACCCGACGGGCTCGTTCAAGGACCGCGGCATGACGTGCGCGGTCTCGGCCGCCGCACGCGACGGCGCCAAGGCCGTGATCTGCGCCTCCACGGGCAACACGGCGGCGAGCGCGGCGGCCTACGCAGCCCGCGCGGGCATCACCTGTGCGGTGATCGTCCCCGACGGCAAGATCGCCCAAGGCAAGATGGCGCAGACGCTCGTGCACGGGGCGCGCGTGATCTCGCTGGCCGGCAATTTCGACCAGGCGCTGGCGCTCGTACGCGAGCTGACGGCGGCGCACCCGATCGTGCTCGTCAACTCGGTCAACGAATTCCGCATCGAAGGCCAGAAGACGGCGGCCTTCGAGATCGACGAGGCGCTCGAAGGCGGCTGTGAAGCGCTGTGCATCCCGGTGGGCAACGCCGGCAACATCACCTCCTACTGGCGCGGCTTTCGCGAGCTCGGGGCCTCGCCGAAGATGCTCGGCTTCCAGGCCGAGGGCGCGGCGCCGCTGGTGGAGGGGAAAGTCATCGAGCACCCCGAAACCGTCGCCTCGGCGATCCGCATCGGCAACCCCGTTCGCTGGGAGGACGCGATGGCGGCGGCGACCGACTCGCGCGGGGCGATCCGCGTTGTCAGCGACAGGGAGATCCTGACCGCCTACAAGCTCCTGGCCTCGCGCGAAGGGATGTTCTGCGAGCCCGCCTCGGCGGCCTCGGTGGCGGGCCTGCTCAAGTACGGCTCCGACGGCGCCGAGCAGGTCGTGTGCGTGCTCACCGGTCGCGGCCTGAAGGACCCCGAGACGGCGATCGCCAACAACGACGGCAAAGTGATCCAGTGCGTCGCCGAGTTCGCGGCGATCGAGGAAGCGGTCCTGGGTGATCCGTAGGCGGGTCGTGCGCGTGCCCGCGTCCTCCGCCAACCTGGGACCGGGCTTCGACTGCATGGCGGCCGCGCTGTCGCTGCACCTGGAGCTCGAGGTCTCGGAGACGGGGGAGTTCGCTGTTGAGTCCGAGCTGCCGGTGGCGGCCGGGCGCGAGAACCTGTGCGTGCGGGCCTTCGAGCGGCTGCATTCAGCGGATGGCTTCACCTTTCGCATTCGCTCGCAGATTCCGCTCTCGGGGGGGCTCGGCTCGAGCGCCGCGGCGATCGTCGCGGGCCTCGTGGCCGCCGATCACCTGTTCGAGCTGGATGCCGACCTGCTCGCGCTGGCGAGTGAGCTGGAGGGGCACCCCGACAACGTCGCGGCCGCGTTGCGTGGCGGGTTCGTGATCTGCGCCGACGGCGATGCCGTGCGCTTCGAGCCCCCGACCGGACTGGAGGCGTTGGCCGTCGTACCGGCGGAGCCGGTACGCACGCGCGACGCGCGTGCGGCGCTCGCGGCTGAGGTCCCGCTCGGGGAGGCTGTCTTCAACGTCGCCCACACCGCCCTGCTCACGCTCGGCCTCGCCCGCGGCGATTGGGACCTGGTGGCGCGCGGACTGCACGACCGCCTACACGAGCCCCGCCGCGCGCCGCTGTTCCCGCGCTCCTACGAGCTCGCCCTGCGCGCCCGCGAGATCGGCGCGCTCGGCGCGACGATCTCCGGCGCCGGGCCGACGGTGCTCGTGTGGTGCTTCTACGAGCAGACAGGAGCCGTCGTCGAGGCGCTCCGCACTGAGATCGACGGCTGGGCGACTTTGCTGCGGGCGCCGTTCGAGCCGCAGGGCGCCTACGTCGGGGAGCTCTAGCTCCGCAGCCGCGCGAGCACTTCGTCGGTCAGCGCCAGGTAGTCGGCGCCGAGATCGGGGCGATGGTCGAGGATCGACTTCGCGCGCTCGGCCGACTCGGCATAGGCGATCGAGGAGCGGATTACGGTGTCGAAGACCTGCTCGCCGAAGCGCTCTTGCAAAGACGCGAGCGCCTCGCGCGAGTGCACGGTGCGCATGTCGGCGAGATTCAGCAGCACGCCGAGCAGTCGCAGATCGGGGTTGAGGTTGTCGCGCGCGAGCTCGACAACCTCCATCGCCTGCTCGACGCCCTGCAGCGCGAAGTACTGCGCCTCGGCGGTGATGAGCGCGCGGTCGGCGGCCACCAGCGCATTGACCGTCAACAGTCCGAGCGAGGGCGGGCAGTCGATCAAGATCACCTCGTACTCCTTCGGCGCCTTCGCCAGGGCCCGTCGCATCGTCAGCTCGCGGCCCATCTTTCCACCCAGCATCAGCTCGGCCTCGGCGAGGCTCAGGTTGGCGGGGATCAGGTCGTCGTGGATCGCCTCGGCCATGCTCGCGCGCCCCGAGAGCACGTCCGCGATCGTCGGCTCGGCGTCCGGTGCCACGTCGAAGTAGTCGGACAGATTCCCCTGGGGGTCGAGATCGATCGCCAGCGTTCGCACGCCCGCGCGACGCAGCGCGTCGGTCAACGTCCTGACGGTGGTGGTCTTGCCGGTGCCCCCCTTCTGGGAGAGCACGGCAATCGTCTCGGTCTTCTTCGCCATGCGCGGGCGATACTACGCGGCAGGCCTCCCGGGTGGTGCCCTGGCGTCAGCTACTCGGCGGCGGCGACGCTGAGGAAGCTCAGGCGATAGCGCCCTACGAGGATCTCGTCGCCATCTTGCAGTGTCTGCCCCTCAATCCTCGCGCCGTTCACGAACACGCCGTTCAGGCTGCGATCGTCGAGCACCCGCACCCCGTCGGGCTGGCGCACGATCAGCGCGTGCCGGCGCGAGACCGTCGGGTCGTCGAAGCGCACGTCGGCCGCGAGCGAGCGACCGATTCGCGTCCACTCGCGCGTGAGCGCGACCGTGCGCCACTCGCCGCTCTCCTCATACACGACGTACTCGCCTGGCTGCTCCACGCGCGCTCGCGTTTCGGCCAGCAACGCCTCGCCCTCGGCCTGGGAGAGATCCCCCGGCCGATTGCCCGTCAGCGTCTGCTCGTCCTTCCCAAGTCGTCTCGCGAGCGTGTCCTCGTGCGCCGGATCGCCGCCGGCGACGATCCGCCCGGCGCGGAACAGGGAGGCGCGGACAAAGTCCTCGCCACCGCACCGCGGGCAGTCTCCGAGCGTTTCCGAACCGGTCAGCGTGAGCACGTAATCGCAGCTCTGGCAGCGAAACGAGCCCGCCCCCGTGATCGTTCCCGACGTAAGCATCTCCATCTTCCCGCTTCTCCTTCGGCTCGGCGACCGTCTCGGGGCACTTCCGTGGAGAGACCTGTAACGGCCGCTCGTGGCGATCATAACAAGGTTGTCAATATCAATCATGCTCGTGAGTTCTGACAAGTGGAAGGCTATTACGCGATTCCCGGGTCGCGGCGGGCGCTCTGCCGAGAGCCGCGACCCGGGGTTCACGCGTTGCGCTGCACGCCACCTCGTATTACCCGACGCCCAGCCGTCACAAACAGGCCCCTGCTCGGCCAAGCTGGCAGATCCTCGACCGTCTCCGGAGAGCAGGAACCCGGCGCGCGGGAGCGAATCTTCAGACCATGGCCCCCGCAAGCCATGTCGAGCAGCTCGAGCGCGTTCTCCTGCGGCGCGGCGTCGGCGCGCTGGAGGCCGACCGCCATCGCTGTACCGACTGCGGACGCACCCCGCTCACGGGGGAGCAGGTGCACCTGTAC
>Ga0302325_10031130_pt1 | contig 10983 bp, 10 predicted proteins | sample Palsa_T0_2_FD_201948 | JGI IMG/M metagenome (GOLD analysis project Ga0302325, IMG submission 201948) | Peat permafrost microbial communities from Stordalen Mire near Abisko, Sweden - Palsa_T0_2 | ecosystem: Environmental > Terrestrial > Soil > Palsa > Peat permafrost | place: Sweden: Abisko... | reverse complement strand
AAAATCACCGGCGCGTAGTGCAGATACTTCAGCGTCCGCCGCAGCTGTTCCTCATAAACCTCGCGATCGGCAGGCGGCTTGCCGTCTGTCCGCGCCGTCGTCACCGCGTCCCACTTGTTCACCAGGATGATCACGCTGCGTCCGCTCTCGTGCGCATATCCGCCAATCGTTGCGTCAGCAGCCGTCACGCCTTCCACCGCGTCAATCACCAGCAGCGCCACATCGGCCGCTTCAAGATGCCGTCGCGCCATCACCACGCTCATCTTCTCCGCCATCAGGTGCGTCTTGCCTTTGCGCCGAATACCCGCCGTATCCACAAACCTGAACTGGCTGCCCTCGAACTCCACCACCTCGTCCACTGCGTCGCGCGTGGTTCCCGCAATCGGAGAAACAATCGCCCGCGATGTCCCGGTCAGCGCATTCAACAGCGTCGACTTGCCTACATTTGGCCGCCCGATGATGGCCACCGACGTCTCATGCTGCTCAAATTCACCGTGTGTGCGATGGAGCTTCCCGCCCTCGCCGGTCGCCGCATCGGGGTCGTTAGCGGGCGCCAGTGCGGGTGTTGGCTCGTCGGAATCGTCTACCTCCTTCGGAGCCTCCGGCAACGCAGCCGCAATCGCATCCAGCAGCTCTCCAATCCCCTGCCCGTGCTCGCTGCTGATCGGGTACAGCTCCTTGATGCCGAGCCTGCGCAGGTTCTCCGCCTCGGCCGCCAAACCCGCGCCTTCCACCTTGTTCGCTGCCACAAACACCGGCTTGCCACCGCGAATCAGCAGCCGCGCCAAGTCGTAGTCCGGACTTGCCAGCTCCGTCCTTACGTCCACCACAAACACCAGTGCATCGGCTTCTTCCAGCGCCACTTTGGCCTGGTTGTAGATCTCCGTCGGAATCAGCTCCGGGTCGTCCGGCACTATTCCGCCGGTATCCACCACCCGGAACTGCCGCCCCGCCCACTCGTACTCGCCATAGATGCGATCGCGCGTGATCCCAGGCTCATCGCCCACAATCGAACGCCGACTGCCCGTGAGCCGGTTGAACAGCGTCGACTTGCCCACGTTGGGACGGCCCACAATGGCAATCAAAGGCAGATGTGCAGAACCGGGCGCGATCCCCGCAAGCGATGGACGAAACTTGGCCAAAACAATCTCCGAACCGGGCCCACAAGCGCCCAACCTCTAGTATCGCCGCAAAAGTGGTTTTCCCCCGAAAGCGCTGCGCTTTCTGCGTTCCAACCGATCTGCGAGACAATGTTGCCAGGGGGGCGAATCGCATGATCTCCGGCGCACACGTAGTTCTTTTCAGCGAGGATGCGGAGGCCGACCGGGCCTTCTTTCGCGATGTGCTGCAATTTCCGTCGGTCGACGCCGGCCACGGCTGGCTGATCTTTGCGCTTCCTCCGGCAGAAGCCGCGTTCCATCCAGCTGAATCCAATGACGCCCACGAGCTCTACCTGCTGTGCTCCGACCTCACGGCCGAGATGCAGGCACTCAAAGAGAAGGGCGTCGATTGCTCTGAAGTGCACGAGGAGCGATGGGGCACGATCACCCGGATCAAGCTCCCCGGAGGCGGCAAGGTGGGGCTCTACCAGCCCAAACACAAGCTGGCGATCTAAGCTTCGAATCCGTTTCAGTGCCCCATCCTTTTTGCGGGCCGCCGCGTCGGCCGGGGAGGGTCCTTTGTCGAGCGAGAAGCGCAAATCTAAACTGAAAATGACGCTTCGATTGCTGCACGGGTAGCCCGTCTAAATCCTTCCGCGCAAGATTCGATCGGATCAAACGAAATCGACTTGAGGACTACAGAAATCTTCGAGAGGGAACCGACACGTTCGAGCAGTGTGGCTTCAACTTCCTCACGCACAGCGTCAGTATAGTCACGGCCGACAGGCCAAATGGCCTCAGAGCGAAATGAATAGGGCTGTAGTGCGTTCAATTGAATTCGCACGGCACCATGGATGAACTTCGCTCCTAGATGCCGAGAGTATTCAAATGCAATTTCAACTTGACCTGGATTAGTTCGCATCGTTGGTGCCAGAAATTCTACGCCTAAAGCGACATTGAGGGTACGGAACGCTCGCGTCCGAAAGGGCGGGATCCAACTCTGACATTTTGGGCCGGATTAGAAGCAGTGACGGCGCTCCTTCGCCCTTCGCCGTCCCTTCTCACTATGATTAGAAAAGCGCCTCACCCGCGCCCATCGAATGCCCGCCTCTGAAGCCCCAATTCGATCCCTGCCCTCGCTCCACGAGTTCTTCTCTCCGGGCGGAATCCTCTCCAGCTCCTCGCTGCCCTACGAGTACCGCCCCGGCCAGCTTGAAATGGCCAAGGCCGTCGAGCGCGCTCTCGCCGAGCGCCGCCACCTGATTGTCGAAGCCGGCACCGGCACCGGCAAGACCCTCGCCTACCTGCTGCCCGCCCTGCGCACCGGCCAGCGCGTCATCGTCTCCACCGGAACCAAGGCCCTCCAGGATCAGCTCTTCTTCCGCGATGTGCCCTTTCTCGAGTCGCTCCTGGGCAACCTGCGCGTCTGCTATATGAAAGGCCGCGCCAACTACCTCTGCCGTCACAAGCTGGTGACGCTGCGCAACCAACCCATCCTGTCGGGCCTCGAAGAGATCGACCAATACCGCCAGATCAGCGAGTGGGAGCAAACCACCGAAACCGGCGACCGGGCCGAGCTCTCCGGCATGCCGGAGTCGAGCGCGCTGTGGAACAAGCTCGACGCCCGCAGCGACGCCTGCCTCGGCCAATCCTGCCCCGACTACAGCCGCTGCTTCATCACCGAGATGCGCCGCAAGGCGCTCGAGTCCGACCTCATCATCGTCAACCACCACCTCTTCTTCGCCGACCTCTCCGTCAAGCAGCAGGCCGGTGGCGCGCCCGATGCAGGCGTCTTGCCCGAGGCTGCCGCCGTGGTCTTCGACGAGGCCCACGAGCTTGAAGAGGTTGCCTCGCAATACTTCGGCCTCTCCGTCAGCAATCTCCGCTTTGAAGAGCTGGCCCGCGACACCGACGCCCAGCTCCGCGGCAAGCAGGGCGCCGAGTCGCTCCCCGCCGTGACGCAGCAACTCCGCGAGCGAGGCCGCCTGTTTTTCGCCGGCCTGCCCATCTCCACCGACGGTCGCCAGCCCTTCGATGCCCGCGAGCAATTTCTAGAGACTTCCGGCGACCTTTACCTCTCCGTCCGCACCATCCTTCGCCGCATGGAAGCCGAATTGGAAGGCCTCAAAGACGTCGACGAGGCTCCCGGCCTGCGCAAGCGCGTCGCCCGCCTTCGCTCCGAGCTCGAGTTTCTGCTCGAGTCCAACTCCAGCAACATGGTCTATTGGATGGAGCGCCGCATTCTTGGCGCTGGCGCCTCAGGCGAGAGGCCTTCCCCGCGCACTCCGCGCCAGCAATCCCGCACGACGTTCCTACAGGCCACGCCCATCGACGTCTCCGAACTGCTCTCCGAGATGGTCTTCGAAACCATCCCCACCGTTGTGCTCACCTCGGCCACGCTCACCGTGCAGGGCGGCTTCGAACACATCCGCAAACGCCTTGGCCTGACTGAAGCCCGCGAACTCGTCGTTCCTTCTCACTTCAAATACGACCGCCAGGCCCTGCTCTATCTTCCGCCCGGCATGCCCGATCCCCGCGAACCCGACTTCGCCGAAGCCGCCGCCGAGTGCATTCGCCGCGTGCTCCAGGCCAGCCGCGGACGCGCCTTTTGCCTCTTCACCAGCTACGCCCAGATGCGTGACCTCTACGAGCGACTGCTGCCCGTTCTCGACTTTCCCCTCCTTCTCCACGGCACCGCCCCGCGCAAGGCCCTGCTCGACGAATTCCGCGCCACGCCCAATGCGGTCCTGTTCGGCACTTCAAGCTTCTGGCAGGGCGTCGACGTGCAGGGCGAGGCGCTCAGCTGTGTCATCATCGACCGCCTGCCCTTCGCTGTTCCTTCCGACCCCGTTGTACAGGCCCGCATGCGCGCCATCGAAGAAGCCGGCGGCAAGCCCTTCAACGACTACCAGGTGCCCGCCGCCGTGCTCACCCTCAAGCAGGGCTTCGGCCGCCTCATCCGCTCACTTGAAGATCGCGGCGTCCTCGTCCTGCTCGACAACCGCATCACCAGCAAGCGCTACGGCCAAACCTTCCTCCGGAGCCTCCCGCCCTACCGCATCACCCAGACCATCACCGACGTGGAAGCATTCTTCACGCCGCCAGCGTGAGACAATCATCACGAATTTTCGAGCGTGCATTGGCTTACTCTGAAGATCGAGGATGCGTATGGCCCCGAATGCAAAACAAGCGTCAGTTGTGGCGAGAACCCTCAAGATATCGTTCATCGTGTCTGGTCTGTTGTTTCTCTACATGGTTTTCAAGATCCCGTCGAAGGCAACCGCGCCGCCGAAACCTGCAGTTGAACTAGTCGTCGCGATCATCGCACTTACAAACGTCACGCTGGGTTTCATACTCCCGGGCTTCGTCGCCCGCTCCGCGCTCCGCAACCAACTCAACCCACGCCTATCAACGCCCATCCAGCGTTGGATCTCAGGCTATGTCCTCAGTCTGGCGTTTTTTGAGTCCTGCATGCTCTTTGGCTTTGTTTTGCACTTCATAGGTTGGCGAATCCTGATCGTCGAATGTCTCTTTGCTGCGGGTCTGATCGCCATACTGTTTTGGGGCCCCGGTACACCGCCCATTGACGGGGCAGGGTCACCCACGCAGATCTTCCCTGGGTCATAAACTGCGTGCGTTCAACGCCCCTCCCGCTAGTCCGATGTATTCTTGCCCCATGCTTCCCCGAAGCACAACTGCCCTCCCCTCGCTTCTGCTTGCCTTGGCGGCCATCAGTGCCACGCGGCCCGCTCCTGCGCAACAGGGCAACACGCCGCTTGTGAAGCAGGTGCAGTTCCTCAACGGGCCGTGGCGGGTCCATGCCGGTGATGATCCACAATGGGCCAGCCCTGCCGTTGACGACAGAGGTTGGCAGCAAATCGACCTTGGCTCCGCAGAGAACAAGAACCTGAGCGCTCAAGGGATTCTTTGGTTCCGCACTCGCATTCCGGCTCAGAACCCGCCTGCAGACACCGCACTCCTCGTCGCCCCGCTGGCGACCGGCTGCCAGGTCTTTGTGAATGGCTCGAGGGTGGCGGATTGCAACCAGCTTCATGGTCCCAATTACTACATCTCTCGAGGTATCTTTATTCGCCTTGCCCAGAGCTCGACCGACTCTCCGCTCTTGCTCGCCATACGGCTCGAACATCCCGGTAAAGCGGTGCGGCTTGGTGATGTCGGGCTGGGAAAGGACCAAGTACTGTTCGGCTCTCAAAGGCTGCTGTCCTATTACCGCACCGCGCGGGATGCCGAGCGCTTTTACCGTGTCCTGCCCCAATCGCTGCTTTGCGTTGGCGAACTCCTGGGCGGCATCGTTCTGTTGCTTGCCTTCGCCTTCGATAGAAGCAGCCGTGAATACCTATGGTTCGCAGCCTTCCTGTGGGTCGACGGGGCCGCATCGCTGATGTCGTGCTTTGACAGTGTGTATCCCGTCATCAGTCCGGCGTGGCAGGATTGGCTCAATGCATTCGGGCTAATCGGGCGCTACGCGCCGCTGGTAGGATTCCTTGCTGCCTTTACCAAGAGCAGAACAAACTGGGCCGTGAGAGGCTACCAGATTGTTCTGTTGCTGGCGCCAGAGGCATTTGCCGCTCTCCACTTCTACGGCCCGGACGCCGTCAACATCAATTGGACCTACCTGCTGCTGTCGTTTCAGCTGCCATTCGTGGTGGGCTCCATCGTGTTCCTGGCGGTCAAATGGCGTCGCGGCAGCCGCGATGGGGCACTGCTGCTTCCCTCGTTCCTTCTGGCCAACGGCATTGAGGTGTTGGGGCTGACCGGGATAGTGAATGAATTCCACTTTGGGCCGCGCTTCCATTTCAACTGGGACGATCTCTCGATGTTCTTCTTCCTGATTTCGATCGCGCCGGTCATCATCGCCCGACATCGGCGCGTTACCATGGAGCACCTCCAGACCTCTGCCGAGCTCGAAGCCGCTCGCGAGGTGCAGGCGCAGTTGATAGTCCCCGCCGTCGATGTCTCAGGGTTCAAAATCGAGAGCGCCTATGCGCCAGCCAAACACGTAGGCGGAGACTTCTTTCGCGTCATGCCCGGACAAGACGGCAGTGTGCTCATTGTCGTCGGCGATGTCAGCGGAAAAGGGCTCAAGGCCGCCATGACAGTGAGCGCCATCATGGGCTCTCTCCATGACTACCCCACTACGAATCCCTCCGAAGTTCTGGCCCACCTCAACCGCATACTCCACGGCAGGGTGAGCGGATTTGTCACCTGCTGTGCCGCGCACATCGCAGCCGATGGCACAATGTCTCTTGCCAACGCAGGCAACCCAGCGCCTTATCTCAACGGAGAGGAGATGGCAGTGGAACCTGGCCTGCCGCTCGGCTTGCTTGAAGAAGTCAACTACAGAGAGACGCGCTACCAGATCGCTCCAGGTGATAGGCTTACGTTCGTCTCGGACGGTGTTCTCGAAGCGACCAACGCCAAGGGTGAGCTTTTTGGTTTTGCCCGTGCCCAGGCTATCTCACCCGAGCCAGCGGAAAAGGTAGCACAGGCCGCGCAGGCGTTCGGCCAGGAAGACGACATTACCGTCCTCACATTGATGAGGGAAAATGTTGCGTCAACTGTGAACGTCCAGCTCGCTGCGATATAACGTAGTGCGAACCTGCATAAGCCGGATATCCCAAAATCCGGCTCTTCCTTGAACCTCGATGCAACTCAGTTCGCAAGGACCACCACATTGGAGAGCCCAATGCAAATAAAGACGACCAGCCTCCCTGCTCTCGCGCTTATTGCGCTGGTTGCATCATCCGCCGCACCCGCGCGGCCACAACCCGCCCCCTACGCGTCCGCCGCCCCCCTCGACCAATACTTGATCCCGGACAAAACCGCTGAGATCGCGTTGGCGCGCAGCGCCGCTCCAAAATCCATCTCCGATGTGGCAGAAGTGCTCGTGCTGGGCCGCGAAGGATACACGTCTGCCGCGAAAGGCACAAGCGGCTTTGTCTGCCTGGTGCAACGATCGTGGGCAGCCGCGACCGACTTTACTGAGTTCTGGAATCCCAAGGTCCGCGCCCCGATCTGCTTCAACGCGGCCTCCGCCAGGTCCTATCTGCCCATCATCCTGATGAAGACCAAACTTGTCGTCGCCGGCAAATCGAAGGCCGAGATTGCGCAGGCGGTCAAGTCTGGCCTGGACTCGAAACAACTGCCTCCGCTCGAGCCAGGAGCCATGTGCTACATGATGTCAAGGCGCCAGTACTTGAACGACAAGGACCGCAGCTGGCATCCGCACATGATGTGGTTTGTGCCGGGCGACGCGGCCTCGAGCTGGGGAGCGAACCTGCCCGGTTCGCCCACTCTCGCCGCCAACGACCCCGAAGAGCGGCTGACGATCATGCTCGTCTGGGTTGACCACTGGTCCGACGGGACGCTGTTCCGTGCGGATGCACACGCGACGCCAACTCCGCACAAGATGTAGTGAACAACGATCCGCAGGTTGAGCAACAACATGCAAATCACCCCACAGGACGTCCTCCTCGTCATCGACATGCAAAACGATTTCTGCCCCGGTGGCGCTTTGGCTGTCTCCGGCGGAGACCAGGTCATTGCGCCCATCCTGAAAATCGCCCCGCTCTTCGCCCACATCGTCCTCACACAGGACTGGCACCCCGCCGATCACACTTCCTTCGCCTCGTCCCATCCCGGCAAGCAGCCCTACGAGACCATCGAAATGCCCTATGGCCCGCAGACTCTCTGGCCCGACCACTGCGTTCAAGGGAGCCGCGGAGCCGAATTCCATCCCGCGCTCCTCATCACCCGTGCCGAGCTCATCTTGCGCAAAGGCTTCCGCCCGCAGATCGATTCCTACTCTGCTTTTTTTGAGAACGACCGCAAGACCCCCACCGGGCTGGCCGGCTATCTGCGCGAGCGCGGCCTCACCCGCGTCTTCCTCTGCGGACTCGCCTATGACTACTGTGTCGGCTACTCAGCCCTCGACGCCCGCCGCCTCGGCTTTGAAGCCGCTATCCTTCGCGAAGCCTGCCGCCCCATCGACCTCAACGGCTCCGTCGCAAAGATCGAAGCCGAATTCGCCGCTGCCGGCGTCGCGCTCCTCTGTTCCAATGAACTCGCAAGCTAGGATCCGCTTTCCCAAACAATCTGCCCGCCGCTAGCGCCGTAAAATCGCCTCAGGCGACCTCGATCAAAGTCGCCATCACCCGAATGTCGCGAAACTTCTACATTCTGGCCGCCGTGCTCGGCCTCTTCGCCTTCATATCCGGAGCCATGTCGCTCGTGCCTTCGAGCCTCCAGCCCAACCTGCCCGCCAATGCATCGCTCTGGCGCACGGTCGCGCTGGTTCTCGTGCTCTTCGGCCTTGGGGCAGCCCTGGCCGGCGTCATGAGCCATCTCTTTGAGCAGGTCGACCGCCGCAGCGAACAGGCCCGCCAGGCCGAGCGCCGCCGTCGCCGCGATGGCCACAACTGATTGGCCCTCTCGCACCAAATTCCGCGCCACGATCCAAGCGCCTAAAATAGACAAGACGGGATTTCTCCCCGAAGGATCGAGCAATCGCAATGTATGAAGTCACCGTGGAGGCCGGCTTCTCTTCCGGCCACTACCTGCGCAATTACAAGGGCAAGTGTGAAAATCCGCACGGCCACAACTACAAGGTCCGCGTGACCCTGGCCGGCGCCGAGCTCGACGAGGCCGGCCTGCTGCTCGACTTCAAGTTGCTCAAGCACGTCCTGCGCCCCGTCATCGAACGCATCGACCACCAGATGCTCAACGACCTCGAGCCCTTCACGGTCCTGAATCCCTCGGCCGAGAACATCGCCAAATACTTCTACGACCAGACCAATGAGCAACTGGCCGGCATGACCGCCGGCCGCGTCCGCGTGAAGGACTGCACCGTCTGGGAGACCGACACCACCACCGCTACTTACTACGAGTAGTGCGCCGCCGCGTTGCTCGCGGTTTTGCAGCCGAAGCAGCAGCCGATGCAGCTTTTGATGCGGGAGCTTCAGCGTCCAAGCCTTTCCACCCTTCGGGCAGTTCGTCGCCCGGCATAGGCGGGTTATCACGGCCAGCTCGGGCAAGTATTTCGAGTGCCCGGGCAGGATCGGCTCCCCTTGTATACCGCTCAAAAAACTGTCGCGTACGCGCAATTGCCAACTTCTCAGCAAGAGCCACGTTGATCAATTGGTTGAGGGCCACTCCCTCTGCCGCAGCCAGGGCCTTAGCCTCTGCCATGATCGTGGGTTGAAGTCGAAGTGCAAAATTACTAGTTCTCATGGTTCTCTTATCCTCTTTAGCGCCTCACCGGGTGTAAGCGTCTCAATCCCAAATCTCCGGCCGGCAACCAGAAAATCTCCGATATTCATCGTGATAATCGCATCTGCATGTCCATGAACTGCCGCTTCAAGAACGAATTCATCGTTCGGGTCCGCCAGTTGGGGCCTGAGGCGATGTCCAATGTGTATCTGCTCTCCATTCGTGCAGAACGACTTCACAATCTTGACAACCGCCTTGGAATCCAATTCCGAGCGGCTTAGATGTTCAGGCCGGGTCGCCACGGATTCGTATTCCAGGACAAGAGGAACTGAAACGAGTGGCCTCAGTTCGTTTTGAAGGACCATACTGACAAGCACGCGAGATGCCCCGTTTGCACTTCGAATCGCCGCAACAATCACCGACGTGTCGATCACGATTCGCACACAAGCACTATATCACATACAATATCACCCGCAATATCTAGTTCATCTGCGTCGACTTCGACTTCAGATAGTTGTCGAAGGGAATCTCGAAGTAGAACAGCTCTTGACCATCCGCGTCGCGCAGTTTGTGCAGGTGCAGCTTGGCTCCCTGCAGCGGATGATCCAGGTCCGACACGTCGTACCAAAGAAAGCCAGCCCGCGTGCTGTGCGGCTCCACAACCAGCGCTTGGTATTCAAACTGATCGAAGTCTTCCTCAATCTCCTTGTTGCTGGCCTTGGGTTTGGTGTGGATCGGGGGCAGCGGCCCAGGCAGTGGAATCTTCCCGCCCTCGCGTTCTTTCCGCGTCATCAGCCGGTCCACATCTTCGGGCTCCGCCGCCTGAATCTTGTCACCCGCCGCCGTCATAAACAGTATCCGCGCATCGCGAAGGCTAATCGGCCGATCGCTATCGTTCGTCACAATCAGCCGGATCGGAATCACCCCGTGTGTCAGGTAATCCACGCGAAAGAGCTTCTCCTTCTCTTTCGTGTCGTAAGGCTCCACGGCAATCGCCACCTTCTCTTTGTCGTGCACCTCGACGGCGGCAAACGAAGTGGCCGGCTGCACGCTGGGCACGGCGTGCTCGGCCGCTGTTCCCGGCAGCCCGGTCAGCAGAACAAGCAGCGGAAGCACCCGCAAAGTTCTCATCGCCATCGACTGTATCATTTGAGGTTAGGTCCCAGGATTTAGACGAAGAAAGGCAAGAATCCGTCACGCATGATCCTGTTTTTCTATAACCTCGCGATGCTGGCTGCCCTGGTCCTCGGCGCGCCCTGGTGGCTGTGGAAGATGGCCACCACGCACAAGTATCGCGAAGGCTTAATGGAGCGTCTGGGTCGCGTGCCCATCCGGCTCCGTCCGGCCAGGCCGGTCATCTGGCTTCACGCCGTTTCCGTGGGTGAAGTGCTCGCCGTCAGCAGGCTTGTTTCGGAACTGGATCGCGCCTTCCCCGGCCATCAACTCGTCATCTCCACCACCACCCGCACCGGCCAGGCACTCGCTCGCGAACGCTTCGGCGCGAATCGCGTCTTTTATTGCCCCCTCGATCTTCCCTCGGCTGTATCGGCCTACCTGAACGTCCTCCAGCCCAAGCTTTTCATCCTTGCAGAGACCGAATTCTGGCCCAACCTGCTCAGCGGCTGCTACCGTCGCGGAATTCCAGTCGCCGTCG
>Ga0302325_10031129_pt1 | contig 10983 bp, 6 predicted proteins | sample Palsa_T0_2_FD_201948 | JGI IMG/M metagenome (GOLD analysis project Ga0302325, IMG submission 201948) | Peat permafrost microbial communities from Stordalen Mire near Abisko, Sweden - Palsa_T0_2 | ecosystem: Environmental > Terrestrial > Soil > Palsa > Peat permafrost | place: Sweden: Abisko... | reverse complement strand
CGGTGCGGGCTTCGGTGGTTGAAAAGCTCCGAGCGGCGTGCGTAAGATCAGCTCCGCCGGGGTCCTTCGCCCTGCCGCCGCACGACGGTTTGTAGGTTATACTCACTAACAATGCTAAGTTGCCGCTCCAATCAGAGGACGCACCGGTCGCTCTGGGCAGCGCTTGGTTTTCTCTGCTGCGCACTTATCGTTTGTGCCACCATTGTGCAGGTCGGGCACATACACGCCGACGGTCAACCGGTCCGCTCGGATTGTGCTCTTTGCCACACTGCCCACATCGTCGTTCAACCAATTGTTCCGCAGTCTTTGCCGCATTCCGTATATGTCGTAGCGGCAGTACCAGCCCCGCAGCAACCGATTCGTCCTAGGCACTTCTCCATCTTTTCCCTCTTCACCCGGCCTCCGCCTGTGGACATTGCCTTCGGTTAGAGCAACGTCGAACGCAACAACACAGGATCTATGGAGGCCCTTATGTCAGGGCGCAACCGTAATCTAAATTCACGTCACTCGCTATGGGTGGTGCTCTGCTTTCTTTGCTGTGCACTGATCACTCTCAGCGGGATCGTGCAGGCCGGGCACATACACGCGGACGGTCAAGCCGTTCAGACCGACTGTGCGCTTTGCCACGTCGCCCACCTGGTCATTCAACCGGCCCCTCCTCAATCGCTGCCGCGCACTGTCCGCGTCGTGGCAAGGGTCTCGACTGCCCCTCAGCCGAGACGCACCCACTTCTTTTTTGTATTCTCCCTCTTCACTCGGCCTCCTCCTGTACTCACTGCTCACTCGTAAGCAGTTCTATCTCAAAAATCAGGCAATCTCAGGAGGCTACCTATGCGCACGCCTACGCGCAGCATTCTCTCGTTCCTATTGGTGTTTGCACTTTCACCCATGTTCTGGATACTCCAGGCACAATCGAACTCCGGCTCCATCAGCGGCGCAGTGACTGACCCTTCCGCCGCCGTCGTCCCAGGAGCCACCGTTACCATTGAGAACCCGGTCAGCGGCTATCTCCGCACGACACAAACGGATAGCAGCGGACGATATCAGTTCAGCAATCTCCCCTTCAACCCCTACCATCTTTCCGCCAGCGCTACTGGCTTTGGCACCGTGGCGCAGGATGTCGATGTGCGGTCCACGATACCACTCAGTGTGGGGATTTCCCTGAAGGTGTCTGGCGCTTCTACAACCGTAACCGTCGAAAGTGGAGCGGATCTGTTAGAAAACGACCCCACTTTTCACACTGACGTGGACCGCGGGCTTTTTGAGAAGCTGCCCCTCGAAAGCCAGTCATCCTCTCTCAGTTCTTTGGTGACCCTGGCGTCGCCCGGTGTCGCCGCCGACTCGAACGGCCTGTTTCATGGTCTTGGTGATCACGCGTCCAATTCATTTTCCGTAGACGGCCAGCCCATCACAGATCAGCAGAGCAAGGTGTTCTCCAACCAACTGCCCTCCAATTCAATTCAGTCTCTGGAGGTGATATCCGGCGCCCCTCCGGCGGAGTACGGCGGAAAGACCAGCCTGGTAATCGTGGCCACGACGCGGTCGGGCCAGGGGCTGACCAAGCCAACGGGCGACATTGCCGCCTCCTACGGAGCATTTGGCTCAGCGACGGGAAGTTTTGATCTTGGCTACGGCGGCAAGAACTGGGGAAACTTCGTCGAAGCCGACGGGCTGAATACCGGGCGATTCCTCGATCCACCCGAATTCGTCGTCTTCCACGACAAAGGAAACGAGGAGAATCTCTTTGACCGGGTGGACTATCAATTTACCCAGGCGGATTCCGTTCATCTGAACCTGAACTACAGCCGCTCCTGGTTTCAGACCCCGAACGCCTACGACAACCTGAACGTATCAAACGTGATCAGCGGCGGCGCTGGCTCCGACCCGCTCTTCGCCAACGTCGGAAACGCCGACCAGAAGTCCAAGATCGAAACCTTCGATATCGCGCCGACGTATACCCGCATCTTCGGGACGAATTCGGTGCTCAACTTTGGTGCCTACGTCCGCCGCGACGCGTACAACTACTATCCCAGTGGTAACCCGTTGGCCGACCTTGGTCCGCCGAACCTCCAAACCTCGTCCATCGCACAATATCGGACACTTACCAATGCCGGGCTGCGCACTGACTTCTCTTACGAAAAGGGAATGAACAACATCAAGGTGGGTGCGGTTTACCAGCAGACTTTCCTTCGTGAAAACGACAGTCTGGGCGTCGTCGACCCCACCTACAATTCCCCCTGCGTCGACAGCAACGGTACTCCGCAGCCGGGCTTTTCCGATCCCACGCAATGCGCTGCGGCTGGTCTGCTATCGAATGATCCGGCAGTAAATCCTGCCGGAACCTACAATGGGGTTCTTACACCGTACGATCTGACGCGTGGGGGCGGCCTGTACAGCTATTTCGGTCATACCGACGTAAAGGAATTGGCCTTGTACGCTGAGGACCAGATCAAGACCGGCAACTGGCTCTTCAACGTCGGCATCCGTGGCGACCTGTACAACGGTCTCACCGTAGCGCGCCAGGCGGAGCCACGCGTCGGCGTTGCGTACAGCATCAAGCCGACCAGCACGGTGCTGCGTGTGTCCTATGCGCGCACTTTGGAATCACCGTTCAACGAGAATCTGGTGCTGTCCAGCTCTGGATGTTCCAATCCAGTCCTGGCCCCGCTCCTGCTTTGCACACCGGGAGTATCCGGTACGCTCCAGCCCGGTTTCCGCAACGAATTTCATGCCGGCTTCCAACAGGCGGCGGGCAAGAATTTCGTTTTCAGCGGGGACTACATCTGGAAATACACGCACAATGCCTTCGACTTCAGCGTGCTGGGCAACACGCCGATCACCTTTCCCATCGACTGGCACAACTCGAAGATCCCTGGCTTCGCCCTGCGCGCGGATGTTCCCAATTATCACAACATCAGCGCGTTCGTGGTCATGTCGTCGGTCGCAGCCCGCTTCTTTCCGCCCCAGTCGGCTGGCGCCGGGGCGACCGTGGGGCAAGGTGGATATCCTTTCCGCATCGACCATGATGAAAGGTTCAACGAGACCACGCATGTCCAGTACCAGGTACCAGGAGGCAAATATCTCAGGCCCTGGATTTCTTTCAATTGGCGCTATGACAGTGGCTTGGTTGCCGGCTCTGTACCCTGCTACAACGTCACAGATCCAAACAGCGGGTGCGCCGGCACATCGGTGACATTGCCGAATGGGCAGCCGGGTGTGGATCTGGGTGGTCTGACGGCGGACCAGGAGTTTGAGGCGGGACTCGTATGTGACGGAGTCAAAGCGACGCCGACGACACCCTTGCCCACTCCCTGCCCGGCTGCGGGACTGACGTCGAGCCTGGTAAAGGTTCCAGCGCCGGGGACGGAAAACGACGACAAGAATCCGCCTCGCATTCAACCCCGCAACCTGTTCGACGCCGCCATCGGCGACGACAACGTTTTCCACGGAGAAAAGTACAAGTGGAGTTTGCGCCTCACAGGCGTGAACATCGCCAACAAGTATGCACTGTATAACTTCCTGTCGACGTTTAGCGGTACACACTATGTGACCCCGCGAGCGCTTTCGGCTGAAGTGGGTTTTCACTTCTAGTCCGGTCTGGAACTAACTCGTCTTTCCCAAAGCTTCAGGGCGGTGCACGTTCACCGTCCTGAGAGCCTGCTCTTGGAAGGGAGGCGGTTTGCTGAAATGGTAACCTGACTCAGGGTTCAGTCACGCATGGGATTCCTGAGTCATCTGTTATTTCCCTGGGGCTTGCTGCTCCAGGTATTCGCGATCGTCCACTTCATCCGGCGACGGCCGGACATGTTTTGGATTTTCATCATCCTCTTTCTCGGGCCGCTGGGCGCGCTGATCTACATTTTCGTCGAGGTGCTTCCCGACATGGGACTGCTTCGGCAGTCCTTCAAGGTGTTTCCGCGTCGCAAGCGCATCAGCGAACTCGAGTCTACGATCCGGGACAATCCGTCGGCCGGGAACTATGAAGAACTCGGCGATCTTTACATGGAGGACGGCAAGCTCCAGTTAGCGCGAGCAGCATTCGACAAAGCCATAGGCGCACGCGCGGATACGCTCGATCCCTTTTATCGGCGGGGTGTGTGCGCCGTCCTGTTAGGCGATGCAGGCGCCGCGATCCCTGACCTGGAACGAGCGGTCCGCGAAGACCCGGACTACGATTTTTATCGCGCGGCCGGGCTGCTTGCCCATGCCTACGCGCAGACGGGACAAAAAGAGAAAGCCGAGGCGCTATTCCGGCGCACAACCGTCACCTCCACGTCGTCGGAAACCTACTTGAATTTTGCAGCTCTGCTGGCCTCCGAGGGACGCAACGCCGAAGCCCGCCAATGGGCGCAGAAGGTGCTGGATAAGAAGCCGACGATGCCTGACTACCTGCGCCGCCGGGAGCGGCCGTGGTTCCGGAGTGCAAGCTACATGCTGAAGCGCCTGCCTGGCTGAAACTACCCCGGCAACAAATCCCGGGTGCCCCACATCTCGCTCGTTTTTCGCGAGATGCCCCGAATTTCCTGTACGCAGCACCAGACATGACTGCGTGTGCGCCTTTCCTGGCCCGAATAGTACGCTTCTACTTATTTTGTGGGCACGACACTATAGACTTGAAATTCCCTGATATGCGCCTCTTGCGAACTGGAGAGGATGTTGAGGCGTATCCGGCTGGCAGTCACTGGCGGGAAGCGATCCATCTTCTCATGCCCGATGGCCTGACCTGAGGCTACGCTCTTCCACCCATTGCCCATCCATACTTCAATTGAATATTTCTCCACGTGCTGGCCGTCGTTGAGCCATTCCATCGTGGTGACCCGGTCGATGCTGGTTGGTTTTCCCAGGTCGACCTCGAGCATGGAATGATGGGATCCGACTGGTGCGGACCAGAAGGTGTCTGCATTGCCGTCGAGAGCAGCCGCCGCTTCGGGCGAAGCCGGCAGATGTTGCAGCGCGAGGTTGCCTGTCTGCAAGCGCTGGATGGCTGCGCCGAACTCCTTAAGCCGGGCTACATCAGAGTCGGGCAGAAGACCCCGCGTGTCGGGCGCTAACCCAAGCATGAGTTGGGCGCCACGGCCGACTGTGTGCTCATAGATAGCGGTCAAATCCTCCAGGCTTTTCAGCGATGCTTCGTCGTGCGGATGCCAGAACCAATGGAGTTCGCGCAGCGGGGTATCCGCCTCGATCGGGCGCCAGCGCAGGTAGCCATGCCGGTCGATGACATTCCAGTTCTCATAATCGACGCGTCCAGATTCCGTCCCCACCCATCGCGCATCGCCATACTCGAACAGAGCCGTATCCGCGAAGACGATCGTGTTGGGCTGGTAGGTCCGCAGAGTTTCCAGAATTTTGGAAAAGTTATACACATGCCCAGCACTGCCGGCTCCGTCGAGCCAGAACTCCACCAGGTCCCCGTAATGCTGTGCCAGTTCTTCTAACTCAGAAAGGTAATACTTATCGTAAGCCTCCGGGTTGTTATATCTCGGATCATGCCGGTCCCATGGCGAGAGATACACGCCGAATTTCAGGCCATACTTACGCGCCGAGCGAGCAACGTCGCCCACCACGTCTCCTTTGCCATCTTTCCACGGGCTAGCTTTGACGCTATAGTCTGTCTGCTCGCTCGGCCAGAGACAAAACCCGTCATGATGTTTCGCTACCAGCACGATGTACTTCGCCCCGCTCGCCTTGATGGCCTGCATCCATTGATCCGGATCAAACTGCGTCGGGTTAAACACGGACGGGCTGGCCGTCCCGTCGCCCCACTCGCGATCGAGGAAGGTGTTGGTAGAGAAATGAACAATGACTCCGAACTCCAGGTCCTGCCACGCCACCTGCTGTGGAGAGGGTTTCACTTCCATGAAGTTCTGGTAGCCCAGCATAGGAGCAGAGAGCATCGCGGATGTTGCTCCGACGACCAGGGCCTTGCGAAACCACCCCATGCACATGCCTCCTCAAAGCGAATGTTCGCTGAACAGGCTGTCAGTATACCGATTGCGGCGTGGTGAATTGGGCGAAACTGCCCTTTGGACGGGCGCAAGAGCAAAACAGAACTCAAGCACACGTCTTAGATACAGAGCGTGGTCGCTTGGTTCCGTCGAATCCAATTATTTTCAGGACTACGCAATTCGACGCTCTCTTGGCGTTTCGCGGTTGAACTTTTCCTGATAGTTTTCCTGTAAGCAACGGTCGCGTGCGTGGAGTGCATGCGCACACGTTCCATGTCCCCGTTTGCCAGCGAGAAGGAGAAAGACAATGAACACGTCAGCCAGCACCGACGTAATCCAGGGAGATGAGCAATCCAGAGATGGACATTACCGCGCGAAGCAGGACCTGCGCCAGCAGGCTCCGGCCAGCGATCAACCGGAGCAAACCGCCGAACTCGATCCGAATGACGCTATTTCTCTGCAAGCGCAAAACCCATTGGATCTGGGAAAGCTCCGGGTTGGGTCTGCTTCCGCGGAGGCGGCCGGCATCCCCGCGATTTGGAACACTATGCTCTACGGCATCGGCGAGATGGGACCGATTCGATCGTCTGAAGCCTTTCTGAAGATCAACCACGTGACCGGATTTGATTGCCAGAGCTGCGCGTGGCCGAGTCCGGATAAGAAGCGGAAAATCTTCGAATTTTGCGAGAATGGCGCCAAGGCAGTCTCAGACGAGTCCACGAAGAAGCGCATTACCCCTGAGTTTTTCGCCCAGCATTCGATTGCCGACCTGGCTGCACAGTCAGACTATTGGCTGAACCAACAGGGCCGTCTGACCTCGCCCATGGTGAGGCACGCCAACGCAACCCACTACCAGCCGATCACGTGGTCCGAAGCTTTCACCATGATCGCGGACGAGCTGAACAGCCTCGACTCACCGGATCAGGCCGCCTTCTACACTTCGGGCAAAACCACCAATGAACCCGCCTTTCTGTTGCAGTTGTTTGCCCGTCAGTTCGGCACCAACAATCTCCCCGACTGTTCCAATATGTGCCACGAATCATCAGGAGTGGCCCTGACGGAGACGCTTGGCATCGGCAAAGGCGTAGCCACGCTCGAAGACATGGAGAGCACCGAACTCATTTTTATCTTTGGAAACAATCCCGGCACCAACCATCCGCGCATGCTGACCTCCCTGCAGAAAGCGAAAGACCAGGGCGCGAAGATCATTGTTGTCAATCCTCTCCCCGAAGTCAGCCTGATGAGGGTAACCAACCCTAACCCGCAGGATTATTCCAATCCGCTGGAGCTGCCCTTCGCGCTGCTGGGCAAAGGACAGGCGCTTGCCGATCTCTATCTCCCCGTGCGTGTGAATGGCGACGTGGCGGCTATCAAGGGCATTTTGAAAGATCTGTTCGAACGCGAACGAGAGGGGCGTGTTTCGGCCATCGACCACGAGTTTATTCAATCCTTCACCGAAGGCTTCGCCGAGCTGCTGGCCGATGTAGAAGCAGCCAGCTGGGAAGAAATCGTAGAGGAGAGCGGGCTCACGCGCAACCAGTTGCGTATCGCCGCCGATATGTATGCAGCGTCGAAGAAGACGATCATTGCCTGGTGCCTGGGCGTCACCCAGCAACGCAATGGCGTCGATAACGTGAACATGATCGTGAACCTGTTGCTGGTTGGCGGTCACATGGGACGCCCTGGAGCGGGCACCGTATGCGTGCGCGGTCATTCGAACGTCCAGGGCGATCGCACCATGGGAGTTTGGGAGCGGCCACCCAAGCCGTTTCTGGCCGCGCTGGGAAAAGAGTTTGGCTTTGAGCCACCGCAGAAATGGGGATACGACACGGTCGAAACGCTGCACGCGATGTTCGCGGGAGAAGTCAAAGTGTTTTTTGCCATCAGCGGCAACTTCCTCTCCAATGTGCCGGACACGGTGTACAGCGCGCACGCTATGCAACGCTGCAAACTCACAGCTCACGTCTCGACCAAGTTGAACCGCTCGCACCTGATCACGGGAGACCGGGCCTTGATCCTGCCTTGCCTCGGCCGGAGCGAAGAGGATACCCAGGCGACCGGCAAGCAGTGGCTCACGGTCGAGGACTCGATGGGCATCATCAATCCTTCGCAGGGCTTCCTGCCGCCTGCTTCATCAGAACTGATGAGCGACGTGGCGATCATCGCCAAGCTGGCGCATGCCACCCTGGGGTCTCGCACGACGACCAAGTGGCTAGACTTTGCGAGAGACTACAACCTGGTAAGAGATCGCATCTCCCGAGTGATTCCGGGATTTGAGAACTTTAACGCGCGCATTGCCAGCGAGAAATTCTTCTATCTGCCCAACGCCGCAAAGAAGCGCGTCTTCAAAACCAGCTCTGGCAAGGCGAAGCTAACCGTTTGCCCCATCCCGAAGCATGATCTCAAGACGGACGAACTTCTGTTAACCACCATCCGCAGCCACGATCAGTTCAATTCCACGATCTATGGATTGAATGATCGCTATCGGGGGGTCTTTGACGGCCGCCGGGTTCTCTTTCTCAACCCGGTGGATATGGAGGCAAGGAATCTCCGCGCCGGCCAGATCGTCGACATATACAGTCACTTTGAAGGAGAAGTCCGTAAGGCGCCCCGCTTTGCCGTTGTTCCCTACGCCATCGCTCGCCGCAGCGCGGCCGCCTACTATCCGGAGACGAATGTTCTGATACCCATCCGCAGCGTTGCGGCCAAGAGCAATCAGCCTGCCGCCAAATGCATTCGCATCACCCTGACCCCGGTGGAACCGTATGAGGCATTGCCGTTTTCCAAGGCAGATCTCGATCACAACATGGGTCGACCAGTGCCGCGCGTTCCCTGATCTGGATGCTCGAGGAGAACGGCGGCACATGCTATCCTTGCGCCCATGCGTCTGCGGTCTTGTGCAAGCTTTCTTGTCCTGGCTCTGCTTCTCATCGTGGGCCCTCTGCAAGCGAGGGTTCTGCGTGTCGACGTAGCTTCCCGGACCACCGTTCTCGACGGTAAGGAGTTCGGGAATGCGGGGGTCTACGAGCGCATCACCGGCCGCGTCTACTTCTCGCTTGCCGTGGCCAATGCGCGCAACCAGCGCATTGTGGATCTCCGCAACGCAGTGAACCTGAAGAACGGCGAAGTCGAATTCTCCTCGGACTTCGTTGCGGTCCGGCCGAAAGATGTTCACCTGGGCAATGGTTCCATGCTGTTGGAGGTTCCCAACCGCGGCAATGCACGTATTCTCGCTCTCGTGGATGGCGGCGATGAGGACTTGGCCCACGACGCAGGGGACGCCTGGCTACTGCGCAACGGCTACACCATCGTGAGCCTCGGTTGGCAATGGGATGCGCAGGCTCCCGGGCAGCTAAGATTCTTTGCCCCGGTCGCTAAGGAAAATGGAAAGACCATCACCGGCCTGCTGCGTGGTGACCTGATGCTGTCAGCCGAGACTCCGGAGACTCCCCTCGGCCACCTGATGGAGGGCCACCTCGGCGGGGTGGAGTACCCGGTCGCTTCCGCTGAAGACCCGCGCAATGTGCTCACTGTCAGAAGCTCTCGTGAAGCGCAGCGTACGGTGATCCCTCGTGCCAAATGGCAGTTCGCTCATACGGTCAATGGCAAGCTCGTCCCTTCAGACCGGTTTATTCATTTAAACGGCGGCTTCCAGCCAGGAAAGATTTACGAATACGTCTATGTCGTCGCCGATCCCGTCGTGGCCGGCGGGGGCTTCGCCGCCATACGTGACTTTGCTTCCTACGCCAAGCACGATCCCAACGCCATGACTCCGGTCGAGCGTGTGTATGGTGAAGGCATTTCTCAGAATGGGCGCTTCTTGCGCGACTTCCTCTACCAGGGCTTCAATGCGGATGAAGAAGGAAGGATGGCGCTCGACGGCGTTCTTGCCCACGTAGCGGGAGCAGGCCGCGGCAGCTTCAACTATCGTTTCGCCCAACCATCCCGCGACGCGCAGCCGACTTCATCGGTCTTCTTTCCAACGGATATCTTTCCCTTTACCGATCAGCCTGAAGAAGATTCCATGACCGGGGAGACTGCGGGGCTGCTCGACCGCGCTGTCGCAGCCAAGGTTGTGCCCAGAATCTTCTTCTCCAACACAGCTTATGAATACTGGGGCCGCGCGGCGGCTCTCATTCACGTGAGCGCCGATGGGAAGCACGATGCGACGGTCTCCGACCGGGTACGCATCTACCACTTTGCCGGGCTACAGCATTTTTCCGTTCCGTTCCCGCCGGAGAAGGGAACGGGCGACCTGCTCGGACAGCACCCGCAATCGCCTCTCCCGGTCAGGTACTTCTGGCGCGCCATGATTGCCAACATGGACGCGTGGGTACGCAGCGATACTCTTCCGCCGCTCAGCAGCTATCCGAAGATCGCTGATCACAATCTTGTGCCCCTGAGCGAATATGCATTTCCCCGGATCCCCGAAGTTAACCTACCCCACGAGGCCAATCAGGCATATCGCCTGGACTTCGGCCCCAACTGGCAGCAGGGAATTCTGAGCATCCAACCGCCAAAGGTCGGGCCGGCTTTTCCTGTGCTTGTGCCCCAGGTCGACGCCGACGGGAACGAGCGCGATGGCGTCCACCTGCCGGAGATCACCGTGCCGCTTGCGACCTACGCCGGTTGGAATCTTCGTGATCCGTCGATTGGTGCGCCCGATCAACGGGTCGCCTTTGAGGCATCGTATCTCCCCTTTTCCAGGACAGTTGCTGATCGGCAGAATACGGGCGATCCGCGCAAGTCGATCGCGGAGCGTTACGCAGGGCGCGAAGACTATCTCGCCCGATACAAAGCGGCAGTCGACGACCTGGTGCAGCAACAATGGATTCTGCCGGAGGACCGCGCAGCCCTGCTTCATCGTGGCGAGCAGGAGTGGACCGAGAGTGTGAAATGAACTACAAGCGAAAAGGATGCAAATGACTTCGAGGAATATTTCTCGCCGTGAACTGCTGCGCGGGTCCATGGCTGCCGCGGCGCTTGCTTCGGCGCCAAGGCTTGTGCAGGCCGCCAGTGGACAGAGGACGCTGGC
>Ga0302325_10031127_pt1 | contig 10984 bp, 8 predicted proteins | sample Palsa_T0_2_FD_201948 | JGI IMG/M metagenome (GOLD analysis project Ga0302325, IMG submission 201948) | Peat permafrost microbial communities from Stordalen Mire near Abisko, Sweden - Palsa_T0_2 | ecosystem: Environmental > Terrestrial > Soil > Palsa > Peat permafrost | place: Sweden: Abisko... | reverse complement strand
GCCGCGCCGGCTTCGTTCGCCGGCCTCTCGACCTCGGGTCTTTACCAGTTCAACGTGACTGTGCCCAACCTTCCGGCTGGGGATGCCGCGCTATCGGCCACCATTGGCGGGGTCTCTACGCAGGCCGGGGTTATGATCACCATAGGCCAATGAGCACTCGATTTGACCTTGCGGTCGAGATTCAGGCGTCTTCGGAGCGCGTGTGGGCGGTGTTAATGGATGTCGAGCGCTGGCCCGAATGGACGGCCTCGGTGAGCAGCGTGCAACGTGTGGATCGGGTCCCGCTGACCGTAGGAAGCCGCACCAAGATCGTGCAACCCAAGCTGTGGCCGGCGGAGTGGGTGGTGACGGAACTGGACGAGAACACCGGAAACTTCACCTGGGTGAATCGCGGTCCGGGAATTCAGGTGACGGCCGGCCATCGGCTGGAACCGCACGGAAACTGGACGCGTTGCACACACTCCTTGGACTTCTCCGGACTTCTCAGTCCGTTGATCGTCTGGCTTTACGGCGCATTGAGCCGGCAATACCTGGCAACCGAGGCCAATGGATTGCGTGCCCGCGCCGAAAGTATCGCCTCGTCTTGACACTCGTCTTAACGCTTGGCCCACTCTTCCTTCTGTGCTCCCGCCGGAGTCTCCGGGGCGGTGGCTACAGGATAAGCGGCATCGTACGCGCGCACTACTTCGTTGGTGATGTCCAACGCATTGCCCCACCAGAAGGCGCCAGTCTGCGGGTTAGTGACATCTAAGACGATCCCGAATCCATTGTCGCGGGCGTACTTATCTACCACCGCATGGAATTTCCGCTCAATACCCTGGATGATGTCGGCTTGTTCCTGCTCGTAGTCTGTCTGGGTGGCTTCCGCCTCGTAATTCAGAGCTTTGGTCTTCTTGTCGATCTCGCGCCCCAACTGGCGCTGCGCGTCCGCGCTGAAGGTGGCTGCCCTTTTCTGGAACTGTTCCTGCAGCGCCCCGATTTCATTCTGTTTCTTTTCGAGTTCCGCCTTTCTGGGCGCGAATTTCACGTCCAGGGCGGTGAAAGCCTGGTGACCCTCGCGAGTGTTGAGCACCGCGGTTTGCAGTTGCAGGATGACGGTCTTACCCGCCGGTGATGTCTGTGCGCTGGCCGCGGCCACCAAGACCACGGTCAGGAGCGCGCTCGAGAGGATGCTGGTAGTCATAAGTAACTCAGCCCCCTCATGCATGTCTCCAGCCAGATAAGGAGTGTTGTTACTAAGTGACTTACACCAATGTGGATGTGAAGCGCCGTCACAGGTGAGCGGTCAACATGGCGCGCACCGCGGCGAAGACCCGCTCCACCGCGGGGCGGCGGTAAGCCCAGCGTTCGTCCGGCTCGGGAGGATTAATCACCATGGTGGCGTTGGCTTCGAAGAGCAGCAGATCGCCGGTGTGGCTCAGGCCGAAATCGATGCCGGCGTAATCCAGCGCGAGCGTCTTTTGAATGTGCGACAGCGCCGCCATGGCGCGTGGACCGAGCACCGAGGGCATATGCTCCAGGAATTCGGCGTCCTCCGCGCGATGGTCGGCCCGCTCCGCCATCTCGGCGGTGAAATAGTGGATTTTCCAGAGGCTGGAGATGGCCACGTGCAGTGGATAAAGCTGCCCGTCGATCATCATCACGCGATACTTGCGTGCCTTGCCGTCGGCTCCGCGCGCGTCCAGGAATTCGATCACGGTGATCTCTTTCCCGGGCAGCTGCGAGACGCTCGCCGCCAGGTTGGTGGGGCTTTCCACGCGCAGAAAATGTCGGCCGGTATGAAATCCAGGAGTGCGCACCAGCAAGGGAAACTGGAATCCATGGCGTGCCACCGCGGCGGCGCCATCCGGGGAGAGCAGCAGTTCGCGGGACAGCGTGACCGTGAGGGGCATGCGCACACCCGGCAGATGAGCCAAACGGGCATGGTCGGCGCGGCCCGTGGCCATCACGGCCGAAGGCAGGTTGATCACCCGAGCCGTGGTAAGCGCCACGATGGACTGCGCCGCGGCCAGCGCCGGGGCCGCCAGGTCGGCATCGCCGATAGCATTGAAGACCACCTGATGCGGCGGCAGGGGCACGCTGCGGTCGTAAAACTCGGGCACCACCACGTGAGTCTGGAATACGCGATCGTCCAGCAGATTGCGCGTCGGGATGTTGCCGCCCACCGAAGAGACCAGCAACAGCAAAGACACCGGGTGACCTTGTCCGCGATACGGCAGGGTGAGCACCGCACGGTCCTGAAATCCCAAACGGCGGTGCAGGCGGGCGCCTTCTTCGTCGCCCAGTTCGGCCAGCACATGCCCCAGTCCCTGATGCGCTTCTGCGTGGGCCGGGTCCACGCGCAAGGCCGTTTCGAAATGGCCGCGCGCGGCTGGAAATTCGCCGTTTTCGTGAAGCATATTGCCCAGATTCACGCGGCTCATAGGGTCGTCCGGATGGCGGTTTACGGCCTCCGTGTAGGCTGTGCGGGCGGCGGTTTTGTAGCCCGTGGCGTAGAGCAAGGTGCCCAGATTATTCAACGCCAGACGGTGTCCGGGAGCGCGCGCCAGCAACTCGAGATACGCATTGCGCGCTTCCAGAGTCTGGCCCATGTCGGCTAAAACGCCGGCCAGCTCGAAGCGCAGGTCTACGGAGTCGGGATCGGACTCGACGCGGCCGCGAAGCTCGGCCAGAGCGGCTTCCCGCGCGCGCCGCGGGGGCCAGCCAGCGTCCAGCGGCGGCTGCGGCGCCCGGCTGCGGGCCGCACTTTCCTCCATGGCACGGCCGAAGGCTACGGTTTTCTCCACCAGAAGGTCGATCTCCCGCCGCCCGGTGCGGTGATTGACGATGGCCGCGCGGATGGCCAGGCGGCCGTCGAGAATGGTGGTGGAGGGCGCCACCACGCCGGATTCCTGCAGCTCGATGACGATCCGCGGATTGATCCGTTGGGCATCCTCGGCGCGGTACCGGAAGCAGACCACATTCAGTTCCACCGGCGCCAGCAATTCCAATTCCGGCGTCTCGGCGATGCGGCTCTCCAAATAGCGGGCCAGAGCGCAGCTCCGGGAGATCGAGGCGCCCAGCGCCGCAGTGCCGTATACCTTGAGGGTGAACCAGGTCTTGAGCGCTCGAAAACCGCGCGAGAGATCCGGCCCGAAGTCGCACGGCCAGGGCGCGCCAGCGGCCAGGCCGCGTAATTCCCTTCGCAAATAGGGAGCCGACGTGGCGAAAGCCTTGCGATGCAGCACGCCGTCGCGCACCAGAATGAAACCGGCGTCATAGGGGACCTGCCCCCACTTATGGAAATCGAATGCCAGGGAGTCGGCACATTCGATGCCTTTGAGCCGCGGGGCCAGATCGGGCGCCAGAATGGCGAGCGCGCCGGACGCGCCGTCCACGTGGAACCAGAGCCGCTCCCGGCGGCATAGCGCGGCCATGGCGTCGAGATCGTCGATCGAGCCGGTATCCACCGAGCCAGCGGTTCCCACCACCATAAAGGGCGTGCGGCCAGTGCGGCGGTCCTCGTCGATGGCCTTTTGCAGCGCGTCGATCCGGATCCGATGGCGGCGGTCGGCCGGAATGGGGCGAAGCGCATCGCTGCCGATGCCGGCGATGTCCAGAGCTTTGCCAATCGAGCTATGCGCCGCGACGGATGCATACGCGGCGAGCCTTTTGGGACTGCCTTCCAGTCCCTCACACCGCACCCCAAAGCCCAGTTCGGCGTCGCGGGCAATCAGCACGCCGATCAAGTTGGCCATCGAGGTGCCAGTGACGAACAGCCCGCTGGAACTCTCCGGGAAGCTGAAAATGTGGCGCATCCAGCGCGTAATCTGCCGTTCCACTTCGATGGGAGCGTGATCGCGGCCACCCAGATTGGCATTCAGCCCGGCGGCCAGCATGTCGGCCACGATTCCCACCGGCGTTCCGCCGCCATGAACCCAACCCAGAAATCCGGGGTGGACATTTCCGGTGGCATAAGGCAGGATGTCGCGCAGGAATTCCGCGTGCACAGTGCCGAGATCGCTGGGGGCCTCAGGGATATCCCCGTGGAAGCGGGCGCGGATCTCGTCTGGAGGCGGCTGCCAGACGGGCCGGCTGGCGATGTTTTCGGTGTAATCCAGGATGTCGTCAAGCATCCTGTGCGCCTGGGCGCGAAAGGCCGGCCAATCGGCTGGGTCGAGGGTTTTTGGCTGATCGGCGTCGTCCATGGGAATGCTCGTTCAATTATGCATGACGAAATCTCAAAAAAGGCTATAGAGAAATAAGAATGCCGCCGATATGGGGAACAGAGGCTTCTCATGGGTTCAGTTTCGTCCGTAAATCCCGGCATTTCGAATTTGCTGCAAACATTGACCAATCTCAACTCGCCGGTCATGTCCTCGCCGGCGGTGGTATCGGCTTTAGAGAAGGCCCCGCCATCGGACATTGTTCAACTCAGTACGGCGGTTAACCAACTGGCCACCGTGGACGCGATGTTCGGAATTTCGTCTTCGTCGTCCACTACCGGCACGAGTAGCATATTCGCCGAACTGGAGGCTGAGGCGACCGGTGCGTCCACCAGTGGGCAGTCCACCCCGTCGGCTCTCTCCAACGCGACTCCGTCCGAGCAGTTTGCAGACTACACTTCCGCCATCCAATCGCAGATCACCCAAGGATTATTCGGCGCCACCAGTAGCAACGCCCTCTCGGGTTCGCTCTTCAATGTGATCGGGTAGCGCAGGCAGGAAAGCCACGCGGTATTTCGGCGCTACAAAAAGGAAAAAGCGGGCGCGTTTGGGTGATAGGGGTGAGTGCGCCCGCTGTCGTAACGGGGATTGTCTATAGGGCGGCGCAAAGTGGCGTGGAGTTACGCATCCAACTGGAAACAAAAGGGCCATTTAGTAGTGGCTGTTTAGAGCTATTTTCCGGGTGGGCATTCCCGTGCTGGCAAAAGTGATGACGGCGCTGGCAACCGTGTTGCTATAGCGCGCATCTACTAAGGGGAGCCAGCCATGAAGCTAACGTTTTGCTTTTTCCTCACGCTCACTACGGTGTCGGCCCAATCATCTGCGGCGGCCGTCAAGCACATTGATACTTTGCATGAACTGAGCGAGCAGATGGAAACTCTCTCGCACCGTGTCAGCATGGCGGTGGTGCAGATTTTTTCCACCGGGTATGTAGTCAATGACGATCGCGAATCCGGCTCGAATGCGGCCATTGTTACGCGTCAACGGGCGAGCGGGTCGGGCGTGGTGATGGCGGCGGACGGGTATATCGTGACGAACGCCCACGTGGTGGCCAACGCGCGCAAGGTCCGGGTGCGGATTCCCGATGGTGGCCCCACCGGCGTGAACGGAGTGATGAAGCCCTCTGGCAGGATGCTCGATGCGACCGTGGTGGGGGTCGATCGGGATACCGATCTGGCGGTGATCCGGGTGGATCGCAGCGACTTGAGTCCTCTGCCGCTGGGCGATTCCGATACTCTTCGTCAGGGACAATTGGTGATGGCGTTCGGCAATCCGCTAGGTCTGGAGAACTCTGTCAGCATGGGGGTTGTGAGTTCGGTGGCACGGCAAATCAAGCCAGACGACCCGATGGTCTACATTCAGACGGACGCGCCCATCAACCCCGGTAACAGCGGAGGTCCGCTGGTCGACGCGGATGGTCGCGTAATGGGCATCAACACGTTCATTTTTTCGCAATCGGGCGGCAGCGAAGGGCTGGGTTTCGCGATTCCCAGCAACGTCATTCGGAATGTGTACCAGCAGATCCGGCAGGAAGGACACGTGCATCGCAGCGAGATCGGCGTCTTCAGTCAGACCATCACCCCCGCGTTAGCTTCCGGCCTGAACCTCGCGCAAGACTGGGGCGTACTGATTTCCGATGTCGACCCCGGCGGGCCTGCCGATATGGCCGGGTTGCATACGGGCGATATCGTCCTCAGCCTGAACGGCAAGACTATGGAGAATGCGCGTCAATTGGAAGTCGATCTGTTTCACTATCCCATGGGAGCCAAGGTCAACGTGGAAGTGCTGCGCGAGGGCCAGAAGCAATCGGTGCCGGTAGTGACGATGGAGCGTCACGGAGATCCGCAACGTTTCGCCGACATGGTAGACCCCACTAAGAATCTGGTGACCCGTTTGGGAATTTTGGGGATCGACGTAGATGAGAAAGTGTCCGCGATGCTACCCGATTTGCGCAAGCATTACGGGGTGGTGGTGGCGGCCCGCGGCGGCGATTCGGCGTACTCCGGGGACAATCTGCAATTGGGCGACGTGATCTATTCGGTCAACAACATCACCATCACCAACGTGGCGTCTTTGCGCGAGGAACTCGATAAGCAGAAAAAGGCTGAGGCCATAGTTCTGCAAGTGGAGCGGAACGGCCGCTTGATGTATATCACGCTTGAGGTGGAGTGAATTACGGCTGCTTCTTCAGGATATAGATGTAATTGTTGAGGCCGAATTCGGCGGTGTTATCGTCGACGAAATGATAGTCCAACTCGTTCGCGCAGCCCGTTTGCAGCGACTTCCACGACTTGCCCTTGAATCCTAAGGTCGCCGCGACTTTGTTGGGATCCACCGACTTGTTACGCGTGTGCATCTCATCGAATGAGCCCTGAAACAAACCTTCAGCGGGGACGTTCACAACCTTATACCTTGGCCCGTTGCAGGCAGTCATACCCGGTCCGATGATTTGAGCCGGTTTGACAGTAACCAGCTTTCCTACCAGCGACTTGCTCTCCGCGGCGTCGGGCTTTTCGGCGGTGTCCCACCACGGAGCTACCTGCGCCGAGACAATCTTCCAGGTCCCGAGATAGAAAGGGTCGGCGGCGATAGCCCCGCTGGCAAGAATAGTGGCGATTAGGATACCGGATAGTCGCAAGAAAAACTCCAATCTGTGCGAGAGTACCACACGCATGGCGGCAGGGCGGCATTCATGGTACTGGCCGCTGCGCTCGGCTGACACCATTTCCCGATATAATGCGTACAATCATGACCACGCTTGCGCCGGGCCAACGCCTGGGCCCGTACGATATCATCGGGCCGATTGGCGCTGGCGGTATGGGCGAGGTATGGAAAGCGCGCGACACCCGCCTGGATCGGATTGTAGCGATCAAGATTTCCCACGACCAGTTCTCGGAACGCTTCGAGCGCGAGGCCCGCGCCGTGGCTGCGTTGAACCACCCGAACATCTGCCAGCTTTACGACGTGGGACCCGACTATCTGGTAATGGAATTCATCGAAGGCGCAATGTTGCAAGGTCCGCTGCCGCTGGAAAAGGCTCTGGAGAGCGCCGGGCAGATCCTCGACGCTCTGGACTGCGCGCATCGAAAAGGGATCACCCATCGTGACCTGAAGCCCGCCAATATTCTGGTCTCCAAACAAGGGATCAAGCTGCTGGATTTCGGACTGGCCAAGCAAAGCGGACCGCTCCGGCCAGCCGGCGATGTCACGTTGACGCAGGCGTTGACCTCGCAGGGGCAGATCCTGGGGACGCTGCAATATATGTCGCCGGAGCAGTTACAAGGCAAGGACACCGATGCGCGCAGCGATCTGTTCGCCTTCGGATGCGTCTTGTACGAGATGCTGACAGGCAAGCGGGCATTCGAAGGCGGGAGTGCGGCCAGCGTGATTGCGGCGATTCTGGAGCGGGAACCGGCGCCGCTCACCGCCGCTCCGCCGTTGGAACGAGTGGTACGCCGATCGCTGGCGAAGGAACCGGACCAGCGGTTTCAAACCGCGCGCGATCTGAAGGCCGCGCTTACTTGGGCGATGGAGCAGCCAAATCCCCCGGCCAGCGCTAAGCCGGATCACCGCTGGAAATGGATCGCCGCGGCTACACTCTTGATCGGGGCACTCGCTGGCTGGGGTGTGTCGCGTTTCCGCCAGCCAACTGCGGACAGCTTCTTGTTACGCGTGCAGATCGGTCTCCCGGAAGGTGGCCGATTCATCGCTTCGGGAAACGGCGTCGGCGGCATCGCCTTGTCGCCCGACGGCCGGACGGCCGCATATATTGCCTGGAGTAACGGCAAGAACGGGCTCTGGCTCCGTCCCCTGGATGGCGCCGCCCGGCTGATTGCCGGAACCGAGGGTGGCGCCTATCCTTTCTGGTCTCCCGACAGCAAATCCGTCGCGTTTTTCACGGCAACTCAGTTGCAACGAGTCGACCTCTCAGGCGGGGGGCCGTCGACAATCTGCTCGGCGGTCGACGGGCGGGGAGGCGCATGGAGCAGCGACGGCCAAATCATATTTGGAAGCGTCGTTTCCGGCTTATTCCGTGTCCCCGCGTCGGGAGGAACGCCCTCTCCCCTAACCGTACCCGATCCATCGCACGGCGAACTTGGTCATCGCTGGCCGCAAATGCTCCCCGGCGGTCACTTCCTGTATCAGATCCAAAATGAGAATCCCGAGATGAGTGGCATCTATGTGGCCTCGCTCTCCAAACCTGCGGAGCGCGTGCTACTGATGACCACGGACAGCAACGCTCTTTACGTGGCTGGCCTCGGCGGCAAGGGATATCTGCTGTGGGTGCGTGGCGCAACCTTGGTTGCACAGGAATTTGACCTGGACACGCGCAAACTTGCCGGCGAACCTCGGACAGTAGCCGATCCCGTAGCCAGCACCCAAGTCACGGGTCAGATGAACGTGGCGGCTTCCAGCCGCGTGCTGCTGTACAGAGCCTACAACGCATCGGGCCAATTCACATGGTTCGACCGAACTGGAAAGCCGCTCAGTACAGTAGGCAAGCTGGGCGAATACAATTCGTTCCGCATCTCGCCCGACGGAAGCACGATCGCGGCGACGAGCTTTAGACCTGCAGCCGCCGGTCTCTGGAGGCTGGAAGTGAAACGCGGCGTCGCCAGCCGGTTGACCTCCAAGTCGAACATCAGCCTCTACCCGATATGGTCCCCCGATGGCCGAACGATCGTGTTCCGCTCCGGCATGCCGCGGAACCTGTTTCGAGTCGAGTCGAGCGGCGCCGGAAATGAGGAGCGCCTCACCGAGTCGCCGAACCTTCAAGATCCAACCGACTGGTCGCAGGACGGGCGCTGGATACTGTACTTCGAAGTCACCCCCGGCGCCAGGCAACTCTGGATTCTTCCGGTGACTCCGGCGGGTAAGATCCAACCAGGAGCGAAGCCGAGAACATATCTCAGCACGCCGTTTAACGAATCATGGGGCCGCTTTTCGCCGGAAGCTTCGCCTCGCTGGGTGGCCTACCAATCTGACGAGACGGGGAGGTGGGAGGTTTACATCCAGGCCTTTCCGGAGCCGCATGGCAAGTTTCAGATCTCGACGGGCGGCGGCAAGTATCCGCAATGGGGCGCCGGGGCGCGCGAGCTTTTCTATCTGTCGCCGGACAACAAGCTGATGGCGGTAAGTCTGAAATTGGGAACAGATTCCGTGGAACCATCGGCCCCGCGCGAACTGTTTCTGCTGCCCGCGGACGACATCGGCTTTCCTCCTTATGACACGGCCCCCGATGGCCTGCGTTTCCTGGCGCCGGCCATGGCGGGACAAGCCGGCGAACCGCTGAACATGATCGTCAACTGGCAGTCATTGCTGAAAAAAGAATCGCCTGCGCAATGATTCCGATTTAGCCGCTGCAGACGGCGATTGCGGCGAACAGATATCGAATCCACGCTGTCACTTCGTGATCGCGGCCGAATCGTTTGGCAGCCCGGCGCTGACTGTGAGACTTGGGAGCCGGACCGCGGTCGCCGGTTTGCGCCAGCCAGTCCTGCTCCAGCCAGTCCTTGCAGTTTTGGAGATCCTCGGCGATGATATCGAAGTCGTCGGAATTGCCCTCGGCATCTTCGTCTTCTCCCGCTTCCGCCGCCGCTACCCGCAGGCGAATCTCGATCTGTTCCACCAGATCTTCTAAAGAGGGACTGACGGGGACGGGTTGGAACCAGGCATTGCCGGCATTTTCGACGATGCTGTCGTGACCGGTCACGCCGGGGTTGAGCACCACGTTGCGATCGAGAAAGGAGACGGCGAATCCGTCATCCCTGGGGTGGCAGCCGAAGACCTTCAGCAGACTGGAAGCGCACACCGCCCGTCCGTAAGCATCGCTGAAGTCGTGGGCTACGCGGACGACCAGGCCCGGGAAGAAGTGACGGACGGGCAAATGCGGCAAGGGCGGCGGTTCCTCATCCATATAGGAATCTTCGTCGTCCTCCGCGTCTTCTTCCTCTTCCTCTTCGTCGTCACGGTCGGAGCCGTGGTCGTGTTCTCCGGGCAGAGGGGGCAGGGGAGTGGCGGCGAGGCGGCGTTCCCACTCCTCGGCGGACACCGACTGGGCTGCGGCGGCCTGTTGGGCGGAGAGTCCATCGGGGGTGAAGGCACAAGGGCGGCCGGCGGCCACATCCTCGGCGGCCTGGAGCAGACGGGCCTGTCGTGCGGGAACTGCGCACAGGGCCGCATTATCGCGCAAGAGTTGAGCGGCGGCAGGCCGGAAGGATGCGTCCGAGACACCGACCAAGGCATCGAAACTGACCAGGAGGCTTTCCACCGCTTCGTCGGGCAGGGTAGGGAGCATGCGGGCGATGGAATCGAGAGCGGGGGTAGTGTCCACGGGAAGAGTCTACCGCGGCCCCAGGCCACTCAAGGCTTTCGCAAATCAATAGTGGTAGCGAGCCTGTAGGAAATCAACCACGACCTCGGTGGCACGGTACACCAAGCGATGTTCCTGCGTGATCCGCCGTGACCAACAGCCCGCCAACACGTATCTGAGCTGTTCGGGTTTGCCTGGACCTTCGAATGGATCGCGCATCACGGCCTCCACCAGATCCAGCACCCTGATCGCTGTGCTGCGTTGCGAACTAACCCAAAATTTCAGATCCTCTCGGAACTCGGCATGGAAGACCGCGCTTCGTTTAGCCTCGCGTTTCACCCAGGATCTTTCGCCGCAATTCTGCGACTTCGGTGGGTTTTGTTTTCCCAACCTCAGCGCGGTGTAAGGCCGTAAAGAGACGTCGCGCGTTCCGTGGCGAGCGTAGCAGGTGGGCCGTCTCCACTAG
>Ga0302325_10031126_pt1 | contig 10984 bp, 9 predicted proteins | sample Palsa_T0_2_FD_201948 | JGI IMG/M metagenome (GOLD analysis project Ga0302325, IMG submission 201948) | Peat permafrost microbial communities from Stordalen Mire near Abisko, Sweden - Palsa_T0_2 | ecosystem: Environmental > Terrestrial > Soil > Palsa > Peat permafrost | place: Sweden: Abisko... | reverse complement strand
AAGGAGCACTTGGGGCTGCCCAACCGGGACGATGTGAAAGCCGGCGTGATTGCCTACAAAATCGCCGCCCACGCGGCTGACCTGGCTAAGGGCCACCCGGGCGCCCGGGATTGGGACGACGCTCTATCCAAAGCGCGCTTCGAGTTCCGCTGGGAGGACCAGTTCGAGCTCTCGCTCGACCCCGACACCGCCCGGTCCTACCACGACGAGACGCTTCCGGCCGCCCCCGCCAAGACGGCGCATTTCTGTTCGATGTGCGGGCCGAAATTCTGTTCGATGCGCATCAGCCAGGACATCCGCGATTCGGCCGCCAAGCTCGAGATCGAGACCGGGATGCGCCAGAAGGCCGACGAGTTCCGCTCCGCAGGAGGAGAGGTCTACCTCCCGGCGGGCTAAGGGAGCGCGACCACCCAGCCGGTCACAAGCTACCGTCGTCAGGCGACGATGCCCGAGACCACCGCCCTAAAGCATCTCGGCCGCGGCCAGAGACTGACCCTCGGGGTTGCAGTCGTCGTGACGATTGCGGCGGGGACAGCCAAGGCAGCCGGCGTCGCCTCGGTCCCGCAGTTTGTCATTGCCGGCCTTGCGCTGGCGACGCTCGCCGCCGTGGTGGGCCAAGCGATCGAACAGGTAGGAGAACGGCTCGGCCCGGGTGCGACCGGCCTGCTGCAGTCGACCCTGGGCAATCTGCCCGAGCTGTTCGTCTGCTTGTTCGCGCTGAGCGACGGACTCGATGGGGTTGTACGGGCGGCGCTCGTAGGTTCGGTGCTAGGCAACGCAGTGCTCGTGCTCGGATGCGCCTTCGTCGCCGGGGGGCTCCGCCACGGCCCCCAGAAATTCAACCCGGAGGGGCCCCGGCTCAACGCCTCCCTCCTTCTTCTGGTCGTGGCCGCCCTCATGGTTCCAACCCTCGCCAGCAAGCTGGGAACCCCGGCCGCCGCACACACCGGGACCCTCTCCAATGTCTGCGCCGTAGTACTCCTCATCGTGTACGCAGCCAGTCTGCCTTTCTACTTGCGGGACCGCTCGGACGGCACTGCCCAGCGCTCGGCGCCGGCAGCTGGGCAGGCCGACTCCGAGCCCTGGCCCTTGCGGCTGTCCGTCGGACTGCTGGCGTTTGGCAGCGCAGGAGCGGCCCTGGCGGCCGACTGGTTCGTCCAACCCCTGCAAGTGGCAACCCGCTCCATTGGCATTTCCGAGACCTTCACGGGCCTGGTTATCGTCGCCATCGCCTCGAACGCGGTGGAGAACGCGGTTGGGATCCGCTTCGCGCTTCGGGCCAAACCCGAGTACGCGATAAGCACCTCTCTCAATAGCCCCCTCCAGGTAGCCCTGCTGCTTACCCCTGTCTTAGTCCTGCTGAGCAGCGCCGTGGGGCCGACCAAGCTGACTCTGGTCTTTCCTCCCCTCCTCGTCGCCGCCCTGGCCATCTCGACGCTGGTGGTGACGGTCGTCATCTACGACGGCGAGTACACGTGGATCGAAGGCGTGGCCCTGATCGGGCTGTACTTCATAATCGCGACCGCCTTCTGGTGGGGTTGACCGGGTCGGGGCGCTAGCTTCAATCCATGAGTGGAAGCGTTTCCCCCGGCGAGCCGTTCCCGCTCGGAGCCACTTTCGACGGACTCGGAACCAACTTCTCGCTGTTCTCGCAGGTGGCCGAGGCCGTGGAGCTGTGCCTCTTTGACGATGCAGGCGTCGAGACCCGTTTCCAACTTCCAGAGGTCGATGCCTACTGCTGGCACGGCTACCTCGAAGAGATCGAACCGGGCCACCGCTACGGCTACCGGGTACACGGCCCTTACCGGCCGGACGACGGAGTTCGCTGCAACCCGGCCAAGTTGCTCCTCGATCCATATGCCAAGGCGGTCGAAGGGTCGGTGCAGTGGGGCCAGGCAGCGTACGGCTACGACCTGGCGCTCGATGATCTGCACATCGACACCACGGACTCTGCCTCTTCGATGCCGAAGTCGATGGTCGTCGACCCGGCCTTCGATTGGGGTTTCGATCATGCGCCCAGGACGAAGTGGGCAGACACCGTCATTTACGAAGCCCATGTCAAGGGACTGACCTGGACCCACCCCGATATACCGCAACGGCAGCGGGGCACTTACGCCGGTGTGGCTCACCCGGCCATGATCGAGCACTTCACGAAGCTCGGGATCACCGCGCTGGAGCTGATGCCGGTGCACCATTTCATCCACGATCACCGCCTGGCCCAGCTCTCCTTGAAGAACTACTGGGGCTACAACTCCGTCGCATACCTGGCCCCTTACAACGGGTACGCGGCCCGGCCCGGCCACCGCGTCGTCAACGAGTTCAAGGCCATGGTCCGCGCCCTTCACTCGGCCGGCATCGAAGTGATCCTCGACGTGGTGTACAACCACACGGCAGAAGGCAACAATCTGGGTCCGTCGCTCGCATACCGAGGCATCGACAACGCCAGTTACTACCGCCTCGTCGACGGTCGGCCCCGTCTGTATAGCGATTCGACGGGTACTGGCAACAGCCTCAATGTCCGCAACCCTCACGTCCTCCAGTTGATGATGGACTCCCTGCGGTACTGGGTGCTCGACATGCACGTCGATGGCTTTCGCTTCGACTTGGCCGCCTCGTTGGCGCGGCAGTTCCACGAAGTAGATCGTCTTTCGGCCTTCTTCGACTTGATCCAGCAGGACCCCGTGATCAGCCAGGTCAAGCTGATCGCGGAACCCTGGGACGTCGGCGACGGCGGCTACCAGGTCGGCAACTTTCCGCCGTTGTGGTCCGAGTGGAATGGGAAGTTCCGAGATTCGATCCGCGACTATTGGCGCCAGGACACACCGGTCAGCGAGCTGGCCGAGCGGCTGACCGGCAGCTCCGATCTCTACGCAGCCAACGGGCGCAGCCCCTTCGCCAGCATCAACTTCGTCACGTGCCACGACGGCTTCACCCTCGCCGATCTGGTGTCATACAACGACAAGCACAACGACGCCAACGGAGAGTCCGGGAGAGACGGTACGGATGACAACCGGTCGTGGAACTGCGGAGCTGAAGGCCCTACGGACGACCCGCAAATCCTCGACCTGCGGCGCCGACAGGTCCGCAACCTGCTGGCCACTCTCTTCCTGAGCCAGGGAGTTCCGATGTTGCTGGGCGGTGACGAACTGGGCCGTACGCAAGCCGGCAACAACAACGCATACTGCCAGGACAATCCCATCTCCTGGTACGACTGGTCCCAGGTCGACGTCGATCTGCTGGCTTGGACGCAGCATCTGATCGCGTTGCGCAAGGAGCACCCAGTGTTCCGCCGACGGCGGTTCTTTCAGGGTCGGCCACTCCGCAAGCCGGCACCTTCCGATCGCCTACCCGACATCGCCTGGTTTCGTCCCGACGGAGCGGAGATGACCGACACCGACTGGGAAGTCGGCTACGCCAAGTCCATCGGCGTGTTGCTCAACGGGCAATCCATACCCGATCCCGACGTGCACGGACGCCCGATCGTCGACGATTCCTTCTATTTGATCTTCAACGCTTGGGATCAGGAGCTCGACGTGAGCTTGCCCGATGCACGGTGGACGTCAACTTGGGAAGTGGTGCTGGACACGGTCGCCAACACGGCCGGCCAACCAGGTGGCCCACCCGACCGGAGACCAGCCGGGGCCGTGCTTCGGATGTCGGGTCACCAGCTCGTTCTGTTGAAATCCATCTCCATGGCCGGCCCTTGAGGGCCGAATTCACCGGAAGGACAATTCAGCGAAAGACGTCGGTTCGCTCAACGTAGGATCAGGGTCGGGGAGGTACCCGCATGCCGGACGAAGTTCCGCTCTCGTATGCCCAGGCCGTCGGGGACAGGCTGCGCAACCTGCGCAGGCAACGCGGACTGTCTCTGCTGGCGGTGGAGGAAACATCCAACCGGGAGTTCAAGGCCTCGGTTCTTGGCGCCTATGAGCGAGGAGAACGGATCATCTCGGTCCTCCGCCTCCAGCGCCTGGCCCAGCTGTACCGAGTCCCGGTCGACCAGCTGCTCCCTCGCCCTACCGCGCTCGGTGGCAGCGCAACCGGGACCGACGAGTCGGTCAATGGTGAGCGCCTGCCATCGGATCCCCCGATGCGGATCGACCTGGTCCGCCTCGGCGAAGTCGAGGCCCCAGAGCGCGAGGTGATCCGCCGCTATCTCAACATGATCCAAGTGCAGCGAGGCGATTTCAGCGAGCGCTCCGTGACCATCCGCAACGAGGATCTCCAGGCGTTGGGACGGTTTTTCGAGCGCGACGAGGCGGGCATGCGGTCGCGGCTCAGTGACTTGGGCGTCCGCGACTGAAAGCCGCGCCCCTCATCGCCCGAAGACTGACAGCCAGGCTTCCTTGGTCGGCGGCTTGAATACCGTGTTGATCTCCTTGACGGCACCCAGGGTCGCCGCGGACTGCACGGAGTAGCGATGGCCTGGGTAGATGACCGTCGCTTCGGGGAGGGAGGCCAGGCGCTGAAGACTGTCGTACATGTCGGCTGCGTTGCTTCCAGGCAGATCGGTCCGACCGCAGCCTTCGAGAAAGAGGGTGTCGCCGGCCACCAGCATCCCGTCCACCAGGAAGCACTGGCTGCCGGGAGTGTGGCCCGGAGTATGGATCAGTTCGACGTCTATCGCTCCGACCGCCACCTTGTCTCCACTGTCGTGGGATACGACATCTCCTGGGTCCACACCGGTCACCTGGGTGATGAGCGGCGCCTCGGCGCGGTGGGCGTGGATCGGGACCGACTTCCGCGTGAGTAGATCAGCAAGGCCCTCGATCGCGTATCCCATCATCGAGCCGCCGACGTGGTCGGGATGGTGATGGGTGGCGAGCACACCGACGACTTCCATGCCGTCAGCCGCAGCCTTGTCGAGCAACTCGTCCACGCCGTAAGCCGGGTCGACGAGCAGGGCCTCCCGAGTCTGGCGGTCACCGATCAGATAAGAGAAATTGACCATCTGTACGGCTAGCTGGTCCGCGGCTGCGAAATCGCGCCCGGACAGCATCTGGCGAAAATACAAGCGCTCGTCGGCTGGAACACGGTCCTCTGGCATGGGTCAGCATAGTACGGCTCCCGGAATACTTGCAGCTGCAACTATTGTTATAGCGAGGTGGAGATGTGCAATATGACCAAGCTGAAACAAGGAGCGCTGCCCCGATGCCCGCTGTAACAGTCGACGACGTTCTCGCCCTGCCCAAGATCACCGTACCGGCCGCGACGCCAGGCACCGCGTCGCCGATAAGCCGGTCCGTGCGCGCGATCTCGACGGCCCCTTCCGGGTTCGAGGGGGAAGGCTTTCCTGTCCGGCGGGCATTCGCAGGCGTTCCCCTCGAGCTCCTGGACCCGTTCGTGCACATGGACCAGATGGGCGAGGTCGACTACGGACCGGGTGAACCCAAGGGCACGGCCTGGCACCCCCACCGAGGATTCGAGACGGTCACCTACATCATCGACGGCACGTTCGAGCACAACGATTCGGCTGGTGGCGGAGGCGTGATCACCAACGGCGACACCCAATGGATGACAGCGGGGTCGGGCATCTTGCACATCGAACGTCCGCCCGAGTCCCTAGTGGTGAGCGGCGGTCTGTTCCATGGAATCCAGCTGTGGGTCAACCTTCCTTCCGCCAAGAAGTGGGTCGATCCCCGATACCAGGACATCGGACGCGACAGTGTGGCACTGCTCTCCTCGCCCGACGGAGGAGCACTTGTCAGGGTCATAGCCGGCACCGTCGGCGAATACAGCGGGCCCGGGATCACCTACAGCCCGATCTCGTTGGTCCACGCAACCGTGGCAGCCGGCGCTCGCTTGGAACTCCCCTGGGACCCCGCCTACAACGCTCTGGTGTACGCGCTGGCAGGCCGAGGTCGGGTAGGTTCGGACCTCAGGCCGTTTACGGCCGGCCAGCTAGCAGCCCTGGGGTCGGGCGACACGGTACTCACTGCCGCAGACAACCAACAGGATGAAAGGTCCCCGAGCCTCGAATTACTGATCCTCGGAGGGCGTCCAATCGGCGAGCCAGTGGCCCACTACGGCCCCTTCGTTATGAACACCCGGCAGGAGCTCCTTCAAGCATTCGATGACTTCGAGAAGGGACGGATGGGAACCATCCCGGCCACGCATATGGCCGACTGACTTCTGAAAGGGGCAGACTGAAGGCATGCCGATCGCGGCCGGCCCGCCAACTCGGCTCACGTTCTCGGATCTGGTAGAGCTGAGCGGGGTACCGGCGAGCAGCATCCACCACTACCGCAGAGCGGGCCTGATTCCGCCGCCGGCGCGAGCAGCGTCGAACCGCTTTGTTTACGACGAACGGCACTTGGAGGCGCTCGTACGAATCCGGTCGCAGGCGACGGCCGACCACCCGGACTGCCGGGCTGGCATAGTTGCGGCGGCTATAGACGCGTTCCAGACCCGCAGCTACAGCGAAGTCACGGTGAGCGACATCGCCGAAGCCGCGCAAATGGCCAAAGGCAACCTGTATCGGTATTTCGACTCCAAGGAAGACCTGCTCACGGCGGCGATCGAAACCCTCCTGGTCGACACGAAGGCCCGCTTCGAGTCGGCGCTCGACTCGCTCGGAGGCGTGGTCGGCTTGCAAGACGATCCCGAGAAGGCCGCCATGGTATTCGGCTATCTGGTGGCCGGGGTCCTGCCGATGCTGCTCGAGCTCGGCGCCCGGGCCGCCAAGGGACACGAGCCCAGCGCGGACCTGGCCCGCAAAGTCCTCCGCACCCTGGCAGAAACCGCGGGCCGCCCGTTCGAGGGTCCCGACGCCGACACGGAGGATGCGATAAAGGCGGGGCTCCGGGTCGTCGAGAAGGCATTCTCAACGGTACTGTCGTGGTCGGTCGGCCCCGATTGGCCCCCCGACCACGGTCCGCCGGACGAGCGCCAAACCACCCAGTCGTGAACTCCATCCCAGAGCCTTCCGCCTCAATGCTTGACAGCGGCGGTGACAGCGCGTACATCTAGTGACCACTTGGTCACTGCGTTACACCCTGGTCTAAGATCCCCCCGCCCTTGGAGGTCCGCTAAGTGGGTATCCCCTTTCGTCACTGTGGCTACGAGCCCAACGCTGTGCTCGCCACGACGAAGTCTCTGAGGCAGTCCCTCCGGGCCGCCGTCAGCGGTTGATCGGCATGGGCTTCGATCTGACCAGCGTTCTGCGGGAGCGGTCGGGCCAAGGGCCCGCTCTTTGGGGGAGGTACCTCAACCCCCAGACGGCCAAAGTTCTGCACTCAATCGGCTTCGACCGGCGATGGGTGCGCGCCGGTGGGTGCTACCTGTATGACGATACGGGCGCCAGATACCTCGACTACCTCTCCGGCTTCGGCGTGTTCGGCATCGGCCGGGATCACCCGGTGGTACGACAGGCGCTCCACGACGTCTTGGACGCCGAGCTCGCCGACATGGTGCAGATGGACACACCAGTACTCGCCGGAGTCCTGGCTGAGGAGCTGATCAAACGGTCGCCCTCCATGGATCGGGTGTACCTCTGCAGCACCGGATCCGAAGCGGTCGAGGCGGCCCTCAAGTTCGCCCGGTGCGCGACCGGACGCCCGCGGGTCCTGTACTGCGATCACGCCTTCCATGGCCTGACCGCCGGTTCGCTTTCGGTCAACGGAGCGAAGGAGTTCCGCGACGGTTTCGGGCCCCTACTTCCCGGCACCGCCGTGCCGTTCGGCGACCTCGGCGCCATCCGGAGCGAACTTCAAGCCGGCGATGTGGCGGCTCTGATCATCGAGCCCGTGCAGGGCAAGGGCGTCCAGGTCGTGCCAGACGGTTTCCTGGTTGAGACCGCGGCGCTTCTGAAAAAACACGGTGCCCTACTGATCTGCGACGAGGTCCAGAGCGGGATCGGTCGTACGGGGCGCTTCATGAGCTTCGATCACGACGGAGTCCAGCCCGATCTGGTTACCGTGGCCAAGACGCTGTCCGGCGGGTTCGTACCCATCGGCGCCACGCTTGGGACGTCGCGAGTATTCGAGAAGGTGTATTCGTCGATGGATCGGGTCCTGGTGCACGACTCGACGTATAGTCACAACAACCTGGCCGCAGCGGCAGGTCTCGCCACTCTGGCCGTGATCGACGACGAAGACCTCGTCTCCAACGCCGCCCGGATCGGCGCCGAACTCACCGCGTCTTTGCGGTCGGTAGCGGAGCGCTACGAGCTCATCTCGGACGTGCGCGGCCGGGGCTTGATGATCGGCATCGAGTTCGGCAGGCCCAGTTCGATCCGGCTGCGGGCGCGATACTCCCCCTTGACCATGGCTCGTCGTGGCCTCTTCACGCAAATGATCGTGTGCGCCCTGTTCGAACAGCACCGCGTCCTGACCCAGACGGCGGGCGACCACATGGACGTGCTCAAGCTGTTGCCGCCGCTGACCACGACAAGCGAGGACGTGGCTGTGTTCATGGATGCGTTCTGTGCGGTCATGGACGCTATCCACGACAGTTCCCGCCCCGTGTGGCACTTCGCCAAAGGCCTCACCACCCGCGCCGCCCGCGGCTGAGGGACTCAGCCGCCGAACCAGCGGGCGACGCGAGTGGCCCCCCAGTCCTGCTTCTCGTCGAAGAGCTGGGCGGTAGGGGCGGTGAATTTGGCGACCGGTGTGTCGTAGCTGAGGAAATTGACGTCGATGCGCCCTACCAGCTGGTCTCCCAGCTCGACATAGCAAGCTCCGGCGCCGTCGAATGGGGGTGCGGATGGGCCACCGGTCAGTTCGGCGATGAGAACTTCGGCGACGGTGCCTGCCTCTCCTTCCGCGATGCCACCGGCACGAGGAACCGGTGCGCTCGTGACGTCGCCGACGGCAAAGACGTTCGGATGTCGGGTCGCGAATGTGGCGGGGTCTACTGGGATCCACCCGTCCTCGGCCAGATCCGATGCCAATACGACTCCTGGTGCACGGTGGACCGGGATGCCCAAAAAGAGGTCGTAGGGAATCTGGCGACCGTCCGTGAGATCGGCCATGTGGGCCAGCGGATCGAGTCGGGTGACCCTCGTGGAGGGCGAGTACTCCACGCCGTGGTCTCGGAGAATCGCGGTTATCGCATCGGAGGTCTTCTTGGAAATTGGAATCGGCATCGGGAGGGGGCTAATGAGGTGAATGCTCGAGGATTCCCGAATACCGCGCCTGGACAGATAGTCGTTTAGTAGCAGCGCAGTCTCATTTGGTGCCCCGGGACATTTGAAGAACCCGCCCAGGACTCCGACAATTATTGCACCGCCGCCGAAGGCGTCGAGAGCGTCGCGGGCGCGCTCCGCTCCGGCGACGGAATAGAACTCGTAACCGTCTTCCACCAGGCCGGGGGTCGCCGACGTGTCGTAGTCAGCCCCCAGCGCGACGACAAGAATGTCCGGCTCGTAGCTACCGCCGTCGGTAACGACCGACCGAGCCCCAGCGTTGATAGAGAGCACGGTCTCTTGCCGAAAGGTCACACCCGGCTTGTCGATACTTCGATACGGGTGCCACATCTCAGAGACCGGCCGACGACCGAACATCACGTCGAGTTTCGAGAACCCGAACATGAACGCGTCAGCCTTGTCGATGAGTGTGATCTCGACCTCGTCAGGCAGGGACTCCGACAAGCGACTGACAAGCTCGAGCCCCCCAAAACCGGCCCCCAAGACCACCACCTGTTTCTTCATAACCGCACATTACAAGTCGGTGTTCTGCGCTGGGTCCTCGGGCGTGGGGTCAGGGCAGTTTGTTACTCAACTCATAGTCCTCGCGGCCGTGTGGGCTGGCGTAGGAGCCAATCTCAGGTCGAGCACCCCGTCACCGAAGTCCTCGACGGAGACGATCCTCGTGACTCTGATCGGATAGGGATCGGGGTAGTCCACGACGCGGACACGGCCGTTGGGCCGATATCGGCCAGCGTCCACTACCAAGCGAGGAACGTAAGGGTCACGATCCATACTACGAAACAGCCGCGCAGTGGGCTCCCAGATCGTGACCCGCTCGTGCCAGCGGAGGAGATCGAGCTTGCGCAAGAGGATCATCAATGTGACGAGTGTGGCCGCGAGCGTGCCAGCAACCAGGGCGCCGAGCACGGTGCCACCTGGCAGAACCGCCATCAGCGCCAGGAGCACAAGGAGCAGGAGATGTAACCCGGTCCATTCCAACGGTGACATGGCTTGGCCTGTTGCCGCCTCGACGAGTGCCCGGTCTGCGCGCATGCTGATGCAGAGGGAGAGCAGCTCCTTGTAGGCCGCTTCCTGCCGAGGGGTGACCGGTTCCAAGGCGTGAACCGCGTCCGTCAGCTGAAGATATGAGGGCGTCGCGAGGTGGTGGTCGACCAAGCGGTAGTCGATCTGATCGGTCAGGTGCGCGTCGATCAAATCCCGCACACGCTTCCGATCGTCCTCTGCGAAGATGGCCATCATCTGGTAAATCGAGAAGAGCGATGAGTCGCCTTTGGCCACAAGGTCCTGTACACGAGCCAAGCGTTCACGTGTTCGGACGATGGTAAAAGCCAAAAGGACCCCGAAAAGGAACGCGGCCATGCTTGCCAACGCCACATCTACCCTGATGTCGCCTCTCTTCGGGCCGACCAGCATCGACGCCACCCCGACGATCAGCCCTGCGAGCAGTGCTGGCCAGACGACGATCTCGCCCTGAGTAAACGAAGCCAGCGACGCCCGAGCCGTTCCCATCGCCGAGATCCTCAACGTTCCCGACCTCTTTGACAAACGCGGCATCTCCAGATCGTACGCGACGGACCGGACCGTCTTATTGTGGGCGCATGACATACCGTGCCAGAGCGGTCGCGGCAGCAATCGCGGCAGTGAGACTGGGTGCTGGCGTTGCACTGAGCGCCTCACCGGAATTATTCCTGCGCTGGGAGCCCCCCGTTGCAGGTACCTCGATGCCGCTACTTCTGCGCACGGTGGGGATACGGGACCTCGCCGTCGGGGTCGGCACCGCCGCCGCCTTGCGCACGTCGTCGGGCGAGGATTTCCGGGCTTGGATAGCAGCCGGAC
>Ga0302325_10031125_pt1 | contig 10984 bp, 12 predicted proteins | sample Palsa_T0_2_FD_201948 | JGI IMG/M metagenome (GOLD analysis project Ga0302325, IMG submission 201948) | Peat permafrost microbial communities from Stordalen Mire near Abisko, Sweden - Palsa_T0_2 | ecosystem: Environmental > Terrestrial > Soil > Palsa > Peat permafrost | place: Sweden: Abisko... | reverse complement strand
AGACGAAAGCAATTTCAAGGAGAAATTCGAAATCTTACAATAATGTAAAATCCATTGGGTCCACTGCAAACGCCACTATCAAACCCTACTTGGCGTTTGTCGTTATTAAGGGGAGTTGCTTTGACCTCAGTATGCGTCATGGGATTCTATTGTAGGCATAATGATTAAAACATCAGACTCTTCATTGCCTACAGCTGCCTATCGCTTTGTGCCTTTCGTACTATGTGCTTCTCGTTAACCACTCAATGGCACGTGCTTCAGCCGGAGGAGGGGTTGGGCGAAAGGGGCTTAGCGCGGCCCGGAGTTGGACCGTCATTGTTCATGCCCTTAAATTCGAGGATTCGTATTCGTCCCATAGACCCTAAAACACCAACAAATAAGTGAGGCCTTCGAATTTCCGCCAGCATCCAATTCAGATAGTGCTGATGCGGGTGCCAAGGGGAAACACGCCCGCCAAGAATAAGCCAGCCAAGAATCAGCAATGTCAGCGCTAGTATACAAGCAGCCTAGTAACGCCCAACTATGCGTTAATTCGTGAGCCCGTATCAAGTACAACAGGTTTCCATATCATCAGGTTACCGAAACACAGCCTTCCTCTCTTCTTTCCTCGCCTTCTCTCTACGCAAACTGATCTCTGTTTTCTCATCTCCTAAGGCGTATTCAATTCTCAATTGTCTAAAAGCTGAGAACGAGTCCGCAAGATGGCGATCAACACTACGCTCTTCGCAATACTATCCTTAGGTTCAGCATGCCTCCTTCATTTCATGTATCGTCTATTTACCCATCGCCGCTGGTTCAAGGATCTGGTATTCTTTCACCTCCCGTACATTTCGCTGTCTAACAACGCCTCCAGCCACAGCCGCCCCACGACTTCCTTTGGGGCCACCTCAAAATCATGGGCGAAGTCGCAGCCACTATGCCCCCTAACACACACCCGCAAGCCTACCTAACCGCCATTGCGCAAAAGTATAAGTTGAAAGGCATATTCTACATCGATCTTTGGCCTATTGCAGCGCCGCAAGTCGTCCTAACCGACCCGGATCTCATGAGCCGCGTGACAATCAACCAGCCGCTGCAGATGCACCAAATGGCCGACGAATTCCTGTCGCCCATTGTAGGGCACAATGTAATTGCGGTCGCAAACGGTTCTATCTGGAAGAAGGCGCATAATGCGATAGCACCAGCGTTTTCGAAGAGTCATATCAGAAGTCTGACGGATGTTATTGTTGAGGAGACTATGCAGTTTCGTCGCGCTCTAGATCGACATGCGGGAAAGGGAGATGTGTTCTCGATGGAGGATACAGCGGGTAGGCTTATATTTGATGTTATTGGGCGGATTTTATTTAATCTCAGACTGCATGCGCAGACAGAGGGGAGTGCGCTGCTGGGGGATCTAAGAGAGATGATTCACTTGGCTCAGGCACAGTTGAGCTATAACCCGTTTGTGAAGATTGGGTTGATATTTAAGAGACGGGAAGTTCTGAGCAGACTTAACCCTGCTATTGTTGCTATCATTAAGGAACGATTGAGCATTTTGAGGGATCAGAAAACTGTTCCGTCACGAAAGAATCCATATAGTATTTTGGACCTTATGCTCCGCGAGCATACATTGGATGAGGATAAGATGAAGGAGAAGTCTGAGAATTTGACACAAGAGTTTTTGGAATTGTTGGTTACAAAGTAGGTATTTAAGTGACCTTAGTAGTGGACGTGCTAACAGTGAATAGCATGAAAGGGCTTCTCCTTGGTGGCCATGGCACAACCACAGACACACTCTGTGTGAATTTCCCCCCGATCTACACCTAGCTGGCAGTAGAGATAATTGCTGACTTCTTTCAGTTCATCTACATGCTCCTCTCTAAGCACCCCGAAGCTGTCCAAAAACTACGAGAAGAACACAACCGAGTATTCCACGCCAACTTCGCAGAAACAATAGACATCCTGCTAGATTCACCTCAGAAGACGAGTGAGCTCGAATACACAACCGCCGTCATAAAAGAAACGCTGCGACTATTCCCGGTAGGATTCGGCGTCAGGAAAGCAGAACATGGGTATGATCTCCCCAGCAAGCACTACCCTGCACTCGAATACCGTCCACTGATAATTCCTCAGAGTGACGATTGATTATGAAGGCAAGACATATCCAATCGATAATAACCTCGTTGTAATCCCTCTCTCTCACGCCGTACACTACTGCCCCTCTTACTACCCTGACCCTACCTCCTTCCGCCCAGAGCGCTTCCTCACCAGCGATCCCGACTCCACAGCTGCAAACGCCAATTTCCGGACCTTTGGGCGCGGGGCGCGAGCCTGTCTCGGCCAGAACCTCGCAATGATGGAGCTGGCTATTATTTTGCTGATGACGATCAGAGATTACGAGTTTGACTGTGCAAACTTGAAGCCGAATAAAGAACCTAGGACGGAATGGACGAACATGGATTTGAGGTTTGGGGATGTTGTGTTTCAGGAGCTGGGATTGGAGGCGAAGCCGAGGGGGGGAATGATGATGACTGTTAAAAGGGGGTAGGACTTCTAGTGTTACGAATATATAATGCATCACCGGCCAAGGCTCAGCGGGCCCTAGCACAGTGATTCCCAGGTCTGCTAAGCATGCGTTAGAAACTCGTTCCTTTGGCTGCTGTACTTAATCAGAATGTTATTAGCCTTGATGTCTGAGATTTATGAGCATTCGGCATGTTGAAACGCAAAGCAAACATCTTGCATATGAATAGGTAAAATACGCAGGATACAAAGTGGACTTTCGTCCATTTAAAGTTTCGCGCTGCGCAGCATCTTCCAACCTCATTGTACACATTGATCTATCTGGTCTCCATCGATGCGACACGAAGGTCAGAGACATTGACTCTTGGAGCCTCAAGATGTCCCCGGCGAAGGGATCGACCGCCTTTATGTTCCTGTCCGACAAGTGAACCCGCAATGCTGAGTAACTATGGTTGCCGTGACTGACCTTGTAGTTGTCTATTAGTATAAAATGTAACCGAAGCGGCGATGCTGAGCAACTGTTCCTTTACATCACTTCCTCTATCATGCTGCATCGAGCACTCAAAATATGCTGAGACTTCGTTGGTGGCGGTGGCTTAGGCGTATTTCATGGGGGAAACGCAAAGCCTCTCCACCTATGAAAGCTATGCTCGGGTGACACACAGAGGCTGAATTCTTCCGGAAGCTCCGTAACCAATCCTAGGTGACGCTTTTCTCGGGCTTGGATGCCTAAGACTGCGCCGCAATTGAATTCACATCCTTTCGTTGGTCAAGGAAAGGAAGCCCTCGTTATGTGGCTGGTCATAGCCCTGGAAACCAAAGATAAGAAATTGCTAATTGAAGAATGAAGGCGTGGGGTTATATGGGAAGATGAATTCCGCAAATATAGAGGATCGATTTCTGCTCTTGTAGCCACCTCACCTCGTCCGAAAAATATCATTCTTTTTCCTTTCTCAGGCTGCTGTTACAAAATTCTCCACGACTTTACCCCACACTATCATAGACTTTACTTAGGGCCTTCAGAAGCCCTATCCTAGCGACCTACCTATTCAGCTTGAGTCATATCGAATGTGGGCACCAGAAATAATGGCTGAACCCAAAAAAATTGCCGAACATGAAGAGGTCTTTGCTTCCATGCCTGATATAAGAATCAATGGGCCCCTTCTTGTTTCGGGAAGCGACTGTGCCAGAGATCCTCTTGAAAGGAAGCCAGCCTCGTCTGAATCCTCGCTTGGAAATTATCATTCACATGGGCTGAAGCCCCAATCATCTAGCTCTCAGACTGTTTCACAAATCGAAACTGCCACCATGGAGGAAGGTTTCGGTGATCAGGTGAAAGTCGACGGTGGGATTCGTTATGTAAATGACGGGCAGGACAAGGTGACGCTTGCCATTAAGGCATGGCCAACGTCCCCTAGCACCATGAATAACTGGAGTAGCAGTGTTGCGTTGGAGATCTCTCTATATAATCTCATGGCAATTGGGGCTGTCATATTCCTGAGTAAGGAATAATTAAAGCCTTCAATTTTAAAAAGCTGACAGTATCCTAGTATTTGCTTTACTGGCAGCTAGCGTGGATCGCACATTCCCTCGTACCCATTTCAAGTATAGTACTGGTGGCCCTATACTCCTTGGCTGGCCATTCTTTTCACCATCCTATCCTAATGGCACCGAACCTCAATTGTATCTTGGGTCTCAAAGCTCCCTTCCCCGGAATACAACCTTGAACGCCAATCTATTCGAAGCAGCTAAGCTTGGGCCTACCATCTTTCCCATTCTCTTTGCAGGTGCAGTCGGAAGCTTTTTAAGGCTACTTGCAAGGAAAAGAGCCGAACAAGGCTCAACTATAGAGGTAAGAAATCATTTAATCTTACAAGCGACTGGAAGCCTACCGACTAAAGGATATGTAGTTCCTAGAAGCCCTTCTAGGGAGCCGATCACTCCCAAGCACGATCTCGACTGTCTTCTCCCTTGGTCACATAAGTCTGGTAGAAATCGGTCTTATATTTTTGTGGATATTATCCCCAATTGGCGGCCAGGCCTCTTTGCGGATCCTAAATGTTCAAAATATGACCGGCATCACTTCAACTTTCCCCTGGATTGCAGTCAATCCCTCTAATCTGGCAATAATCGACCAGGAAGAGACTCTCGAAATAAAGACTCGTTTCATATCAACATTCAATTCTATTTCACCTCTCTATGATGGATTAATGAGCAGTTTAGAGACAGGGACGTTGAAGTAAGTGTTACCAATTGACTTACTGTATGAATATATGTGCCACTATGTACCTCAAGTTAGCACCCTGATGCACTGACTGTAGTAACTAGTCCCCTTATTCAAGCTGAGGCTGGCAATGACTACCCCTTGAATTTCTCGCAGTGGCTAAATTATACCTACACAAGTCTTGTCGGCTTCGAGATTCAAGGCCCAGTAGCTTTCCATCCAGACCAGGGTCTCATGACTCTGTCAGATCTGGGAATTTCCGTCTCCTACAACGCCAATGTGAGCTTTACTGTTAGTTATTCCCAATTTAAATGCCCGTCAGTCTCGCAGGATTTAGTTAATGGGTCTTGGACGTCCATGCTTGGGTCTGATTTCATTTATGCGAACTTCTCGGAGTTGCTTCAAAAAAGCAAGTACGGTTCCGGGTTTTTTGTCGACACCAACGACACATTCGAATCTGATATTGATGGCCCCCAAAATTTTCTCTTCGGCTCTTTCTATAACTCGAAAGTCACGCTGTGGAGTTGCCTACTCTATAGCAACACCAGGAACATCACTTTCGGCTGCAATGATCCCGGAGACGTCCAAACGTCTCTTCCGTTTTTGTGTGGTGTCAGAAGCGTGGGAGTCGCCACTTTATCAGACGTTACTCCCTTCAACAATTACACCCTTGCTGCTAGTCTATATGGGCAGTGGCCGGCAGTTGATAGCGCGTCGACAGGCGTCTCTTCATTTACAGAGCGATATATTGCCTATGGGGGGATTTATGGAGCATTTAGCTTGGAGACGGATTCAGGACCACTTATTCAACCCTCTCTCGTCGACCTTTCTGTTATTGATAATGTCACTTTTGCGAATCGGCTGACAACTATATTTAATACATATATTCAGACAACGCAGACGACATATGCGGGTAATGTGGATTTAAATCAAGTCCAATACAGCACTTACTCCACGCCCGTCCTCTGGCTGCCTTTTGATATCGTGGCTTGCAACTGGATCTACTTCACCATTCTCACGCTGGCTTCTGTTATTCTCCTCATATGCTCCTTATCGAGTATTTGGCTACGCTTCCGCATCAAAACCCCAGATATCTTAGGGTACGTCTCGTCCTCGACAATCGAGAGCCCATTTATTTCTATTTCCGATGTACAACCTGGTTCCGGAAGCATGCTTAGTGGATTGCAACGTGCAAAGCTACTCGGGAAGATGAAACTTCAACTCAGGGATGTACAGGAAAATGAAGAATTTGGTAAATTTGCTTTGACGAACCAGGTTCGGAATGTATCAAGTGGAAAAAAGGACAGGATGTTCGTTTGAGGAGAGTGCGGGATTTGAGCTTAGAAAGGAGGCGGGGACCGTTGGTGGTTTTTCGCAAACACTGATATTACTGTATATATAAAACTTGCTGATGCCTGTTATTTGGATCATAGCTACCTTTTCCTCCCTATTATAATGCCGTGATGATATCCTCTCCTATTTAACTTACAAGGGTCCCGCTGGAACCGATTTTGGGCCCCCTTGAGATTTCGAGGTATAGGGGTCGCCTGGAGAAAAGCACGTGAGTGTTGCTAAATTCATTACTGTTCTAAAGTGCATGTAGCCAATACTTGTAGATGCTAGAGGAGTTGGAGGCCCTGAATCAAATACGGTATTCCTTATACTTGCTCCTGTATACTTGAATTCCTTGGCTATATTAGTCAATCCGGCGGCAAGCTTATAGCGACTGAGTCCTATAAAATTAATCCCTCAAGGGTGCCGCAGATCCTGTTCTGATACTTCATATTCTACAATATGTCTTAGCGTGGCTCTTAACTTGGGCTATTGTAGCTCACTTCGGGTTCGAGGGCTTTAAGTTATTTCATACGGCCATCCCAAGCCTTCCTCCATCTTGAGCGCCAAACAGGACATATGATAAAGGATTACAAGCCCTTACTACCCATATATTTCCTATGAGTTTAAAGATTTCCGTTACAAGACATCTATAATATAACTATAACACCGTCCGACACTTTCAGACATCAGCACCGTGCATCTATACAAATACCAGTAGAGTCTATTAACCGCTGATTCCATCAATAAGCTCCCCAGTTTTCATTCCAAATTCTCGCACCGCGTTCCAATCTCTACATTGATGCGCAATTCCTTCGCCGGTGATCGGGCCATCGCTTCCAAACCCGCCTTTCACGAAGACTGGCCATTCAATGGTTGTATCAGCTGAGCACATCAGCCCTTGCCTTATATAATCTAAGCAGTGTTCGAGGTGATCTGGTCCACCCCACTCTCTCGCTGGCTGTCCAGTTTTGAGTTCGCGGACGGTGTCCCTTAGCGCCCGCAGGCAATGAAGCTGGTGGAATACTGAAACGCCAAACCAGGCGACATCCTCGTCTTCGGCATCTGCATGACCAGGCTGGAGGTCGTAACGATAAGGGTCTTTGAGAGCGAAAAGACCATGTTTGACTATGCAGTGCACAAGTCAGCTTGATTGCAGAGGACAAACTAAAGTAGTCAGTCATACCTGGCACAAGCTCATCCCAAGCCCTATTGCTTTCTTCGTTGTATTGCCCATACTTTTCTGTCATGTGGAACTCTACAGAAACCTTTGAAACTAGAAATCCGCTTGTCAATATATCAACTCTAGATATCTGAGGGTGGGCAACTAACTTGCTGGAAGCATCGTTTGGGGGTCCCAGCGACCATTGCGCATAGCTCTTTTTCTCGGAAGCAACGTCAGTGCAGAGGTCCCCAGCAATATAAAAAAAATTGCAACCCCTCCATAAGACAATATACTGAAGAGAGAAAATCGAGGAGGCTTGTGGGCTACTTGGTAGCCCGTTTCCTCATCGAGGTCCTCATCTTCAAGACGTGAGTATCTTTCTTTGTCTGTAGACATTTTGGATGTATGTAATAGAAATAAAGTCGCTTTAAATCAGAAACAAGTTTGAAGAGACGAAGTGTCCCACGTTCAGATTCTAGCAACACCAGTGAGGGAAGTATCGTGCCCCGCTTTCCCCCGCCAAACTTGTAATGCCTTAGTCGGTCAACGCTTGCTCCGAAATCTACTAGGTCTCTAGATTCTATCAGAATAGCCTATATTTCCTTCGAGGCTCTATCCTGGTGTCGTACGCTCTGAAATCAGGGGCCAAGGTTGCTTCCGACATGTCTCACCTCCGGAGTTACGAACAACGCATCAGTAATTGCGGCCTCCGAATGAATCGTCTAGTTAGAATAGCAAGTTTCGAGGTCCGGAGGCAATGATCCCTTCTCATCCGAAGGACCAACTAGGTCCTTGTTTTCGAGGTCCAGAAGTGCAACACCTCCGTGAGGTGTAGAAATCATTTTGCTGCTGCATGTCTATCGTGTATACTCTGGAACAAGACATGCGACCAACAAAAACCTCGCAAATTTGGAGCACATAGCATTCATCATAGCGGCACAATTTTTTGCGAATAGGATCACCACGTCTTGTGAGAGATAAGGGCTTCCAGTAACTTTTGTCCCACTTGACACAGGCTTCCGTCGATGAGCACCTCTACCATCGGAAGAAAACCCAACAAGATAGATACAACTCAACTTTCTTTTCTTCAACATCAATTCTTCGCCATGTCTGCAGAGGAATGCATCCCATTTATTCCCGAATTGGGCACTTCCACGTCCAGCTCCACAACTCGCGTGGATCACGACTCCATTGACCTCTCTGACGTTCTTGACGCCGAGAAAGGAGGTCGATACAAAGACAACGACTACAGGAGTATTGTCTTAGAGAACGATCATCTCCCAAACCTGGGTACTCGTCGTATTGGGCTCTGGGCTCGATTGAAAGCCTACAGGAGAAACTTAGCCCTTGGTATCCTGACGCTTCTTGCCATCGGAATCTTCATTACGATGGTAATCAGAGCGATCCAAACAGCATCGATGAAAGCTGTGGCTCCTGGCCGCATCCCTGGCCTAGAATACACCTCTGATGGACGCCTCCTGACCTGTGGCAACACATTCGAAGAGGCGGAAGCTGCAGGGTGCAAATTCGACGTTATGACTTTTGTTTATACTCCTCCAGCATGCTATGATGAGGAGGCGGCTCTCGATGCCATGGATGAGAATTCAGAATTGGCTCCTTCTCGTGCCACCGGAACCTGGCCGTGGTGGCGTTATGAGAACCATACCGACCCACTTCCTCAGACGATTGAGGTGCTCAGCTCTATCAAACCTGTGTGGACAAACAACGTGTATCATCGCGCACACTGCCTCTACCTCTGGCGCGTTAGTCATAGAGCTATGACCCGTGTGGCAAGCTCTCCTGCTGGAGGAGTGTGGGTGTATGAGAAAATGGTCGATTGGTGAGTTTAACGCATTCTTTGATTTTGCACTCCCCAGACTTATCAAAGTGCGACTTGCTTTATTAAGGTTCCTCCAGCATACTCCTTCAAATGGAAAGAACTTCTGAATGGCAAAATTTCTGACTCGCCGTTATTTAGGGCGCATGTAACCCACTGCAACAAGTTATTGAACAACATGGAGAAATCTGAGGATTGGCCTGCCCAAGCTGTCAAGCGGATTGGATCTTGTGTGAGGCTAGATGGTCCTAGCGAGGCCGCGACCGGTGGGTTGGGTCTCTTTGGGTGATCTCCTTGGAGTCAACATGAAGTAAGAGGGGATAAGTGTGGGACCAGGTACGGGGAAGGTGTTATGGAAGGCTGATTTTTAGGTACTAGTTAGCTTCAGGAGTGGGCAACACCACAGTCAGGATTTCGGTCCTTCCACATATATCTATTGTTCGATTAGGATGTGCCCTATGGTTGACATCAAGCTTTTCTTTGACAGTAGTTAAAAGCAAATTGAGACTTGACGAGATCACGCATGCAATTGCATATTAGCTAGTCGCAGATAAACGTGCCTTCAAAGCCACTACGATCTGGTGTGCCAACTTTCCCTCCCCCTTCCCGTCTCTACTCAATTCCACCGTGCATTCTTCGAGCCGTATCAGCACCTTCTCGAACCTCTCAATTTCCAATTTGACAATAGCTTTCAGAACATGGCACTGGCTTTCAATACCTTCAACCTCGAAGCTCCCAATGTAAACAGCCTCACCCGCAGTTTCGTTAGTGCTCTCAGGTGGCAAGGTAGAGGAAGCAATGGAAGGCCTTAAATGGCTTGACGTGACGTTTGAGGAGAGTAGCCGCGAGGAAATATGAGACTTGAGGGATGTATAGCTTGCCAGCACCTGTTGCAAAATAATCACACACACAAGTGGGGAGTTCGGAGACACCGAGCCCAACGTATTGCAAGACTCCAGGCCAGGGAGGTAAGAGATGACGAAATCAAGCCCCTGTCGAGCAAGAAGCAGGGTCCTGTCGAAACGCTGGGTAGGACAGTGCGGCGCGGTGTAGAGATCTGAGACAAGTCGGAGGAAAGTCGGAGTCCACAGCTGAACAGGTGCAGACGGTGCTTGTACGGCCGAAGAAAGGGAGCTCGGTGGAGTGCTGACTGCAGCACTCGCACTTGCAAGTGCAGGCGTGTGGGGTCTTGGAGAATCCATAAAGAAGCCGAATTGATTCGTGTCAAAACTCATGCCTAAATCCAAGTCCAAGGGCATGTCTATATCAAAGCCGAGCAATGCTGTGTCGGGTACAGTCTCGCTGGGAAAACACTGAAGCGGCTCGCTTATTGGATAGGGGCTGTCGCCTATGCGCGCCTTGCTTACTCGTACTTGTATATCCTGGCATGGCGTTAGCCCACTTGTAGCTTCAGATTGGCAAAAGCTACCCCTTCTTTCTCTTCGCCCCTGCAGCTTGTGCTCGAATAGGAAGGAGGGGGAAGGAGAGATAAAAGTCTCTGGGATGGAATTCTCACCGAGGGGATCAGCTCCTGCACGGCATCAAGCCGCCGGCGTTTCCTCCCCCCACCACTGCCACTGCCGCTGGAGCTTGGGCTTGGGCTTTCCGGCAATTCCAAGCCATCCGCCTCTACGTCGTCGGTGGAGCATCTCAGCCTTTTTGGTCGCTGGTTTTTGTTCTTCGGTGCTCGTCCTCGGCCATGCTTGGGGGGCTTGCCTAATGGTTTGCCCAGGCTGTAGGTACACGTACTGCCGTTTTGAAGACAGCGATCGCAAGCTTCTCGAGTGCCGGAGCAACGAACTTTGCAGCGGTAGCACTGATCACACGCCGTGACTAAAACGGAGGAGCCTTTGGCTCTTTGGTTGTCGCCACTTTGCCGTTGATTAGCCCGATGCTCGTCCATGAAGCTAAATGTCGAATGATC
>Ga0302325_10031124_pt1 | contig 10984 bp, 8 predicted proteins | sample Palsa_T0_2_FD_201948 | JGI IMG/M metagenome (GOLD analysis project Ga0302325, IMG submission 201948) | Peat permafrost microbial communities from Stordalen Mire near Abisko, Sweden - Palsa_T0_2 | ecosystem: Environmental > Terrestrial > Soil > Palsa > Peat permafrost | place: Sweden: Abisko... | reverse complement strand
TTCTCCGTTCATCCATCCAACTTGAACACAGAACTGCGCTCATCGAACAGGTGCGTTGCTCAAACGCTTACATTGTTCCTAGCGTTCCCGGCGATTTTTCCAGCAAGCGCAACCCTCATCGGAGAAACACGAGAAGGAGAAAAAAGAGTCGCTTGGATTCGACGGTGCGGCCCGTGGAAGGAGTACAGCCAGTGTCGATGCTGCGGGTGCATCAATGGGAAGCATCGGGTTGGTTGTCTTTGGGTTGGTCGTTTCGCAATTTATCACGAGAGATCGCGCATGGATCGTTCTCGGGGCGGCAACGGTTTTGTGGCTCGCAGTGTCAGTGGCGATTTGGCAGATTCGAAAGGCGCTTAAGAAATGACGGCGAGTATTTTCTCGGCCTTTCACGTAACCCATCCTCCTGTCGCGCAGTTCCGAATTCTTAAGAGAATATTGTCATGTTCACTACGACACTGACCTTAGAGGATGGGCAAAATCGCTCTCTAGATGCGGATGCCTTCATTCAGTACTTCGCGAGGCCGCCTGCTATCGTCCCTTGTAGAATGCAAGGGATCGGAAGGCAATGAAAGGGACACCGTCGTTCCGGAATTGTCCGACTGGATGCTGATCTTCCCACCTAGCTGACGGACACGCTCGCTCATACCGCGGATTCCAACACCCGATGCGTTCGACCGAATTCCAGACAGCTTTTCCGCAGACATCCCCTTACCACAATCTCTTACTTCAACTGAAATGTTGCCTTCGGCGAGGCTGAGGTGGATCGTCGCGCTTTTACTGCCGGAATGCCGATGAATATTTGTTAAGCATTCTTGAACAACTCGGAATATTGCGAGTTCCGCGTCGCGAGAAAATCGCTGCAAGCCTTCTGGCATGGTCAAAGTGACACTCAATCCACTTCGTTCGCTGACGCCGTCTAGATACCATTGCAGAGCCGCCGCGAGACCAGTCTCGTCCAGCAAAGGTGGATGCAACAGATAAGATGCTGTGCGTATTTCTTGCGTCAGTTGTTGGACTGTAGTCTGCGCTTCCACGATCTTCGCAGCTACTTGCGTTTCGCCTTGGGAGGTCAGTTGAGCAAGTCTCGCGAGGGTCATGCCCAGAACAGTGAGTGTCTGCCCGGCGCTGTCGTGCAGTTCCCTGGCAATATGCCGGCGCTCCTCATCTTGAACATGCATGAGATTGCGCGAAAGTGCTTGGACGGTTTGAGCCTGTTCGAGCACTTCGGAGTTTCGTTCTTCCAGTTCTCTCGTACGAACACGTACTTCTGATTCTAAAGTCTCGGCAAGTTTGCGAAAACGATCCTCCGACTCGGAAATCGCAACGCGTGCTCGCACTTGCTCAGAGATATCTCTGAAATAGCAGACCACGCCGAATCCACCCTCAGGCAGAGGAATTCGATCCACTCTCCATTCATAGTATTCGGTGGCGTCCCGATCAATCCTATGCTCACTTCTTTCCGGAGTTTGATAGGGCTGTCCAGTGCTTAACGTGTTCTTGAAAATCGCGACGACTTTGGCGGCAACTTTCTTGTCCCACAGCAGATGCAGCACTTCTTCAAAATCACGGCCTATGAGATCCGGTATGTCACCGAACACTCGAATAGCGGTCGGGTTCACATCCCGAATGCGAAAGTCCGCGTCCACTAGATACACCCCGAGAGGCGCCTGGTTGAGAAGGGTTCGATACTGCGCAGCCTGTCGTTTTATAGCCTCTTCGATGGTCTTCCGATCGGTTATGTCTCCGATCAGTCCCGCCATGCGGTAAGCCTTACGTGGACTCCCCATAAATTGGATTTGGGCCGTAACTGAAAGCCAACGATCTGCACCGTCGCGCCGTCTCACGCGAATCTCCTCTTCGAGTTTGCCGTCGAGGTTCGGATCGAGCGATCGCGCCACGCTCTGGGCATACCTGTCACGGTCTTCAGGATGAATCATCGTAGCTAAGGCTGTCGCGAGCGTTAGCTCGTCGGTCGAAGAAATCCCGAATATTTCAAGGACTCGCGCATCCGATTCGGTTCGATCCTCTTGCGGGTACCAGTAGAAGACCCCCATTGCTGATGCCTTCAATGACAGCTGCAGTTTCACTTCACTCTCGCGAATGGCCTGATCCGCTTCTCGGCGAACTTGCGCCAACTGTAGGTGCGTTTGTACCCGAGCGATCAATTCGCGTGCACTGAACGGCTTGACGAGGTAATCGTCTGCGCCAGCATCTATACCTTCAACGCGAGATTCTTCACCGGCCCTGGCGGAAAGCAAAATGATAGGAATTGTCCTTGTTTCAGAATTATTGCGCAGTTCCCGCAATAAGCCGAAGCCATCGAGTTCAGGCATCATTACGTCGCTAAGGATCAGATCGGGCATTTGCTGCTGAATGGCTTCGAGGGCCGCCCGGCCGTTCGCAACCGCGATGGTATCGAAGCGCTCCGAGAGCAAGCGCACAAGATATAGGCGCATGTCGGCATTATCGTCAGCAACGAGGACGCGCGACCGAAGCGCACGATCGTCAGGCGAAACTGGAGGGCAAGGGATCGCCATCAATTCGTATTCCGAAGAAATATCAGCGGGCGGAACGCCACGTTCAGCGGCTGGCAACCAACGAAGCGCCTCCTGAACGAATGGGTCGGCGCCTGTTGCGGTCGAAGAGAGTGGTCGATCTCCGCCCACTTGACTCGTTGCAAGATGGTCTTGCCCCAACGGGACGGTAACAACAAATATGCTTCCCCGCCCCATGGCACTTTCAACTCGCATGGAACCAGCATGTAATTTGACGAGTTCGTGGACCAGGGCTAAACCAATGCCGCTACCTTCATGAGTGCGACTGCGAGTATTTGGAACCCGATGGAAACGGTCGAACAATTTCGGAATTTCTTCGGCAGGAATTCCAACACCGGTGTCCTGAACCCTGAGTTCTGCCGAGTGTCCAAACTGTTCCAAGCTCACGGCAATCTCACCTTCAAACGTGAATTTGAAGGCATTAGAGATTAGATTAAGAACAATCTTTTCCCACATGTCGCGATCGACGTAGGCCAATTCGTCTAAAGGGTCGCAATTGACCACCAGCTTCAACCCGGCTCGTTCCGTCGCCGAGCGGAATACGCTGACGAGTTCCGCGGTAAATGTCGCCAAGTCCGTAGCTTGATAAACGGCTTGAACTCTTCCTGCTTCAATCCTTGAGAAATCCAACAATGTGTTAACAAGTCGCAACAGGCGAGCGCCGTTCCGATTAGCGAGTTCGAGTTGTTCTTTGGCGGTGGGAGAGAGGTGCGTCTGGCTTCTTGAGAGCAGTTCTTGCAAAGGACCAAGCATTAAGGTGAGTGGCGTGCGAAACTCATGGCTGACATTGCTGAAGAACCTCGTTTTGGCTCGGTCAATCTCAGCCAACGCCTCAGCTCTTTTTCTCTCTTCATCGTAGGCGCGGGCATTCGCGACGCTAGCGGCAACCTGCCCCGCGATCAGGTTGATGAACCCGCTATAGCTCACATCCATCTGGCGGTATGGATTGAGCCCGGCGACGAGAAAGCCTGCCGGCGTGTCCTGGCCCTGACTTGTAATGGGAACAAGGAGCGCACGATAAGGTGGTCGGTCCCAGAACCCGGTTGGAATCAAATCAAAGCGGTCGGCCAGGTTCTCCACGACGACGGAAGACTTTTGGTTCAAGAGTTCACTGATTGGCCAAGCCTCGTTTGTAGCTCCGAAGTGAATCGAGTGTGGAGCAGCGGGGTGCCCCTCGGCCACCCCACTCGTGCACGCAAGATAGGCGCAGTCTCCATCTTTCGCGAATAGATAAGTGAGGGTAAATGGTAGATCCTGACGGTTCTCGCCCAGCGAGCGAGCGACAGACGAGTACACATCGTCTTCCGTAATCGTCGTGCTCAGTGCTGAAGCGAGGGAGCGCAACGTTCTGAGGCGACGTTCACCAATAACGCGGTCTGTTTCCTCAGTGACCACGCAGAGATGGCCAGAAACTTTACCGTCGTCCCCGGATAAGGGACTATAGGAGAAAGTGTGGTATGTCTCTTCACGATATCCACTCCGCTCCAAGAACAAGAGCAACGCTTCATCCCACGTTGCCTCGCCGGTTTCCAGAACCTTTTGAATGCGAGGACCGATGTCACTCCAAATCTCCGCCCACACTTCGCTTGACGGTCTTCCGAGTGCCCAAGGGTGCTTCTTGCCCAAGGTCATCCTGCTGTAGGCATCGTTATACAAAAAAGTGAGTTCGGGCCCCCATCCCATCCACATCGCAAAACGAGAGGTCAGAAGAACACGAACAACGCTTTTCAAACTTTGTGGCCATTCTTCAATCTTGCCTAGGGGCGTTGTCGACCAGTCAAATCGACGAACTAATTCGCCCAACTCGCCTCCCCGCACCCATTCCTCGGGTGCAGGTTTCGCCTGAAGGTCCGGCACTGATACGGCTCCGCTCGCCACTGCTTTTTCAATCGTTGGTACCAATGTCCGGTGCAGTTCGCGCTTATTCACAAAATCTTTCGCACCTACGGCAGCTGCCTGGCGGCGCGCGATTGATTCATCATTCTGCGTGACAATGATCACCGCGCATGCGGGAGTTTCTCCGAGAATAATGCGAGTTGCCTCTAGTCCGCCCATTCGAGGCATGGAAATATCCATGAGGATGACATCAGGGCGCAGCCGTCTCGCTTTCTCAACGGCTTCGCTACCATCGGCAGCTTCGCCGCAAATATTCCAGGTCGATCGTGGTAGCAACAGGGTCCGCATTCCCTGCCTGACGCTCTCGTTATCGTCTACGAGTAGAATTCTTACTGGCGACACGATGCTCTCCCTTGACGACGAAATGGCGAATCAACGGGACCTCTAACTCCCGGATTCGCGTTCAGTATAATTTAGGTTTTGACGGCGATCTCAAGACGAATCGACCCGTAGTCCTTTCTACAGTTTCTACCGTATTGCTTTTCCTCTGAGTTCTTTCCAAGGAGTTTCTCGCCGTAATTCACGGCCTGTTCGCCATTCCACAGCATCCCTAATGTACTAAAATCCAAAGTTGGCATCCTGAGGTCATGATTATGAAGAACAAGGCGAAATCCGCGGTTCCCGAGTGGTCCCGGACGAATCGAAACTCTCGTCGCACTCTGGATCTCAGCCAATCCCAGCATAGGAAAAAGGCTGGGGACTTCAGCCATGGCCGTCTCCCGGTGGGAGCGTAGTAGGGTGCAACCTGCCGCGAATTCTTAACATACGGCTCGGAAAATTGGCCTGGCGATCCGCTCTGTTGGTACTTCGGGAGCCACGCGGGTGTTCTCCCCGGGGCTCGCCGTCTGTTAAGCGCAGAACAGAATCGCGATAGTGCATGCCGGCGCAAAGGGAATGGGACCATCTAGAAAAAGACCCTTGTCGCAGTTCCGCCCCTCCCCGTACGGCCGGCGAAACCGGGGGAGAAGGCCGAAAAAGTAGGTGATATCGACCCGTTAAAGCCGGAGGCACTGCTGCCACGCCTCTGGAATGGTGTCCTAATCCCGCCTCGACAATCTCTATCCGAGTCAGAGGCAACTCGATGTCCCCATTGATTCTCGACGGGGTACATCATCGCAGTCGATACCTCCGAGACGTCTCTTGACGATCTCTTAGGAAAAATTGTGGTTGCGTGGAACCGTCAAAAGGGGCTGCTCGTTTCGGGGTTGACTCGATTCGACCACACCGAGACGTTGGCGTCGGATCAGGGGGAATACGCGTCGGTCTCCCTGGCTACTGAATCGCGCTGGCGCGCCATGGGAAGGGTGTGGTGGTGGACAGGGCGAGCATCCCAGTGTTCCGCGAATTTGCCCCGAAATTACCTTTTTGTCCTGCAGAAACGAGGAAAAAACCTGCCTTGCATTCACATTTTTTCTTGTAGTAGCATTTTGTTCTCAACGGTAGTGACGGTCTCCGCCGTTTACGTTGAAGGCATTCTGTCATGCGCAAGTTCATCCCAGACGCACGGCGCTATTTTGTAGCGATCCTCGCCGCACTGGTAGCTCTGCTGCTGCGGAGGATGTTATCACCTTTCCTCGGAGCGGATAATCCTTATCACACAGCTTGGGTGGCTACAGGCTTCTCGGCTTGGGCTTGCGGGGTCGGACCGTCCGTAGTCAGCACGCTCATATGCGTGCTTGGGGTCTGGTACTGGTCCCTTCCATTCTCCAATTCGTTCGCGATCCCGAATGCCAGAACCGAAAGTTTTGGGATGGTGGGCTACCTTGTTTTTTCTGGTTTCATCATTGCGCTTGGCGAAGCAAACCGTCGATCCAAAGCGCGATCAGAAGGGGAAGTTGCTCAGCGCCAGCAAATCGAAGAGAAGTTGCGGAAATCACAACAGGAATCGGAGCAGCGCGTCAAAGAACGGACGGTAGCATTGGAACAGAATGTTGCAGAAATAGCCGAGAAGGCCGTTCTTCTGGACCTGGCAAATGACGCAATTTTTGTAAAAACTGCGGCTGGCAAAATCTCTTATTGGAATCGGGGAGCCGAAAGGCTTCACGGTTGGGCAATGAGCGAGGCTCTCAGTCATTCCCCCTGCGAATTGCTGCATTCGGAATATCATCCGTTGCACGAAATTGAAATCAAAGATTACTGAGAGGGAGAGCTTCGTCACACGAGGCGGGATGGGGTTCAGATCGTGGTAGCAAGCCGCTGGACTACGCTGCGGGATAACGAGGGCAAGCCAATCGCTTGGCTCGAAATCAACACGGACATAACCTCTCGCAAGCGTGCCGAAGAAGCCGCGCGTAGCTTGAGTGGTCATATTCTGACGTTGCAGGATGAAGAGCGCAGGCGGCTGGCACGGGAACTTCATGACAGCGTGGGACAACTGCTTTCGGCGATCAAGATGAACTCCGCTGGATTTCAATCCGTGCAAGGAGATTCCGCAGTCGCAAAGGCTGCCTCGGACAATGCGATCCTAATAGATCAAGTCATTTCGGAAATCCGCACCATGTCGCACCTGCTGCATCCTCCCCTGCTCGATGAGGTTGGTCTTCCCTCAGCTCTACGGTGGTATGCGGACGGCTTCTCAGAACGGAGCAAGATCGCGGTAGACGCTGACATTGCGGACGACATTGAACGTCTGGGCAATGATGCGGAGATTGCAATCTTTCGAGTCGTGCAGGAATGTCTGACGAATGTCCATCGCCACTCGGGCAGTAATAGCGCGTCTTTGCGGTTGGCTCAGGAACACGGGCACGTTCTGCTAGAGATAAAGGACACAGGCAAAGGCATTCCCCCCGAAAAGCAATCGGCGGTGACTTCATCGGGACAACTGGGGGTTGGTTTTCGGGGAATGGGGGACGCATACGACAACTTGGGGGCATATTCGAAGTTCAGTCCAACGGAAATGGTACTGTCGGGAAAGTCACTCTTCCGTTCAAGAAAAACTCGATCATTGTGAGCGACAATGATCGCCTAGCACTCAGGAATTTAATTACTAACGCACAATGAATGCGTCTCGCCCCACCACTATTCTCTGTATTGATGACGACGTAGAAACCCTGAAATGCCACAGTTTGCTTCTAAAGATTAATGGCTACAGCGTGATCACGGCGTCATCGGGTGCTGACGGACTACAGATGCTCTCCGACGGCCAGGTCGTCGATTTGGTCCTGCTCGACTACATGATGACCGGCATGACTGGCGAGCAGGTGGCGAAGGAATTGAAACATACGCGTCCTGCTGTTCCGGTTGTCATTATCTCTGGATTCCCAGATGTCCCTCAAACCTTGCTGACGATTGTGGATGGCTTTGTTCAAAAAGGAAAAGAGCCGGAACTTATCATTGGAGCTGTCGCCAGTGCCCTTGCGCGGAATCGGTGATTCGGTTGCAGAGCCTACAAAACATATCGCCATACAGCGAACACTGTATAGAGGGAAGTTCGGCTTCGCGCCTACAATCCGTTGGTTTGCTTTTCCCGTCGAGCTGGCATCTGGTCTTCTTCAACTTTGAGCAACGTGGGTAAGCGATGGACTCGCAAAGTCGCCCTATAGTGCTGTGCGTGGATGATGAAGACTCACAGTTAACCCTGCGCAAGATCCTTTTTGAAGAAGCGGGCTTTGAATTTCTCGGTGTTCAGTCGGGTACGGAAGCTCTGAAATTATTTCGCGCGAGAGATGTGGGGGCGGTAGTTCTTGACTACTGGATGTCGGACATGAAGGGCACGGAAATCGCGGTGGAAATGAAGCGACAGCGGCCCAATGTTCCGATCATCGTTTTGTCCGGATTCGGCTGGTTGCCGGGTGAAGCCTCCTTGGTGAATGCGTGGTTTCAGAAGGGACGGATGCAACCCGACGAACTTGTTCGTGAAGTCAGGCGGCTCCTTCATCATTCCAGTGACAAGCAGCAGAACGCCACTTCCTAAATGAAGATGCCGAGCATCAAACCTTGGTCACCAGTGGGGCGCAGTGTTTTTGTGGCGTTTTCGCTCTTGCTTGCCACGATCCCAGCCGCCAGTTCCGATGCCGCACAACAGTCGAGCAATCCTCTAAAAGAGCTAACACTGGAGCAACTAGGCAATGTGGAAATTACAACAGTATCTAAGGAGCCAGAACGGGTGTGGAAAGCCGCCGCAGCTGTTTTTGTTCTGACAAGCGCGGATATTCGTCGCTCAGGTGCCACTAGCATCCCTGAAGCACTGCGCCTCGTGCCGGGTGTCGAAGTCGCGCGGATCGACTCTGATCAGTGGGCCGTCGGAGTTCGAGGTACAGAAACTAACTTTTCAAAGGCTGTTCTGGTCTTGATCGATGGTCGTAGTGTCTACACTCCCCTTTATGCGGGAGTGTATTGGGATGTTCAGGACGTTTTGCTGGAGGACATCGACCGAATTGAAGTGATCCGTGGGCCGGGAGCAACGATTTGGGGACCAAACTCTGCAGACGGTGTAATCAATATCATCACTAAAAAAGCTTTGGACACTCAGGGAGTTTCAGTCTCCTCTCTTGGGGGAAATGAAGACCGTGTGATAGCAGAAGCCCGGTACGGAGGCAGCGTGGGTGACGGGCTTAGCTACCGTGTGTATGGGAAAGGATTTATCCGAGATCCAGAATATCACCCCAGTGGCAATGACTTCGACGGATGGCACCAGGAACGGGGAGGATTTCGCCTCGACTGGAGCCAAAATACTCGCACCGACTACATGCTGGAAGGAGATGCCTACGGAGGCACGTCACCTGCAGAGACCGGCCCTTTGAGCTTCGTCAATGTTGTTTCGGGTGGAGATATCGTTGGCAGGTGGCGGCACAGGTTTGAGAACGGATCCGACATTTATCTCGAAGCTTACTTCGATCGAACGATTCGCGACGGACCGCTTTATGGCGAGACTCGCAACACGATTGACATTGATTTTCTTCATCGTTTAAAAGTCGCTGATCGCCACCAGATTACTTATGGATTCGGACTGCATTGGAGTCCAAATCGTTTCATTCAAAAAAGTCCGATTGTGAACGTTGTGCCAAACGTCGCCACCGACTACATCCACACCGGCTTCGTTCAAGATGAAATGCATCTTCTGAACGATAAGCTGTCCGTCATCGCGGGAGCAAAGCTAGAAGACAACAATTTCAGTGGTTTTGACATTCAGCCCACCTTGCGCGGGTTATGGAATCCCAATCCTGACCAGAGTTTCTGGGCGGCGGTAACGCGTGCAGTGACGACGCCGTCGCGTATCGAAGAAGGTTTCCAGCTGTCTGGTGGAGAAATCTCCGCGAATCCACCGACGTACTTGCTTGTCTCAGGCAATCCTAATTTTAAATCAGAAACTGTTTTAGGCTACGAGGGGGGGTATCGCCAATTGCTGACTCCAAAGCTCTACATTGATTTGGACGTGTTCCACAACAACTACGACCATTTGCAGAGTTTTGGCGTTCCTACTTTAATCGGCAACACGCTGACGATTTTCTACGAGAATGCCATCGCAGGAGCCACTAATGGCATTGAGATTGCTCCGAGCTGGACCATAAAACCCTGGTGGAAGCTGTCTGGTTCATATTCCTATGTAGGAATCGATTTCCATGCCGATGCGCCCGGTTCAAATATCAGTTCGACCGGATCAGTGCCGACCTATGAAGGCTCCAGTCCTGCTCACCAGGTGAAGATTCAGTCCAACCTCAATATCGGAAAGCGATTCGAATTCGATCAGACGTACTACTATGCGAGTGCTCTCCCGGCTCAGAATGTTCATGCTTACCAGACCATGGACGGCCGCTTTCAGTGGAACATTCACAAAGAGTTTAGTTTCTCCGTGGTCGGACAGAATCTATTTCAGCCTTATCACTATGAGTGGGGTACGGGCGACCCCACTGAGTCTCTCGTCGGGATTCGACGGGCAGCGTACCTCAAACTTACGTGGGAAACATCTCGATAACCATCGGTCAAGAGTTCGACCCTGTGAAGACGCGCGGGCAATCAAGAACGGTTCGGTGGGTGGGCGGAGTGGTTCGAAAACATGTCCAGCGTCGGGTCCCTTTCCAGCTTCAACCGTATGCGATCCATCTCGTCATACTGATTCTTCTCAGCGGCGTCTTTTCTTGGTCTCAAAGCTCCGGGCCGACCGAGACACAGGTCAAGGCTGCATACCTTTACAACTTCGGGAAATTTGTTACTTGGCAAACGGATCGAGTCGTGACCCTTGACTCCCTAGAAATCTGTGTCCTTGGAAAAGACCCTTTCGGAACGGTTCTGGACTCAACTGTTGCAGGTGACAAGATTGGTGGCAAGAAGATTATTGTGCGCAGACTTGCGAAAGTTGAGGAAGCGAACTCATGCGGCATTCTGTTTATTGCTTCGCCGGAGCAAAAACGACTGGGCGCTATTCTCACCGCGGCCCGACATTTGGACGTGCTCACGGTAAGCGACATGCCAGATTTTGCGGAACAGGGAGGAATGATTGGTTTAATTACGCAAGGTAACAGGATTCGATTTGAAGTGAACCTCGACGCGGCGGAACAGTCACACTTGGCACTCAGTTCAGAATTATTAAAGGT